>Ga0209181_10000070_pt1 | contig 157961 bp, 126 predicted proteins | sample MAT05_FD_187208 | JGI IMG/M metagenome (GOLD analysis project Ga0209181, IMG submission 187208) | Freshwater microbial communities from Lake Fryxell liftoff mats and glacier meltwater in Antarctica - MAT-05 (SPAdes) (version 2) | ecosystem: Environmental > Aquatic > Freshwater > Ice > Liftoff...
CCGCCGGTAAAATGGCAATCTCTAAAAAAGCAGCAAACATAAAAAGCAAGGGAGCATTTAAAATTGCCGTAGTTGGTTAGGCCACCAACAGCGGCGCAAACCACGTAAATTGTATTTTAATAGTTGCCAATTGCACTGCCGACAAAGTGATTGCGACGCAACAATGATCCTATAAAAAACGAATGCCGGTATCAAAAAAAAACTGCTTAATAATTACCCCAAATAAAACCCTGCTATGAAACGATTGTCTGTCCTCTGCCTTTTATCATTATCATTTTGCATCATTAATGCTCAAACCTACACCCCTACCGCCGCCAACATAAAAGCCCGCGAAGCGTTTACCAACGACCGTTTTGGCTTGTTCATCCATTGGGGACCATTTAGCATTCCCGGCTCGGGGGAGTGGGTAATGAACCAACGTAGCATATCATTTCATAACTATAAAAGGTTAATGGACTTTTTTAACCCCATTGACTTTAATGCAAAAGAATGGGTTAGCCTGGCCAAAAGCGCCGGCATGAAATATATTACGCTTATTACCCGCCATCACGATGGTTTTAGCATGTGGAATACGAAGTACTCCGACTTTAATATTATGAACACGCCATACAAAAAAGACATTGTAAAACAGGTGGCCGGTGAATGCCACCGGCAGGGAATTAAACTTTTTTTATACTACTCGTTACTCGATTGGGGCCGCGAAGACTATCCTTACCTATCAGGGCGTACCGGGCAAACGGCAGGGCGTACCAGCGGTGGCAATTACCCAGGCTACCTGCAGTTTATGAAAAACCAACTAACCGAATTGCTTACTAATTATGGCGAAATAAACGGCGTTTGGTTCGATGGGCATTGGGACCAAACACGCCCCGAAGGCGAAGCAGACCGCTCATCAGCGATCGACTGGAAATACGAAGAGATTTATCAACTCATACATCAGTTGCAGCCAGCCTGCCTCGTAGGCAACAACCACCATCTTTACCCATTTAACGGCGAAGATTTTCAGATGTTTGAACGCGACCTGCCCGGCGAAAACAAGTCGGGTCTCAGCTTCCAAAAAGCATCGGACCAACTACCCGTTGAAACCTGCGAAACAATGAACAACAGCTGGGGTTTTAATATTACCGATACCAGTTATAAATCGGCTGCTACCTTAATTGGCTACCTGGCCAATGCCGCAGGCCGCAATGCCAATTTTTTACTAAATGTAGGCCCTATGCCTAATGGAAAAATTCAACCCGAGTTTGTTGATACACTAAAAAAAATGGGGCAATGGCTTCGAACTAACGGCGCTACCATTTACAATAGTGGCGGCAACATTATACCACCACAACTTTGGGGAACGGCCACCCGCCAAAACAATAGTATTTTTCTACACATCACCAATTATCCCATCGATCAACAATTTATAATTGTACCCGCATTTGGCGCTGCAATAAAATTGGCCGCTGCTGTCAGCAACGGCAATAAACTAACCTACAAACAGGTGCCGCAAGGTTGGCAAATTAGCCTTGAAGGTGCGGAACAGCAACCGGGAGATACTATAATTAGACTAGATGTTTTGTAGCTGTCATCTACCCTATACTTACGCCAAAACCACCCAACATACCGGCAACGATTGCGTAAATATGCCACCTGCCAGTGCAATACCTACCACAAAAGGGTATAAAATTGTTTAGGGTTTTATAAGGTTTACAATGCACAATGGTAAACTACTACCAATAAAATAGTACGAAATCTACAGCCCCCTGCCGTACCATAAAAAAGTTAGAATGACTAAAACTATTGCTGCTATGAAACTTATATGTTGCTTTTTACCACTACACCTATTGACGCTTACTGCGTTTTGCCAAACCACCGCACAACAAAACTCTGTTGCAGTTAGCGCAAGTGGACAGCGGGTATGGAACAACGTATTGGCCCTGCACAACCAGGTATTTGGCACTAAAGACTCTGTGCTGATTAACGCCCTGTTGAGCGATCAATTGAAGTATGGCCACTCGGGCGGAAATATTGAAGACCGGCAAACCATGGTACACAAGGCCAGTACCAGCCCAACCATATATCAAAATGTAAATAACCAGCTACTCAATATTCATTTTTGGGGCAACACTGCCATGGTAAGGCTTGAGTTAACGGCAACTTCCATTGACAATGGCGTAGCAACGCCTTTACACCTGGGCATTTTGCAGGTTTGGGGAAAACAGAAGGGACAATGGTACCTGCTGGAAAGGCAGGCGGTAAAAATTGCCCCTAAAAAACCTTTAGCATAACGTTATTTAATAAAAGGATTGTGAGGTGAGGCGTTGGATCAGTTAAGTTGTGCAGGGTATCTTTCGTAATGATAAAAATGAGCGGACTTCAGGTGAGTTCAAATTCATGGGAACAGCATTGTACCGTGGCAAAACAAACCAACAATCACATAACAGGTTTTAAACTAAACACATTGGCCCAGGCTACTATCAGGGTCATTGTTTACCAACGGCAAAATTTGCCAACCAAAATCAATAAGTGCAATATTGATTGATTGCTATACGCCCTGCATTATTATATTTAACTGCATTTTAGTTACAAAAGGATAAAAAAACAAACCATTATGACTGCCGCCGCCATAGGAAAATACCGCTGGACCATCTGCACACTATTATTTTTTGCAACCACCGTTAACTATCTCGACCGGCAAGTACTAAGCCTGCTAAAACCGCGGCTGGAAGAGATTTTTGGCTGGAGCAACACTGATTATGCCAACATCGCCTCCACTTTTCAATTTGTGTATGCAATAAGTATGTTGTTTGCCGGCCGCATTATAGATAGGCTTGGCACAAAAAAGGGCTATAGCTGGGCTATCATTATCTGGTCGCTTGGTGCGGTGGTACACGCGCTGGCCATACCCATTGGGCAGGGCATAAGCACCGTGTTGGGGTTGGTAGGCATTATAACCGTACCGGTATCCATACTTGGTTTTATGTTTAGCAGGGCATTGCTTGGTTTTGGCGAAGCAGGTAATTTTCCCGCAGCCATCAAAGCAACCGCCGAATATTTTCCAAAAAAAGAGCGGTCGTTTGCTACCGGCATTTTTAACTCGGGCACCAACGTAGGCGCCGTACTGGCACCATTAACCGTGCCCTGGATTTACACCCACTTTGGCTGGGAAGCCGCCTTTTTAATTATTGGTGTCATTGGTATTTTGTGGCTGTTTTTCTGGCTCGTTTATTACGACAAACCCGAAGAACAAAAGCGCCTGTCGGCCGCCGAACTCGCCTACATTAATATGGATGATGCGGTGGATAAAGTAATACCCACCGGCGGCATAAAAAATCAGCCCGTGGCAACCAGTTTACAACCCGCTAAAATTTCATGGATAAAATTGCTTAGCTACCGGCAAACCTGGGCCTTTACTGTGGGTAAGTTTATGACCGATGGTGTATGGTGGTTCTTTTTATTTTGGCTGCCCGCTTATTTAAAAGACAACTATGGCGTAGTAGACGAGGCGGTGATGCTACCATTGACCGTATTATACAGCATGACCATGTTTGGCAGTATTGGCGGCGGCTGGTTTCCAACTTATTTTATTCGCAAAGGGTACAACCCCTACGATGGCCGCATGCGTGCCATGTTGCTTATAGCCCTTATCCCTTTGGTGGTATTGGCTGCCCAACCGCTGGGCTATATCAGCTTTTGGATACCCGTAATACTCATAGGCATTGGCGCCTCGGCACACCAGGCATGGAGCGCAAACCTTTTCACAACTGTTTCCGATATGTTTCCTAAAAAAGCAGTTGGTTCGGTAGTGGGTATTGGCGGTATGGCAGGCGGTATTGGCGGCGTATTGGTTACCAAAGTGGGCGGTGCATTGTTTGATAAATACCGTGCCCTGGGCCACATCGAAACCGGCTATACCATCATGTTTACTTTTTGCGCAACAGCTTACCTTATAGCATGGAGCATTATGAAACTGCTGGTTCCAAAAATGAAAATCATTACTGATTTAGATTAGTTTGGCCATTACTAACCTAACCCGGCAAGGGGCATTACCTGTTGCATATTTACAGTTTTTTTTTGTTACCGGCAGTTGTATTTCATAGCGTCACCGTTGTGTCACTCACTTGTACGGCAACAATTCTATTCGGCTTTTAGGCTAACGTGTTCAAAACTTCGACCCATTTTCGTACATACAGGTGTTTGTATTTATCTTAAACTTACTCCTTTACATCAATTCATTATAAAATACAAAGCATAACAATACATAAAATATTATATGCAGTAGTACAGCCAAAGGCAGTAAAATCGTTTGTATTTAAGGTAAAACTTACTGTACAACAGAAAAAATTGGCAGCTGGCAATTAAATGAAGCACAACAAAAGTGCCAGGCCGGGGCAACTGAAAAAGAAAAATTAACTGCAAGACTATTGCAATTAATTTTTCAATTAGAAGAATATGTAAGCAACCACGAATTTGAACCAACCAGCCGATTTGGAAGTTTTCTAAAGATTTATTTAGAAATCCTACACAAAAAGAGAAACGAATTTGCAAACGATATAAGTGTTCATGAAACGCACATAAGCCAATTGATAAATAGTTGCCAAATGCCAGGCCACAATATTATAATTCGGTTGCAATTACACTTAAATCAACGCATACCTGCCAACTATTAATTTAGACTAGTAGAAAAGAAAAAATTTATAAAATCAAAACGAACAAAAAATTAAGCGTTCAGGAAAAAGGGAACGTTTCAAATAAAATTTCAGTTTGGGTTTAAAAGTTGATTATTAATTAAATACTATTAAATTGTTTTTTCTTTCGAACCGCTTACATTCACTCCGGCTTTGCAACTAACTAAATTCATACTTACAAAATCGGCTATTTTCCCTTAATTATGGTACAATACGCACACTTGCTAAATAAATTTGAACAGTAAAAAAGAAAGCCGTATGCCCGGCACATATTGTGTAAATGAAGTTTAATCCATTTGCCAACCACAAAAGCTTATATAGTTAAGACCGATAGGCTCTGTACCTTTTACATTGAGAAGACCCGCAAAAAAGTGTATTGCCTAATGTAAAGTTTATAAGCAAGTGCTAACTAATGCAAACGATTTCACAAGTAATAAAAACCTCTTTCAGTATAACGCTCAACTTTGTTTTAAAGCAACATCATGGTTGGGTGGTGGCAGTATATCCAAGGCCTGCATCACTCCCGTATAAAAAACGTCCAATCCTTTAAAAACAAAAAATATACGATATGCCAGGCAAATACGCAATCAGCCCTAACGAAGCCCGATTGATGGACACAGAAACGCTAAGACATCATTTTTTGTTTGATAACCTTTTGCAGCAGGGCGCCTGCAACATGGTTTATACGCACTACGACCGTATGGTTATTGGCGGCGCCCTGCCAACTACCCAGGCTGTTGAACTTTTATTGATAGACGATTTAAAAGCCGGCTATTTTTTAGAACGGCGCGAAATAGGAATCATAAACGTAGGCGGCCCCGGCGTGGTAACTGCCAATGACCACCAGTACAACATGGAAAAGCTCGATTGCCTGTACCTTGGTAAGGGCACCAAAAACGTAACTTTTAAAAGCAGCAATAACATTCAGCCAGCTTTGTATTTTTTATTAAGCTGCCCCGCCCATCAAATAATGCCTAACACGCTAATGACAAGGGAGCAAGCCACCCCAGCCCACATGGGCGATAGTGAAACCAGCAACAAACGAACCATTTACAAATACATACATGACGATGGTATTGCAAGCTGCCAGTTGGTAATGGGGTTAACGCTTTTACAACCCGGCTCGGTTTGGAATACTATGCCGGCGCACACACACGACCGCCGCATGGAAGCCTATTTCTATTTTGATGTTCAGCCAGGTCAGGGCGTTTTTCACCTCATGGGTTTACCAAACCAAACCCGCCACCTGGTAATAAACAACAACCAGGCAGTGGTGTCGCCTCCATGGTCAATACATGCAGGCTGCGGCACCAGCAACTACTCGTTTATTTGGGGTATGGCCGGCGAAAACAAAGCCTTTACCGATATGGATGCCGTGGCTATTGCTGACCTTCAATAACCAAAAAACACCTCGAGTTCTTTGTTTAGGGATTTTTTCCGACCGGGCCCTTACGGAAAAAAAAAACTACCGCAAGTTTTTTACTTTCGGGATTTATCGTTTTTTCTGCCTTAATCGTTAGGTTTACCAAACTTATTAATTTGTAACTGGTTTAAGCCCCGTAATGTAAAGCGATGCTTTGTTGCAGTAAATGATTGTAAAACTATCAATGGATCAAATAACTATAAAAGATATTGCCCGTGCACTTAACCTGTCAAATTCCACTGTTTCAAGGGCATTAAAAGGTAGTTACCAAATAAGCGAAGCCACACAAAAACTGGTTAAAGACTACGCTGTTAAACACCATTACCGTCCCAACGTATTAGCCCAAAGCCTCAAAAGCCGACGAAGCAAAAGTATTGGGGTCATATTTCCCTCAGTATCAAATAACTTTTTTGGCGAGGTAACCAACGGCATTGAGGCCGTTGCAAGCACCAGCCACTACCAGGTAGTAATAGTACAAACAAACGAGTCGGCCGAAAAGGAACTGGACAATATTAAACAATTGATTCTTAGATCGGTAGACGGATTGCTGATTTCGTGTACCACCCAAACTACCGACACCGCTTTTTTTCAGGAACTTCTTAACGATGGTTTCCCCATTATTTTTATAGACCGTACCATTGGCAACCTTGCTGCGCATTGCGTGGTTGCTGACAATGTAGATGGCGCATACCAGGCCACTCTGCATTTAATTGAGCAAGGTTATCAGCGGATAGCACAAATTACAAGCTCGCCCAATGTATCCATCACAATTGAGCGTTTGCAGGGCTATTTTAAAGCCCTTAACCAAAACAACCTGACAGTAGAAGACGATTACATAAAGTATTGCCAGCACGGTGGTATGGACGATGCCGAGGTTGAACGGGCCGTAACCGAATTAATGCAAATGCCAAACCCGCCCGATGCTATTTTAACCGCCTCAGACCGCATTACCATAAAATGTTTTTCGGTATTATTGAAAAAGGGCATTGATATACCGGGGCAGGTGGCCCTTGCCGGGTTTAGTAATTTTAGTGCCCCCGAATTATTTAACCCCTCACTAACCACCGTAAAACAGCCTGCTTTCGAAATGGGTAAAGCAGCGGTTGAGTTAATGCTGGGCCTGTTGGAAAGCAAACATCCACCTACGGAATTTGTAAAAAAAGTATTGCCTACGGAGTTGCTTATCAAGTCTTCTTCGCTTAAAAAATAGCGTTGCGATAATTAAGGAATTATCTGCTATTTGAGCACTTTTTAATTTCCAAATGTACTATGACAAGTAAACGACGAACAAAGACAGAAATTTTTACTATTCTGTCTTGGTTGACACCTTACATATTTATTCTATCCTTTCTTAGACATACCTCGGTATTCACATTCATGGCCCTACTTTTATTCTGCGGACTTTCTATTTTGGGCTGTTTAACAGGTATTTTTTTAACCAGACTAACAAAGTATAAAAAAGGTTATTATTTATTAGTGACAACTGTTAGTGTTACACTATTCGTTATCTCGTACGATCAGCTAATAAACACAAGTGGCAGAATCTTCTATAGTCTGCATAGATCAACCATGTCTGAAATTGTAACAAAAATAAATAAAGCCAGAATTGAAAATAACCGAATACTAATACCGCAAGTACGTTTTGCTCTGGTGGACACACTAAAAGACGGGACGATTGTATTCACTATTGATGGTATTCCTGACAACTGCGTAGGTATTGCCTACTCTGACGACAATACGAATCCAGGTAATACCAACTGTGGACAGATTGTTGAGTGGCGCAGGCTTGATGACCATTGGTATTTTTGGTACTCTACATAACTAAAAAACGCACAAAAAAAAGGTATGGCTACAGTTAAGAGGAAGCTTCGGAGCCGGGAAGAACGTAATAATAAACCCCACTTATCTTAATAATTGAACTATGAATATCACTTCATTAGTAGTGGTTATGTCATACGATAAACAGATGCAGGCCTGTTGCCTTACATGGGGTAAGCAACCAGTTCTATAAAAAGTTTTATACTGTTCATTTTTATCATTTATAATAAATACAAGTATGCCAATATATTCTCTATTTGACCTCACCGGTAAAACCGCCCTTGTAACCGGCTGCAACACCGGCATAGGGCAGTCAATGGCAATAGGCCTTGCCGAAGCCGGCGCCGATATAGTAGGCGCATTCAGATCGGCCAGCGACCTTGACGGCGAAACTGCGCAACAGGTAAAAGCGCTTGGCCGAACCTTTAATGGTTACCTGGTGGATATTGGCGACCGCGAAGCACTGTATGCATTTGTCAATGCAGCGAAGGAGCAACACACCATTGACATATTAGTAAATAATGCCGGTATGATACTGCGCAAGCCGGCCGCTGAACATACTGACGATTTGTGGGATAAAGTACTGTCAGTAAACCTGGACGCTCAATTTATTTTAGCCCGCGAATTTGGCAAGGCTATGATTGACCGCGGCAAGGGCAAAATCATTTTTACCTGTTCGCTGCTCACCTTTCAGGGTGGCATTAACGTGCCGGGCTATGCGGCCAGCAAATCGGCCATAGGCGGCCTGGTAAAGGCACTTTGCAACGAGTGGGCAGGCAAAGGCATTAATGTAAATGGCATAGCTCCCGGCTACATATCCACAAACAATACCGAAGCTTTGCGCGAAGATCCGGTAAGGTCAAAATCAATTCTTGAACGCATACCAGCAGGCCGCTGGGGCCAGCCCAACGACTTTAAAGGCCCGGTGGTTTTTTTGGCAAGCAATGCAGCCAACTATGTAAACGGCCATGTGTTGGTAGCCGATGGTGGATGGATGGCCAGGTAACAGATCAGCACATTGCCATACCAGGCCGGTTTTTATTTGGAAGTAATCTATGCGTAATAATTACCTTACGCGGGGCCATACAATAGCTTGGCAGCCTACAACCAAAAAACAACAACATGCACATTGAAAAACAGGAAAACGATACCATTAACCAAACACTATCGCAATCGGCACGCAATTACACGTTGCGTATTGCCATTATTGCCGCACTGGCTGGTTTTATATTTGGTTTTGATACCGTAGTAATTTCCGGTGCCAACCTGCCCATAAAAACCCTTTGGCAAACCAGCCCATGGTTTCATGGATTTTTTATTATGTCCATGGCTTTGTGGGGCACCGTTATTGGCGCCATTTTTGGCGGTGGCCCCACCGAAAAATATGGGCGCAAAAAAGTGCTGTTTTACATAGGCGTATTGTTTACCGTATCGGCGGTCGGCTCGGCTTTGGCGCCGGGGCCCTATCTCTTTTCTTTTTTCAGGTTTATTGGCGGCCTGGGTATTGGCGTATCGTCGGTGGCGGCACCAACCTATATTTCCGAAATATCAACCCCTGCTACCCGCGGCCGGTTGGGTGCTATGTACCAGTTTAATATTGTGTTTGGCATATTGGCAGCCTTTTTATCAAACTATTTTTTTGAAGGCGTAGGCGGCATAAACTCGTGGCGGTGGATGCTGGGTATTATGGCGGCCCCTTCCATTATTTATACATTGATGGTATTGGGTATACCCGAAAGCCCCCGCTGGCTCATTGCCCGCAAAAACGATTTGGCAACTGCCACTGCGGTGTTTACAAAGCTGGGGGTAAACAATGTACAACGCATGATTGCCTCCATTACCAATAGCCTGCAACACCAAACCAAAGCGGGCGCCTCTGAGCGGTTCTTCAGCAAAAAATATACTACCATTATTTGGCTTGCCTTTATGGTTGCCTTTTTTAACCAACTGTCGGGCATCAACTTTATTTTATACTATGCCCCCGAAATTTTGGAAAGGGCGGGCCTTGCATCAAAGGAGTCGTTGCTTAATTCCATTGCCATAGGCGGCACCAACCTGGTATTTACCTTTGTAGGGCTTTATTTAATTGACAGGGCAGGCCGCAAAACCCTGCTCGTTATTGGCTCACTCGGGTATATTGTAAGCCTGGGTATGGTAGCCTGGGCCTTTTACAGCCATGCCAGTGCAGCCTTTTTAATGGTGTTTTTATTATTGTTTGTAGCATCGCATGCTGTGGGCCAGGGCGCTGTAATATGGGTGTTTATTTCCGAAATATTTCCAAATAAAATACGGGCCACGGGGCAATCGTTTGGGGCAAGTGTTCACTGGGTTTTTGCAGCGTTAATCACACTTTTTACCCCTGTATTTTTAGACGACAAAAACGGTATTTTTAAAGACAACCCCTGGCCAATATTTGCCTTTTTTGCATTTATGATGTTTTTGCAACTGGTATGGGTATTAACCAAAGTACCCGAAACCAAAGGCAGCTCGCTGGAAGAACTGGAGAGCAGGCTGGTAAAATCGTAAGCACCGGAAATGGAAATTTTTCAGGATCAAAATACCCTACCTGTCGCAAACAAAAGTGCAGCCAATGTATTTTTTTGGGCCGGGCGTTCACTTTCTATCGGGCTTCATTGGCAGCCTGCCACTATTACCGTAGAGGTAGCACTTTTTTACTGAAGTGCTTTTTGCAGCTTTTTCATTCGGCGGGTTTAACGTATTTTAATTTATAGGATCAGGAGTTTTAACGGTAAACAATGGTTATGCTTCATTAAAAAAATATCATTATTAAAAAGGTTTGGTGTAAAACAGAAACCTATAGCTAAAAACCATTCAATCCAATACTGCGGATAATTGCAGCAAAATTAATGGCAGCACTATTAATGGCAGCACTATTAAAATAATTATGAAATCACACCAAACAGGAGTAACGCTCCACGAATTTAGAACACTGGAACGAAGGCAGTTTCCTGAAAGTACCGGCGAATTAAGCAACCTTTTACGCGACATTGCCTTTGCAGCAAAAAAAATAAATGTAGAAGTAAATAAGGCGGGACTGGTAGACATATTGGGCGAAGCTGGCATCACCAATATACAAGGCGAAAAGGTTAAAAAGCTAGACCTGTTTGCCAACGACCAAATAATTAAAACCCTGCAGCGGGGCATTAGCTGTGCAGGTATTATTAGCGAAGAACTGGAAGAAGGAATTGCCTTTACCGACAAAATGAGTACCAACAGTAAATACCTGGTAGCCTTTGACCCGCTTGATGGTAGCACCAATATTGACAACTGTATTTCAATAGGAACCATTTTTGGTATTTACAAAAGAAGGAGTGCACCGGGAACAATACTTACCACCAACGATTTTAAATTGAACGGCCAACATTTGGTGGCGGCCGGGTACGTAGTATATGGCTCAAGCACTATTTATGTTTTTGCTACTTCGCGATCGGTCAACGGCTTTACGCTCGACCCCACCATTGGCGAGTTTTACCTTAGCCATCCCAATATAAAGTGTCCGCAAAAAGGGCATATCTACTCAGTTAATCAAAGCAACGCGCTTAACTATACATCGGGTCTTCAGCACTATATACAATCGTTTCAACAACTTAACCTGCAAAACGAAGGCACCTGTACACTGCGCCATGTAGGCAGTATGGTGGCCGACCTGCACCGCAACCTAATTAAGGGTGGCATATTTTTAAACCCTGGCAGCCCATCTTTTCCCAATGGCAAACTAAGGCTTTGGTACGAGTGTAACCCGTGGGCTTTTATTTACGAAGTTGCCGGCGGAAGCGCCATCAGCATCAGGGGCCGGGTACTGGATGTGCCTTTTGAAAACATTCACCAGCGCACCCCGCTATACATAGGCAGCAGTACTATGGTAGCCGATCTGCAAACCTACCTCCACAAGTACGATCAACCCACCGCTTAATCATTAAAATAAAACCAACCGATATGCTTACAAAAATGTTTTTTTCAATTATTTGCATTTGTGCCGGTATGCTACCTTTTGCAATCGGGGCACAAACTACTTCGCTTTTAATTAGCAATACCACCCCGGTACAACGTACCGATGAATTGATTGTACTTCAACGCAGTACCATTCAACAAAAATTGGGAAAGGCCGCCTTTATTTCGGCCAGTGCAAATGGCAAAGCTATTACCGTACAGCACGACGATATAAATGGCGATGGCCGGTGGGACGAAGCTGTTTTTTTATTGGCCCTGTCCCCTAACAGCAGCCAATTAATAACCCTAAAAACTGCGGCAACCAACAATCAGCAAGGCGCTACCCAAAGGGCCCATGTACGTTTACGTAAAAAAAATGCCGACGATACCTTTGGCCCATACCTAACACACGAAACAATGCCACTCAGGCATATCAATACCGATTTTTCCAAACAACCCTTACCACTTTACCTTGCCGAAGGCCCGGCGTGGGAGAACGATAAAATAGCTTTCAGGCTGTATTTTGACATTCGCAATGGCAAAGATATTTTTGGCAAACGCACCAGCACCATGATGATGGATACCGTGGGCGCAAAACCAAAAAGCAATTACCACCAGTTGTCCAATTGGGGAATGGATATACTGCACGCTGGTAAATCGTTAGGGTCGGGTGCCCTTGCATTGCTGGTGCCCACCTCCACAAAAGATACACTGATAAGGCTAGGGGGCGACCAGGTAACCAACACTGTTTATCAACAATTGGCCGACGGCCCGGTAAGAGCCGTGTTTACCATTACCTACGATTGGCTGGTAATGGGTAAACCCATGCGCATTGTTGAGCAAACCAGTATTTGGGGTGGGCAATATTTTTACGAGGATAAACTTACCGTAACCGGTGCCCCCAAAAATGCGCTGTTGGTAGCGGGCATCGCCAGTTTTTATAACAACACCTTCCAAAGCTTTAACCAGGGAAAGTGTGGCGTAATTTTTAGCTACGGCAACCAGTCCGAAAATAAAGATGCCCTCGGCATGGCCATTGTGGTACCCAACAACAACCTGGCATTCACAGGCTCCACCCCCAACCAGGCCTCCGAAATTTTAAACACCTACATTTCAGCCCAACACATAAATAGCTCCAGCCCCTGCCGCTTTAGATTTTATGGTGGCTGGGAAGTTACCGACCCACTTTTTGCCAGCGCCAGCTATTTTAAAACGATGCTAAACAATGAGGTAGTAAAAATGGATACGCCGGTAATCATCCAATTTAAATAACCGCATTACTTCGCCATTTACCTATCTATAATATGAAATACAAAGCATTTTTATTTGACCTGAATGGTACTATGATAAACGATATGCATTACCACATTAACGCATGGCATACCATCCTAAATAAATTGGGGGCGCAACTATCGCTAACCGAGGTAGAAAAGGAATGTTATGGTAAAAATGGCGAACTACTGGAACGGGTTTTTCCGGAAAGATTTACTGATGAAGAAAAAAATACGATAGGCTACGAAAAGGAGCTGGCTTATCAAAAAGAATACAAGCCGCATTTGGCGCTGTTACCAGGCCTGCAAACCTTTATTAATCATTACCATGCAAAAGGTATACGAATGGCTATAGGCTCGGCCGCCATCATGTTCAATATTAATTTTGTGCTTGATACCCTTAATATCAGGCACTACTTTAACGCAATTGTTAGTGCCGACAATGTCATTTACAGCAAACCTCACCCCGAAACATATACCAAAGCTGCCATACTTTTGGGCATACCTGCCCAACAATGTATAGTGTTTGAAGACAATCCAAAAGGTGTGGAAGCAGCCATCAGAGCAGAAATGCCGGCTGTAGTAATTACAACCATGCATACTCCTGCCAACTTTGCTGAATATAAAAATGTACTGATGTTTAGCAGCAACTTCATTAACATGTCATTTGATTAAATATTGTCATTTTGGCTTACCCCGTTATATTTGAACGATGTAGTTATGCCAGTAGGGCTATACAAATAAAATTAAATGAACGAAAAACACAAAATGACATCGGTACATTATAAAAAACTTGAAACCTTTTTGCTGGCGGTAGACTGTATCATTTTTGGGTTTGATGGTACAGGCCTAAAAGTATTATTAATAAAACGCGAGCTGGAACCTATGGCCGGCAAGTGGTCGCTGGTAGGCGGTTTTGTAAAAAATAGCGAGAGTGTAAACGATGCGGCCATGCGTGTATTAATGCAGCTTACTGGTTTAAAAAATATTTTTATGGAGCAACTGCATTGCTACGGCTCCACTGAACGCGACCCCGGTGGCCGCGTTGTTTCGGTAGCCTACTTTGCACTGATACGAATAGAAGACCACGCTGCTGAACTTTTAAAGGAACACAACGCCAAATGGGTACCATTGGATAAATTACCCAAACTAATTTTTGACCACAATACCATGCTGGACCTGTCCAAGGAAAGGCTGCGTCAGCGGGTGGCCAACCACCCGATAGGTTTTGAATTATTGCCCGAAAAATTTACACTTCCCCAATTACAAAACCTGTACGAAGCAATTTACGAATCGCAGTTTGACAAGCGAAATTTTAACCGCAAAATACTGGGCTTGCAAATATTAAAAAAGCTGGAGGAAAAGGACAAAACAGGCAGCCGCAAGGGCGCGTTTTACTATGTATTTGATAGCGATAATTATAAAAAACTGGAAAGCGAAGGCATTTCGTTTATATAGGGGTAACGCGTAGAAGGGCATTTTTTGTTTTAAACGGTTTACAATTAAATATTTGGGCAATGCCAGCACCAACAACGGCCTACAACTAAAAGTAATTGGGCGCGGCTAATGTTGCCCGGCCTGGCCATCCACCAGGGTGTAAAAAGATACACCGCTGTGCGTATCACTTGGTTTACAGCGCACTCCACAATTGAGAAACATAAAAAACACCACCGATTTTGCGGCGGCTACAAGGTTGTATGCCGGCGTGTTTTTCGATTTGCCGCTGTACAATATTTCGCACCGCTAATCGCCTGTTTCGTACGTTTATAAACCTTTTTAATAATTTCAGAATTGCCCACTTGACATGTTGGTTTTTAATGGCAACTTTTATGGTAACCAAAAAAATTATCATGACTACGCAAGAAGTAGCCGACCGCTACAGCCAGTTGGTAAAAGAAAATAATTGGTCGAAAATTCAGGACGAATTGTTTGCCGCAGATGCAAACAGTATTGAACCCAAACACGCTGCAAATATGGGTTTGCAAAGTGTACAAGGCATGGAGGCCATAAAAAAGAAGGCTGAGATATTTAATTCTATGGTGGAAGAAATGCATGGTGGTTATTGCTCAGAGCCTGCGGTAGGCGGCAACTTTTTTTCGGTAGCCATGGGTATGGACGTAACTATGAAAGGCGAAAAGCGTTCAAAAATGGACGAAGTAGTCGTTTATGAAGTGAAAGACGGAAAAATCGCATCCGAACAGTTTTTTTATTGATTGCCTTAGTCTAAACTTTTCGAAACGCTGCCTGGTCAACAACCGGGCAGCTTTTTATTTGCCCGTTGTACCAAAACCGGCTATGTTTATGACAGCAATCTATTGATAATTCCAAAGACCTTCAAAACCGTTTTGTCAACCAAAATAAACTCCTATAGGTACTGTACTATAGCTAAAAGCTAACGGCCAAAAGCCAACAGCTAACTTTAATTTTAAAAAATTGTAAAAAAATACTTCCCTTACAAAGTAACCTGGTTTTAAAAAACACCTACTAATTTTAAACCTAAGTATCTAAAAATCAATTAAATAAAAAAAAGCTACCGAAAAATGACTAATGGCTAAAAGCTATCGGCTAACGGCTGTTAGCATTAGTCTACCAACCCTACCAATTTGGTAGATTAATAAATCCCCCCTAATTTCACCCCCTGAATAAAACAGGGCAAATGAACCAAACCAGCAGGACGCCACAACAGGAAGTGGATTTTTTGAACAACACATTTGCATCCACTTCTACATTGGAGGTATTTGACCATTTCGCCAAAAGCTATCCCGGGCAGGTAACTTTTTCTACCAGTTTTAGCTTCGAAGACCAATCGATCACACACCTCATTTTTTCCGATAATTTTAATTTTACCCTTTTTACACTCGATACAGGCCGCATTTTTACCGAAACCTACAGCGTGTGGGCACGTACTAAACAGCGGTACAATGCAAACATTGTAGCCTTTTATCCAAACGATAAAAAGCTACAGGATTTTGTTACGGAAAAGGGGCCGAACTCTTTTTACGAATCAGTCGAAAACCGAAAGGCCTGCTGTTTCATTCGCAAAGTTGAACCATTGAAGAGAGCACTGGCGGGTAATAGAGTTTGGATAACCGGGCTGCGGGCCGAACACTCGCCCGACCGCCATAACCTGCTGCCTTTTGAGTGGGACGAAAGCAACCAGGTAATCAAATATCATCCTTTGTTGCATTGGACCACCCACGAGACCCGTGCATTCATAAACCAATACAACATTCCGTACAACGTACTGCACGACAGGGGTTTTATTAGCATAGGCTGCCAACCGTGCACCCGCGCCATACAACCCGGCGAAGATTTTAGGGCCGGCCGCTGGTGGTGGGAAGATGCCGATAAAAAAGAGTGCGGCCTTCATGTACACCAGCCCGAAACCACTCAATTACAAAAAAGCATAAATTAACAAAGGATAATGAGCGATTACAATTTTGATTACCTCGACCAGCTCGAGTCCGAAAGCATCCACATTTTTCGCGAAGTGGCCGGCCAGTTTGAGCGACCAGCCCTGCTGTTCTCCGGCGGAAAAGATTCCATTACACTGGTACACCTTGCGTTAAAGGCTTTTCGCCCCGGCAAGTTTCCTTTTCCACTGGTACATATCGATACCGGCCACAACTTTCGCGAAGCTTTAATATACCGCGATAAACTGGCTGAGGAAATAGGTGAAAAACTAATTGTTCGCAAAGTAGAAGATACCATTAAAGCTAAAGGCCTTACCGAGCAAACCGGAAAGTTTGCCAGTCGCAATGCCCTGCAAACACATACACTGTTAGAAACCATAGAGGAATTTAAGTTTGACGCCTGCATAGGTGGCGCCCGCCGCGACGAAGAAAAGGCCCGCGCCAAAGAACGCATTTTTAGCGTACGTGACGAGTTTGGTCAATGGAACCCAAAACTGCAGCGCCCCGAGTTGTGGAACACCTACAATGGTAAAATTCATAAGGGCGAAAATGTGCGTGCCTTCCCCATAAGCAACTGGACCGAGCTGGACGTTTGGAACTACATCCGCCGCGAAAAAATTGAACTCCCTTCCATCTATTTTGCACACGACCGCGAAGTGCTGGAGCACGAAAACCAGTTGGTGGCCATCTCAGAATTTATACGATTGGATGAAGGCGATAAGGTCTCCACCAAACGGGTACGCTACCGCACCGTAGGCGACATGACCTGCACCGCCGCAGTAGAAAGCAACGCCACCAACATCGACGATATTATAACCGAAATTATAGCAACCAAAACCAGCGAACGAGGCGAAACCCGCATAGACGACCGCGTGTCAGAAGCTGCCATGGAAGACAGGAAGAAGAATGGATACTTTTAAGAAAGTTGGCAAGACCAACGAAAGTTTAAAGTTATGAATGATGAGTTATGAGTTGGCAAGACCAACAAAAGTTCAGAGTTATGAATTGTAAAAAACCAATTATAGAGAGTTATGAGCGATTACTTGGTAAAACTAACTAATAAACGATTAACCTTTCAATTTCACCATTAATTCACTTTATTTCATCGTGTCAAACAAATCTAATATTAACTCATAATTCATAAAGGATAACTAATAACTCATAACTCTTAACTCATAATTCATAATTTATAACTCACAACTAATAACTGATAACTTATAAATCATAACTAATAACTAATAACTAATAATTTATAACTAATAACTAATAACTAATAATTTATAACTTATAACTAATAATTTACAACTAATAACTCATAACTCATAACTCATAACTCTTAACTCATAATTCATAATTTATAACTCATAACTCATAACTCATAATTCATAACTCATAACTCATAACTCTTAACTCATAATTGATAACTAATAACTAATAACTAATAACTCATAACTCTTAACTCATAACTCAAAACTAAAAATGGACCTACTCCGATTTATTACCGCTGGCAGTGTAGACGATGGCAAAAGCACCTTAATAGGTAGGTTGTTGTACGACAGCAAGTCGATACTAATTGACCAACTGGAGGCGATAGAAAAACAAAGCCGCAATAAGGAAGATGGTGAAATAGATTTGGCGTTGTTGACCGACGGGCTTCGTGCCGAGCGGGAGCAGGGTATTACCATAGATGTGGCTTATAAATATTTTTCTACGCCTACCCGCAAGTTTATTATTGCCGACGCGCCGGGCCATATACAATACACCCGCAACATGGTTACCGGCGCCAGCAACAGCGATCTCATTGTTATATTGGTAGATGCCCGCAGTGGTGTGGTAGAGCAAACCCGCCGCCACAGCATGATAGCCTCGCTGCTACAATTGCCACACGTAATAGTGGCCATCAATAAAATGGATTTGGTCAATTACTCGCAGGATGTGTACAACAACATTGTTATCGAGTTTGCGGCCGTTGCAAAATCGCTTGGGTTAAAGGACGTCACCTACATTCCCATATGCGCACTCAAAGGTGATAACATTGTTGACCGCTCCAATAAACTTGGCTGGTACGAAGGCGAACCCCTGTTGCATTTACTTGAGCATGTACAAGTAAAAAACGATATTAACTATACCGATGCCCGCTTTCCGGTGCAATATATTATTCGCCCGCAAACCGAAGCCCTGCACGACTATCGCGGGTACGCCGGTAAAATAAACAGTGGCCTTTATCGCAAAGGCGATGCGGTGGTAATGCTGCCTTCGGGCCTCGAAAGCACTATCTCAACTATCGAAATTGGTGGCAAAGAAGTAGAAGAAGCATACGCACCGCAAAGTGTGGTGTTACACCTTACCCACGATGTTGACGTTAGCCGTGGCGACGTGATTGTACAAAAAAACAACCAGCCACACCACGGGCAGGAAGTAGACGTATTGCTTTGCTGGATGGCCAACAAACCGCTGGCCGTGGGTAATAAATATCTGCTTCAAATAAACAGTCGGGTAGTTAAAAGCGTTATTAAAAATATTGAATACCGGCTGGATGTCAACAGCCTGCAAAAAGATTTTGACATCAACACAGCATCGCTAAACGACATTGTAAAAGCCACCATTAAAACCGCTGAACCAATTGCCTTCGACAGCTATACAACACTACGCACCAACGGAGGCGCCATCTTAATTGACGAAACAAGCCTGGTAACGGTAGGGGCTTGTATGATACAGTAGAGTAAGTTGGGAGTCGGGAGTTTTTAGTCGGGAGTGAAGAATTATGAATTATAAGGTATGAATTTTAAGTTATGAGAGAAGTGAATAGTCAATGGTCAATAGTGAATTGCAAACCTGAAAGGTGAAACGTTAATAGTGAAGATTTTTTTTGAGCCTGGCAAAGGAATAAATGGCAGCCTTTGTTGCGTCGCACTCTTGTACGGCAACGCTAATTTCAGCCACACAATAAACAAATTATAATGAAGCTTACCTACACATATTCCTTTTATCAAACACCACTTAGTATTGACGGTTCTAACCTCCCTGGCCCAATGCTCCCTGCTGATGGCTATGCGTTAAAGGCTAAGGGCTTTGGGCTATCCGAAAAAGGGTCTCAATTTCCAAACAGCAACTATCAGCCATTAATTTCTGACTCCCGGCTAAAAACTCCCGACTACCAACTCAAAACCCGCGGCCTTGTTATCCTGGCTGCGGCAGGCCCCGGCGATCCCGAATTAATTACCATTAAAACAGCCCGCTTCCTGCAAAAGGCCGATGTTATTTTAACCGATCGGTTGGTTAGCAAATCTATTTTGGACCAATATGCTAACCCCGATGCGGAGATTGTTTATGTAGGTAAACAATGCAGGCGCGGCAACTCCACACCACAGGCTACTATTAACGAACTGCTGGTATTATTTGCATCCGAAGGCAAACTGGTAGTACGCTTAAAGGGTGGCGACGTGTCTATTTTCTCCAATATATTAGACGAATTGGAAACACTCGTTCAGTTCAATATTCCATACGAAATTATTCCTGGTGTAACTGCTGCACTTGGCGCGGCGGCTTATGCCGGCATTCCATTAACGGCCCGTGGTTACGCTACGGCGGTACGGCTGCTTACTTTTTATAAATCGGATGTGGTAACCGACCAATATTGGAAAGATCTGGCACAAACCGACGATACACTTGTGTTTTATATGTCGGCAGAAACATTGGGTGGCGTAGTAGCCAATCTTACCAAAAATAATATTGACGCCTCAAAATTATTGGCGGTAATAGAACAAGCCACCACCCCACTGCAGCAAATTCATACCTGCAACTTATACAATTACAACAACGCATTTGCAGGCAAACAATTCAGGTCGCCATCCATTATAATTATCGGTAAAGTAGTTGCCTTACACCAACAATATCAATGGCTACCGCAGGTAACATCTACTAACGAATACTTTACCGTACACGAGCAAAAAAACAGTAGCGCAAAACAATCAAAAACAGCACGGGCCTAACGGATATAAGCAAAACAAAAACTAAATAAAGCAGCCTACCAATAAGTATCATGAGTATTTTATCTAACCAAAAATTATCGGCTTTTCAACAACTGCTATCTGGCGCAAGCAAACAAGAGTTGATTTGGATGAACGGTTACCTCAGCGGCTTGCTAAGCAATGGCACTATACAACAAACCGAAGTGGAAGTAGCTGTGGCTGCACCTTCTGTAAATAAAATAACCATTGCTTACGGCACCGAAACCGGCAACAGCAAAAAGCTGGCAGTAACCTTTGCCGCCAAAGCCAAAAAAGCAGGCATAACTGCAAAGGTTGTTAGCCTCGATCAGTACCGGCTAAACGATTTGCCAAAAGAGGAATATTTCTTTTCGCTTATCAGCACCCATGGCGAGGGCGAGCCACCGGCAGCAGCCCGCAAGTTTTACGACCACATACACAACAACGGTTTTAAACTGGAAAAACTGAAGTATGGCGTGCTGGCCCTCGGCGATACTTCGTACCCTTTGTTTTGCACCGCTGGCGAACAGGTAGACGCCCAATTAGAAAAGTTGGGTGGACAGCGCATCATCCCCATTCAAAAGTGCGATGTAGACTATGAGCATGATGCCGATAGTTGGTTTGACCTTTTGTTGCACCGGCTGTCTGCGCCGCCAACTATTAACGAAGTTGCAGTAGCAGCGGCTCCCGTAGTAATTAAAAAATCTGTTGTTAAAAAAATATACAACGGCTCCATTGTTACCAATATCAATTTAAACGATCGTGGTTCCAACAAACAAACCCATCACATTGAAATTGTAGCTAATGATGAAATAGATTATCTGCCAGGCGATGCACTGGGGGTTGTTCCCGAAAACGTGGCCGCCCTGGTTGATCCGATAGTAGAATTGTTAGGCATAGATCGTCATAAGACTTATCATTTCCGCCACGAACAAATGACTGCCTATGACCTGCTGAAAAAGAAATTAAACATCTTTTTTTTACCTGAAAGGGTAGTGGCAAAATATGCCCAATTGGTTGGTCAGGATATACCGCCTACTAAAATTGGTTTGCTCGATTTAATAAAAATATACCCGCTAAAAAATAACAACCAGTTTGGCCAATTAATAGAAATTTTAGAGCCCATCGCTCCACGATTGTATTCAATCGCTTCCTCGCCCGAAGCGCACAGTGGCGAGGTACACCTGACAGTTGCCCGCGACCGGTTCAAGGTAAATGATGAATGGAAATATGGCCTTTGCAGCGATTTCCTAACCTGTTTACCGAGTGAAACAGCCATTGATTTTTACATCCACCGAAATAGCCAATTCAGGCTACCCGATGATGATAAGGACATTATTATGATAGGCCCTGGCACCGGAGTAGCGCCGTTCCGTTCCTTCATCGCCCACCGCGAAGCTATCGGCGCCACCGGCAAAAGCTGGCTCTTTTTTGGCGATCAACATTTTGTTACCGACTTTCTTTACCAAACCGAATGGCAAAACTGGTTAGAAACCGGCGCCCTTACCCAACTAACCGTAGCCTTTAGCCGCGACCAAAGTCAAAAGGTATATGTACAACACAAAATGATGCAACATGGACAACAATTATATGAATGGCTCGCATCTGGCGCAAGCCTTTACGTATGCGGCGCCAAACACCCCATGAGCACCGACGTTGAAGACACCCTGATGCAACTAATAGAAAAATTTGGAAACAAGACCATTGAAGAAGCCGCCCAATTTGTTGAGCAATTGAGGGATGAGGAAAGGTATTTAAAGGATGTGTATTAAATTAAAAAGTAAAAGTAAAAAGTAAAAAAACAGATGAAGCGCCGGGAGGTAACCCGGCGGGCCAGACGCAGATCCGCAATGTACCCCGCAGAAATTTTAACCCAATGGGTCAGACATAGCGCGGGGTGCTAACACTCAGGGGAAATTGCACCCCGATGGGTCAGACATAGCGCCGGATGGTAACCCGGCGGGCAACAATGCCCTATCATAACTTAATAGCCCGGTACAAAATAAAATATTAAAAATTCAGAAGAAATGTCACAAAACCACGGACCATTATCATCAACCGAACGAATTAAACAAAGCAGCGATAACCTGCGCGGAACATTGGCCGAAAGCCTGTTAAACGATGTAACCGGCAACATATATGAAGACGATGTGGCACTGGTGCGTTTTCATGGCATGTATATTCAGGACGACCGCGACCGCCGTGACGAACGGGCGCAGAAAAAGCTTGAGCGACTGTATTCGTTTATGATACGGTTGCGCCTGCCGGGTGGCTACCTCAGCGCCGAACAATGGAGGCAAATGCACCATGTTGCCGGCGATCATTCAACCGGTACTATTAAAATAACTACCCGCCAAACAGTGCAGTTGCATGGGGTTTTAAAGAGCCATGTAAAGCCCACTTTAAAGGGCTTTAACCAGGCAAGTCTGACCACGATTGCTACCTGTGGCGATATTAACCGCAACGTATTGTGTACCTCCAACCCTATTCAATCAAAGGTGCATGCCCAGGTGTTTGAATATGCAAAGGCCATTGATGAGTTACTGTTGCCAAAAACGAATGCCTATTACGAAATCTGGCTCGACCAGGAGAAACTTGAGGAAAAGCAATCAGAAGAAGATCCATTATACCAGGACCGTTACATGCCCCGCAAATTTAAAATAGCCATAGCCATACCACCCAACAACGATGTGGATGTGCTAACCAACGACATTGGGCTGATTGCGGTTATTGAAAACGATGAACTGTTGGGCTTTAACATAGCCATTGGCGGCGGCATGTCGGCCACGCATGGCAATGCCGAAAATTATGCACGCCTTGCCTCCGTCATCGGCTTTGCCGATACAAAAGAAAAAGTGTTGAAAACCGTATACGAGATACTAACCATTCAACGCGACTATGGCAACCGCAGCGACCGTAAACTGGCCCGCTTAAAGTATACTGTTGACCGGATGGGTTTAGACTGGTGGAAGCAAGAGTTGATTAACCGAACCGGCTTTGAAATGGAGGCGCCCCGCCCGTTTACTTTTGACAGTAGAGGCGATTACTACGGCTGGCAAAAAGACCACGAAGACAAATGGCACTACACAGTTTTTATTGAAAACGGACGGATACTCGACACTGAACAACTCGCTCTTAAAACTGCCTTATACGAGGTGGCCTTAACCGATAAAAGTGATTTTATTTTTACCTGCAACCAAAACCTCATCATTAGCAACGTAAAGGCAAAAAATAAGGCCGCAGTCAACAAAATACTACAGCAATTTTCAATAATCGATCATACTAAAAATGCATCGTTGGTGCGCCGTAATGCAATGGCTTGCGTGGCGTTTAATACCTGTCCGCTGGCACTGGCCGAAGCACAACGTTACATGCCAACACTTCTTACTAAAATTGAACCGATACTTGAAAAACATGCATTGCAAAACGAAAGAATTTTAATACGCATGACAGGCTGCCCCAATGGATGCTCAAGGCCATTTGCCGCGGAAATAGGTTTTGTAGGTACTGCCTATGGCAAATACAATATGCTGGTCGGTGGCGATTTGGTTGGTCTTCGCTTAAATAAGATGTACAAAGAAAGCCTGGACGAAGCGCAGATATTAAATGAGCTGGACAACATGCTTGGCATTTATAAAATTGAGCGAAAAAATGGTGAAAGCTTTGGTGATTTTGCCCATACAAAATGGCTTAACGGGCAACCGCTCCAACGCACCGCCAGCACCTTTGCCGACCCCATATTACCTGTAAACAAAAATTGATTATTTATACCAACACCTGTTTTATTACCCAAGCAAAACGCTTTCATGCAACTGTCCGAACCACTTACCGAAACCACCGTTGAAGCCCTGCCTGTAAAGGAAGACAACCGGCTGTTTCCTGTTTTTTTAAAACTGGAAAAGTTGCGTTTACTTATTGTTGGCGGAGGGTACGTAGGCCTCGAAAAACTGGAAGCCGTGTTGGGTAATAGCCCTGCCACCCACATAAAACTGGTAGCCCCCCAAATAAGTGACAACATCAGGGCTCTGGCCAATAAACATACCAACCTGCACCTGTTTCAAAAACCGTTTAGTAATGATGACTTGCAAGAGGTTGATGTGGTGATTGTAGCTATTAATGACAAAGCTATTAGCCAGCAAATTGCCCATACGGTAAAAGCTAAAGGCATATTAGCCAACGTGGCCGACAAGCCAGAGCTATGCGATTTTTATCTTGGTTCAATTGTAAAAAAAGGTAACCTGAAAATTGCTATCAGCACCAACGGCAAAAGCCCCACTATGGCCAAGCGAATAAAGGAGCAGTTAAACGAACTCATTCCCGATGTTATGGACGATGTGCTTGACCAGATGCAAACCATCCGCAACAGTTTAAAGGGCGACTTTGCCAATAAAATAAAACAACTTGATGAGGTAACAAAAGTGCTGGCCGCCAAGCAGGAAACTATGACAGAAAAACCCGGCGGCAAACGCTGGATGAAGCTGGTATTGTTTTGCCTGTTAGCCTTCTTTTTTATGATACTGGGCCACGCCATTCTCACTTATATGCCCTTTGGTAGTATTGTGTCGGGTGTATCGCAAATACCACAATACATCGATACCAAAACTTTTTGGCTAATGTTCTTAACCGGCTTTCTTGCGCAAATGGCCGATGGTTCGCTGGGTATGGGGTATGGTACTATCAGCACCACCTTTTTATTGGCACAAGGGGTAAACCCGGCCATTGTAAGCAGCCGGGTACATTCAGCACGGGTATTTAGCAGCGGTGTATCGGGGTATAGCCATCACCGCTTTGGCAACATTAATAAAAAGCTTTTTAAAGCGCTGGTCATACCCGGCATGATAGGCGCTGTCTTTGGCGCATCCCTGTCGTATTTCGCTCAGCAATATGCCAGCTATGTGCGTATTCCCTTGTCGCTTTATACGCTTTATCTTGGCTTTTTTATTATGAAAAAAGCCTTTAAAAAGAAAGATGGAACGGAGAAAGTAAAACGAGCTGGTTGGCTTGCATCGGCCGGCGGCTTTCTTGATGCATTTGCCGGAGGCGGATGGGGTACATTAGTTACCAGCACGCTCCTAAGCAAACGCCGTTCTCCCAAATATGTAATCGGCTCTGTTTGCCTGGCCGAATTTTTTGTAGTGCTCACCAGTTCCATCACTTTTTTCATTTTACTAAAACATATACCGTTGTTAGATGTGGCTGGCCTGGTAGTTGGCGGGTTGGTGGCAGCTCCAATAGCTGCGCGATTGGTAGGTAAACTACCTATTAAAACCATGTTTATTTTGGTGGGCTTATTTGTGATATTGGCCAGTGCCAATACTTTTTATAAGGTGGTTAGTCATTTGTAAATCCTTGTTCTTCTCCTGTAAACTGTCTAAAATGATTTTTTTTAAAACCAGCGTTGGTTTTTTATAGAATCATTGTTGCTGCTTGTCCGCAAAAGGTTGTCTGGGCTAATGATTAAAACACTCTTTAGCCCAAAAATTTCTATACTATTGTGTATCACCTACACATTAGTTACATTTGACACGATTAAAATTGTACATATGAAAAAATTGCTTGTTTTCTTATTTTGCCTTTCGTCGTTTGCGGGGCTACGTGCACAAACAACCCCATCCATTCAGCGCATTGACCCAACCAATTGGTGGGTAGGCATGAAAAATCAAAGCCTGCAATTATTGGTGTATGGGCCCGGCGCAGGCACACTTACCTACTCAATCATCTATCCCGGCATTCAAATAAAAAGCACCGGCAAAGTAGAGAACCTCAATTATGCTTTCCTTAATATTTCCATTGCAGCAAATACCAGGGCGGGTACTTTTAATGTAATAGGAAAAGCTGGCAAAACCACGCTTACCAAACCATACACGCTGCTGGCACGCAATAAAACTGCTAAATCTGCCGGGCTGTCGGCGGCCGATTTTGTATACCTCCTGATGCCCGACCGTTTTGCCAATGGCAACCCATTGAACGATGAGTTTGATTTTATGCTGGACAAACAATCCGATGCCAACAATCCCATACTTCGCCACGGCGGCGATATGCAAGGCATTGAAAATCATATTGACTATTTAAAAGAATTGGGCGTGACCGCCGTTTGGCCTACCCCCGTTATTGTAAACGATGAAAGCCTGAAACTGGAAGGTCCGGGTCGTATGCAGGCAGGGTACCATGGCTATCATTTTACCGACCATTACCAGGTAGACCCCCGCTTTGGCGGAAACGACGGTTATAAAAAATTGTCGGCTTCACTTCATAAAAATAATATAAAACTGGTGCAGGACGCCGTGTACAACCACGTAAGCGACGACCATTGGATGTTTAAAGACCAGCCTACCAGCGACTGGTTTAACAATTGGCCACAAACCACCATTACCACGCACAAAGAGCAGGTATTGGAAGATCCTCATGGCTCTGCCTTTGACAAAGAAAAATTTATTGGCGGGTGGTTCACCGGTTTTTTGCCAGACCTAAACCATCGCAACCCATTTTTGGCTACGTATTTAATACAAAACGCAGTATGGTATACCGAAATGTTTACAGTAGATGCCTGGCGCATAGATACCTACAAATACAACGACCAGGCCTTTATGAACCGTTGTAACCAGGCGCTCATTACCGAGTTCCCCAATATTTTTTTGTATGGCGAAACGGTGGCCAATAACGCACTTACCCTTTCTTATTTTGTAAAAAATAAAGTAGGTTTTGCTTTTAAAAGCAACCTGCCCGGTACTTGCGATTTTCCGTTGAACTACGCCATGCTCGATGGCCTTAACCAACGGTATGGCTGGGACGATGGCGTAAACCGAATATACAATACCCTTGCGCAGGATGTGGTGTATACCGACCCCATGAAAATGGTTACCCAACTGGACAACCACGATATGGATCGGTACCTATCGGTTATTGGGGAAGACGTTGACAAATATAAAATGGGGCTTACCTGGCTGCTGACCATGCGCGGAATACCAAGCTTGTATTATGGTACTGAGATACTGATGAAAAATACTAAAAACCCCAGCGACGCCGAGGTACGTAGCAATTTTCCTGGTGGCTTTGCCGGCGATCAACAAAATAAATTTACCTCCGCGGGTAGAAACACAGCCGAGGAAGCAGCCTTTAACTTTATAAAAAAGCTAGCCAATTATCGCAAAAACGCATCACAGCTTACCACCGGTAAGTTGATGCAGTTTCAGCCCGATAACGGTACATATGTATACTTTAGATACAACGATAAGGGAAGCGTAATGGTAGCCACCAATACCAACAACCAAAAAGTTGAACTTAATACCGCCCGTTTTGCTGAGCGGCTTAAAGGCTTTAGTAAGGCTAACGATGTTATTTCAGGAGCTATACACAGTTCATTATCCACCATTTTACTGCCACCAAAAACCGCTTTGGTGTTGGAGTTGATTAAATAAACAATTGCAACGATAGTAGCAGGTTATTTACTTATACAGCCGTTGGATATAAATGGTAAAAAGCCAAAGGTTTGCATGGCAAACCTTTATTTTTGCGCCAAATTCAAATACGCAATAAATGGTTGATGTAATATTAGGCCTGCAATGGGGCGACGAGGGTAAAGGAAAAATTGTTGACTACTTTGCGCCTGCCTACGATGTAGTGGCCCGTTTTCAGGGCGGACCCAACGCAGGTCACACATTATATGTGGAAGATAAAAAGATCGTTCTTCACCAAATACCGTCGGGTATTTTTCACCAGGACACCGTAAACCTCATAGGTAACGGGGTGGTACTTGATCCGGTAACGCTAAAAAGAGAATGCGATACAGTAGCCTCATTTGGTATAGATGTTAGAAAAAATCTTTTTATATCGGAACGCACTAATTTAATTGTTCCCGGGCATCGTGCTTTGGACAAAGCTTCGGAGCTAAGCAAAGGCAACGATAAAATAGGTTCTACCCTTAAAGGCATTGGGCCTGCATACATGGATAAGACCGGCCGAAACGCGTTACGGGTTGGCGATCTGCTCGATAAATCGTTCACATCCAACTATATTAAACTCAGGCTAAAGCACCAGCGCCTGTTGGATGGATTTCATTTTAATGAAGATATTTCTAACTGGGAAGATGAATTTTTTGAGGCTGTTGAGTTTTTAAAAACGCTAAAGGTGGTTAATGGCGAGTATTTCATCAACCACAAAATAAGTGCAGGCCAAAATATACTGGCCGAAGGTGCGCAGGGCAGTATGTTGGATATTGATTTCGGTACTTTTCCATTTGTAACTTCTTCTAATACTATTTCTGCAGGGGTATGTACAGGGTTAGGCATTGCGCCGCAAAAAATAAAAGAAGTGATAGGTATTACCAAAGCCTACTGTACGCGGGTAGGTAGTGGCCCCTTCCCTACCGAATTATTTGACGAAACGGGTGAAGAATTGCGAAAACTGGGCAGCGAATTTGGCGCAACTACCGGCCGCCCCCGCCGGTGCGGCTGGATAGACCTTGTAGCCCTTCAGTTTGCCTGTATGATAAATGGTGTAACGCAGGTGGTCATGACCAAGGCCGATGTATTAGATAGTTTTGAAGAACTACAGATGTGCACGTCGTACATGGTTAATGGCGAAGAAAAAACCGAGGTTCCCTACCAAATGTCAAAGATGGACGTAAAGCCTGTTTTTAAGGCATTTAAAGGCTGGAACCAGCAAACCAACCAATTGAACGATGCAGTAAGTTTGCCCGCCACCATGACGGAATATGTAGCCTTCATCAACAATTTTATTGGAGCACCTGTTAAGTACATCTCAAACGGCCCCGGCCGCCACCAGATAGTTAAATTGTAACTTTTTTTTGAAAATAAAAATGAAGGCATACATAATTTTTGCTGAAATTGACAGTTATTAAAAATTAAAAATTATAGCCAGAAAAATTTGGCTGATTAAAAAACCCGTTTAAATTTTACGTACTAAAACTTATTGGAACTATGGCACTGAAATCTGATAAGGGGTCTAAATCCGCTCCTAAAAAAACAGTAACAAAACAAGAATCATCTGCAAAAAAAACTACTGCGGCTACAAAAAAAGCCAGTGAAGACGATGATTTGGATGAGGATGAGGTGAATGAAAAGCCTTTGTCGAAACCGTCAAAAGCTCCTAAAGGCAAAAAGGATGATGACGACGAAGATGCGGAAGAAACTGATGAAGAGGTAAATGATGACTGGGAAAAATCGGAAGATGATGAAGATTGGGACCCCGATTTTGATGAGTTTGATATACCCAAGTCCACGGGTGCCAAAAAAGGGCCTGTAGGCAAAAAGGCGGCTAAAGATGACGATGATGATGACTTTAAAATAGACGATGATTTTAAAGATATGTTTAACAGCTCGCGCCGTGGTGGAAGTGGTTACGACGACGATGATGATTTTTGATCATCCCCAAATAAGTGATACGACAATACCAAACTTTTCGGGTAACCGATATTGATATTATTAAAAGCCAGATGTTGAATTGGGGCAACCAATTCAACATTTGTTGTTTTATGAACAATCACGCCTACCAGGCAACCCACTCAACCTACGAGGGGTTGTTGGCGGTAGGGGCACACCGTAGTATTGGCATTACCGGGGCCACCACCCAAATGGTAGACCATTTTATTGCCACTAATACCGATTGGATATTTGGCCATTTTAATTACGAGTTTGCAGTAAACGATGACCCTGCTACACTATCTGACCAAAGTAGTTTTGAACCCGCGTTTTTGTTTGTACCCGAAACAGTAATTACCCTGGCGGGTAACGAACTAATTATTGGTAGCGTTAACAGCCCATCGGCCGATATTTTTTTACAAATAACAAATGCTAAAGTGGCTGAACCCAGCATACCAAAGGCAATTGAACTAACGCCCCGTATTAATCGCCAGCAATACATTACTATCATTAACAACCTGTTAAACCATATAAAGCGGGGTGATTGTTACGAAATAAATTTTTGTCAGGAGTTTTTTACGCAGCAAACTTTAGTTGATGTAATGCACGTGTATCAAAAACTGGTTGCTATTTCGCCTAACCCGTTTGCGTGTTACTACCGCTTGCACAACCAGCACCTGCTATGTGCCAGCCCCGAGCGATACCTGAAAAAAACCGGTAATACGCTTATATCCCAACCAATAAAAGGCACGCTGAGCCGGTCGCTACCTGCCAAACTAAACGATACTGCCGAACAAACTGAACTGTACAACAGTAAAAAAGACCGTGCAGAAAATGTAATGGTAGTTGATTTGGTTAGAAACGACATGAGCAAAATTTGCGAAAGAGGCAGCGTTAAAGTAGATGAGCTTTTTGGTATTTATACGTTTCCACAGCTTTATCAAATGATCTCGACCGTGTCGGGGGTTTTAAAAGAAAATACCACTTTGGGGCAAATTTTACAGGCAACTTTCCCTATGGGGTCAATGACAGGAGCGCCCAAAAAACGGGTAATGGAATTGATACAACAATACGAAACGGGGCAAAGGGGCATCTACTCCGGTACCGTTGGGTACATTACGCCAAACCGCAACTTTGACTTTAATGTAGTTATACGAAGCCTTGTTTACAATGCTGATACGCAATACCTGTCGTACCATGTAGGAAGCGGCATTACCAGCAATAGTGTAGCTGAGCATGAATATGAGGAGTGCAAGGTAAAAGCGGCAGCCATTGTTGCTGCCTTATCTGCTAAACAATAGCCCACGTTTTCGCGGGCCATTGTTTTATGCAAATCTTTTTAAAAGTCTTGTTACTTAAGCAATTGCTTAACCGACTCGTTTAATATAAATTTTCTTTTATTTTCAAACACCATCATCTTATTTACAGGCAGGCGAAGATTTATTTTTGCACCCCTACCTGCGATTTTATCAAAACCCGGATTAAGATGGTCAAACGTCCTGATATCAATATTAATTACACTGCAAATTATCGCCGAATTATACTTGCCACTAATCTCTACAGCAATGGTTTGCGCCAATTCCTCAGCCGATAAATTAATGACTGAAGCTAAACCCTCGGTTTCCACCTGGTAATTGGCAATTTCGGCAGCGGTCATGGTAGTAAGTCCCCCACTTTTTTCAAACACATAATGTGTACCTATAAATTTTTTAACGTGGTTGCGGGTTTCGGCAGGTAAAAATCGCTTCAATTTCCAAAAATCTTTACTGCCACTTTTACGCATGGCACTTTGCACCCTCGATGGTCCACAATTGTAAGCGGCTATAACTAAAAGCCAATCGTGAAACACATTGTTTAGTTCGTCTAAAAAACGGGCTGCAGCATGCGTACTTTTATAATAATTATTACGCTCATCCACTTTGCTATTAACCCTAAGGCCCAGCCTTTTTGCTTCGGTAGGCATAATTTGCCATGGGCCACCTGCACCCATAACCGACCGTGCATTTGATTTAAGGGACGATTCCACAACGGATAAATATTTTAATTGTTTAGGAAGCCCATGTTGGGCAAGAATGCCGTCAAAAATATCGAAGTAGGGTTTTCCCCAAACCTTCATTTGATTAAGCCGCATGGCATTTTCCTCCGCAAAAGTTTGAACGTATCTTAATGCTTCGGGATTAAATAACACATCGTTATAGTTATCGGCGTTGGTTGGATCGGTAGATATTAACCCCCCAAAAGAGCTTTTTTGATTAGTAGCGGAATCTTTACCCGACTTTTTAATTTCTCCTGAGTTACCAGAAACATTGTTGGTAAAAGAACTTCCCGCTACACCTAATAATAAAAACACAAAACTAATCGCCACTGATTTTAAAAGCCGACGAAGCTTGGTCAAATAACTCACATTTTTCATATCCGGAAAATGTTAATGAAACAATAGGGCTTTTTCAAACCCGTTTGGTTTACTTTTTTTGACTTTTGTCGCCAGTAAAAAAGATCTATCTGCTTTCCTTTAAAGCCATTACGATTTTTGAAAAGCCGTGCAAATGTACCTCATTAAATTGAGCCGTCATAGCCTGGAGGCCAAAGGGCATTTTGTTAGAGTGGGTAAATACGGGGAGAGAAATGGCGGGAATGCCCACCAAATTTGCAAAAACTGTATAAATGTCGCCAAGATACATGGCAATGGGATCTTCACTTTTTTCACCAATTTTATAGGCCGTGGTGGGTGCAGTTGGCAAAACAATAATATCGAATTCTTCAAAAATTTTTTTGGTAAAATTAGTCAGCAACTGCCTCACTTTCTGTGCTTTAGCAAAATATGCGTCGTAATAACCGCTGCTCAAAACAAAAGTTCCAAGTAAAATACGGCGTTTTACTTCGTCGCCAAAACCGCCGCTTCTGTTGCATTTATAAAATTCAGTAAGGCTGGCTGCATCATCATTTTGGTTGTAACCAAACTTAACACCATCGTAGCGCGATAGATTGGAACTTGCCTCAGCAGTAGTTAAAATATAATATGCGGGTACAATGTAGTCAATCAAGTCAAAATCAACGGGTTGTACAGTATGGCCTGCGTTTGTTAATTTTTCCAGAAAAGCCTTGATTGCCACGCCAATTTCGGGATCGAGGCTGGGGTGATTAAGTGCCTCCGGAAAATATGCTACGCGGTAAGGGTTTGTTTTTTCAGGAGCTTTTAATAACGATGGCATTTGTTGTTGAGCGGCTGTACTGTCAAATTCATCAGGCCCGGCTATTACCTCCAAAACAGTAGCTACATCGTTAACATTATTAGCGAAAATACCAATTTGGTCAAACGACGAAGCATAGGCTATAAGCCCATACCGGCTTATGCGGCCATACGATGGTTTTAGACCCACAATACCGCAAAAATCGGCCGGCTGCCTTACAGATCCACCTGTGTCGCTACCAAGGCTTATCATACACATGCCGCCCTGCACAGCTACTGCCGAGCCGCCTGATGACCCACCAGGAACCCTTTGGGGGTCGGCAGCGTTTTTAACCGGGCCAAAAGCCGAGTTTTCGTTGCTGCTGCCCATAGCAAATTCATCGCAATTTTGCCTGCCTATTATAATTGCGCCGGCATTTAACAACCGTTGTGTAGCGGTAGCATTGTAAATCGTCTCAAAATTCGCTAATATTTTAGAAGAGGCAGTAAGGCGATGGCCTTTATAACTAATCACATCTTTTAAACCAACTACCACGCCAAACAACGGTAAAAGCGGCTGAGAGGTGTTTAAAGCGTCATCCAGCATAGCGGCTCGCTGCAGGGCCTCGTCGTAGTACACGGTTAGCCATGCGTTTAGATGGCTATACTGCTTTATTTTTTCAATATAATAACGAACGGCCTCCACGCAGGTGGTTTGGCCGTTCAATAATGTATTGTGAAAGGAAGATATTGAGGTAAAGCTAAACACAATTTGTTACTAACTAATACGCTTCTTTAAGATTGCGAAGTAGGTGCTGATGCGGTTGCATTGGTTTGCTTAACTTCCTTTTCAGATAAACCATTTTCTATTTCCTTCTTCACATTGTCTTTAGCATCGTTAAATTCGCGAATACCTTTGCCCAAACCCCTCATAAATTCTGGTATTTTACGGCCACCAAACAAAATAAGTACAGCCAATACTATCAATATCCATTCGCTTCCACCGGGCATTCCAATAAATAATAAGTTCGTAAACATAATACGTGTTTTTAGATTACAAAAGTAGGTGTTAAGTTATGCTTTTAAAAAGATTGCAGGATTAATTTACGCGTAAAGTTTGATAACAGTTTGCCAAATAAAAAAACGGCAGCGAAAAACTGACCGTTTTAAAATTAGGTATGTAAAATGATAAATTAATAACGTTTTTCTTTGATCCTTGCGCTTTTGCCGCTTCTTTCGCGTAAGTAAAACAATTTGGCTTTGCGTACTTTACCAACCTTGTGCAACACGATTGAGTCAATGTTAGGAGAGTTTACAGGAAACAAACGCTCTACCCCTACACCGTCGGATATTTTACGTACTGTAAATGTTGCAGTTGCTCCAACGCCCTGGCGCTTTATAACGTCACCTTTAAACGACTGTATCCTTTCCTTGGTGCCTTCTACAATTTTGTAGTTAACAGTAACATTATCGCCGGCCTTAAACTTAGGCACCACTTTGTTTACAGTTAGTTGTTCGTGTACGTAATCTATCGGGTTCATATCACTTATTTTTTGCGGACGGCAAAGGTAACAGTATTAGTTGAAAAAAAACAACCAGGTTAAAATTTTTTTGGCATGTAATATTATCCATTATTGCAAGGGATAAACACACCGCTTTTTAAAAATAAAAATGCCAAAAATGATGGCATTAATTAATAACCCGCTTCATAAAACATTAGGGCCTTATAAGATAGTGTGGGCCTTTATTAACCAAAAAACTGTTGATAACTGGTGGAGACCATCCAAAGTAATCATCCACGGCTTTTTTATCGGCCATTTCTTTGTAATAATTTTCAATTATCAATATACCACCCTGCACTAACCTGGGGTATAAAAACATAAGGGCATTTGTAGTGGCTTCGTAGTCATCAAAATCAATACTAAGCAGCGATATTTTTAGTTCAGGATTATCAATAAGATAGTTGGGTATTTCGTTACCTGCGTCGCCACAAACAAAATTAATCTGCAGGTTTTTACTCATTTCTACCAGCCTTTTACGGGTAGCTGTGCTGGCTGTTTCAATACCATTTTTCTTAATCTTCACAACAATTTCACCCTCTGCGGTGGTTTCTTCTTCAAAAAAAGAAAAGTCTTTTTCAAATACCACCATTACTTCCATGTGCTTTTTGCCGGCCATGGCTTTTGCCATGGCAAAGCGGCTAAGCTCTTGCTCGCTGTTTACACCACATTTTACAATAGCACCATTTAAGTGCTTAATTTTTTTAAACAACTCATAATGTGCTACAATTTTTCCCGATGCATTGGTAGCCATCGCTACCTCGTTAGGGGTTTCTATTTCAAAAGGAAAGGCTATAAATGACTTCATGACACAATTGTTTACAATAAAAATTTGATTTTAACAATCGGCACTCCAAAGAAATTGGATGGTTATGTCGGCGATATTGGAATGGAAATACCCTGGGGGCAAAATCACTTGCAATGACTGTTATTTATAGTGTCAAGGTTGCAGCAAATCAAATAAAATTATAATTATCAGTAGGTTATGAAAATGGGATCGTATTAATACTACGCTTTGTAATTTAATTTTAGAAAAACTTCTATGTAAGTAATGGCTAAATGAAAAAGGCTACCTTAACCGGCAGCCTTATGAGTATTAAAAAGAATATAAATTTACTGTAATTACCGGGCAATATTTACTGCCCTTTTTTCGCGGATTACCGTTACTTTAATTTGACCGGGATAGGTCATTTCGGTTTGAATTTTTTGTGCAAGCTCAAAGCTTAATAGGTCGCTGGCGCCATCGGTTACCTTGTCGGCTTCCACTATCACCCTAAGCTCGCGGCCTGCCTGTATAGCATATGCTTTTTCCACACCAGGGTATGTAAGTGCTAAATTTTCAAGCTCTTTTATCCGTTGCAAATACTGCTGCATAATTTCCCTGCGGGCACCAGGCCTTGCACCGCTGATAGCATCGCAAGCTTGTATAATGGGCGATATTACATACTGCATCTCCATTTCGTCGTGGTGGGCACCAATGGCATTTACCACCGCTGGATTTTCGCCGTATTTTTCGGCCAGTTTAGCACCCAGTAACGCATGGCTTAGTTCAGTCTCTTCATCGGGTACCTTTCCAATATCGTGCAACAAGCCGGCACGTTTTGCCAGTTTAGGGTTCATGCCTAGCTCGCCAGCCATTAAGGCGCAAAGGTTAGCGGTTTCGCGGCTGTGCATTAACAGGTTTTGGCCGTAACTGCTACGAAAACGCATTTTACCTACAATGCGCACCAGTTCTTTATGCAGCCCGTGTATACCAAGCTCAATCACCGTACGCTCCCCTATTTCCATTATCTGTTCTTCTATTTGTTTACGGGTCTTTTCCACAACTTCTTCTATGCGGGCCGGGTGTATGCGCCCGTCCGAAATAAGACGCTGCAAGCTTAAGCGGGCAATTTCGCGGCGTAGCGGATCAAACGATGAAAGAACAATAGCCTCTGGGGTATCATCAACTATCAGGTCAACACCAGTCGCCGCTTCAATGGCACGAATGTTACGACCCTCGCGTCCAATGATCTGACCCTTTATTTCGTCGCTTTCGAGGTTAAATACCGAAATAGCGTTTTCAATAGCTTGCTCGGCAGCCGTACGTTGTATAGTTTGAATAATAATTTTGCGGGCCTCTTTATTAGCTTTTTGGCGGGCATCGTCAATAATTTCCTGCTGCAAACCAAGGGCTCGTGCATGTGCTTCCTGCTTTAAACTTTCTACCAGCTGATTTTTAGCTTCCTCGGCAGTCAGGCCCGCTATTTTTTCCAAACGGCGAATATGTTCTTCCTGGTGCTTTTCCAGCTCGTTGCGCTTTTGGCTCACTACCTCTAGCTGGCGGTTCAGGTTTTCTTTAATGGCTTCGTTATCCTTCAATTGCTTTTCAAGGTTAACATCTTTTTGATTGATGGTTACCTCTTTTTGCTTTAAACGGTTTTCCGATTCACCTACTTTACGATTACGCTCCAACACCTCTTTGTCGTGATCGCTCTTTAGCTGTACAAATTTTTCCTTTGCCTCAAGTATGCGTTCTTTTTTTGTTGTTTCGGCCTGCGTTTGTGCATCGGTTATAATTCGTTGTGCCTGTTGGTCGGCTTCTTCCAACTGCTTTTTTGTGTCCTTTGCAAAAATAAATTTACCTGCAATAAGCCCAATTAACAACCCCACTACCAGTAAAACGATGGAAATTATTTGAGAATCCATGTATAAGTTAATTTTTTAAAATTAAAAATTTTGTTTTATCCTCTACTAGAAAAGAAAAGTGTTTAAGTAGGCGAAGATAATTATAATGCCCCAAATAAACTTTGTTACATTAGGTTGTAACAAAGTGGCATATTTAACCAATGCGTGCCACATAACCTTAGTAACAAGCCCTTTACACGCTGATATTTTTATATGGTTACTGTAAAAAACGCTTTTAAAAATACTCATAAAGTAAAGGCTAAGGTGCCAATAAGTGATAACACGGGTTATGTTAAGTTACTGGTATTGTATCGGAATTACGACACCGTCATGCCAAATGGTTTTGTTTCGCTATAAAAAATAAGCGACTACGTTATTTACTAAGCTTTTAATTGTTGTGTTTATAAGTCACGGCAACAAATGTTACTTTAAAATTATGGCCTCTTGCATCTTTTATTAATGGCTGTTCATCTTTAATGCATTACCGGTTACTACTCCAATTTCTTTGACGATCCTTTTTACAACTACACATTTTTACATTTTAAATTGTCAAAACGATATGATCCGTCATTTAATTTCTGCAATGTTTATTTTTTGCCTTTTGGGTTCGTGCAACAAAACAAATGTGATAGAACCCGTGCCTGCTGTTGAGACCAATTTGCTGTTTAAAGACAGCCATATTAACGTAGTTGAAATGAAAATGAAACAAAAAGCAAGTAGCGAAGTGTTGTTTTACTTTACCACCCGCTACGAGGTAGGCATACAAAAAATAGAGGTACTGGCAGGCACCACACCACAAAACCTTTGTGTATTTTTTAAGAGCGAACCCACCGGCGACTCTAATGCATTTAAAAAGTATGTTGCCCTTGACGACAAAGCAGGCCCTGTTTATAACTACTATATGATCAGGTATACCTTACAAGGTGGCGACTGGTCGTACTCTACACTGTATAAAATAAAAATGAAAAATTAAAAAGAATTTCTGGTAAAATTAGTTCAGCAAAAATATTAACAAAGCATTGCCTGCCTACTGGCCCAATGCTTTGTTCAATAAATTGTCTATGTGGTTTAATTCAACCTCGTCTTCCACTGTAAAAAGGTGATTATTCTCAGGCCTTTGCTGCTCGGTAGCATACCATAAAAGCACCATAGAAATATAATCCTGTAGGTCTTTACCGGCAAAAATCGCCTTAAATTCAACAATCTTATCATTGATGACTTTTATGGTTTTTCGAACCATTTCCTCATCGCCGGCATTAATTTTAAGCCGGTAACTACGGTCGGCTATTACCATGTTAACTGTTATCAGTTGTTCGTCTTGCATTATTTATATATCATGCATTTAGCATAGCCAGGCATTTATCAATTTCTTTTAAAAAGGCATTAATCTTTTTTTCAAGTTCTTTTTTTTCGGTGGGGCTGTGTAGTAAAGATACCACGCCGACGGCTGCTTTTTTTTGCTCCGCCCTACTTATTTCATCTGCATGGCTGGCAATGGTTTGCTTTAATAAAGTGTTTTCTTTTTGTAATTGCTGCACCTGTTTTTGAGCTTGTTGCAACAGCTTAACAAGCTGCTGCACTTTGGCACGTATTTGTAATAATTGAGGTTGAGTTGCCATGCGGTTTACAACATTTAATTTCTAATAGTTGCGCCGGCCTGGCTGGTAAGGCTGGTTATTATTTGCTGCACCATTGCATCGGTCTCAACATCGGTCAAGGTCTTTTCTTCATCTAAAAAAATAAGATTTATGGCCACCGACTTTTTACCTGCGCCAAGCTTATCGCTTTCAAAAATATCAAAAAGCCTTACCTCTTTTAGCTTCTGCAAGTTTAAGTTGTATACTAACGCTTCTATTTGAGAAAATGGCACCTGCTTGTCAACTATAAGCGCTACATCTCTTTCTACCTTTGGGTAGCGGCTAACTTCGGTGTAAACAATGGTTTGTTTTTGTACCAGCTCAACCAGGGTATTCCAGGCAACCTCTACATAAAACACCGGCTGCTTAAGCCCAAAGGCCTGCAGCTTTTGTTTATCAACCTCACCTATTTTTACCAGTTGCTTTCCGCCCTGTTCAGTTACCTGTAAATGTTTGTACAAATCGCCTTGTATAGTTTTTGTAGGCAATTTGCCCAACCCACATAATTGCAGCAAGGCATTGGCAAGCCCTTTTGCCTCAAAAAAATCGGCCGACAACTGTTTGGTGTTCCAACCATCTGCTGCCTTAAAACCATATAAATAAATTGCCAGTAGCTCAGTTTCAACATATTTATTATTACCTGTTTGGCCATAGGTTTTTCCAAATTCAAATAACCGCAAATCGCTGTTTTTCCGGTTTTGGTTATAGGCAATAATTTCAAGGCCGGTTTCTACCATGGATGGGCGCATTACATCCAAATCGGCGCTTAAACTGTTCATCATTTTTACGGCACCTTTTAATACCTCTTCGGTAAAATAGCTGCTGTTGGTAATGGAGTTGGTCACAATTTCGCTATAGCCTTGCCCTGCCAGGTAGCCGGCTATCTTTTCCTTAAGTGCCTCCTTTGTACGGTTGCTTACCCCTGACGGGGTAAAACTAATGGCACCGCTGATGTCGATATTATCAAGGCCATCTATCCTAATTATCTCCTCCACAACATCAGCCGGCAAAGTAATATCGGGTTTATTGAAGGGCACAGTTACCCTCAGTTCATCAATACCTTCTTTTATAATTTCGAAGCCAAGCGCTGTTAAAATTTTATTGAGGGCATCGGGGTGATAATTTTTGCCACTCAGTTTTTTTAAGTAATGATATTTTAACGATACTTCTGTTTTTTGCAGTGGATCAGGGTACACATCCACTATATCGGACGAAATAGTTCCACCGGCAATTTCTTTTATAAGTAGCGCAGCTCTTTTTAACTGGGTTACCACATTAGCAATGTCAACCCCTTTTTCGAACCTTGCAGCAGCATCGGTACGCAAATTGTGCCTGAACGATGTTTTACGTATGGCCGTAGGATTAAACCAGGCACTTTCTAAAAAAAGGTTAGTAGTAGTTGCGGTTACGCCGCTGTGTAAACCACCAAAAACCCCCGCCAGGCACATTCCTTCGTTGGCATTGCATATTATAAGATCATCGGCAAACAGTTTGCGCTCCTTTTCGTCAAGGGTAGTAAATAAGGTATCGCCGGGTAAATTTTTTACTGTTACTTCTGCACCTGTAATTGCATTTACATCAAAGGCATGAAGCGGCTGACCACTTTCGTTTAAAATAAAATTGGTGATATCTACTATATTATTAATGGGGCGTTGGCCAATGGACAACAATTTGTTTTTTAACCAGTCAGGACTTTCCTTTACTGTAACCCCTTTTATGGTAATACCTGCATACCGCCTGCAGGCCGCGCTATTTTCTATAGTCACTTTTATGGGCAACTGCTGGTTATCTGCCTTAAAATTGTTTACCTGTGGAAGCTTGGCGCGTGTATCTTTTTTGTTATGATATGAAAGATAGGCACACACATCTTTAGCCACCCCTATGTGGCTCATAGCATCCATACGGTTAGGGGTAAGACCAATTTCGTAAATATGATCGGTATAATTTTTAAAATAATCCGCTAATGGCCTGCCTGCTATAAATGAAGCATCTAATACCATGATACCATCGTGATTAGCACTTAGTCCTATTTCATCCTCTGCGCAAAGCATTCCATGGCTATCAAAACCTCTTATTTTTGCTGCTTTCATGGTAACGGGCTCTCCTTTAATTGGGTAAATAGTAGTGCCCACAGGGGCTACTACCACTTTTTGGCCTACGGCAACATTACTGGCTCCACAAACTATTTCAAGCAGGCTGTTAGTGCCGGTATCAACACTTATTAAGGTAAGTTTATCGGCGTTAGGGTGTAGGCTCACCTGCTTTACTTCGCCTACTACTAAACCTTTTAATCCCCCCTTTATTTGCTCAAAGGGTTCCAAACTTTCTACTTCAAGGCCTATTGAGGTAAGTATTTTTGAAAGCCTTGCAGGTTCAATGGGTTCGGGCAGGTATTCGCTTAGCCAGTGGTAACTTATCGTCATTCAACAAATAATTAAAAATTGATGCAAATATAAAGGATGCACCTTCCATTAATATATAATAGAAACCTTGCATTATTTATGCGCCCAACAAAAATTATAAACCAACTAAAGCCTAATTGTGCAGTGTTCAATTGGCGCTGTATAGTATTTTTCCCATTGCTGGCGGGCTGCTGTTACCCCGGTTGCAACGCCCCTCTAATTAAGGTATATGATTGCCTTTAAAGCACTTCTGAAATTCATAAATTAAATGAGGCCAAAACGTTTGCCACAATTAAATGGCCTTTATGAGAAAGTGCCAGTTAGTGATATTTGAAGACAAATACAAAATTTTTTTCAATAAAAAAAGACTTCGTAAACCCATCAAAATTATCAAATGCTTTAGGGCACTATGTTTCACGGATTTGGGGAATTTTTTACCCGTTTTATATTAATTTTTATTATGTTTTGAATGAAATTTTATTGGTAATCTTTTGCACATTCTTTGTGGGTATCTATATTATCAAATGGCGTAAAACTTTTTTAATTTGTGTATAAAGTATTTAAAAATGTTAATTAGCAGCCAATGAAATACTTTTTCTGTGTACAACAATGTTAACTAAAAAAGAATAAATATTGACAGAGAATAACTTTCAACTTAAAATTTTTAGCCCATATATTCGTTCTCCCGCATTTGTTCGGGTAACAATTCATACACAATCAATTAATGATTTAATAACAGGATCAAACAAAAAACCGGTATTTCGGACCTGTGTTTTACTAACCAATAATGCCTACTAAAAAATAATGGATCTTACCAACCTAAACAAAGACAGAAAGAACAGACGAAAGCCATCGCTTGACCTAAGCACGATGGTTTTTGGCAAAGTTCCACCACAGGCCAAAGAATTAGAAGAGGCTGTTTTAGGGGCAATAATGTTGGAAAAAAGTGCATTTGACAACGTAGTGGAAATACTAAAACCTGAGTGTTTTTACGTAGATGCTCACCAAAGGATATTTAAAACCTTTCAGGCGCTTGCTCAGCAAAGCCAGCCCATTGATATTTTAACGGTGGTGGAGGAAATGAAAAAGCGCGAAGAACTTGATGCAGTAGGCGGTCCATACGCTATTACTAAACTTACCAATACCGTAGTTTCTACCGCCAATATTGAAGCTCACGCCCGAATTATTCTACAAAAATTTATACAACGCGAATTAATAAGGATAAGCGGTGAAATAATTGGCGATGCCTACGAAGACAGTACCGATGTTTTTGACCTGCTGGATGAAAGTGAGGCAAAAATGTTCAACATTACTAATAACTACCTAAAAAAGAACTTTGACGATATTGGCACCGTGCTGGTGCAAACAATTCAACGAATAGATGACCTGCGTAATAAGCAGGAAGAAATTTCGGGTGTGCCTACCGGTTTTCCTACGCTTGACAAAGTAACTTTTGGCTGGCAACCAACTGACCTTATTATTCTTGCTGCAAGGCCTTCGGTAGGTAAAACAGCCTTTGCCTTAAACCTTGCCCGCAGTGCGGCCCTACACCCAACAAAACCTGTAGGTGTTGGTTTTTTTTCGCTTGAAATGAGTGCCGGCCAGTTGGTACAAAGGGTACTGAGTGCTGAAAGTGGAATACCGCTTGAAAAAATTACCCGCGGTAAACTGGAAGACTACGAAATGCAGCAGTTATACAGCAAAGGGGTGAACAGGTTAAGTTCGGCTCCAATATTTATTGACGACTCTGCCGGTTTAAACATTTTTGAATTTAGAGCCAAGGCCCGGCGACTGGTTAATAAGCATAACGTAGGGCTGATACTGATAGACTACCTGCAATTAATGAGTGGTAGTAACGACAACAAACAAACAAACCGGGAACAGGAAATAAGCCGCATAAGCCGCGACCTAAAAGGCCTGGCTAAGGAACTTAAAGTGCCTATTATTGCCCTGAGCCAATTAAGCCGTGCTGTAGAAACGCGTAAGGAAAGTAAAATGCCACAGTTAAGCGATTTGCGGGAGTCGGGTGCTATTGAGCAGGATGCTGACATGGTTATGTTTTTATACAGGCCCGAGTATTACGAAATTAACACCAACGAAATGGGCGAAAGCAACAAGGGTGAAACCTATGTGCGCATAGCCAAACACCGTAATGGTAGCCTTGAAACCATTAAGCTACGCGGCCTGCTGCACCTGCAAAAATTTGTAGAAGATGGGCAGGACGATATGGACAGCGGCGGTAAAAACAACGGCGGCACACCTAACCCCGGCGGTGGCAACTGGAAACCTCTTGGACCAAACGGAGGTGGTGCAAAAGGCACAGGTGGTGACGATGGCGCCAAACTATTTATACAAAAAGGAAGTAAAATGAATACGGGCAATTTTGATGATGGTTTTGACGAACCTCCACCATTTTAAATCAAGTGTTTTATCGACCCATTAATTGAACACCGCGGCATCTGCACATAGCAGGTGCCTTTTTTTTAGGGAGATGGATACAGCACCCCTTACCTTTTGCATACGCGCACTGCATGGGCCAACAAAAAGTATAATGGGTGCACCGAAAGCCTTACATCTTAAAAAAAGAAAAATAAACTGCAACCCATTAGTTTTACAACATGGTTTTACCAAGGTTTTTTATAGAAGAAGTGAGCGCTGGCAATATGGTTGAGCTAAACGAAGATACCAGCAGGCACATAGCCCAGGTATTGCGTATGAAGGCCGGCAGCGAACTTGAACTAAGCAATGGAGCCGGGCAAATGCTACAGGGAAGCCTGGTTAGTAACGATAAAAAAAAGTGCATAGTAGCAGTCAAAAATCAATGGCTGGTTCAAAAAAGTAACCGCCATATTGCCATAGGTATTTCGTTATTAAAAAACGCCCCCAGGTTTGAATGGTTTTTGGAAAAAGCGGCCGAATTGGGCGTAACCGAAATAATACCGCTGCAATGCGAACGTACCGAGAAACAACATTTTAGATTTGAAAGAATGCGCAATATTTTGGTTGCAGCTATGCTGCAAAGTCAGCAGGCGTGGCTACCAAAACTACACCAGCCCACACTGTTAAGTAAGGTAATGAGCAATACTACCTCACCAACTAAACTAATTGCCCATTGCCTTAATAATGAAAAGCGGTCGATAAACGAGTTTAAAACCAGCAAGGATAGTACAATACTTATTGGACCAGAGGGGGATTTTGGCCCCACTGAAATTGAGGCGGCACTGAAGCAGTCGTTTACCGCCGTAACCCTTGGCCATACACGGTTACGTACCGAAACTGCGGGTATGGTGGCAGCAACGTGTTTATGTATACAGTAATTAACGTTAGTTTAAATAATGGCGATCTGCAGTCTAATTCTGATATTTTTGAACCATGCTTTATAGCTGTTTTCATCAGTCGTTGCAGCCTGCGTCTATCACCACTGAGGTCGCACTTTTATACTGTTGGTAATTTTATTCAGCTTTTTTTATCAGGATTTTATATTTAGCATAGTGTGTACCAAATAGCGGTTAATCATTGTTTAAAGGCTATTTGTCAACCTCATTTACGTTGTGGCAATGCCGGCGTATTTCCTCTTTAAAAAATTCAAAATTACCAATATTAAAAAACGACTGGTGTAGCATGGTAAAAGTTTTATTGCTTTGGTATAGCAAAATAACGTTCCTCCCCAGTAGTGCGCCAGTAAAGGTATCCCAGGTATTCATGATGGTTTCGCTTTGGGTGGTGGTAATTATTTCGGTTCCCTCTACTTTAATAGTAAAATCTTTATCAGGCCCCAGCATTTTCAGCATTTTCTTTCCCGATTTCATCAACCGGTTTCTAAACACAACGTAATAGGCTGCTGCCAGCCCTATATACGATAAGCCCATGTAAAAATTAGTGCCGACCATTGGTTGCTTTAGTTCATCTACAATTATAACAAGGGCAATTACCAATAATAAGGCAGGTATATACAACAGGCGTTTGCGCAATACCCTGCCCGAAGGCTGGTTATTGTAGTGCAGGGCCAGGCTGTCGTTTATTATTTGTTTTGTAAGCGAAACCTTTATGGTCATATACAAACGGCTTTGGGCAACCACATACCTATTGGGCCACCATTTTTTTTTGATGCTGTAGCAGGTATTTGCAAATATTGTTTACGATCATTGGTCCTTCGTACACAAAACCCGTCCAAACCTGCACCAGTTGTGCGCCTGCATCCAGGCTTTGGTTGGCATCTTCGCCCGTAAAAATGCCGCCACTTGCAATTATGGGTAGCCTTCCGCCGGTTTGCCTGTTAATATATTGCACAATTTCGGCCGACCGTTTGCGTAACGGCTTACCACTAAGCCCACCGGCGCCTATTTTATCCACCTCGTTTTTATGGGTATTAAGACCGCCGCGGTCAATTGTGGTATTTGTTGCCACCAGCCCGCTAAGGGACACCTGTTCCGAAATATCAATAATATCATCTACCTGCCCAATGGTAAGGTCGGGGGCTATTTTCAATAATATTGGTTTTGGCCGTAACTGGCCCTGGTTGGCATTTTGTAACTGGCTAAAAATTTTTAGCAACGACGATTTTTCCTGCAATTCGCGTAAACCAGGTGTGTTAGGCGAGCTTACGTTCACCACAAAATAATCAACACAGTTATATAATTCCTTAAAGCAAATTTCGTAATCGCGCCAGGCCTCCGCGTTAGGCGTTACTTTATTTTTTCCAATATTTCCACCAACAATCATATTGGTTGTGCGCTGCCTTAACCTATCGCCAACAGCCTTAACGCCATGGTTATTAAAACCCATACGGTTAATAATCGCTTTATCTTTAGGCAACCTAAAAAGCCGCGGTTTATCGCTGCCAGCCTGCGGCAAAGGCGTTACGGTGCCCACTTCAACAAATCCAAAGCCAAGGGTTTCTAACTCAGTAAGGTATAAAGCGTTTTTATCAAAACCCGCCCCAAGGCCCACAGGGTTTGGAAAACGCAGGCCAAACACATCCCTATGTAGCAATGAATGCTGCACCTGGAAACTGTTACTAAGCCACTTATGTAACGGGGTAAGCTTATTGGCTGTTTTTAGCGCCTCCATCGAAAAATGATGTACCGCCTCTGCGTCAAAATTAAAAAGTATGTCGCGTAATAAAGAATACATTGCCGCGAAGATAAACACAACATTGCTTTGTAAATGGTAATAGCCGTTAGGTTACTGTAAATAAATAACAGGTTTTACTCCTTGTTTTCTGTTGGCGTAATTGTATTGGTTGGCGGTTAAACAGCGCAGGCCGCCACAACATCATTTTACATTGCGTAAATATTTTTACTGGTAATAAATAATTTGACTGGCCTACTTAATACAACTGCCAATAGACCATTACATTTACAACAATACCAACCAAAAACTATGAGGGAAGCGCAGTTTTTAAAGCAAAACGCCGAAAAATGGAAGTTGTATGAAACAGAGCTACACAATGGTGGACAGCCCGACCTTATTGCCGACCGTTTTATTGAACTTACAGACGACCTGTCGTATAGTAAAACCTTTTATCCCAAAAGCAAAACCACCCAATACTTAAATGGACTAGCCTCCGGCTTCCACCAAAAAATATATAAAAACAAAAAAGAAAAAAGCCGCCGTATCATCGATTTCTGGCAATTTGAGCTGCCTGTTCTTTTTTATATGTACCGTAGGCAGTTTGCCTGGTCTTTTCTGTTTTTTTTATGTTTTTGCTTTATGGGCGCACTTTCGGCTCATTACGACGATACCTTTATACGCCTTATTTTAGGTGACAGTTATGTAAACATGACCAACGATAACATTGCTAAGGGAAACCCTTTTGGCGTGTACCAAAGTATGGACTCTGCCACTATGTTCGTATTTATTGCCTTCAATAATATAAAGGTGGCCATTGTAACGTTTGTTGCAGGCATTTTTCTGTCGGTGGGTACCGTTTTCGCGCTGTTTAATAACGGCCTTATGCTTGGCTCGTTTGAGTATTATTTTTTTCAAAAAGGCCTCGGCTTTAAAAGTATTACCGTGGTATTTTTGCATGGCACGCTCGAAATCTGGGCCATCATTATTGCCGGCGCTGCGGGGTTAATATTGGGCAATAGTTTTCTTTTTCCTGCAACTTTTGGCCGCACTGTATCGTTACTAATTGGGGCTAAAAACGGACTAAAAATACTGGTTGGGCTGGTGCCGGTTTTTTTAGTGGCGGCTTTTATTGAAGGTTATATAACCCGTTACGCAAATATGCCGCTGCCAGTAAGCCTTAGTATTTTAACCGCCAGTGTGGTATTCATTATTTGGTATTTTGTACTATATCCCCTTAAATTGAATAGAAAAATTCAAAACGCTGTTTCAGGCAACAGCAAAGCAACCCAACAAAAAAATTTCCAACAATGGATCAACAAAAAGTCGAGCTCAGAAAAATCAGGGATTTTAGCGACAATATCAATGTAACCTTTGTTTTTATAAAACAAAATGTGCGCCCGTTACTAACCAGTTTTTTAGCAATTGCGGGGATTTTTATGTTGGCAACAGCCATTTACGCCGGCATTTACCAAAGCAATTTTGGAAGCCTTTTTGAACACCTGGTACAGCCCAACAAACCATTTAACGGATCCCTAAACAACGTGTTTGGTTACCAATATTTTTTGGCTATACTTTTTGGCTGGCTTAACATAACAGTAATGCAAACAGTAATAGTGGCCTATATGCTGGCATACTACAACAATCAAAACCAACCACCCACAATTGACGCGGTGTGGAAACAAACGCTCCCCTATCTTTTACCTTTACTTTTATACAGTATTTTAAATGCTTTAGTAATGGCCTTTGGCCTTGTATTGTGCATATTGCCTGGCATTTTTATGATAGTGGTATTAATGCCTTTTCCGGCAGTGGTAATGATAGAAAAAAGGAGTTATGGCGATGCATTTAACCGGTGCTTTGCCCTTGTAAAAAATAATTTTTGGATATCGCTTGGTTTATATTTGATCGTTTATATCATGTACTCCTTTAGTTCGGGTATTATATCGGCTATCGTTGGTGCCGTAACAGGCGTTTTGTTTTACTTTACAACTAAAAACATGACTGGAACGGTTGGTATCATCACCTCCATATTAAGTATATTTTCTTATGTGTTTTACATTGTTTTTTTTGTTTCGGTAGTACTGCATTACTTTAATTTAAGTGAGCAGATAGACGGTACAGGCATACTGGCACGCCTTGATAGCATTGGTGAAGATGCTACCGGCTTTAACAACATACAGGAGGAATATTAATGCGTTTATTATCGCTTCTTTTTATAATTATTGTTTTTTGCACAGCAGGTGTTGCCCAACCAGGGCTTACTATTGATACCGGCATGGTAGTGCAGACCCGCAGCTTTAACCAGGCAACGGTTGCCTCGCTACAAAAACAAAAACAATTTAGGTACGACGAAAACAGCGAACCAGCCATAAGCCTGTGGGACCGGTTTTGGGGCTGGTTTTGGTACCAGGTGGAAAGCCTTTTTAACGCCCCCGGTGGCAAAACCACTTTTTGGACCATAGGTATTTTATTTGCAGTGGCTGCCATTGGTTTTTTTATTTTTAAAGCCTCGGGTATGAACCGCGACGGGCTTTTTGGCCGTACTGCCAAAGGCAACATTCCTTATGAAATAAGTTCGGAAGACATTCATACCATCCCTTTTGCCCAGGCCATTGAAGATGCAGTAAGAACCGGAAATTACAGGCTAGCCACCAGGCTGTTGTACCTTCAGTTACTTAAATTTATGGCCGATGAACAAATGATAGCATGGCAGATAAATAAAACCAATACCGATTATGTAAAAGAGGTGGCAGCACAACCGTGGAGCCCCCTTTTTAAAAACCTTACTACGCGGTTTGAATATGCCTGGTATGGCGATGCACCTGTTACGCAGGCAAACTTCGGTGAGCTTGAAAACCAGTTTCAACAATTTTACAACAGGCCACGATAAAAATGGGAAACAAAAAATTTTATATACCCTTTACAGTGCTTTTTGTGCTGTATGTAGTTGCAGAGTTAAATAAGCCAAAACCAATTGACTGGTCGGTAACACTAACGCAAAAAGATAAGATACCGTTTGGCTTGTGGGTGTTATTTAATCAACTAAAAGATGTTTTCCCAAATGCTGGCGTACGCAGTTACCAAAGCAGCCTTTTAAATATTGATGACGAACAGCCTGCCGCCAATAGTGTTTTACTAATTGTAACCGAAACATTTGACCCGTCTGAAACCGAATTGAAAACACTGAGGTTGTTTGTAACCGGCGGCCACCCGGTATTAATAGCAGCCAGCAATTTTGGCAAGCGGGTGGGTAAACAATTTAATTTAAAAACCACACAAAGGCCGGTTATTGTTGGCAACGACAGTAGCGAACTATTGCTTACCAACCCTACATTACAAGCAGGCAATCATTACCGCTTTGCTAACAACACTGTTAGCGAATATTTTTCAAAAATCGACACGGCAAGAAGTACCGTATTGGGTACCGATAAAAACTTACAACCCAATTTTGTACGGTACGCTTTAGGACAGTCGTACTTATATTTTCACGCAGCGCCGCTTAGTTTCAGCAATTATTTTATGTTGCATAAAAACAATGCAAAGTACACAGCCGCCTGCCTGTCGTACCTGCCGGCAAATACCGCTATGGTGTATTGGGATGAGTATTTTAAACCTGGCGGTAATTTTTCGGCAACGCCGCTCCGTTATTTCTTAAGTAATATTGCCCTGTTATGGGCGCTGCGTATTTCGCTGGCTGCATTGCTGTTATATGTATTATTTCAAACAAAACGACGACAAAGGATTATACCTGTTTTAGAGCCGCTAAAAAACACTTCGTTACAGTTTGTACAAACCGTTTCGTCCGTGTATTTTAATCAAAAAGACAATGGGGGCATCGCTTCAAAAAAAATCGCTTATTTTTTGGAGTTTATCCGCAATCGCTTCTATTTAAAAACCAGCGAAACCGACAGCGAGTTTATTGACAACCTGGGTAAAAAAAGCGGCGTGGCCAAACCAGAAATAGAAAAATTGGTAACCCTTATTAATTATATACAAAGCGGGCAGCCTGTAAGCGATTCGTTGCTGCTAAAATTAGAAGCCCGTATGAGTGCATTTTACAATCAAGTTTAATATATGGAAGAAGTAATAACAACCGTTAACGCCAACCAGGTAACGCAGTTAAGCGAGGCGGTACAAAAAGTAAAAACTGAAATAGGGAAGGTAATTATTGGGCAAAGCCAAATGATTGACCTTATGCTGGCTGCTGTACTGGCTAATGGGCATGTGTTAATTGAAGGCGTACCCGGGGTGGCAAAAACGCTTGCCGCCAAACTGCTGGCACGGTGCCTTGATGTACCGTTTAGCCGTATACAATTTACCCCCGACCTTATGCCCAGCGATGTAATTGGTACATCGGTTTTTAACCCGCAATCGGGCATATTTACTTTTAAAAAAGGCCCCATATTTAGCAACGTGGTGCTTATTGACGAAATAAACCGGTCGCCGGCAAAAACGCAGGCCGCGTTGTTTGAGGTAATGGAGGAGCAACAAATAACTTACGATGGAACCACTTACCCTATGCCACCACCCTTTTTGGTGCTGGCCACTCAAAACCCGGTGGAACATGAGGGAACCTACCGCTTACCCGAGGCTCAACTGGATCGCTTTCTTTTTAAAATAGTGGTTGGCTATCCATCGCTGGAGGAAGAAACGCTGATTTTGCAAAACACTCATTTGGGAAAAACAACCCATTACAACCAGGAGGTACAACCCGTTTTTACGGGCGAAGATATTTTGCGTTACCGCGCCATGGTGGCAGCGGTTTATATTGAAGAAAAGGTGATGCGCTACATTGCCGAGCTGGTGCATGAAACGCGTAACAATAAATCCATTTTTTTGGGTGGCTCGCCAAGGGCTTCGGTAGCAGTTTTAAAAAGTGCAAAGGCCATTGCAGCCATCAACGGCCGAAACTTTGTAACCCCCGACGATGTAGTACAGGTACTACCTGCCGTGCTGCGCCACCGCATTATGCTTACGCCCGAAAAAGAAATGGAAGGTGCTACGCCCGAAGATGTGATCGCCACTATTATTAAAAAAGTAGAAGTACCCCGTTAAACCCATCCTGCTTTGAAAAAATTCTGGTTAAATTTTATTGCACCACTTTACCTTACCAGCAGGTTTTTTGTAGTGATATCGTTTTGCGCTATCCTGTTTATCGTTTCGTTTTTTATACAACGGTTTAATATTATTCCTTACCTGGCTTTAATTGGTTTGGTGTTGGCAGTAATTGTTGACTACGTGGTCCTTTTTTTTAACCGCCAGGGCTTTGCAGCCACACGGTCGCATGCCGACCGGTTAAGCAATGGCGACGAAAACCCTATTACCCTGCACCTGCAAAACAGGTACACCATAGGGGTAACCGCTTTAATAGTTGATGAAGTACCCTTTCAGTTTCAGCGCCGCGACCTGTTGTTTAAAGTGCCCATGATGGCTGGAGGGCAACAAGTACTTACGTACCAGCTAAGGCCGGTTAAACGTGGTGTTTACCATTTTGGCATTATCAACATTTACATTCAAAGCAGTATTGGCATGGTAAACCGCCGGTATAAATTTAGGCAATCTACCGAAGTGCCGGTGTACCCGTCGTACATACAAATGCGCAAATACCAGCTAATGGCCATTAGCAACCGGCTAAGCGAAGTAGGGGTAAAAAAAATACGACGGCTGGGGCACAGCATGGAGTTTGAGCAAATAAAAGAGTATGTGCAGGGCGACGATTACCGCACCTTAAACTGGAAGGCCTCGGCACGGAAAGGGCAACTAATGGTAAACACCTTTACCGACGAAAAAAGCCAACAGGTATATTGTGTTATTGACAAAGGGCGTGTAATGAAAATGCCTTTTGATGGCCTAAGTCTGCTTGATTATGCCATTAACGCAAGCCTTGTAGTTAGCAATGTGGCCTTGCTAAAGCAAGACAAAGCAGGCATCATAACTTTTGGCGAGCAGATTGGTACTTTTTTGCCTGCCAACAAAAAACCGACACAAATGCAGGCTATTTTAGAGGTACTGTACAACCAAAAAACCCGCTACCTCGAAAGTGATTACGAACAACTGTACATACAAATAAAACGAAACATTAGCCAGCGCAGCCTAATTATGCTTTACACCAATTTTGAAAGCCTTGGTGGTATGCAACGGCAATTACCCTACTTGCGCCAAATAGCCAAAAACCATTTACTGATGGTGGTTTTTTTTGAAAATACTGCACTCAAAAACATCATTCAGCAACCCGCACTACAATTAGAAGATGTATATACTAAAACGGTGGCCGAAAAGTTTGCTTTTGAAAAGCGGCTGATAGTAAATGAGCTGCAGCAGCATGGTATTGTATCTGTACTTACCACACCACAGCAGCTCACCATTAATGCAATTAATAAATACCTTGAACTGAAAGCAAGGCAGGCTATCTAATCATCTAATACTTTTTTAAATTCTACCTTCTTTTTTATACCCGCACTTGCCTTGCCACCCCTTCCACTACTTACGTTACTATCATTGGCCACATGCGTTAAAGGGCTGGCGTATATAACGCCTTGTATACCGGGCTTAAAAATGCTGCAGTAAAGGGTTATTTAAGTTCAATTGCTAACCCTACATTAAAGCTTACACTGTTTATATTGCCTATACCGTTTTTGTTGTATGCCCCATAATTATAATTGGCGCCAAGCGTAAAACCAGTGCCATTGGTATACTTGTTAAAGGGTATTAACACACCCGCACCTGCACTTGCAGCAAACCTTGCCGAATTATCCCTTGAGCCAAATTCGCCTAAATATTGTTTGTAGGTAATTACATTAGCCCCGGCGCCCAACGATACAAAAGGTTTTGCAAACGCCTGCTTTTCGCCCGTGGGGAAGTAAGTACCGCGCAGCATAATAGGAATTAATTGCATAGTATTTGTTAACACCGCCGATATATTTTCGTTGTCGCCGATATTATACACCGCCCGCGGGTACTTTTGGTAAAAATCCTGGTAACCGCCGGCCAATCCTACCGCAAATTTTGGGTTAATGATATACCGCAGTTCGCCCGTTGCACCTCTGAAAGAAGTTTTATCGATAAAATCGTTTTTAAAACTCCCAATCGGGGCACTTACATTATATCCTAACTGAAGCCTCCACCGGTTTCCAACTACATCCTGGCTAAAGGCTTGTGTTGCTGCTACTGAACATAAAATAGTTACAATAGCTGTGATTGATTTTTTCATTCTTTTAAATTTAATTAGTTCTTAAATAAGGCGATTGATCGAACAAGGCTTTTACCTGAACATTTGCATTGCTGCTAAAAATACCTGAACCGCGTATCAGGCCCGTCCATATAATATTAATGTTTTTGTTTACGGCCGCATCTTTTAAGTCTAGCAGGTCTATGGTAAGTGCGCCTTCCTTTATAGCGAATGTGGCAAAACTATTAGGCGCGGCGTAACCAAACCCACCATATCCCCAATAAAACGGATCGTAAAAGCCGCCATAACCACCATAAAAGTTATTATATACCAGCACACCTGTAGAGGTATTGTTTATTCGCGTAATGTTTACCCCAACATCGGGGCTGTTTCCACGGTTAACCTCAGTGTAGCCAACAGCACTCATTTGTGATCGCACTGCGGCAATAAATGCCTGGTCTACCGCTGTTCGCACTTTACGGGAAACACCGTTATCTATAAAGGCAATGGAGTCCGAAATACTGAATGTTTGAAACGAGGAAAAGTTAGCCGAACTATCGTAATTGGTTACGTATATCCTCGACTCTTCGGCAGTAAGTTTACTAAGTGGATTTTTTGTGCAACTAATGAGCGCCACCCCCAAAACCATTGCGCTGCCGAGCAGTAAATATGTTGTTTTCATATAATTTCTATTTAATTGAATTTTAAATACAATTACCACAAGGGTTGCAAAGGAGGTGCCCGATGCTGCCAAAATGTGCTAAAAAATAGTTATTGAAATACAAAAATTTAAGGATAATTGCCTGATAATGTTAATGATGTTAACTTTTGGGCAAAAAAAAACCCCGTAGAAACTACGGGGGACAAATTTGTTTGTTTCATGTGCTAATTGCATAATCAATACAATTTTCTACACAGGCAATGCACCTTCTACCAGCACCGTTACTTTATTGTTCAATACCTCTACAAACCCACCCTGCACGTTGTAAAAATTAAAACTATTCCGGTCTTTCAACACCTTTAAAATTCCCTTTTTTAACGCGCTAACAATAGGGGCATGTTTATCCAAAATTTCAAACAAACCATTAACCCCCGGCAGTTGAACGCCGTATACATCGCCACTAAAAACCTTCATTTCGGGTGTTAATATTTCTAAAGTCATACCCAGTGCCCACAGAGGGAGTTATTTTTTTAATATTACAAATTCACTTTATCTTACTGCTTACCTACAGTTATGCACTTGCTGCGGCCATCATTTTCTTTCCTTTTTCAACGGCATCTTCCAGCGTTCCAACCAGGTTAAAAGCAGCCTCAGGATAATCGTCTACTTCGCCATCCATAATGCTGTTGAAGGCGCGAATGGTATCTTCAATATTAACAAATATTCCTTTTAGACCTGTAAACTGCTCTGCCACGTGAAAAGGCTGGCTTAAAAAACGCTGTACCTTACGGGCACGGCTTACAGTCAATTTATCTTCCTCGCTCAATTCATCCAATCCAAGTATTGCGATGATGTCCTGTAATTCCTTGTAACGCTGCAATATCAACTTAACGCGGTTTGCGCAATCATAATGCTCATCGCCCACAATTAACGGAGTAAGAATACGCGAAGTGCTATCCAGTGGATCCACAGCGGGGTAAATACCAAGGTCAGCAATTTTACGGCTTAATACCGTGGTAGCATCCAGGTGCGCAAAGGTGGTTGCCGGCGCCGGATCGGTAAGGTCATCCGCAGGTACATAAACGGCTTGCACCGAAGTAATAGAACCATTTTTGGTTGAGGTGATCCGTTCCTGCATCAATCCCATTTCAGATGCCAGCGTTGGCTGGTATCCCACAGCCGATGGCATACGTCCCAACAGGGCCGATACCTCTGAACCCGCCTGTGTAAAACGGAAAATATTATCTACGAAAAACAAAATGTCTTTTCCTTTGGTGGTTCCATCGCCATCGCGAAAATATTCAGCAATGGTTAAACCGCTTAATGCAACACGTGCACGCGCCCCGGGAGGTTCGTTCATTTGTCCAAAAACGAAAGTAGCTTTAGACTCTTTCAGTTCTTCCATGTTCACTTTATCAAGGTCCCAACCGCCTTGTTCCATGCTATGTATAAAATCGTCGCCATATTTCATAATACCTGCCTCAATCATTTCACGCATCAGGTCATTTCCCTCACGGGTTCGCTCGCCCACGCCGGCAAATACCGACAAACCACCATACCCTTTGGCAATGTTATTAATCAGCTCTTGTATCAATACAGTTTTACCCACACCTGCACCACCAAACAAACCAATTTTACCCCCTTTTGCATAGGGTTCAATCAAGTCAATAACTTTAATACCGGTAAAAAGCACTTCGGTAGCAGTGCTCAGGTTTTCAAATAAGGGTGGTTTATTATGTATAGGGCGTCCGTTTACCTTACTTACAGCAGGTAATCCATCTATTGGGTCGCCGGTTACATTAAAAAGGCGTCCATTAATACCTTCGCCTATTGGCATGGCAATAGGGATACCTGTATCCACCACATCGGTACCTCTTACTAAACCTTCTGTTCCATCCATAGCTATACAACGCACACTATCCTCACCAAGGTGTTGCTGCACCTCCATAACCAAAATGTCGCCATTTTCACGCTTCATTTCCAATGCGTTATAAATGTCAGGCAGTTTGCCGTAAAACTGAACGTCAACCACGGCACCAATAACCTGTTTTACCTTACCAGTGTTGGCCATATAATATTATTTATGTAGCTGTTTTAAATTTTGCGCAAAGGTAGGGGAAACAGGGTTTTAAAAATATGTGGAAAAGAGATTTTTGGATGAGTTTAGATGGCATGCCCACTTCCGGTTGAAATAGTTGAAGTTGGCTGTTGTACTGAACTAAAAAAGCGATCGAAGGCTAAAGGAATGCTAACTGTATATGTTTCTATATAAATTGATACGGGTATTATACATCTTGATGATTTTAAATGACTATCCGTAATCTGGTTCTAATATTTTGGAACCGGGCTTTATAGCAGTTTTCATCAGTCGTTGCGGCCTGCCTCTATAACCATAGAGGTGGCACCCCTACTGTTGGTAATTTTTTAACCCTTTTTTTATCATGATTTTATATATAGCATTGTGCTTACCAAATAGCGGATAATTAATTGATTTCAATAACATTATCTTTTATTCTGTAAAAAATATTGTTATGAGGAGTTGTGAGAATACCTCTGACACCTGCATATGAAAAAGAAGAAGCGCCAATAATTGGGCTGGTTGGATAAGGTTTTTATTCTTGCCGGGAATTTAACCAGAAAGTTCTCGGCCACGCTAATACCCGCATTCACCTTTCAGGTAGTTTTATAATTTGAGTTGCTTGTTTAAAAATCGCTTTATATAGATTATTTCATAGGCCATTGTTGTAGAGCATCATCTAAATCGTTTTAAGAAAGGGTGTTTGAACCAAATGGCTCACTATGTAAATTTATCAGATAGGTTTAATGAACCGCGGAAAAATCATCAGTTATGTTCGTCCCGTTAAAATGAGTGAAGTAATCAAAATCACCCTTCATAAGCAACAGCAATTTTTTATCGCTTGTGTCTGAAATTTTTGCGATAAGCTCTTGTTTAATATTCATATTAAAAGAATTTTACCCAATTAAGTTAAAGATTTACCCCAGGCATAATTTGATTGAAGCTTCGGTAATTAAATCCATTGATAACTCGTGAGACGGCATTGCAAGCTTTTGTACCGTTTACTATCTACGCCATTTCCTTATAGTGCGCCGGTTAGTATTTCATTTGCCGAATACCTTATTTCAAGCTCCAATTTTGAAGAATATCCGGCATCAACACTTCTTAATAAACAAGAAAAGGAGCAAAACAATATTCAGGCTTTTGACTTTAATGTGTGGCTACAATTTATCGCTACTTCTTAAAAAAAACCAATTCATTAAAAGTTTTGCCTCCTTCTTTTATCAATCTTTTACGCAGCACCTTTTAAACTTTTTGCCAATGCCGCACGGACACAGTGCATTTCTGCCAACTTTTGGCTTAGGCAAAATGGCTGGTATCGCCTTCACCTCCTCTTCAAGTTTATAAAAATGATTGTCATCCTCATCCTCAACTTCTTCTAAATCATTGGAAAAATCATCATCGTCCACCACTGATTCTAAATTATAATTATCCCAGCCGTCAAGGATATGTTCATACTTTTCATAAATGTTTCTCTTAAGGTTTAATTTATCTTCCCGGGGCTGTTCAAAACCTTTTTTAACATCATTCCAGTCTCCGCATATTTCTATGTCTGCCAGTGCTTCAGCATACAATATTTCAATAACAGGCATAAGCTCCTTTGCATTAATATCCAGGCAATCCCAAACCATTAAACCTATCAGCTCGGTGTCTATAATACGATCATCATTTTTTTGCGAAATATAAACCCAAAAATATTATTAAACCATTGTATAATTTCCGACCGTCTGTCAGGATAGTGTAACGCTATTTGTGCCACCGCCTCCGCCACAGCACTTCTTGCAAAAACGTACCTGTCGGGCTTCTTTAAAAATGCAAGTAATTCTTCTGTCTGATGCAGCCCTATGGAGAAAACACATTCTTCTGCATTTTCAGAAAGTGAATCCTTAAACCAAAAATCCAGGTATTTCTCATTTTGCCGCAACATGTCAAACACTACCGGTAAACTTTCCGGCAATTGTAATTCGCCTATCAGGCTCAGAGCATGCATTAAAAGCTCATGCGTTGTGGGGCTATAAAGCGTGTTTTCAACGTGTTTGAAACGTGCTATGGTGTCTTAAACTACAGCATGCAAATCATGGAATATTGTTTGTTTTTGCAGGCTGAGTATTTCAGTAATAATTGTGTGAGGTACTCTCAAACTATTACAATAAAGTTGTTCAATAATATCGTGATTAAACCGGGGCTTTTCGTACGTTTCCTCTACCACTTTGGCGGCAACCACCGTCACGCTCCGCTCCATTGCCTTTGCTTTTTCGTTTTGTTTTATGCGCTGCTCCAACCTGTACGCAGTCATACCGTCTTTGGCCCACATTGAATGTTGGCTGTCTTTATTAAGATTAAGCATTCTGGTTAAACGCTCCTCAGCCTTATCATTTTTATTTGTATTAATGTAATATAGCAATACAGCCTTATCGAAGCTTAACACCTCATCATAACTAAACTCATTTCTGTTTGGATACAGACCACCTTTTTCCAGGTCTTCACCCAATACTTCGGGTACTTTATCGTATTCCTTATCAAACATATGTCTAAAAGCCACGTTTAATCTGCCATATAAAAATTCAGGAAGTTTTTGTGACGTTTACAAGCGTATTTCATTTGCTTTTTTCGGATTTCCCTGCTGATTAAACATCACCGATAAATAATTTTTACATTGGAGAATATGGGGATATTTCTTAATTAGTTCCTAAAGTTCCATTACGACGCTGTTTTTCTTTATTTGCGCCTTTCCTGCCATTTCACCTATTTTTTTTGCAATGTCTGGTGTTATACCAAGCGTTTCATCCAAAATATCCAAGCGGTGCATTATTGAATAATTTGCTTTTTCAGTTTCGTTCATATGTCTTTTTTGACGCACAAGTATCAATTGATGTATTGCGATGTGGACAGGTTGCCTGTATATTTTTCACATTTTGTGCAGATGAATTATGGAAAAAATTCTAAGAGCATTTCATCTGCTTACCTTGCACCAATGATCATTTCATCTGCTGAATACGTTATTTCAAGCCCCGATTTTGAATTGTGCCCACCGGCAGACAGGCCGGAGTATGCATTTATTGGTAGGAGCAACGTGGGCAAATCGTCGCTTATTAATATGCTTACCAATAAGCAAAAGCTGGCTAAAACGTCCAATTCGCCGGGCAAAACGCAAATGATCAATCATTTTGAAATCAAAAGTTTACCCGACAACCACAAGCCACACCAAAAACCTAACCAATGGTTTATAGTCGATTTGCCGGGGTATGGCTTTGCAAAGGTTTCCATTAGCAGCCGCCGCAAGTGGGAGCAGATGATTGAAAATTACTTGCGCAAACGCCCCAGCCTTGTAAACGTTTTTTTGTTGATTGACAGCCGCCATACGCCCCAAAAAATTGACCTTGATTTTGCCAATCAACTTGGTGTTTGGGAAATACCGTTTACTCTTGCATTCACAAAAATTGATAAGGAAAATCAACGGATGGTTTCGGCCAATATAAAAGCTTTTTTAGATGCTATGCGGCAAACCTGGCAATTTTTGCCTCAGCACTTTTTAAGCAGCGCAGTTAAAAAAAGCGGAAGAGATAAGATGTTGACCTTTATTGACACGTGCAATAAAGAATGGGAAGAAGGGAATGGCCAATAGCCGATAGCTTAAAGCCTTTGTATAAAACGTAATTGATAATTACTAATTACAAATAAAATTATATGGAAACGTTTTACAACATCAAACAACGACTTTCTGAAAAAGGATTTGCAATTATTGAAAACGTTTTTACCATAAAAGAAATCGATCTAATTCTTCAGACTATTGCGCAGGTTGACAATACCAATCCAACTTTTAGAAAAACAAATGATTTGTTTGCAATCAGACAATTTTTTAAAGAAGTTCCAGGTGCGTTTAATATGATATTTAATGTAAAACTTAACTTAGTTATTTCACAGATTTTTACTATTGATTACTTTGTTGCCAAGTCTATTTACTTTGACAAGCCGGGGCAATCTAATTTGTTTTTGGCCTACCACCAAGACCTGTGTATTTCAGTTAATAAAAGGCTCGACCTTGCAGGCTACGGCCCTTGGACAACTAAACAGAATCAATTTGCGGTTCAACCACCACTTGACATTTTAGAAAATAACTATACTATTCGTATTCATCTTGACGACACAGACGAAAATAATGGATCATTAAAAGTAATTGCTTCATCTCACTTAAAAGGTGTTTATAGAACTGAAACAATTGACTGTACAAAAGAAACAGTAACCAATTGCAGCGTTAAAAAAGGTGGAATTATGATTATGAAACCTTTGCTTCTTCATGCATCAAAAAGACGAGTGATACATGTTGAGTTCAGTAACTGTTTACTAGCGGATACGCTACAATGGTCGGAAATGGAAACCCTGCAGATAACAAAAGGTTTGAGAAAAAACTTGCAAACCTAACCCAGCAGTAAATCTTATTTCAATATTAAACAATAGTAGTTGGCTCTACTAAAAAATTTGAAAATAGAATAAACAATGAACCTTTAATTTCGAATTCACCAACATGTCCAGGTTAACAGATTTTAACTAATAATTATTAGCCGAACCTAAATAGTTTATATACTAAAGGTGAAAGAACTTAAGCTAAGTGATATTTCAAAAAAAATAAAAAAGCGATGTAAGCTAAAAGACAAACACTGAAGGCTATTCAAGAATACCTAACCGCTAATTAGTAAAGGCTAAAAGCTATTAATTAACCATTTTATTGGCACAACTACTACTGGCAAAGGCTTCAGGTTTGGCTTTAAATGCAAAGCCCATACCTAATATGTAACCCATCGCCTCACGCAAAGCATCGTTGCTTTTAAATTGGGGGTTGGTGTTAATGTCTGCATGCACTTCCATATCTACATCATATTGTGTAAACAGGGTGCAAAGTTCGTAAGCAATTTCAATGCTTTTAGCCACTTCTACCAGCATACGTTCTTTAATGCTGTACCTCTGCCGCGTTTTTTCGTTGTGGATGTACATAAAGCCACCGTGGCCATGCCGTACAAAAACAATTACAGTGGCAAACTCGGTTTCGCTGCCCTTTACCTGGCTGTCGGTTCCAATACACACCTTCAGTTTAAAGCCTTTTTGCGTTTCCTTTTTAATAGCAGCTTCTACTGCACTTTTAATGGGAAGATCAATCGATTCCCCACTAAATTTTCTCCAAAGCATAATAAATTGGGTTTGTGTAATTTACCCATTAATTTGATATGCAATACTTGCCTTGCGATTAATTATTTGTAAACAAACGTGCAAAACCACCATAACTAGCACATCGCTGCGGTTTTTGTAGGGATATATTTAATATTGGTTCGTGCTTAGCAACACCAACGTACACGCTTCTACAGGCTTTATGCCGTTCTTTTCGGCTAGTTTGGCAAGTTCATCATTTTCAGTTCCGGGGTTAAAAATTAACCGTTTAGGTTGCAGTCCAATAATATAATCGTAGTATTTGGTTTGATTTACAGGGTTTAGGTACAGGGTAACTGTATCAACCCCTTCTTCGGTTGGGTTATGTGTAATAATGTCAGTTTCGCCAATAGTTCCGCTTTTGTTTCCTATGGCAACTACCGGGTGCATACGTTGGCGTAAACTATGCACCGCCAGGTAACTATATCGTTCGGGGTTAGAAGATGCGCCGATTACCACTGTTTTCTTTTTGTCCATAATCATTTATTTTTTGCTAAATCATTTTTATTTTTTGCCTGTATTAGCATTTTTAGCAGGCTATATTGAATTTATAAAACTTTCTATTGCCCGCCCTGCATAATGTTTTGTAATGCTAAGGGTACCGTAGTATACGCAAAAGTAAAGCCAGCCTGTTGTAAACGCGTCGGCACTACCCACCTGCTTTTTAATAACAATTCGGTTTCGGTACCCAATGCCCATGCACCAAGGGCCAACATACCTTTTGTAGCCGGCAAACCAAAAGGCACACCAAGCGTGTTGCGTACCTGTTGCATAAACGTAGCATTGGTTACAGGGTTGGGCGACGACACATTGTAAACACCTTGCATTTGGGTATTAGTAAAAATAAACTCCACGGCCCTGCCAACATCGTAAATATGCACCCAGCTAAACATTTGTTTTCCACTACCGTGCTTGCCACCCAGGCCCCATTTAACCAGGTTACAATAAGGCACCATTACCCCACCCTTACCTAATGTAATAGCCATGCGCAATGCTATTTTTCGGGTAGTTGTGCCGGGTGCATCAAAAAAAGCCTGTTCCCAATGTTTACAAACCTGTACACTAAAATCGTTTTCAATATCGCCGTTTAGCTCATTCTGCGGCCGGTCGGTAGCATGCCGGTAAATGGTTGCACTTGAAGCATTGATCCAAACTTTGGGTGGATGCACAGCTTTGGCAACTGCCTGCCCAAGTGCAATGGTTGACAGGGTTCGACTATCAAAAATGGCTTGCTTATTGGCCTCCGTGTATCGGCAGTTTACTGATTTACCCGCAAGGTTTATGAGCAAATCGGCGCCCTCAATTACCTGCTCCCATTCACCTCCGTCAATACCGCTCCATTTTACCCACAAAATATTTTTATTAGCTTGCATTTGCTGTAAACCATAGGCATTATTTTGTACAACGGGCAATTGTCGCGATAATATTACTACCTGATTAGCTGTCGAAAAATATTGGGCGAGATATTGCCCAATAAAACCGCTGCCGCCGGCAATCACTATTTTTTTACTTTTCATTTTTGGTGATTAAATAAAATGAAGAGGACGTTTTACCGGATGAAATACTTCGCGATAGCAAATAAAGGCATAGAATAAGGCCATTATTGGTGCTGCCACCAGCATTATAAACCAAACCATAAAAAGTGATGGTATAATGATAGCGGTTATTATAATAATTAATATTGTTGTAGCAATAATGTGATAATACCAACGACGACTACCCTTTTGTAAATGCCATTTATTTATCTGATGAATTAACATACTTAGCACCTGCCAACTGCCCACTACAAAATAGCCAGTCAACATCCATTGCTGGTTAGCCCAAAAACTGCCTACCAAAAACACCACAATTATTAACAGCTGGGCTAAAACGTCAAATATTTTAAATGTTTTTAAATCCATGTTTTAAAGTATTTAGTCTTTTTTTTATAGACATGCTTTATTTGTAAAACTTACACCTTGGGTAAGGTGCCAGTTGCATTACGTATAATTAATTGCTGTGCCTTTTTGCGTAGGTTATAAAATATATATAGGTTTAAAAAGTGCATTGCACCCAATACCAAAATAATAAAACCGGTTTTAATGCTTAGGCTTTCAATTACCTGCTGAATGTTTACTATGGCATAATTAACCTGTAGGCTATACACCACGTAACCGAGGTTTACCAGGTAAAAGCCTACCAGCAGCAGGTTATTTACGCTGTCGGCCAGTTCTTTATTTCCATGAAAAATATCAATTAAAAACACCTTACCATTTTTAAATAGGGTGCGAGCTACCCAAATGGTAAGGCAAATAGTAATAAACAGGTAAAGGCAATAAGTGACAATGATGTAGTTCATGATAATTGATTATAGTTTAATTAATATTATGATACTTTCAGAAAAGTTTGAAATTAAATTATCAAAAAAGAATCGGAAAACCGGCGTAGACATAGTAATCTGGTACTTGCTTATTTAAACAATTTCAAAAAGTGCCCCCAAAACCAGTTTTCTTCGGCCTTTATAATGGTACTGAGGGTTTTTTCGGCCTGGCCGGCAAACTTATAAATATTGCCAACTGTTTCAGTAAACGCCTTATGTTCATCATTACTTGTGTCTCCTTCAATATTCTGTAGTTGCGCTAACACTTTTACCATCGGGTCAAGTTCCCGCTTTTTGCGTTCGTACATTATTATGGTGGCTACCTTCCAAATATCCTTTTCTGCCTTAAAAAATTCCTTTCTTTCACCGGCAACAATTACTTTTTGCACCAGGTTCCAATCCATCAATTCGCGAACATTCATATTGGTATTACCACGGCTAACGCTTAATGCTTCCATAATTTCTTCGGCCGAAAGTGGTACCGCGGCAACCAACAGCAACGCATGTATTTGTGCCATTGTACGATTAATGCCCCATTGGCTACCCAATACGCCCCAGCTTTGAATGAACTCCAGTTTTGCTTGTTCCAGTTTCACAACACTAAGATAATATAACTTTTTAAACTTTCAATAATTATTGAAATTAAATTTTCACCCTTTGTAAAAACAAGCTGGATTTGTTACCGTTAACTGCATTCCCAACGGTGATTAAAGGTTTTTAGTTGAAGGTGAAGGTATAAATTGGAAGGTTGTTTAGGAATATTGTAATCGCTAAAATATTATTTATAAGGGGGATAATTTCTCAAAAAAACAGATCGCTTTAAAACAACCAATCTCATAATTTAGGTACGTTGACATTACTAAAATGGCGTTCAATAATAATGCATGGCACAATTTTAGAAAAGGGGGAGTTTAAACTATAGATAAATATGAAGAAGTACTTTTTTACACTGTCAACAGCATGTATGTTTACCATTGCATCGGTGGCGCAAACAGCCCCCACCACCAACAAAGGCGGAATAATTTTAAAAGGCGGTGTAAACTTTGCCAATGTTACTATTACCGATGGCGGCAATATTGAAGAAGCCAAAACTTTGGCATCATTTAACGTTGGAATATTAGCCGATTTCCCCCTCTCAAAGTATTTGTCGGTACAGCCTGGGATAATATATAGCGGAAAAGGATCAAAAACCCAGCGGGGTAGTGAGTCAGGCAGCAATTATTACCGGGCTACAATTAACCCCATGTATGTTGAGTTACCTGTAAATTTGGTAGGCAAAATTCCGTTAACAGGTGCTGCAAACGTATTTTTTGGTGCAGGTCCTTATGTGGCTATGGGTGTTGCCGGTAAAAAAAAGGCCGGGGGAAAGATATTTGGAGTAACATTTAAATCAGACGACGATATTGTATTTAGTAACGATGACCCCAGTACGTCGCAGGAAGAAAATGAAGGCTTTGGCAAAATTAAAAGATTTGATTATGGTTTTAATGCATTGGCCGGCATTGATTTTGGTAAATACATGCTAAGTGCAAATTATGGTTATGGACTGGCTAAGCTTAATTCAGGAACAGATAATACTGCCAACGATAATAACAAAAACAGGGTAGTAAGTATAAGCCTTGGTATTAAATTGTAATACAATTCCTCTATATAAATGCAAAGGGCTGGCTTAATTAGCCAGCCCTTATTTTATTTGTTTTTAACATAGTAAAATAGAAACAGAAGGCGGTAAAACACTTATCTTCCTGTTTTTTTATAAAACAATTTAATATGATTAAACAGATAGCAGTAGTACTGGTAGTTTTGACCACAACAGGCAAGGCTATAGCACAATTTGAATCGAGTAAGCAGGTATATAGTGCCCCATCGTTGCAAACAGAGGTTGTTCGTCATAAAAAAGTAGCAATCCTGCCATTTGCGGCAACCATTACCTACAAACGACTTCCCAAAAAGTACGATGAGGCGGCCAATAAAGCCGATGAACAAACCAGTGCTGCCAACATGCAACAGGGTATGTTTACCTACCTGTTACGCAAAGGAAATAACTACACCGTAAACTTTCAGGACGTTGAACGTACCAACACATTGCTAAAACAAAGTGGCGTTTTTGATAAAGTAAACGAGATGACAATGGACAGCATTTGTAAAATTTTAGGGGTGGATGCTGTAATTAAAAGCAGTTATACCTACCAGCGTACCGCAAGCGATGGGGGTGCTATTGCAAAAGGCTTGTTATTGGGTTCGGCGTTTAGTACTACAGGTAACGGCACGTTAACAATGCAAATTTATAACGGTAAAGATGGCGAATTACTATGGCGGTTTGTAAAAGAAATGAACGAGAATGTAATGGGAAGTGGTAACCAGGTAATGGAGCGTATGATGCGTAAAGTTTCCAGGAATTTTCCGTACGAAAATTAATAGCTTAAATGTTAATAAATTAAAAACCGGCTTTAAGCCGGTTTTTTGTTATTTTAAACTGAAAAGCTCTCGCCGCAGGCGCAGCTTCGGCTGGCGTTTGGATTTTCAAAAAAGAAGCCTTTGCCGTTTAAGCCGTCAGAAAAATCGAGCGTAGTATTTACAAGGTATAAAAAGCTTTTAAGGTCGGTAACGACCCTTATTCCATTGTGCTCAAACTCCTGGTCCATAGGTTTGTGTTGATTATCAAAATCCAGCTTATAGCTCAACCCCGAACAGCCTCCGCCTACAACCGACACCCTTAAAAAGTGCTCTGTGCCATCTTTACTGGCATTAGCCAGCAATTCGCCCACCTTTGTTTTTGCTTTATCGCTTACAAAAATCATATAATATCATTTAAATTACAGCAAAGTTAAGTAATCAATATCTAACAACTAAAACGCTCCAAACCAGGTATAAGATTATTGAAGGTCTATAAGTTTATCGCGGCGTAGGGTCTCTCAACTTTGCTACTGCTTTTTCTATTTGAATAAGTGTGTAATCAATTTCTTCAGCGGTAGTAAATCTGCCCAGGCTAAAACGGAGCGAACCATGCGCCCTTTCGTTGGAGAAACCCATTGCCTTTAACACATGCGAAGGCTCTATTGATGCAGAGGTACAAGCTGAGCCAGAACTTAATGCAATGTTTTTATTAACACCCATCAGCAGGCCTTCGCTATCAACCCTTTTAAAAGCAACGTTGGTAACATGAGGCAATCTTAGTTGGGGGTTGCCGTTAATTTGGGTGTCCTCAATTAATAATAATCCTTTTTCCAGCCTGTTTCTTAAATCCTGCAAGCGGACACCATCGTGGGCCATTTGCTTGAAAGCTATTTGCGCAGCCTTGCCAAATCCAACAATAGCGGGTACATTTAGTGTACCGCTTCGCATATTCCGTTCGTGGCCGCCGCCATCTATTTGGGCAGTAAGTTTTACCCGTGGGTTTTTTCGGCGTACATACAAAGCCCCTACTCCTTTGGGACCATACATTTTATGTGCAGTAAAGGCCATTATATCAATGCCATCGCTTAGCACATTTACCGGTATTTTGCCCACTGCCTGTACCGCATCACTAAAAAAAAGTATTTGGTATTTTTTTGCAATAGCGGCTATTTGTTGCATTGGCTGAACAACGCCCGTTTCGTTATTGGCATACATTATGGCAATTAAAATGGTTGTTGGCCTAATAGCCGCTTCCAACAAAGCAAGGTTTACCATGCCGTTGTTGTCAACAGGTAGGTAGGTTATTTCGCCCCCTATTTTTTCAATGTGTGCACAGGTGTCCAACACTGCCTTGTGTTCGGTAGCCAACGTAATAATATGATTGCCTTTGGCTGCATACGTTTCAAAAATACCTTTTATAGCAAGGTTGTCACTTTCGGTTGCCCCGCTGGTAAAAACAATTTCTTTAGGCTCACTACCAATTAACATGGCTACCTGTTCGCGGGCAAGCTCAACGGCTGCATCGGCACTCCAGCCAAACTGGTGGCTACGGCTGGCGGCGTTACCAAAATGTTGGGTAAAATAGGGCAACATTGCCTCCACCACCCGTGGGTCGCACATGGTAGTGGCATTATTGTCAAGGTAAACCGGAAGCTTTATCATATGTTGTAAACATAAAAGTAAACCAAAGGGTTTTATAAATTTGAGGCCGGTACTTACCATTAGGCCCGCCGTTGCACATTAAAACCTAACATTAACATGATAAAGCTTGAGCATATTGGAATTGCAGTTTTAAACCTGGAACGGGCAATACCCTTATTTGAAAAAATACTGAACACTCATTGTTATAAAACCGAAATGGTAGAAAGTGAAAAAGTAATGACTGCTTTTTTTCAACAAGCGGAAATAAAAGTTGAATTATTGGAAAGTTTGGCGGACGATGGGATAATTTCACGGTTCATTCAAAAAAAAGGTGAGGGAATTCACCACCTTGCTTTTGAAGTTGAAAATCTTGAAAAAGAGATAGAAAGACTGCGTGATGAGGGCTTTGCATTTGTTAGTGAAATACCTAAAAATGGTGCTGATAATAAGCGTATTGTGTTTTTGCATCCCAAAGAAACCAATGGTGTTTTAATAGAGCTTTGCGAAGAAATTAAGCATTAAACACCTAACTATCAACCAATAAAAATTGTTGGCTCAATATCAATGCTTTGGCATTTAAGTCAATTTAAAAGTTTTGACAACTACATGTTATAATTTGTAAAAAAACCTTTAATTACATTTTTCCCTGTTTAACCACCAGCCTATTAATGGGTAAAACACACGCAGTTAAGCGTTGTTTTACCATATAACGCCAATAAGTTTTGACATTGGCATACCTATGGAAAACTCAACAGAAAAAAACAACATTACATGGGCAACACTTTGCATTCGTACAAATACTATTTTGCCTTCTCTATTTTTATAGTTTTTATTATCCTGCTTCGGCAGCCGGTAATTGCACCAGTCAAAAACGAGCTAAGCCTTGTACCTGTTACAATAGCAAATTACCATACTACTATCTGGATAGTCAATTTTCCCAAACAAGCCACCGTTATGTTGTTTGATGATGTAGACAACTTGCCGGGATTTATTACCATTAACAAGCACAGTGCTGCATATAGGTTGTTATAAAAACTGCTACCCCCACCCTTTATGTCAAAACGTTTATTGGCGAGGTATCGGTTTATAGCGGGTTAGTTTTTAACAGCTACAAATGGGTAAAAGTTACAGAAAGCAACATCTTGGTTAATAAAGCATAATGTTTTTCTTCGCCCTTTAATAAAAAACTTTCAAGCACAGGGCTATTTTTTGCAATTTGAATAGTAACGTAGCTATTTGTTATTATTTCATGCTACAGCTCAAGCTTTTCAATAGCTAATTGAGCAGCTATCTGGCTGGCATCTTTTTTATTAAATCCTTTGCCAATCGCAATTTCCTGCCCGTCAAGCACTGCTGCAATAGTAAAAATGCGCCTGTTACTTTCAAGCTTTTCATCCCTGGTAACAAAGGTTAGCACCTTTCCATTTTTACTGGCCCAGCCAATTAATTTATTTTTTAGGTTGATGTCAATATTCTCCAGGTCATCAACATATAAGTGGGGAATGATGATGTGCTTTAAAATCCATCTATGGGTTTTTAAATAGCCCTTGTCAAGGTAAACCGCGCCTACCAGTGCCTCCAGGGTATTGCCAAATATCTGGCTACCTTTTAACGATCCGTCAAATTTGTTATAGAGGGTAATTTTTTTAAGGCCAATTTTAACAGCAAGGTCATTTAATTGCGAGCGATTAACCATTTTGCTGCGCATTTCAGTTAAAAAGCCCTCGCCTTTGTAGGGGTATTTTTTAAAAAGATAATCAGCTACAATTGAACTTAAAATGGCGTCGCCGAGGTATTCGAGCCTTTCATTGTTTTCGTCAGCACCTTCTTTTACTGATCGATGGCTGAGAGCGGTAGTATAAAGGGAGATGTTGCCCGGCTTTAAGCCTAACACATTTTCAATCTGCTTCTCAAAGGATAGCTTGACCTCCTTCTTACCAAAAAATTTGTCTAAGATTTCCACTCCGTTAAGCTACATATTTTTTTACTATCATAGCCGCATTATGGCCACCAAAGCCAAAGGTATTATTCAAAGCGGCTTTTACGGTGCGCTTTTGTGCGGTATTAAAGGTAAAGTTAAGGCGCGCATCCAGTTCAGGATCGTCGGTAAAGTGGTTAATAGTGGGCGGTATAATATCGTGTACAACCGCTTTAATGCAGGCAATGGCTTCAATAACGCCCGCAGCGCCCAGGCAATGGCCGGTCATACTTTTGGTTGAACTGATATTAAGGTCATAAGCGTGACCGCCAAATACATTTAAAATGGCTTTTATTTCGGCCCCGTCGCCCAACGGTGTGGAGGTGCCGTGGGTATTTATGTAATCAATTTCGGATATATCCATTCCCGCATCATCTAATGCAGCAATCATAACATTTTGCGCACCCAAACCTTCGGGGTGTGGTGCGGTAATGTGGTATGCATCGGCCGTGGCGCCACCACCCGCTACTTCGCAATATATTTTTGCACCTCTTGCAATGGCATGTTCCAGCTCTTCTAAAATTAATACCCCGGCTCCTTCGCCCATTACAAAACCATTGCGATTTTTATCGTACGGCCTGCTGGCTGTTGCAAATTCATCGTTGCGTTCGCTCAGGGCCTTCATGGCATTAAAGCCGCCTACACCCGCTTCGCTAATTACACTTTCACTTCCGCCCGATAAAATAATATCGGCTTTTCCAAGCCGGATATAATTGAAAGCATCAATAATTGCATTGGTTGACGAAGCACACGCGCTTACAACGGCAAAATTTGGACCTCTAAAACCGTGGCGAATACTTATTTGCCCGGCGGCAATGTCCAATATCATTTTGGGAATAAAAAAAGGATTAAACCGTGGTGTTCCATCGCCCTTGGCAAATTCAACCACCTCCTGCTGAAAGGTGATAAGACCACCTATACCACTTCCAAAAATTACGCCTACCCTGTCGGGGTTTACGCTTTCTTTTGAAATACCAGCATCGGCAACAGCCTGATCGCTGGCTACAAGGGCAATTTGGGTAAAACGGTCAATTTTTCTTGCCTCTTTACGGTCAAGATAATCAGTAGCTTCAAAACCTTTAAGCTCGCAGGCAAATTTTGTTTTAAACTTAGCAGCATCAAATTGAGTAATCATATTAGCGCCCGATACCCCATTAATAAGTGCTTCCCAATAATCATTCAGGTTATTTCCCAATGGCGTGATGGCACCTATTCCTGTAACAACTACTCTTTTTAATTGCATACGGCTTAACCCAACGTTTTAAAGTGATAAAATCCGCCTACAGCGGCTAAAAGCTTTTGTGAGGCGGATTCAAAAAAAATTATTTCCAAGATGTGTTTTGCCAATTACTTAGCATGCTCTTCAAGGTAAGCCACAGCTTGTCCTACGGTGGTAATGGTTTCTGCCTGTTCGTCAGGGATAGAGATATTAAACTCCTTTTCAAATTCCATAATTAGTTCTACAGTATCTAACGAATCTGCTCCCAGGTCGTTGGTAAAACTAGCTTCGGTAGTTACTTCGGCCTCGTCTACTCCCAGTTTGTCAACAATTATTTTTTTAACTCTTGTTGCGATGTCTGACATTGTTATAAAGTTTAGTTACGGGTGCAAAAATATAATTTTTGGCAAACAAGCAACGAAATAGCTGATTTTTATTTATTTCTGCCAGCTTGTCAACTAAAAAAAAGCTGCTATTTAATTCCTATTTTCTGTGTTTTCTGTTCATTATAAGTGGTAAAAAACTGAATATGTACAAAAATGTAGCCCAAAACTTATTATTTGGCAGGCAAAAATTATGGCCTAAACAGGACAATTATGCCATTTAGAGCAAGTTTTTACCTGAAAGCAATTACCAAAAAGGCAATCAACCATGCAATAAATTAAACGCTTGCCGCTATTTGGTACGCTCAATGCTGAATATAAAATCATCATAAAAAAGGCTGAATAAAATTACCAACAGTATAAGAGTGCGCCTCTATGGTAATAAAGCAGGCTGCAACGACTGGTAAAAACTGCTATAAAGCCCGGTTCCAAAATATAAGCACCAGCGTACGGATAGTGATTATAAATTATTAATAATAGAGCCATAGCAAAAAACAAATTATAAATATTTTTTTTTGCAAACGAAGCGGGCATTTAAAAAGTTACTCATCGGTGTAATAAATGCAAACAGTATCTTTAATAATACTCTCTAACACATATGCCACTAAAAATAATTGATCACGGCACCAAAGAATACAAGCAGATGGTAGAAATGCGTTTGCAAATATTACGCAAACCATTAGGCCTTACTTTTACTGACGATGAACTTGAAAAAGAAAAAAACGATTTATTAATTGGCGCATTTGAAGAGGACGAAATGTTGGGCTGCTGTATGCTTACTAAAGCAGGCCTCAGAACTGTTAGGCTGAGGCAAATGGCAGTAAAAACAGGGTTACAGGGCAAAGGTATTGGCCGCGTAATGATGCAATTTGCCGAAAACAATGCCCGCGACAGGGGCAACACTCGCATTATTATGCATGCCCGCAAAACAGCCATAGGTTTTTACGAAAAGCTGGGCTATAGCGTAAGCGGCGAGGAATTTGAAGAGGTAACCATACCACACTACGAAATGGAAAAAAAGCTGTAAATTATTTTTTGCTAATATGCCGGTTAAGCAATACCCTAAGGTCGCTGAGGCTTTCGGGGCCACTAAAAGCCGCCTTGGGCACTAAAAAAAACGACCTGCTATCAAAGTATAGATGGATAAAATGGGGTGTTTCAAAATAGGTGGTAAACTTTTTCCACCCCCATTCCATAAAGCCCTTTTCGCTTTCCAACACAATGCCGTTTTCTTTAAACTTAATGGTAAAGGTTGATTTAAAGGTGGCCGCCTTACCATATACACTATAGGGTAGCACAAACCAAAACGAAATCATTAATACTATCCATAAAAACGAACTGATCAAAAATGCCACAGGCGATACCCTTTTAAAATAGAATAAGGCTGCAGAAAACAAAGCGAATACGTTGATCATGATCATCATTATTCGTATTTCGGGCCTTTTTATAAAATGGTATCTCAATGCTTGTATTACCAGTTTTTTGTCATAAGCAATAAATACTTCCATAGCGTAACGGGCGGTGTATTTTTTTAGGTTATAATCACCCTGGCTTTTTTGCCAACAAGTGCCTTTTTTTCAAAAACAGGCTTTGAAAGTAATACATTCCACAGGCAGTATGGCAATATCAGATAGATATTTAATAATGCGGCTAAAAATAACCCCTGCCCAATATTTTTAACCCCGCCACAACTGGTAAAGAGGCCAATATGTTTATAAAGCCGCCCATGGATAACATTATGATGGTGGTGATTGAAAGTTAAAAATAGTTTTTAGGGATTTGTGCACTTTGCCACTGTTACCTAAACAACCTTTTACCCACCATTTAATAAATCAAAGTAATATATTCGTTATACCAAAAACAAATAAAAATGGCTACGCAAAAAAAAGATTTGACCGAAATGGAAGAGGGCGGGTTTATATTAAACGAAAGCGACACTTTTATTACAACCGAACTGGTGGAAGGCACTGCTGAAAAACCCATTCATCAAAAAGATAAGTTACCTGGTGAGGCCGGCCACATACAACGATCGAGCGCCGGCCCCGAAGAAAAGGATTTTACTGATTAAGCCCACCGTATTTATACCTATTTTAGTTTACCATTGCAGGCAGGTACAAATATTAATAAAGATCCGTAGCTCAGTTGGTTAGAGCGCTTCCTTGACATGGAAGAGGTCACCGGTTCGAGTCCGGTCGGTTCTACTTTTTTATAAAACAGGTTATCTATATCCTGGCGGCTTCCCCTGCCTTTTTGGTACACCATTGGCAGCTACTTTTAAAATAGCGAAGCTGGTAAGCATTTCACTTAAATAATACGGCCAAAGCCTTGCACCTTATGATAAAATTAATAGTAATCCTGCTTTTACTTGTTGCCACTAATAAAACCCGCGGGCAAACCGCGGCACTAAAACAATACGATATAGTGGTGTATGGCGCTACTTCGGGCGGTGTAATTGCAGCCTACACGGCAAAAAAAATGGGTAAAACCGTTTTGCTGATAGAGCAGGGAAAATATATAGGTGGCCTATCGGCAGGTGGCCTTGGCTATACCGATATTGGCAACAAGTATGCGATCACTGGCTTATCAAGAAATTTTTACCGTCGCATTGGCAACCACTACGGCAAATTTGAACAATGGATATTTGAACCCCACGTTGCTACTGAAACTTTTAAACAGTATGTAAGTGAGGCAGGTTTGGAAATACTATTTCAGCACCACGTTGTTTCGGTAAAAAAAAACAAAGAAGCTATAGAAAGTATTGTAGTTGAAAAAAGTGATGCGCCAGGCAATAAGGGACACCAAATAATTAAAGCAAAAATTTATATCGATTGTTCGTACGAGGGTGATTTGATGGCCAAAGCCGGTGTAAGTTATTTTGTTGGCAGGGAAGACAACAGCCTGTATAACGAAACATATAATGGGGTACAACTGATGGATAAACACCAGTTTCCTAACGGGGTGGACCCGTACAAAATTGTAGGTGACGTTACCAGCGGTTTACTGTGGGGTATTAGCAACGAGCCACTACAGCTACAAGGTACGGGCGACAAAAAACTACAAGCTTATAACTTTAGGTTGTGCCTTACCAAAAACCCTGCTAACCAGCTGCCGATATCAAAACCCGCCAACTACGATGCATTAAAATATGAGCTGCTGTTAAGGGTGCTTGAAAAGAAACCCGCCACGGACCTGGAGGGTTTTTTAAACATTAACCTGATGCAAAACCAAAAAACTGATATAAATAACAATGGTGCTTTTAGCACCGACATGATTGGTATGAATTACAATTATGCCGAAGCCGGATACGAAGAAAGAAAACAAATTCAAGAGGTTCACGAAGCTTATGTAAAAGGCCTGTTGTACTTTATTGCATACGACGGACGTATGCCCGCTTACCTGCGTACTATGATGTTGCAATGGGGCTATCCCAAAGATGAGTATATGACCAACGGAAACTTTAGCCCCCAAATGTATGTACGCGAAACCCGCCGCATGAAGGGAGCCTATGTTATGACCCAGGCCAACTGCCAGGGAAAAGCAATAGTAACCGACGGAGTTGGTATGGCAGCCTACACCATGGACAGCCACAACTGCCAGCGGCTGATAGTAAATGGCATGGTTAAAAACGAAGGCGATGTACAGGTTGGTGGATTTGGACCCTACCCGGTATCGTACAGGTCTATTATTCCAAAAGCAACTGAATGTACCAACCTGCTGGTGCCGGTTTGCCTTTCGGCCACACATATTGCGTATGGCTCTATACGAATGGAGCCGGTGTTTATGGTGCTGGCGCAGTCGGCTGCTACGGCTGCTGTAATGGCCATTAACAAAAAGCAAACTGTACAGCAGGTAAATGTGGCCCAATTGCAGGCAATGTTGCGCAGCAATCCATTAGCCAACAATAGCGTTAACGAGGTGCTGGTTGACAGTGATGATACAGCCTCCGTTAGGGTAAAGGGCAATTGGCTGAGGATTACCAAAGGCTGTTATGGACCATCGATGTTTACCGACGAGGGCAACGCAAAAACTACAAAGGAAATAACTTTTATACCCGCAATTTCACAGCCGGGCAACTACCACCTTTACGCCTACTTTCCAAAAATATCTAACAGCAGCAGCAATGTAACAATTTATATAAAAAATGGACCGGTAACAAGAGAAGTGATTGTAAACACAGGCGAAATACAGGTAGAGGGCCAAACAAGTGGCGAATGGGCTTCGCTTGGTACTATGCATGTTAACAATAAAAATATGGCCACAGTAACCATCACCAATAAAAATGCCAACGGGGTAGTGGTGGCCGATGCGGTGTTGTTTGTACCCGAGCTTAAACCGGGCAAATAGCATTTCCTTTTATTTAATTTTAATGTTGGCCTAATGGACATAAACCAGGCCGAAATTGGCTTACAGTGTTTCTGGAACTAGCTTTAAGGCAAATTATGGCGATGGCAAAAAAAACCCCAGATCGCCATTAAGGCAATCCAGGGAAGGCAGAACCTGCCGCTGGGGGTTATTGTGTTAACATGGTAAGCGTACTGATATTTTGCCCTAAGTTTAACCTCATGCCATATGTGCGTTTACACAGCGTGGCTGCTAAACCTGTAGTGCTGTTGCTTTTTTTACACCTGCCGCCTGCATGGTAAATTTTCCACTACTATTTATGCGCTGCAGAAATACATTTTGATTTTCGGCCTGACTGTTAAAAGTTCCCAAAATACAGGCCCCGTTGTTTCCACCAGTTATCACATCCTCTACTACAAAATTACTATTCAAATCTCTGGCAGTAAGTTCTGTGCCCCAATGCAAAACCCCTTCCGGATTTACGCGTTTTGCATACATAGCATCCCGGTTATTAAAAAAGTTGAGACCATAAAAAACATAAACACTGCCATTACTTCCCACGGTAATTGAAATCTTTTGTTTCAATGCCGGCTCGGTAGTAGCCGTACCAATAGCTTTACCGGGCCAGCTTACCGTACTTGTCCATTGCGCATTTACAACCCCGTAAAAACAAAACAATCCAATAAGGAGTAAACAAATATTTTTTATACACTTAGTTTAAGATAAAAACAATTTCACGCCAAAAGGTTGCCAGATATATAGTGATTTAAAGATATACGCCTCCTGCTAAAAATGCAAGCTTTTACGGTAAACAATCTATTTTTTTATCCAAATTCCCACTGTTTTTTTTGGCGGTCACGTTACCAATTCTTTATTTCAATTATGACACAAGGAAGGGTGTTATTATTCCATTATTTTCATACTATGAAACTGATAACCACCTTTGCGTTTTGTGTATTTCTTTTATTAAACATTGCGCAGGCACAGCTTATAGAAATGCCTTACAACCGGCAAATACTTTCGGCTGGCAATACACTAACCTATGGCAATGGCAACCTTGAAAACCATAGCATGGACGCAGCAGTTATTCCGGGCGAAAATAAAATAGTGGTTGAAGACCGGTATGGAATTGCTGTAGTTGACATGCAGACTGAAGCCATTATTTACCGTTGGGAGTATGAAATGGACAGCCTGTACCAAAATTATATGGGCACCTTTAGTGGTATCAATTGCTTGGCTTATAAAGGCACTACCTATATAGCGTGGGGGGCTTCCAAACGCGGTGGATCAAAAGTGATGATAGCAACATGGAATGGACAAAAAATATCGCTGTCACCGGCTATAACCCTGCTGGCAAAACCACCTGCCAGTAATGCGCTTGCCAACGAAGTTATTTTTTCGGTAGAACAGGACATACCGTACCTGTATACCACGCTAAACGGCAATAACGAGGTGCGGAAATACGAACTGCTTACAACAAAACTGGTTTGGACCAGTACTACCGGCAATGCGCCTTTTGGTGCCTGCCTGGCTAATGAAAAATTATTTGTAAGCAACTGGGCCGGACCATTGGTAACCGACACAACCCTGCCACACGCCGGTATACCCTGGGGCGATGCGTATACTAACCCCACAACCGGCGCCACCGAAAAAGGTAGTGTTTCGGTATATGCTTTGGCCGACGGAAAGCTGCTGAAGGAAATACCGGTGGGCCTGCATCCAACAGCCATTAAACCAAACATAAAAGGTAGTGATGTGTATGTAACCAATGGCAATTCAGACAATATTTCGCAAATAAACACCAGTACACTACAGGTACAAAATACGACACCTGTTGGGTTGTATTCCACTGGTTCGGTATCGGTTGGCAGCACCCCTAATGCGCTATGTTTTCATCCCAACGGGCAAATAGCCTATGTAGCCAATGGGCTTGACAATGCGGTGGCCGTATTGCAATTACCAACGGCTGGCCAAACCGGCATAAAGGTATTAGGCTATATACCTACCGAAGCTTACCCGTCGGGTATGGCCCTGGTTAATAATAAATTGCTGATCACCAACCTTGAGGCGAGAGGTGCCGGCGTATTATCATCGCCCGGCCAGCTAAAATATGCAGGCGTGGTGCCTGCCAACGCCTATAGTATCCACAAACAACTGGCTTCGATATCCATTGTGGGTTTGCCAGGCAAAAAACAATTAAAGAAATTTACAGTACGTGTACAGGTGCAAAACATGCAGGTACGTATGAACGCCACCCTTCAACCAGCCCGTGCCAACCAACCTGCACTACCGGTGCCGCAACGCATAGGCGAGCCATCGGTATTTAAATACGTGGTATATATAATTAAGGAGAATAAAACCTACGACCAGGTATTTGGCGATATAGCACAAGGCAACGGAGATAGCAGTTATTGTATTTTTGGCCAAAATGTTACTCCTAATCAACATGCTATTGCCGCCCGGTACGGATTAATGGACCAGTATTATGCGTCGGGCAAATCGTCGGCCGAAGGCCACCAATGGACTGATGGCGCAATGGTAAGCGACTATGTTGAAAAAAATGTGCGGGCCTGGTTTCGCAGCTATCCGCACCGGCAGGAAGATGCATTGGTGTACAACAAATCGGGCTTTATTTGGAACCATGCGGTAACCCATGGCAAAACGGTACGGGTATTTGGCGAGGCCTGCACTACCGTGTACGACCGGAAACTTAAATGGAGCGATATGTACAACCTGTACACCACCAATAACCTGCCGCCACTTTATAACATAACGACCATTGCGCCCTTGCGGCCACTTATTTCGCCCAACTTTCCCGATTGCGACAATATGACTTTTAGCGACCAGATGCGGGCCGACGTGTTTATAAAAGAATGGAAAGCGTATGAAACCAACAACAACCTGCCCCACCTAATGGTACTTTCGCTGCCCAACGACCACACTGCCGGCACCTCGCCCAACTGGCCTACGCCCAGTGCCATGGTTGCAGACAACGACCTGGCAGTGGGCCGCATAATACAAGCCATTACCAATAGTAAATACTGGGACAGCACAGTAGTTTTTATAACGCAGGACGATAGCCAAAGCGGCTGGGACCATGTATCGCCCTACCGAACGGTAGGTATGGTAGTAAGCCCCTACAATAAACCGGGACTTATTAATACCACCTACAACCAAACCTGCATGGTACGCACCATTGAGCAAATTTTGGGTATACCGCCCATGAATGTGATTGACGCAACTGCCAAAACCATGGGCGATTGTTTTACTAACCAAAAGGTGGCTGGTGGAAACCGTTTTACGCAATTAATTAACAACATACCCCTTAACCAAATGAACCCCGGTACTGCATCGCTTACGGGTAAAGCAAAAGAAATGGCCATTTTATCAGCCAAAGAAGCCTTTAAAGAAGAAGTAGATAATGGCAACGACGATGCCATGAACCGGATATTGTGGTTTTATGCAAAGGGGCTGCAGCCATACCCGGGGGATTCAGGTACAAAATAGTGGTTGCGAATAGGTTTTATATGGCAGTTTAAAACAATGACATTCCCGCGTTTTTACTGCACCGTTTTTAGCCATGCGGCCAGTTGCTCAATTTGGTCGGTGCCAATATAGTCGATGGCCAAATTTTTTTGTAACTGCCACGACATTGGCGTATCGGCCGCTGCCCAAAAACGAATAGGTTTGCCCAGCAAATGCGCTGAATCTACCAATTGCTGCACCCGCTTAACCTTTAAAGTATCGGGGGTGAATTTGCCATTCCATAAAAAATATTTGCTGAACGAAAGGCTTATCATGGCCACCCGGCTAAGTTTACTGGCGGAAACGGCCACATCAAAATGATTATCAAAAAAAATATAATCGGGGTATTTATCAAAGTCTTGTGGTGGTGGCTTATTGCCACTAATAATAATAGTTAGCTGACCTTGGTTGGTGGGCGTAGAAAGTAATTGCCTCAAAGGTTGTAGTTGCTTTTGTAAAATAGCCAACACAGCAGGGTAATTGTCCTTAATATCTACCAACAAACGCACGGTTCTTTTTGCGTTTAGCTTTAGTTGCTGTTGCAAAGGGTGTAAATAAATTGCCTGTAATGTATATCCATCCTTTATACCAGTACGGTCGTGAGCCAACATTAACTGATCGTTTACCGGGTACACGTCGGCTTCTATGGAACCAAAGCCACTGTTAAAGGCCTGTGTAAAGGCACTGTCGTGCTCGTAGTCGTTGTGGGCGTGGGCGTTTTGGGTAGTATATGTTTTGGGCTGAGAGGTAGCAACCATGCCAATAATTGCCAACCATATCGAAAGTAAAATAAAACGAGCCATAGAAAAGTGGCGCTGGTTTCGGGTTAAAAAAACACTTTGGTTAGTAATTATGTGGTGCATTATGGTTAACCTGTGAATTGAAAAGATTACCGAAGCTGTAAAGGTACCTGCAGTAAAATGGCCGCGAGGCGCTATCTTCTATAGCATTTTTATGCGCTGTCAACCAGCTATGCATCAACTTATTATACTGCAACATCTTCAAAAAATATTAAAAAAAATCCGTCATTGTAAAAAAAGGGCAGCGATAAAATATTTTACGCTTACCGCTGCCTTACTTATTTTGTAAAATTAATACCCCGGATTTTGTACAAGGTAGTTGGGTAGGTTACTAGCCCCGTCAATAGCTGTTTGCGGTATTGGAAAAAGTCTTTTTTGTGGATTGTTGTTAGTTTTTTCGGTCCAGGTACCTTCATATTTTCCAAAGCGAATCATGTCGGTACGGCGCAGCATTTCCCAATAAAATTCAAAGCCCCTTTCGCGGTACAACAGGTCCAGGTTTAGCGTGGTAAGGGCAGGTGGCGGAGTGGCGCCGCCGGTGCGGCTTGCGCGTACCAGGTTTACATCGGCCAGCGCGCCAGCGGCATCATTGGTTTTGCGCAGTTTAGCTTCTGCCCGCATCAGGTATACATCGGCCAGCCTTGCAATAATAATATCGGTTTCGCCAAAGTTGCGCCCGCTTGATGACTTGCGGCTAAACTCATATTTTTCCACGCGGTAACCAGTACTATAGTCGCTACCAACTGTGGTAAAGTCAACCTTTTCAGTAAACTCCACTGGCTGGTTGGGGCGGTTTCTTGTTTCATTAAACAGTTTTCCCACTTTCATATTTCCGTTGGCACATCGTACAAATACACCGTTGCGACGAATAAGACCAAATTGCTGCCCCCGAAGAATACCTCTATTGATATTAAAGTTTTCGGCTGGTACGCAACTATCGCCGGGGTTGGAGTAAATGCCCAGGTTTTGTTTAAAAAAACGTGGGTCAGCAGCAGCGGGGTCCACAGGGGCATAAGCATTAACCCATGTACGGTAATAGTCAGATGTAATGGATGGGCCATCGGTACCATTTGCACCAGGAAATTCTGGCAGTGGAAACTGGTCGCCCGATAAAGAGAAGTAAGCCAAACGATTGTGACCGTTTAAATCAGCCCGTTGATCTATAGCAAAAATTATCTCTTTGTTGTTGTGATTATTGTTTCCAAAAATGCTAAAATAGTCGTTTGACATTTGAAACTGACCTGAGGCGATCACCTTATCGCAGTACTCCGTTACCTTATCCATATCCTCGGCCCGGTGGGTAATATTAGTATTAAACACATCTCTATAAACCGCGGCATTCAGGTAAAGCCTCGCCAATATTGCCCAGCAGGCGGCCTTACTAAATCTTCCGGGGCCAACGTTTGCTGCCAGGTTTGGCTCTATAGCCAACAGCTCGCTTTTTATGTATTCTACTGCATCGTTGCCACGTAATATTTTCGATACACTACCAAGGTCTTCCTTTACCAATACCAAACCAAACAAGTCCAACGTAAGCAGTGAATAATAAGCACGCATACCCCTGGCCTCCGCCAAAAATACACTTGCCAATGCATTGGTGTTAGCTGGTAACGAACTGATGGCCGAGATGCTACGCGAAATACCGGTAGTAAGAATATTCCAAACGTTGCGAATGTTGGGATCGGTTGTGGTGAAATTGTGGGAATGCATGGCAATATAAATTCCATTGTCGCCCCAATCGGTACCACCACGATAAGGTAGTATAGCCTCATCGGTCGAAATTTCCTGTAGCGCAAAATAGGTGGTATGTTGGTAAAGCGTTGGCAGCAATGCGTACACCGGGGCAATAAGGCCTTCGGCCCTTTGTTGTTCCGTTTGGCCGGTTATTGACGACTCGTCCAACACATCTTCTTTTAATTTAGTACACGATAGTGTTAGTGCCATACAGCACAACAGCAACAATACGCATTGTATATTTTTCATTAATTAATTTTTTAAAATATTAAGAGGCACGTTTTTCATTAAGCTGCAGTTTGACGTTTTTTGTAAACGATTACTTTCTAAAAGGTTACACTTAAGCCCACCAAAAACGAACTTGCTTTGGGGTAGCTTAAAAAATCGATTCCGTACGATGAAATGCCGTTGATAGCGCGGTCGGTATTTACTTCGGGATCGTAACCATTGTAAGGCGTAACCACAAACAGGTTTTGACCGGTAATACTTACCCGCATACTTTTAATGTATTGGTCAATACCTAACCTAAGCGTATTAAAATTATAGCCGAAGCTCAGGTTATTGAGCCTAAAAAAACTTCCGTCTTTTACAAACCTGCTGGATACCGGGGCCGCATTGTTTACAGATTCCTGTGGAAATTGAATGGCCTCTTCCGTAGTGTTAACGCCCTTTGACAACAGTAGTTTGTAAAAATTGCTGTTGGCAGTGTTATCGTAAATTTTATTGCCTGCAACACCATTAAAATTGATGGACATATCAAAGCCTTTAAAAGCCGCCGTTGCATATAGGTTGTATAGTGTATTGGGCAACGCTGTACCTACCGCTACCCGGTCGCGGTCGTTTACTACACCATCTTTATTAGTATCGCGATACATACTTAAACCATTGGCGTCAAAACCAGTAAACTCCTGTAAAAAGTAGGTACCAATAGGCTGATTGTTTATATAGCCATTAACGGTGGCCGAAGTAAGGCCCGACCCCGAGGCGGACCCCGACGGTATAACCGAGTATGGAGAATTAATTACTACATTATCGATCAGGGTAAGGTTGCCCCCAATAGTATAATCGAAGGCACCTGCCGACGATTTAAAGTTTAAATCCAGTTCGACCCCTTTATTTATTATTTCCATGTTTGGTACATTGGCCCAAACGGTAGTTGCAGGCTGTACAGGGTCGGCAGGAATTATTTCGAGTAAAATGTTGTTTGATACTTTTCTAAACAAGTCGATTGTTCCATTCAACTTTCCTTTCATTAAGCCGAAGTCAATACCCACATCGGTTTGGTTGGATACCTCCCATTGAATATTGGGATTGGCTAACCTTGTAAACGAGGTGCCACCGGGGTAAGGGCCCGACGGAAACAAGGGATAACTGGTGGTGCCCGACACTGTTGATGTAAACAAGGCCTGGGTGATTTTTGGTGGAATTTCCTGGTTACCCGTACGACCCCATCCCGCCCTCAGTTTAAGGTTGGTGAAGGGCATATTCTGCATAAAATTTTCCTCCGATACTATCCACGCAGCACTAAACGAAGGAAACGTTCCATACTTGTTATTATCTCCAAATTTGCTCGATCCATCGGCCCTGACCGTAGCGGTAAGCAGGTAGCGGTTTTTAAACTGATAATTAACACGACCAAAAAATGATTGAAGCTCGTTAATAAAGGCGTATCCACCCGGCCGGTTATTGGCTAACGTAAGTTCCTGCCCAAGGCCTGGGTTGTAAATAGGTTCAACATTTGAATTGGGAAACCGGCTGATACTAAAGTTTCTGCCTTGTACAAATATTTTTTGAAAGGAATGACCGCCTAATAAAGTAAACTTATGATTGCCGATAGTTTTGTTGTAGGTAACATAATTTTCAATTAATGAATTGCGGTTATTATTGTTGATGGTTGCTAACCCACCTAACCGTAGCGGAACCAAATTGGGTAGTGATTGAAGATCGCGGGTAGAGGTACTGTTGTCAATACCATAATTTAATTTATACTCCAAACCCTTAATGATAGTAATGGTAGCGCTTAAATTTCCCAAAACCCGGTTAATGGTGGTAACATCCTTTTCAAGATCAAGAAGCGTAAGCGGGTTCAGGCCGTTTTGAAACTGATTGGGAGTTCCATTGGCATTATAAGCGGGTATGGTAGGGTTGGTTGACAAGGCGGTGCCGATAAGACCTTGAATTGGTGGACGGTTATTGACCGTGTTACTGGAACTGAGATTTGCCTCTAATACTACCCTGTCGTTTAATATTTTCTGGCTTAGGTTAATCCGGCCGTTATATCGCTTCAAGTCATTTTTCTTTAAAATACCCTCCTGGTTTTGGAGGCCAAACGAGCCGAAATAATTAAATTTATCGGCCCCGCCCGACACTGCAAGGTTGTGATTTTGCGTAAATGCGTTACGAAATATCTGGTCCTGCCAATCGGTATTTCCGCCAAGGTCGTCCAGCACGCCACCAAGGGCAACCACTTCCTTCCTATACCGCTCCGCATTAAATACCGGAAGTTTACGGGCAACTGTACTTATACCACCATTAAAGGAATAGGTAATAGCACTAAAGCCGGTCTTTCCTTTTTTAGTAGTAATCAGGATTACTCCATTGGCGCCCCTGGCACCATAAATAGCGGTAGCAGATGCGTCTTTTAAAACGTCTATCGTTTCAATATCCTGCGGGTTAATAAAGGCAAGGGGGTTGGTGGCACCACCAGTTGATGTGTTGTCGATTGCCAGCCCATCAATTACAAAAAGCGGAGTTACGCCGGTACGTATACCACCGGGACCACGAACTGAAATACTTAAAATTCCGCCCGGCTCCCCCGATGATGAGGTTACGTTTACGCCCGATGCTTTACCCTGCAATAATTCTTCGGGCGAGTTGATAATTCCCTTGTTAAACTCCGAAGCTTTGATGGATTTAACAGCACCGGTCACATCTCTTTTTGCGGCCTTACCGTATCCCACCACCACTACTTCGTCTAAACCATTTACGACCTTTTGCTGCAAGGTAAAGTTTAAGATTTCGCCATTTTGCAATGCAATAACCGCCGCCTGCACCAATTCAGCATATCCTACATAGGTGATAGTAACTGTGTAGGCGGTAGCCACCTCTAAACCCTGCAATGCAAAATTGCCTGTGTTGTCGGTTTGAGTAACCCGGTTCACTTTTTTTGCAGCATTCTTTACAGTTACGGTTGCACCGGGCTGTGCATTGCCAGCCTCATTTACTACGCGGCCTTTTATACCGGGGGTGTTTTGGGCTACCGATTGGGCAAGGTGAAATAAACAGGCAAACAGGAAAATAGCTATTTTCCATTTGGAGTAATTTTTTCTCACAAAATAAATTTTAGTGTTGGTCAGATTTATTTTGCGAAGCTAAAAAGATTATGATTTTTTTTAAATTACCAAATGATTAAATAAATAATTTACAATAAATTAATGTACTTAACCAAAATATCTGGATAAAAAATGCTTAACAGTAGTAAGAAAATTTATTGACTAACCCGTTTATACCGGCAGGACAAGTTTTAAAATAAAGCGTGCACTACTTGCCACCTTACGTTTTTAGCATTGACAATTTGCCATACCCGGTGTTTGCCAAATGCAAAAGGTAACCATTTAATAATTTTAAAAACAATACCGCACATCTTCTCATTTCAATAAATCTTTTGCCTTGTCATCTACATCTTTTCCAACACCAATACTACTTTATTAAAATCGGCCGAGGCATTAATAACCTTTTTAAATATTTCGAATTGAGATAGCGGATAACTGGTGTTGCGATACGTTTCAAAAATTTTTATGGTTACTATGTTGCCTTCCTTTTCGTAGCTGCTTACAAAACCCATGGTTACCAAACCTTCTTCCTTATGCTCGATGTTGATGTTTATGTCGTTCAAATTTTTTACCTGGTAACCTTCTGGTATCTCCATTTTAATTACCCTGTTCAGCACGTGCGGATAGGGCAACTCTACCGGCAATTGCCTTGGCTTTTCCTGGTACATTTCTACCTGTGGCCCAATTACCTCGCCTACTTTAAATAGTATTTTATTGCCTGCATTCTCCAACAGTTCGGTACTTTTAATATCGGCCGAAATAGTGTAAGGCTTGCTGTCCTCCACATCGGTTAACAATACGTTTTCAACTTTTATATTGGTAATATCGGTACTGTTTGCCACCGATTTTACAATGGAAATATTTGCTTCGTCCTGTTTATCTTTTGGTAAAAATGCGTAGATAGGGCGCAATTCGGTGGCACTGTACCCCATTAAATACTGGCGGCTATTTAGCAGTAAAGTATCCATGCTACGATTAAATTTTATGGTAACATCCATATTATGTGCATGGTGTTCAAAAGGTATTATTTCAACTTTTTTAAAAACGCCAATGGCGGTTTTAAAGTCGCCTATAGTAGTGCTTTTTAAAAATAGCCCTTTGGTATCAGCAAAGTAGGCGGGTATATAAGGGTAACGCAGTTCAACACTGGCAGGTGCAAGGTATTTATTGGTAGGTGGAAAGTAAAAAATGGTCTCTTCAATGCGGTTCCAGTTTTCCAATGCTTCATCAATGGGGTAAGAGTCCCTACGGCCTGTAAATACTATTTGGTAATTAATTCCCAGCTTTTCAAATACCCCTGCGTATAGGTGAATAATACCATTGTCATCGGTATTTTTCGTACGCATTATTTGCTCTATGGCGCCGGCATCTTCACCAATTAATTTTTTATCAACATTAATATTGGTTTTTATAAAATGCTCAATTACTTTTATTTTCTCCTCTTCGCCCATGGCTGGTTTAACAGGCATTTTAGCAATAAACACATTGAGTGGCTTTTCATCTTTTGGTTGAAGAGTGGTAAAATTATTAAAGGTTCTTTTGGCAAATTCTTTCCATGTAAATAGCCTGACATCGGGCGTTGACGATAAATTATAACTTAACTTATATTCCACCCTTTTTAAATAGGCTTCCTTCTCGGCATACTTTTCATCTTCCAGTACAACTACGTTTTCGTCGTAACCAGCAATTACCCGTTGCTCGTTTATAATACTATCGGTACTTAATTTAAACCCGTTAAATGCCTTTGCATCAAATTTTAAATACTTAGGTACAATTAACTTAAATACTACCTGCTGATAAGGTACTCCAGCCGACTGATACATCTCAGTTCCAAAATAAGATGTACCGCGTTTAATGGTATAAGCGTATTCTATCTCGGCGCCTTTTTCCACCCCTTCCATCGCAAACAATTTATATCTTCTGCCATCTTCTTCTATTTCTTTTACCTTGTCGGCAGGTACATTTATTACCTGCCCGTTTTTTAAAATCACCCTTGCTTTCAGGTCGCTTAACTCCGCACCGGCATAAAGGGGTACATATACCTTGTTAAACATTTCAATACCCTTGTCGTTGTTTATCCTTATCACTTTATGGTACGAGGTATACATGCCCAGTTCTTCGCCATCGGATTTGTACAATATTATTCTGTCGTCAAGTATACCAACTGCCGCCTCGCCAACAAAAGCAGGGTTTATAACATGCTTTTCAGGAATATCGGACCAACGTATGGTAGTTGAATAATCAAACGATTGTGCTATGGCAGCAGTGGTAATACAGTACACTGCAAGGGTTAGGGATAATTTATGCATCATATTATTAGTAGAAGGTTATTTCTTTTTTAATACCAGCTGTTGTTTCCGCTGGGTGTTCATCTCTTTAATAGCCTGGTTATAGAGGCCAAAATTTTGTGGCTCAAGCATCATAACGTTGGAAGTAAATATTTGCTCTGCAACTATGCTTCCCGGCATTTTTTTATACTGTATACTAAAGGCATATAAACTATTTTTAAAATCATAATTGGCAGGCAAAAACCCTACATCGTACCCGTCGGGAATGGTAAGCGTGGTGTAGTTTTTTACATTAAATCTAAAATCGTTGTCTACGGCTACTTTACGCTTCAGGGTATCGAGCATACTTGTGTTTCCATAATTATCCAATGCAAGGTTTATGTATATTTCATCGGCAATTTTTTTGCCGTAATCAGGCACTTCAAATTTGGTCTTAATATTCACAATCTTTTCCAAAGGGTTAAATCTATCTACTTCATAGTTGTTCAATATGTACTTATTGCTGCCTTTAAGTGTTCTTCCTTTTACATAATCCAGCAGGTCTTTGCTATCGCGATAAATTAGGGTATTATAAAGATCAACTCCAAAATAGCCCTTAAAATATACACTGCTGCTGCCGGTAATACCTTTATCGCCAATGGTAATATTGGTACTGTCTAACAACAGGTTTTGGTCGTTGGTTAGTTCGGGAACCCTTGCAATAGTAAAATCTTTACTGTTAATACCTATTAATGCCTGCTTGCCCTGTATGGCCTTGCTGGGCTTTTCAAAAATACAGTTGGGATCCGTTCCATCAAGGTAAATCCATATGTTGTTAACGCTGGCTGTGCAAATCATATGGTTGTCTACAATAGGTAGCGGCACATCGTCATAATCGTAAGGAATATCGCGGGTGCCTATCCAGGTAAGGTATGCTTTAATGCCCGCTGCATTTAGCAGGCTGGTAAGCAAACTGGCCATATCCTTACAATCGCCATATCGCTTATTGCAAACATCGGCCGCCTGCCGCGGCACAAAGCCTTCCATACCATCTTCAAAGGCCACATACTTAATATTATTTTGTACCCAGCGGTATATTTGGCGTGTTTTTTCTTTTTCGGAAAATATGCCTGCGGTAAGGCTATCGGACAGTTGTTGGATGTTTGCTGCAGTACTTGCGTTTACATTTTTAACCAGGCTACTATACCAGGCATACAGGTCGTTTACATTGGCTAAAAACGGCACCTCAATACCCTGGCTGTTTTTATAATTGGCTATGTATACAATAACGTGCGGCTCGCTATAGGCCCTTGAAGGTGCGTCGCCAAAACGATCGAGCGAAGTAATGTTGCTTGCGGTAAATTGAATAGAGTGTTGTTTACCCCGCCTGTTTTCCACTACCTTAACATTATTACCTACATCGTTTTTTATAATGTATTTAACCTGTATGGCTGCGGGAAAAGTTACAGTGTACTTTGCATTGGCCACCGGCAGGTAACTGCTAAAATAAAAAGGGATCAACAGGTGCAGGTCCTTGTTAAATTCAGTATGCTTTTCGGTGGCAATGGCGCCTTTTACCAGCGATGGAAAATCGAACACCGACTCTTTGGTATCGTCGTAAAAAACACTGTTACTGGTAGCGTTTTGCTCTTTAAATTCTGTCACTTTTATGGTACGGTATTTATTGCCATCTGGCACGCTGGTATACGCCTCAAGGCTTAGTAGCTGGTTAAAGCTGCCATGGTATACCCTGTTTTTGTTGTACATACCGTTGGCCCTGTCGCTAAGTATCAGCATGTCGCTTTTTTCGGCGGTTTCGGCAACAGGTTCCTCATTTTTAAAATAAATGTTGGTTTCCCGCTCATTATTTAAAAACACGGCGTTTTCGCTGGCGTAGCGTTTTTGTACCTCTTGTACCGACTGGGCATACAAGGCCTGCACCAAACTTAAAACTGCTAACAGTAAATACCAACCCTTTCTTTTTGTGCAATGCATTCTCTATTTTTTTACTGTTTGTAAACTATCAAAATAAAATGTCCTCGTTTCTGTAAGCTTGCCATTGTTATCATAAAATTTACTATCGCCCTGCAAAAAGCCGAGGTACCAGTTTTCTTCGGCTCTTATATTTCCATTGGGGTAATAAGTTATGGCTGGTCCATGCAATTTATCGTAATAATAATTTTGTGCTTTGTATAAATTTCCCTCTTTTGTAAATATTTTTTTGGCACCATGGTCGTATCCAAACACCCTGGTAACCTGTAACATTAAACGGCCATTGGAAAAATAAAGTTTGCGTGGGCCATTTTGCTCACCCTCTTCAATCCCAAATTCAGCGCTTTTTTCGCCATTTTTATAATAGGCTGTTACGGTTCCTGTTCCATTTATTATAGGTATAGCAGGTAAAAGCTGACCATTTTTATTGTTATATGAATAACTTACCAGTTTACCCTGCTGGTAATTAAGCATTAATTGTAGCTGCCCGTCATCGCCAAACATTTTGTAGGTACTGTCCATTTCGCCCTCGTTATAGGTTATTTCCCTGTCCATGGTACCGTCTTCGTTGTAAAGGGTTACTGGTCCGTTCAAGCGGCCATTGTCGTATGTTTCGGTGTAGGAGAGTTTGCCATTTTCGTAATAAAAATTCCAGCGACCCTGCTGTTCGCCCATTAAATAGTTGCCTTCGTAACTAAGCTTATTGCCATAGTAATAGTTTTTTAAAGGGCCATTTAGCGTTCCATTTTTGTGATAATAAACCGACGAAGGATTGTTGTCATCAAACAAAATAGTGTGTTCGCCATTGTAAAAATGTGCTTTGCAACCGATAGATATATAAGGTTTGCCATTGTATTTTTTTAATTCAAAAGCGCCGTTTCCATTGGCAAAACTGCTGTGGTACAGGGTGCCGCCAAGCGTATCAAACTGTGTAACGGATTGCAACCAGCCATTGGTATAATACTGCTCGTAATCTTTTTTACCGTTAGGATGGTAATATTCAATAAAGCCACTTAATTCGCCATTTTGGTAGTTGAGCATTGCTTCGGCTGTACCCAATTCGTTGTACTGTAAATGTGTTTCTTCGGGCTCCCCGTTCTGCCACATACCTGCATATTGCTTTTGGCCATTTATATAAAATAACTCTTTATTTCCATGCTCCTTTCCATTACTATAATTCATTTTTAACGATACCTGTCCATTTTTATAATAACTAATTTTCTCTCCTTCAAGTTCACCATTTTTATAGGTTTCGGTGGTACTGATTTTTCCATTTCTATAAAACCATGTTGATAAGCCTTCGCGGGTACCTTCTTTGGTAAAAAAGGCTTCGCTGGCTTTTACTCCATGCTCATCGTAATAAACAAAATTGCCCCCGCCATTGCGTACGTTGGCAGTACTTACCAACTTACCTTGTTTATCAAAAAATTGCAATTCTTTTAGCTTGCCTCCATCGTATACACTGCTACTGTATCGTTTTCCGTCTAAACCAAAATCCTGGTACGTGCCGCTAAGCTTTCCCTTTTCGTAATTGGATTTATAAGCAGGGTTTCCATTGTAATAATACGAGGTACAGGCACCCGTTAACTCGTTGTTATCGTACAGGTATTCCTCTTTAAGCTTGCCACTATTAAAGTACTCCTTCCATGCACCAGTGCGTTTATCGCTGGTAAAAGTACCTTCCATTTTTTTGCTGCCGTTTACAAAGTAGCTGGTAAACGGGCCAACAGTTTGGCCATTTGCATATTGGTATATGGTTGATGGTTTTCCATTTTTATGATAAAAAATCACCTGGCCTTCTTCCAAATCGTTGGTATGCCCCCCTTCGTAACTTTTTATACCTGCCGAGGTATATTCGGTCAGCAATCCATTTTTTTTACCCGCTTTATACTGGCAGGTATTTTTTACCAACCCGTTAAAATAATATTCAGTTGTAAGCCCCTGTAATTCACCTTTTTCATACTCGTATTCGCCACCTAACACGCCGTTATCGTAATACACCAAAATTTGTCCCTGCGCTTTGCCTTCTAACCATCTGGAACTTTCTCTAACCGCCCCGTTGCGGTGGTAAAACTTCCATGGACCATTTTTTTTACCATCGCTGTTTAAATTTCCCTTTGAACGCAGCGCACCATTTGAATAATAAAATTCCCAATCACCCACTTCCTTTGCCTCTTTGCCAGTACCCTCAATTTGTCCCTTACCCACAAGGTCATCGTCTTCAAAAGAATAACGAATGGTTTGTTTGTTCCTTTCATCAGCAATTAGCTGTTGGGTTTCTTTTATATTAAGTAAATATTTGTTTACCTGGGGTATCATTGCATCAATAGCCTTCTTGTTTTTTTTAACAAAGGCATCAACGGCTTTAATTTCAAGGCCACTAAAAAGGTGGTACATCATGGGCTCGTAACTGTCAGTAAGGTGTAGCCACGTATAAAACGGGGTATAATATTGCATCCAAAAGCCTTGGTCGTTTTTGTCGTATTCCAGTTTTTCCAATATTACCTGTATCAGCCGTACAATGGGATCATCTATCCCTGCCTTTACCTTGTATTTTGGGTCGAGGGCCAGTTTGCTGGCAACAATTTCCTGTATAAGTTCAAAATCGTTTTCGGCCGATGGTTTTTTAGTTGCTGCATATTTTACTGCCTCATCGCTCATTTTGGCAATGTTCGATAACCGGGTAACCACATTATTTCGGTAGGTGTTGTTAGGGTTTATTAGCAGGTTGGTCACAAAACTTAGTACGGCAGGCACCAGGTTGCCCTGTTCGTAAGCTATTTTGCCCAATTGGTAGTGTGCCGATGAGTAGAATGGGTTAATCAATAATGCACGTTGGTAACACTCTCTGGCTTTGTTTAGCTGGCCTTTATCGTAATACAAAATACCCTTATTATACCATGGCTGGTAAGCGTTTTGGTAGCGGTTAATAACCGAATCGTAAAACGCAATGGCCATTTGCTGATCGCCCATTTCATCGTAGGCGTTTGCCAACAGGTTGTACCACTCATCGGCCCGGTTGGGAAAAAACTTTAACCCTTTTTTTGCGCTGGCAAGGCTTTCAACATAGTTACTGTCAAGGTAATATACATAGGTAATGTCGCGCAGTGCATCAACATAATTAGTATCGTTGCGTGGCACCTTCAGGTATTCGGCAATAGCTTCCTTATACATTTGTTGGCCATACAGTTCGCCACCACGTTTAATAACAGTAGCGCTGTTAAGCGATGGCAAAACAGGCTGAGCGGTAGCCCTGAGGCCCATAAATAGTAATGCCCAAAGAAAAATTTTCCGGGAATGTAAAATCATATATTACTGGTGAATAGAAAATAAATATAATTAGGATGTAGCCTTAAAACGAACAGGGGGCGAATTAAATTTTTAAAAGTTGATAATAATGGTAAAAAGATAATAGGGAGGCAACAATTTAATTTTTGGTTGATAGTACCAACATTTTGCGTTTGTATGTGCATGGCCAAATATTTTTGATGGCGGATGCAGAATGACTAACGTTGAAGTGGTTGCGAAGATGCCATGACCTGGGGTTTTGTTAAGGTAAAAAGAGGTTAGTAACAGTTTTTTTTGCGTGGAACTTTAGCAACGCCGGGGACTTTTAGGTATTAAAAAAAATGATATTAATAGAAGGCATGCAGTTTATACTGTTGATGAAATGCACAGGCCCCGTGATAATTCAGGAGGTTTTTAACTGTTAATAAATTAATACTTTTTTAAGATGTTTCGTTTGGCTACAACCCATACTATTACCACAGTTCAGGCATTTATAGCAGGTGCCGCTACGCATGGTTATGTAACCACTAACATTACAGGCAGGCGTATTGCATGGTCTACAATTTAACAGACGCGTGTGGGTAGTTTTGCTCATAATTGATCATTATTAAGCGCTTTCGGAGGGAAAAGAAATAATGAATACTCATGCCGTAAAAAATAATAAAATAGTATTCGGCATATTTAAATTCACTCAGTTCTGTTAGTGTTGAAAGTTATAGTTCAAATATCGAGCGAAAGCCACTAAACCAAGGCTTAAGAACCACCAGGTATTTATCAACCTTTTTCCATTGTCTTCTTATTGAGGGTCTCTAATTTCTGCCGACCAAATCTGATGCATAATTTTATAGGGAGCGAACAGTTTGAAGAAGGGGATGATAAACGAGAACAACGCAAGCCCGGGTTTGAAAGAAAAATGTTGCCTGGAATGTTTTTGCGCTCTTTTGTAAGAAATATAAAACCAAACTAAAAAACAAATAATCCATACGGCAAACAGTAGGGTGCTTACTGTTTGCTCAATCGCCGGTTCGTCCATTATCAGCACTAAACTATCGGAGTTTTGAGATCCATCTATAGTTTTCCGGATCATGAAAATAGAATAAACTCTAAATCCTAATTGAAAGATCCTAAAACCAATTAGCAAAAAAATTGTCCAAATGCTTGCTTTCAAAAAAATATTACCCGTTTTTATTTAGCAGATTAAAATTTTTAAAGGTTATTCATTTAAAGCGCTAATTCAAAATTTGTCCTCTATGTTTTTACTAATATCAGTTGAAGCGGTGGTCAAAGCCTTTTTACTTAACGTACGTTTCGCTAATACAGTATTATTTGCCGTGCTTTTTTTACAGCTATTAGTCATTGGCGAAACGATGACCGCTGTAAATATTTGTAGGCTTTGGATAACGCTCTTGTTTTTACAAGGCAAATATTTTGTTGAAAACCAAACGCAGGCGGCTATTTTTCTTTGTTGAACAAAGTAAAAACCTCCCTGAGAAACAGGAGGTTTTTATTTATAATCGTACATTAACTTATTTGTAGTGCTTACACACGCACCCACATTTATGAATTAGAACAGCTTAGCTACAACCCATACTATTACCACAGTTCAGGCATTTATAGCAGGTGCCGCTACGCATGGTAATGTGGCCACATACGTTACAGGCAGGCGCATCGCTTTGCATATTTTTAGCGGCGGCATTTACTGCATCAAGGCTGCTATCGGTTTTGCCTGCCATTGCTTTTTGCAATTTTTGCACCACCGGCAAAGGCGCTGCATTGGCCAACGGGCGGGCAGGGGTAATGCGTATGCTGCTCAGTTCGTGCAGGTTGTCATCCTGGCCAAGGTTACTTACCTCAGGTTTGTCAAGCACATGTACCAAATCGGTACGGTTGCTGTACTCGTAGGCAAGGCAACGGAAAATAAAGTCGACAAGCGAGGTGGTTGTTTTAATGTTTGGATGATCCACCATACCTGCCGGCTCAAACTTGGTAAATACAAACTTTTCAGTAAACTCTTCTAGCGGTACACCATATTGCAGGCCAACCGAAATTGAGATGGCAAAACAGTTCATCAGGCTGCGAAGCGTAGAGCCTTCTTTGGCAAGATCAATAAAGATCTCTCCCAAAGTACCATCGTTAAATTCGCCGGTACGTAAAAAAATCACCTGGCCGCCTACCTTGGCCTTTTGGGTAAACCCACGTCGTTTGGCCGGCAGTTTTTTACGCTCCACAATTTTTGATAGCTGGCGCTTTAATTGTGTATCGGTGCTTTCGTGCATACGCTTGGTCACCTCTTCCAACAGTTCCTCAACGGTAAGTTTGCTCATATCAACAATGTTCGACTCTTCACTTACCTTTTCTTCCGCCACCTTTTCTTCGGTACTAATGTCCTTTTTCTTTTTATCACTTTTATTACTTAACGGCTGGCTAAGCTTGCTTCCATCGCGGTACAACGCATTGGCTTTTAAGCCCATTTGCCAGCTCATCAGGTAGCAATCGGCAATTTCTTCCACTACGGCCTCGTTGGGCAGGTTAATGGTTTTACTTATGGCACCACTAATAAAAGGTTGTGTAGCACCCATCATACGTATGTGGCCATGAGCATGTATGTAGCGTTCGCCTTTTTTACCACATTTGTTAGCACAATCAAACACGCTTAAATGCGCATTTTTAAGGTGAGGGGCGCCTTCAACCGTCATTGTTCCGCATATAAAATCGTTGGCTGCATCAACCTCTTGGTCGGTAAAGCCGAGTTTTTGCAGCAGGTTAAAGTTCCAGTCGTTGTATTGTTCCTGTTTAAAACCAAGGCGCTGCAGGCACGCTTCGCCTAAAGCAAAACGGTTAAATACAAAACCAATTTCAAATGCTGCCTTTACTGATTTATTCAGATGGGCAATTTCCTGGGGCAGAAAGCCTTTTTCGCCGAGTGTTTTTGCGTTAATGAACGGCGCGTCTTCAAATGTGCCGGTTCCTACCGCATAATTAATAATCTCATCAACCTGTTTATTGGTATACCCAAGGTTGCTTAGTGCCAGTGGAACCGATTGGTTAATAATTTTAAAGTAACCACCTCCACTTAATTTTTTAAATTTTACCAGGGCAAAATCGGGTTCAACGCCGGTAGTGTCACAATCCATTACCAGCCCAATGGTTCCTGTAGGTGCAATTACGGTGGTTTGCGCGTTGCGATAGCCATGCTTTTCGCCCATTTCCACTGCTTCGTCCCATGCTTTACAGGCAGCAGTCAATAAATAATCGGGGCAATATTTTGCTTTTATTCCCTGTGGCTTCAGGCTAAGGTTTTCGTACGTATCAGCATCGTAGGCTGCAAGGCGGTGGTTGCGCATTACCCGCAGCATATCTTCCCTGTTTTCTTCAAACTTGCTAAAGGCACCCAGGTGGCGGGCAAGCTCGGCACTGGTGCGGTAGCTGGTACCGGTCATGATGGCTGATATTGCGCCCGCAATTCCACGGGCCTCTTCGCTATCGTAGGCAATACCGCTAACCATTAACATGCTACCCAGGTTGGCAAAGCCTAAACCAAGGGTGCGGTAATCGAACGACCGCTGGGCTACTTCTTTTGATGGAAACTGCGCCATTAATACCGATACTTCCAATACTACTGTCCATAGGCGGCAGGTATATTCAAAGCCATCTACATCAAATATGTTGTTATCGTTGTTATGAAACTTACGCAGGTTAACCGACGCCAGGTTACACGCAGTATTATCAAGAAACATGTACTCAGAGCATGGGTTAGATGCCCTTATTTCGCCGCCTTTGGGGCAGGTATGCCACTCGTTAATAGTGGTATTGTATTGTAAACCGGGGTCGGCACAGCGCCAGGCGGCATGGGCAATTCTGTTCCACAGGTCGCGGCTGTTTATTTTTTTCATGGTGCGGCCATCGCTACGGGCCTTCAGCTCCCAATCTTCGCCTTTTTCAAGTTTTTTAAAAAACTCGTTGGGAATACGTACCGAATTATTAGAATTTTGGCCCGATACAGTGCGGTAAGCTTCACCCTCATAATCGCTGGCATAGCCCGCGTTTATCAAAGCAGCTACTTTATCTTCTTCCTTTACTTTCCAATCAATAAAATCAATTATTTCGGGGTGGTCAAGGTCAAGGCATACCATTTTGGCTGCTCTACGGGTTGTACCGCCCGATTTAATAGCCCCGGCTGCACGGTCGCCAATCTTTAAAAAACTCATTAAACCGCTGCTGGTGCCACCACCGCTCAGTTTTTCGCCTTCGCCCCTTATGTTGCTGTAATTGGTACCCACGCCCGATCCATATTTAAAAATTCTGGCTTCGCGTACCCAAAGGTCCATGATACCGCCTTCGTTTACCAGGTCGTCATCTACACTTAATATAAAGCATGCATGTGGCTGTGGCCGCTCGTAGGCTGAGGTCGACTTTTTAAGTTCGCCATCAATTGGGTCAACATAATAGTGGCCCTGGGGCTGGCCGGTAATGCCGTAGCTTTCGTGCAAACCGGTATTAAACCACTGTGGGCTGTTAGGCACACAAGCCTGGTTTAGAATGGAATAAACCAGCTCTTCATAAAAAACCTGTGCATCGTGCTGCGAGGCAAAATAATTATATCGTTCGCCCCATACCTTCCAACAGTTGGCCATACGATGGGCCACCTGCCTGGCCGATGTTTCGCGGCCGGTGGTACCATCTGATTGAGGAACCCCAGCTTTTCTAAAATACTTTTGCGCAATAATATCAGTCGCAATCTGGCTCCACTGTTTGGGAACCTCGCAATTGTTCATCTCAAAAACCACTTCTCCTGTAGGATTGCGGATAACACTGGTGCGATAGTCGTATTCGAACTGATCGAATGGCGAAATACCCTCTTTGGTAAATCGCCGCTGAAATTGAAGGCCGGTGGCAGCTGTAGAAGTCATGAAGGAAAATTTTTAGGTTAAAAGAAGAGTATTGAAGATCCCCAAAAAAACGGCGCGGGTGAACGAAAATATTCTTTCATTTCGTACAAATCAAGCTTATGATATCCCCACCCTGTGGACAAAAAGCGCTCAACATTATAAATGCTTAAAGGGCAACGCATTTGGTGACAAACAGCTTTATTTAAAAAAAAGCAGGGCATTTTTTCCGTTAAGGTCAGGTAAGGCTATGGACCTGATTATTTAAACAATTATACATAAGCCATCAAATTTTTATGGTAAGTTTTGAGGTTAGGTATGCAACGTACCTTAAAACTACCAATGGTCATCGGCTATTTGTTACACTCAGCGCTAAATTTAAAGTAATGATAAAAAAGGCTAAATAAAATTTACCTACAGTACAAAAATGCAATGCCCTTAGGACAAAATCATTCTGGCAGGGCGTAAGCCAGGCGGGCAACGACTAATGAAAGCAGCTATAAAGCCCGGTTCCAAAATACCAGCACCAGATTGTGCATAATTATTAAACTACCGTTATTATAATTAGAAAATCCGGGTGGGTAATACGGTAGTATATAAAAAAACTGTAACGCCGCAAACCAACTGGCAATACCTTGAACCCCTAAAACGATCAGGTAACAAAAAAGATATATACAGTTGACTTAAAAGAGGGTAATTTGTGCAATTTGATTAATACCATATATAGCTAAGAAACAAAGCATTGCAAATAGTGGGATGGCACAATTGTGTATATTAAATATTTTAAACAAAAAATTTTTAGCATTTTTGCAACACCACCGATAATTAATTGAATGAAGAATAAGCTTTATCAGCATTTTTTACGGAATAAACAGCATGGCCATAAGTCGTTTGCGGTACTTATAGATCCAGACAAAGTGGACAATGCCAAAATTGAACAATTGGTTCGGCTGGCCCTTGAAGCAAAGGTTGACTACCTGTTTGTAGGTGGCAGTTTGCTAATTTCCAATCATTTAGATGAATGTGTAAGCCAAATAAAGGCCATTTGCGACCTGCCTATAGTGCTTTTTCCGGGAAGCAGCAGCCAGGTAAGCAAATACGCTGATGCGCTTTTATACCTCTCTCTAATTTCTGGCAGAAATGCCGAACTGTTAATTGGTCAACACGTAGTGAGCGCCCCATTTGTGCGCAGCAGCGGGCTGGAAATTATGCCTACAGGTTACATGGTAATAGATGGTGGCGCACCAACTACTGTATCTTATATATCAAATGCAACACCTATACCCAGCGATAAAAATGAAATTGCCCTTTGCACAGCCATGGCCGGCGAAATGCTAGGCATGAAACTTATTTATATGGACTCTGGAAGCGGCGCTAAACGCCCAATTACGGAAAGTATGATAGAAATGGTGGCCAGGCATATTGAAATTCCACTACTGGTAGGCGGAGGTATAAACACCCCCGAAAAAGCCTATCTGAACTGTAAAGCCGGCGCAGACGTGATTGTGGTGGGCAACGCTATTGAAAAAGATAGTAGTATAATTAAGGAAATGGCTGCGGCTGTACACAGTGCACCGGTTACCATTTCCTCAGCAGTTTAGTACTGACGTTGACTGGCAAATTTTATTTTATTTACATTCATAAGGTTTGAGCGCTGATACATTACTATTCCTTTCCCATCAATGTTTTACTTAAAAGGCGACAAAGCCAGTAGTCCTGGTTTGTGGCACCCATTAATACAGTCTCCCCACAACCATCCATGTAAATTTGCTTATTCACTTGTAAATCAATGAGATATAAAATTGAAGGACATTTTTTAAGCTTCCGTTATCGATGGTACATAAGGCTGGCTATTTTGTTGAAGGATATTTTATCTTCAACCAGTTCCCAGCACGATATCTCCTCAATTAAACAGTTTTCACAAGTCAAACTATGGGCGCATGCAAATTTTTTTTAATTTGTAGGCTATCAAAAGTTTTTTTGCTAAGCGTACTTAGCGTGAAATCTAATTGTTTTTCTGGCTTAGCATATGCCCACCGGGCGTACAAAATGCGCCTGAACTTTCCTTTATTTTTATAAATAAAATCATCCATGAACCTTACTCAGGTTTTACAATGCCCTACCGTTAAGGTTTATATCGGTTTTCAACACATGGTGGACAATTCATTCGCCTTATATTGGTGTTACTTTTTATTATTGTATCCATGTTGGTTATGGTTGTTTTTTTAAAGCAACCACATTAAAAGGGAATTTGGTGAAAATCCTAAACTATTCCCGTAGCTGTAAACTTCGCTAAAAGTTGTTTATTAATCAGGCCACTGTTGTAAGCAATGGGAAGGCATTAAACAAAGAAGTAAGTCAGAAGACCTGCCAACAATTAACAACTAACAAAGCTTTCGGGTGAAAGGCGTAGGTATTGATGGTTTAGGCCGCCTTAATGTCGGCTCAACTTTTCAACACTATGCATTTCATCCACGGGTAAACATTAAAAATATTTTACTATGCAATACGAGGATGAGGTTTTATTAAGAGAAAACAAAGACCGCTTTGTTATACTTCCTATCAATTATCCTAAGGTTTGGGAGCAATACAAAAAACATGAAGCTAGCTTTTGGACAGCCGAAGAAATTGATTTAAGTGGCGACGGCAAAGACTGGGACAATATGAATGATGGTGAGCGCCATTTTGTTAGTCATGTGTTAGCATTTTTTGCAGCAAGCGATGGAATAGTAAACGAAAACCTTGCGGTAAATTTTATGAGTGAAGTGCAATTGCCAGAAGCAAGATGCTTTTATGGTTTTCAGATAATGATGGAAAACATACATAGCGAAACATACGCTTTATTAATTGATACTTATATTAAAAATCCGGCTGAGAAACATAAGCTCTTTCATGCCATTGATACTATACCTGCCGTAAAAAAAAAGGCAGAATGGGCGTTGCGTTGGATTGACAACGGAAATTTTGCTGAACGGCTGGTAGCATTTGCCGCTGTAGAAGGCATATTTTTTAGTGGTAGTTTTTGCTCAATTTTTTGGTTAAAGAAAAGAGGTTTGATGCCAGGGCTCACCTTTAGCAACGAACTAATTAGCCGCGATGAAGGTTTGCATTGCGAGTTTGCCTGTTTACTGTACAGCATGTTGCAAAATAAACTAACCGAAAAGCAGGTTCACGGAATAATAAGCGATGCGGTTGTTATTGAAAAAGAATTTATTACCGAGGCCTTGCCTGTTGGACTTATAGGAATGAATGCTAATTTAATGCAACAGTATATAGAATTTGTTGCTGACCGCTGGTTAAACGAATTAGGGTATACAAAAATTTACAATGCAACAAACCCATTCGATTTTATGGAAATGATTTCATTACAAGGAAAAACCAACTTTTTTGAAAAAAGAGTAGGTGATTACCAAAAAGCCGGCGTAATGAACAACAATGAAGTACAGGCATTTTCGATAAGTGAGGACTTCTAATTTTTTACCAACCGCATTAATATCTATACCATCATGTTTGTAATAAAAAGAAACGGAAAAAAAGAAGCCGTAAAGTTTGATAAAGTAACCGCCCGAATTGAAAAGTTAAGCTACAGCCTAAGCCCGATTGTGAACGTAATTGACGTGGCAAAAAAAACGATTGATGGTATTTTTGAGGGAGTAGCAACCACCGACCTTGATAACCTTGCTGCCGAAACAGCAGCATCGTTAACCATTGCCCATCCTGACTATGCAATACTGGCATCACGAATTGCCGTAAGCAACCTGCATAAGAACACCGTTAAGTCGTTTTCAGCAACCATGCGAAAGCTGCATCAATATACAGATAAGCCAACAGGTAAGTTATTACCGTTAATAGCCGATGATGTAATGCAAATAATTGAAAACCATGCTGACATTTTAGACAGTACCATAATTTACGACCGGGATTATGCCTTTGACTATTTTGGCTTTAAAACGTTGGAAAAGTCGTACCTGTTAAAAATTGATGGAAAAATTGCCGAGCGGCCGCAGCACATGTATATGAGAGTTGCAGTAGGCATACACAAAAGCAATATTGATGAGGCCATTAAAACGTACCACTTAATGAGTGAGCGATGGTTTACGCATGCAACGCCAACCCTTTTTAATGCTGGCACGCCCAAACCGCAAATGAGCAGTTGTTTTTTGCTAACAATGAAGGAAGACAGCATTGATGGTATTTATGACACTTTAAAACAAACGGCAAAAATATCGCAAAGCGCGGGTGGTATTGGCTTAGCTATTCACAACATTAGGGCTACTGGTAGCTACATTGGCGGCACAAACGGAACAAGCAACGGCATTATACCCATGCTTCGTGTATTTAACGACACGGCACGATATGTTGACCAGGGTGGCGGCAAGCGCAAAGGTGCTTTTGCTATTTACCTTGAGCCATGGCACGCCGACGTATTTGCCTTTTTAGATTTAAGAAAAAATCATGGCAAAGAAGAAATGCGGGCAAGGGATTTATTTTTTGCTCTATGGATTTCGGATTTGTTTATGAAACGGGTGGAAGCAAATGAAGACTGGAGCCTGTTTTGTCCCAACGAGGCCCCTGGATTAAGCGACTGCTGGGGCAAGGAGTTTGAACTTCTTTATAAAAAATATGAGACAGCGGGAAAGGCACGCAAAACAATTAAAGCACAGGAGCTTTGGTTTAAAATATTAGAGGCGCAAATAGAAACAGGTACCCCTTATTTGCTTTATAAAGATGCCGCCAACGCAAAAAGCAATCAGCAAAACTTAGGCACCATCAAAAGCAGTAATCTCTGCACAGAAATTTTAGAGTATACATCGCCCGAAGAAGTTGCGGTATGCAACCTTGCATCGTTGGCATTGCCACGTTTTGTGATAGATGGAAAATTTGACCATGAAAAATTATACGAAGTTGCCTACCAGGTAACTATAAATTTAAACGCAGTAATAGACAATAATTATTACCCAATTGAAGAAGCCAAAACCTCCAATATGAAACACCGCCCTATTGGCCTGGGTGTGCAGGGTTTGGCTGATGCATTTATTTTGTTGCGCTTGCCCTTTGAAAGTGAGCTGGCAAAAATGCTGAATAAAAATATTTTTGAAACAATCTACTTTGCTGCCATGACAGCCAGCAAAGATTTAGCAAAACAACATGGCGCTTACGAAACGTTCAAAGGTTCGCCCGTATCCAACGGAATTTTTCAATTTGATATGTGGAGTGTAACCCCATCAGATCGTTGGGATTGGGCAACTTTAAAGGCCGAAGTAAAACAATTTGGCATTAGAAATTCGTTGCTGCTTGCACCAATGCCAACGGCTTCAACTTCGCAAATATTTGGCAACAACGAGTGCTTTGAGCCCTATACCAGTAATATTTATTCAAGAAGAGTGTTAAGCGGCGAATTTATTATTGTGAATAAACACCTGCTTAAGGACCTTGTGCAGCTTGGCTTGTGGGATAACGCGATGAAAAATAAAATCATTGCTGCCAATGGTTCCATTCAAAATATAACTGAAATACCAGCCGACATAAAAGAGTTATATAAAACAGTGTGGGAAATAAAGCAGCGTAATATTATTGACATGGCTGCCGATAGGGGTGCCTACATTTGCCAATCGCAATCTCTTAATTTATTTGTTGATAATCCTACCACATCCAAACTTACTTCCATGCACTTTTATGGCTGGAAGAAAGGTTTGAAAACAGGCATGTATTACCTGCGCACACAGGCAGCCGCACAGGCGGTACAGTTTACGGTACAAAAACAGGGTAGTAAAGAAGTAGAACCAGTAATACCAAAATCCACTAACACCACTAACACCGTACAAACAGATAGTACTATTGAACCAACCCAAACTAATGCGCCTGGCTGCAGTATGGAAGATGGTTGTGATAGTTGCGGTTCTTAATTTTATACAACTATACTTTAAAAAAGGCATGTTCCATACAAAATTGGTAACATGCCCTTTTTATTTACAGCAGGTTTAAAACAGCTTACCTGTGGTAAATTAAAATGCGGCGAATTTAATTTTTAGGCCGGTTATAATAGTTTTGCTCATACGGTCGTTGCACGTATAAACGGCCAGCCGGGCGAACGTCGCACCCCCATCCCAATGCCTGTGAGACTGGCCTCATTGGGGCGGGGCTATTAGCCGGGCGGCTTTTACCAACGTGCTATTTGCTGCTTTTACGCTGCGGGTTTAAGTGTATTTCAGACTATCAGGGTAGGTAGTTCTGAGGTTTATAAGGCAGCTGTTTGATTGCTCAATTACATTACTATATTTCCGCATCCACCTCAAAAGGTATTTTTCACATACCAATTGTCAATCTCCCCTACCAAAAGGTTTTTTTAACCCAATAAAAAAGCCGGCAATTACTTGCCGGCCATCCGAATAAAAGTATAGGGTACGGATTAAAAAATGTAACGCAAACCAATTTGAAACTGCCACCTCGAAATCAAATCAGGGCTGGTAATAAAGGTTTGTGTTTGCGATGGATCGAACTGGTAGGTTGGCGCATTGTTGTTGTAATTAACCGAAATTGGCTGAAAATAGCCGGAGGTAGTAGCATATTTACGAACTCCCCAGTTGCTGTCAAACAGGTTACCAAGGTTTACAAAATCCAGGCTTAACTGTAGCATTCTGCCAGTACTGTTTAACTTCAAATCCTGCAAAATCCTCAGGTCTAGCTGGCTGTTCCAGGGGTTTTCGCCGGCATATTTTTCGGTATATTGCCCACGGCGGCTGCTTAGGTATTTATCCTGGTTTATAAAGTTTTTAAACCCGTCGCGCTGTTGGGCGGGTGTTTTTACATTACCCAGCACATCGGTTACCGGGGTAAAGTTCATTGCACCTATTTCGGCATCGGTTGGTACATACATCAGGTCGTTGCTGGCGGTGCCATCGTTATTTATATCGCCTCCATATATGTAGGCAAAACGTGCACCTGAGGTCCAGGTACTAAATAAACTAATGGTGGTAGCCAGTTTTTTTTGCGGGCCTCCGTAGGTAAACTTTTTATAACCCGCAATAAAAAAACGGTGGGTATTGCCATACAGGCTGGTGCTGTTGCGGGCTTCGTTGGCATTGTTTAAAATGGGGTTACGATCAAAAGCATCGCTGCTTATTTCGGCCGATATAGAGCTGGCATCTTTAGCCACCAGGTAGTTGTAAGCAAACATAGCAAACAGCCCATTGCTAAAAGTTTGCTGTGCCTGAAACGACCAGTTAAACTGGTAACCCGCATTAACATTGGTAAAGGCATAGGTATTGGCCGTACCCTGGTCGGTAGGCAGGTATACCTTTCGGCGGTCGCCGGTGGCTGAGTTAAGGGTACCTTTTGGCGTACCTAATTTATAATTGCGCACCATCATAGCGTTTACATCTTTAGTGTACGATAGGTCGGTGGTAAAAACTGTTCCCGAGGGAATTTTAAAATCGATGCCGATGTTTGTACGCCAAACCTGCGGCCATTGAAAGTTTTTATCGGTAATATTATAAAAAAAGCTAAATGGATTACCAACCTGGTTTCCTATCCACACAAACGGAAAGCGACCAGTAAATAACCCTGTACCGCCCCTTATTTGTAAGGTCTTATCGCCTTTTACATCGTAATTAAACCCAATGCGTGGCGAAAGCAGAATTTTCCGGGTAGGCAAACGGGTATTGTCAACATCAAGGCCCCTTCCGTTGGTTAATCGGTTGCCACTAGGGTCAAACAGGGTTAGCTGGTCGGTATTTTGAACAGTAGGCTCACCAGTGGTGTAGTTGCCTGCAAAACTTCCGTTGGCATTAATATTAGGGCTACGGAAGCTGGCATTAAAATAATCGGGCCTGTCTGCACGCAGGCCATAGGTTAGTTTTAATTTGGGCGAAACCGACCATTCGTCCTGAACGTATGCAGAAGCCTGGGCAACAGTGAGGTAGTACCAGGTCCAGTCATTAAACTTAGCTCTTTCGCGGGCAAAATTTACATCTACATCCAAAGGGTAAGCACCAAATACGGTGTTACCGCCAATGGGTACCTGGGTTATAAAGGTGTTGATGTCAAAATCGGAAAACAAAGTGGCCCCGTAGCCGGTAAGGTTAAACGAGTTGCCAAACTTGAACGACTCGTACGATATGCCACCCGTAATTGTATGGTTTTTAAAATAAGCAGTAAAATTGTCGGTAAGTTGAAAGGCATCCTGGTTTAAACGGTTATTTATAGAAAACGGCTCGTGGCCCGCTACAATATAAGATACCCCGCTTTTGGTGATATTAATGTTGGGAAATGGAGTGGAAAAGGGATCACGGCTATCGTTAAACGACGTATACACCAGTCGTAATTTATTGCTGTAAGTACTATTAAAATTGGTTTTAAGTTCGGTACCAAACGATTGTATCTTATTTAATATGGTGTATCCTGCATTCTGATATTGTAGGGTGGTAAAGTCGGGTCCACGCCTTTTTATTGCGCTGGGGTGTGCAGGCTTTTCCTTTGAGGCATCCAGCCCATTATAGGTAAACGACAAACTATTTTTGTTATTTATGTTCCAATCTATTTTGGCAAGCCACTTATAATTGGTTTGGTTAAGTGTGTACCCCTGATATGGGCCGGTTTCGTAGCCAAAGCGGTTACGCAAAATATTGCTTACCGAAACCAGGTCGGCCTCCAACACCCGGCTGGTATTGGTTTTACCTATATTGCTACCATTTTGGGCGTCGTACGACGATGCTGCATCTGTTCGTTGTTCAGTTTCAAAATTCACAAAGTAAAACAACTTATTTTTTACTATGGCACCGCCAAAGGCAAAACCTCCCTGGTATTGGCTTAGGTCAGGTACCACCAATTTATTGCCATCTACCCTTTTACCCGTCATACTTTGGTTGCGGTAAAAACTATAAACAGTGCCATAAAACTTATTGCTGCCCGATTTGGTTACTGTATTTACGCCGGCACCTGTAAAACCTGCCTGTGTTACGTCGTAAGGGGCCACATTAACCTGTATTTGCTCAATGGCATCTAACGAAACGGGCTGTGCGCTGGCCTGCCCGCCGGGGGTGGGCGCATCCAGGCCAAAGGGATTATTAAATACTGCCCCATCCAGCGAAAAGTTATTGTATTGTCCATTACGGCCGGCAAACGAAATACCATTGTAAGTAGGTGATGCCGATGGGGTTAACCTGATGTAATCATCGGCCGACCGGCTAATTGTGGGCAGGTTGCGCAATACCGAATTGCTAATGTTGGTACTGGCACCAGTACGCTTACTATCAAAAATTTTTGAACCAACAGTGCTCACCGTTACGTTTTGCATTTGACCCGATTGATCGGCCAGGCTTATAACCAGGTTATTATTTGTGCCAAGGTCAAGAAAAATGTTATCGTTGACCGACTCCCTAAAGTTTACACTGGTAACTGTTACCCGATAGGGGCCTCCAACACGCTGGTTACCCAAAACAAACCTCCCATTTTCACGGGTTACCATCGTTCGTTTAATACCTGCGTCGGGAAATTCTATTAATACTGTGGCGTCTTCCAACGGTTTGCCCTTACTGTCGGTTACCTGCCCACTAATGGTTGCTGTAGTAACTTGTGCCTGAAGTTGAAAAACACCAGTGCATAGTAAAAAGAGGCTACCGATACATTTTAGTACCAAATTTTGTTTCATAATAAGTTGATTTTGGTGAAGAAGAAAAATAATCATGTAGCAGAGGAACCGTTGAAGTGCAATTATTTCAAATTTAATAGAAATTTTTTATTTGTGTTAACAGATTTTTATTTGGATAATATACTTGGAAAAACAGTAGATTTACTAGCAGATCGGATTAATACATTTTAGTATAATTTATGTTCGTTTAGGTCGATACTGGATTCTAATAGTTGAAAGCCGATTGTCAAAAAAATTGTTTTATAGAGAGTCTATGTACTTCTTCTTCCCAATCTTTCCTACAAAATACCCATATGCCATCGAACTTCTTTAATAATTAATATACAACCTTTTATGAACTTTAGCCTTCATTACAAAACCGCTATTGGTTGAAAGACTTTTTGTTGAACCGTGAGCGAAATTTTTACCTGAACATCACACAGTAAAGTAATGGATAAAGACAAATTTAGAAGTCTTCATTTTTAGTATGTAAGCTAATAAAAATTATACTTTATTTGGTTTACTTTGGCCTGTCTCATACACCCTTTCAACCAATTCAATATTTTATCAAAGTCTGCTTTGCCTAACCGGTATAGGTTTTTAGCGTTGTTCTAAATTTTTTAAAAACGGTTTACCATTATTTTGAACTTATAAATTTCCAAATCAACTCAACTTAAACTTTTTATTATGCCTGTTTTTTGTGTAAAAAAATATTGGTGTCTTATTGGTTTTGCGTGTATGCTGTTTTGTACTGGCATAATTGCGCAAACAACAGCAACACAATTAAAAATAAAAGAGTTTGCCGTTTGGGGCGGAAGTGCTCCGGCAAACAATTATAATAACAAACAAGGTGTGTTTTTGGGTGGAAGAACAACAATTATTGGTAATGTAGGCAGTAACCACATGGTAGATGCCAAATTAGATTTAAATATTACTGGTAATATAGTAAGCGGAAATGGTATTTCGCTGGGCTTTATTTCTACCATTAACGGCAATTTAACCGCAAATAAGGCTTCTACCAATTTTAGAGGGGAGGTTATTAGTTCTAAAATTAAATCTGACTTTTTAGGCAATATAGTGGCCAACGGAATGGTAAAAATAAAAACCTTTGGTGGTTTTTTGGCCAGCAGAGTAACAGGAAGTGTAAAGGTACCGGCACCGAGCAACGTTAATTACCAGGGCCCAATACCTCGTGGCGGCATCAGCAATACTTTTACTTTACCGGTTCTTCCAATAATGCCGGTTAATACGGCTTTTGACGATAAATTGGGAACGGTAGACATTGTAGCACCACGAATAATAATACCCGGCGTATATAGAAACCTTAATTTGAGAGGCAGACAAACCATTACCTTTTCAGGACCAGGCAATTATATTTTCACCTCAGTAAAAAATTCAGGGCCATCTAACCAAATAATTTTTGACTTTAAAAATACCACCACCGGTACCATCAATATTTTCGTTATCAGGCAAGCCGATTGGGGCGATGTTACTACAAGAATGGTTAACGGAAACTTTCCTGACAGGGTTTATACCGAAGTGCATTCGGTAGGTTCAAAAAATAATGATGCAGCATTTATACTTTCCGGGCCAAATTCAAGCTGGATAGGTACCGTTTGGGCTCCTTTTAGAGATATCGATATTAAGGGTCTTAAAAATACTATTACCGGCGCATTATGGAGTGGCACTAGTGTAAAAATGGATTTTTTTACCACCATAACCTATTCTCCTTTAAACATAGAACCCAACTTTATTAGTCCTTATTACCCGCCACCACCGGGTGGCAAGGTAAATACCCCAAATAATAAAATTGGGGCGGAGTTGTTTTCGCTGGCAACCAATTCGCCTATTATTAGCATTATACCCGACAATACTACGTTTCGCATACAGGGCAATACCGTTTTTATTGAAGTAGTTAGTAAAATACCAAATGATGTAACGCTAAGAAACCAGTTGATAGCCGCAGGTATGACTGGTATAGTTGACAATGGTCCACACGTTTATGTTATTTCTGGCTTCTTCCCCATTAGCTTGTTGCCTACTTTAAATAATAATTCCCTTATTGAATATGTTAGACCACTTTACCCCCCGTTAAATAATGCAGGGCAAACTATTACCCAGGGCGACACCGCCATGCGTTCGGACAAAGTTAGAGATCGTTTTGGGGTAGATGGTACAGGGGTAAAAGTGGGCGTTTTATCTGACAGTTATAATAGTAAACAGGCAGCCCAAACTGATGTTAACGAAGGAGACCTGCCAGGCACAAAAACCAATGGGCAAACCAGCAATAATCCTGAACCAGTTCAGGTATTGCTCGATTTTCCTCCAGGCAATGATGAAGGAAGAGCAATGCTTCAAATTGTACATGACGTTGCACCAAAAGCCAGGCTGGCTTATAGAACCGGATTTATAACCGCAGGCAATTTTGCCAAAGGAATTACCGAACTGGCAGATGTAAATTTAGCAGGTGGTAAATGCGATGTAATAGTAGACGACATTACTTATATAACAGAACCTTTTTTACGGGATGGCGTGGTGGCTAATACTGTAAATGCTGTAGTAAGCCAGGGCGTAAATTATTTTTCTTCGGCTGGCAATTTTGGCGAACGGTCATACGAAGGTATTTTTCAGGGGGTTACCAATACATCAGTAATTCCTGCCCCTGCAACGGTACACAGGTTTGGGGCTACCAACGCCGAAATTTTTCAAACATTAAAATTAAAACCAGGTTCTTATACCATTGTTTTGCAGTGGAACGATGACTTTCACTCGTTAGGTAGTGCTAACGGAGTACAAACCGATCTTGATTTGTACCTGGTGGGCGCCAATGGTTTTACCTTATTTGGTTTTAACAGAAGCAATTTATTTGGCGATCCTTATGAGGTTTGTCCATTTATTGTTACTGAAGAAACAGAGGCCAAAGTAATTGTTACCAACGCAGGGGGTACCAATACTAACGTTCGTTTTAAGTATATAATTTTTAGAGGCGATGGGGTAATTGACAATTACAAAAACGCCGCGCCTTCTACCATTGTTGGGCATCCCAATGCTGTAGGATGTATAGCGGTAGGAGCAATGTTATTTGGCAATATCCCTCAATTTACCCCTGTGTTTCCCGGAGTTGCCTCTTTCTCAAGCCGTGGTGGCACCTTTACGCTAGGGGCTGGCAATACTTATGCGCCCCGTTTAAAGCCTGACCTGGTAGCACCTAACGGTGTCAATACCACCGTTACTTTAAGTGCACAACCAGCCGGGTTTAACGATAACGACCCTTATCCAAACTTTTTTGGAACATCAGCTTCGGCACCACATGCCGCCGCGGTAGGTGCATTATTAGTTCAGGCAAAAAAGAAATTTGACCTGCAAACTACCGTATCACCTGATCAAATTAGATCACTGCTTCAAAATTCTGCCGGCAAGTTTCCTACCCTGCCTGCTACACACAATTTTACCGGAGGCAACGGTTTTGTCAGGGCAGACTCTGCTGTGCAAAGTGTAGCCAATGCACGCCCGATTGTTAAAGGTTGGCAACCTGCTTCTGCAGCTTTAATTCCAAACGGTACCGATCCTTTTCCAATTAAAATTACCGGGGAATACCTAAGCGATAACACGGCCATATATTTTAATGGCCAGGCTATTTCAAATACAATTGTTTCTGCCAACAAAACGGAAGCTACCGGCATTATTCCAGCGTTTCCGCTTGCTACAGATCCGGCCATTCAACTATTTAATCCGGCAAAAAGTGCCAGTGGGTTAGACGGTGGTTTGTCCGAAGCCCTTCGCTTTTTTAGTAATACAAAAGATGTGACTGTAAAGGCCGTAAATAAAAGCAGAAAATATACACAGGCCAACCCCCCATTAACCTTTGATGTTTTTGTTGACGGCGTACCCATTAACCAAACCAGTGTTACTTTGGCAGATTTAAAGCTGGATGGCAATAACATTTCTCTGTTTACCAATGCCACCCCCACCAGCTCAATTGGGTTATATGGTATTGTACCATCGCGTACAACGCCTTTAAATAATAACAATGTGGTAGATGCTGCTATTACGGCTACATATGGTTTCACTTTTGTATCGGCCACCTTAACCGTAGGCAAAATGAATTTAAAAATTACCCCTGGTAGTAAGCAGATTAAATATGGGGATTATGTAGGGGAAATAACTTACAATTACGAATTGGATAGCACGCTACCCGGTACAACAAACCTGTTGGATGAAGTTAAGACATTGCATAAAACATACATTGCCGATAATGCACTGGGTGTAATTAAAGGTTTTAATCAACAAGAGTCTTTTTCAGTAGCCGATTTGGCCAATATGAGTGCCATGGCAAGTTTTCAGGCAGTGCGCAATGCCAGAAAGTTTAGCATCAACAACGGACAATTACGGGCAATTGTAAACGAACTGTCAAACGAAGAATTTGCAGATCAACGCTTTTTGGTAGATGTAACTGCGCAATCCTTTATTAATTATAAGGCCAATCCGGCAGAGTCACCAATGGTTGCAGCGGTAAACGAAAGTAGCCAGCGTGGTGTATTAAGCGTAAAATCTCTGGCAAATGGTGCTGCAAAATCCAGTTTGACCAACGGCCAGTTGCAACCCATAGTAAACGGGCAGCTTTTAGCAATGGTTAATGGACAGCTTAGGGCATTAGTAAACGGGCAGCTAAGGGCAATTGTAAATGAAGTAGAAGTGTTGGCCGAAGACTATGTTTTTGAAAATGGACAGTTACGCGCTTTGGTAAATGGTGAGTGGGTAATTATTACCAATGGTCAGTTGAGGGCTATTGTAAATGGCACAGACATAACGGTTGATTTATCGGTTACCAACGGACAATTAAGAGCCATAGTAAATGGTACGGTACAAATGGAAGTATTACCAAATGGCCAGTTAAGGGCCATTGTTAACGGCCAACTGCTTGCTTTGGTTAACGGACAGTTGCAGGCCCTGGTAAACGGCCAGTTAATGCCGATTGTAAACGGACAATTAATGGCACTGGTTAACGGGCAGTTGAGGGCTATTGTAAACGGGCAATTAATGGCACTGGTTAACGGGCAATTAATGGCGCTGGTAAATGGTCAGTTAATGGCGCTTGTTAACGGGCAATTACAATTGGCAGAGGATTTACAACTTTTAAACGGGCAGCTTAGGGCAATTGTTAACGGGCAGCTTAGGGCAATCGTAAACGGACAATTAAAAGCACTGGTTAACGGTGTTGTTACCGATATACCAACAGAAGACGTAATACTGACTAACGGGCAGTTAAGGGCAATTGTAAACGGGCAATTGAGGGCGTTGGTAAATGGCCAGCTAAGGGCATTGGTAAACGGGCAGTTACAACCCATTGTTAATGAACTGGAAAAAGTAGGAGAACTTCAATTTTTAAATGGGCAATTAAGAGCAATAGTAAACGGACAACTTCTGCCAATAGTTAACGGGCAATTAAGGGCCATGGTAAATGGCCAGCTACGAGCCATTGTAAACGCAGACCTTACCCTTGTAAATGGCCAGTTACGAGCTATTGTAAACGGGCAGTTGCAAGCTTTGGTTAATGGCCAGCTAAGGGCAATTGTAAACGGACAGTTACAGCCGCTTGTTAATGGCGATCTTCAACCGGTAGAAAGTGTAGAGCAAATATCAAACGGCCAATTACGGGCAATTGTAAACAGCCAGGATATACCTATTGCAAACGGTCAGTTACAGGCCATGGTAAACGGCCAGTTATTGGCTTTGGTAAATGGCCAGTTAATGGCTATTGTAAACGGGCAGTTAACTTTTGCTGTGGTAGCCAACGGGCAATTAAGGGCCCTGGTTAATGGTCAATTACAGGCAATTGTAAATGAGGGGGAAAGTATTGCCAATGGTCAATTAAGAGCTATGGTAAATGGGCAATTACAACCACTGGTAAATGCAGTTTTGGCAAACGGACAATTACGGGCCCTGGTAAACAACCAGGAACTTATTATTGCCAACGGCCAGCTTAGGGCATTGGTAAACGGTCAGTTACAACCTTTGGTAAATAATTTTAGCGTAAGCGGCAATGCAAATAATGCCAATACGGTAGCTATTGTAGATGAGGATGATATTAATTTACAAGGAGGTTCGCTGGGGGGCATGTTTGCCATTAACATGATTACCGGTCTTAACGTGGGATTGCAAAAGCTTGTTCCAGCTGCCTTTGTAGATGATAATTTTGATGTGACCTATGGACTGGGAGATGTAAGGATAATAAAACGGCCTATTGTCATAACTGCTGAAAACAAAATAAAAACTTATGGCGATCTCAACCCGGATTTAACCATTACAGGTGCAGGCTTTGCCTACGGCGAAACACTGGATAATATTTCCCGTCCGGCTATTTCAACTACAGTAAATGCGCTTACCCCCATAGGAGTTTACCCGATACCATTAAGTGGGGGAAGTTCATCGAACTACGATCTTATTTTGCAAAATGGAAATTTAACGGTAAATCGTAGAGATTTGCTTATTACCATTGGCAACGCGTCAAAAGTCTATGGGGATCAGAATCCTGCATTCACCTACATACCAACAGGCTTTGTAAACAACGATACAAGGGAAACAGCTATTACTACCCAACCCACTATTGGTTCAAATGCTACTAATACTTCGGGGGTTGGTACATACGACATTGTGGGACAAGGCGGAGTAGCTACTAATTATAACCTGGTTTTTGTAAATGGTACACTTACAATTACCGGCCTTGCACCAACTATAAATTGTCCAGCCAAAATAACTGTAAACAATACATCCGGACAGTGTGGAGCTAACGTAAACTTTGCCGCAACAGAAACAACCGGTAACCCGGCATCTATTATTACGTATAGCGAGGCTCCTGGTAGTTTATTCCCTGTGGGTAGTACTATTGTAACTGCCACAGCAACCAATGCAATAGGAAACTCAGTTTGTACATTTACTATTACAGTTGTAGATATTGTAGCGCCTATTATTTCTTGCCCTGCCAATATTTCATTAAGTTTAGATAGCTCTGGCAATAATGCTAAAATTTCTGCAGCGATTATTAATAATAATGTAGTTGTTTCATCCACGGCTGTTCCGCAAAATCCGCAGGTTGGACTTTTAGCTCCTCAAAATGAGACAAAAACTTTATCAGGCTCATGTGATTGTCCAACAGGGTATGGGGTTATAGGTTATACCGGCAATGTGGGTCAAATCGTTGACCAGTTTAGGTTGATATGTGCTAAAATCAATGGTGATGGAAGCCCCGGGGAAACTATTACTCTACCTTGCTACAATGGCGGAACAAGTGGTGGAGCAGTTGGACCATTTATAGCACCTGAGGGTTCCTGGATGGTAGGTTTTGGGATTGGTGACTTAGACTATTTCGGTAGATCAGGTACATTAACCAGTATAGAAGGTTATTCACAAACGTTTACCGAAGTACTAAACGGATCGTTAAACCGTTTGCTCAATACAAATATGGGGGGAACTCTTGCACCTGCACAAACAACAGTCCAATATGCTCCTGCAGGTCATATATTAACAGGTATGAATTATTATAATTTGTGGGAATACTCAAACACAGTTCAATTCAAGTATCAACCACTTGCAACTACTAAAGAGCTTGCACGGTTTGCGGTATCTGATAATTGTCTTGATAGTTTAGCTTTAAATGTTACGGGTATTACAACCTATACCAATGCAAACATTGGTGCTTCTAACCCGCTTACCTTCCAGGTAACAGACGCTAGCGGAAACTCATCTACCTGCACAGCAAATATTACTGTAGAAGGTAGCATTCTTGTCGGTCGATCTTCTCAACCCGCTACAACAAAAACCAAGGTTAAACCCACACAGGTAGTAATCTTAAAAGAATCAATTTACCCTAATCCGGCTTCTAATACAATTAGGGTTCAGTTGGGTAACGAGGTAACTTCTGCAAACGACATAACCTTAGTTGATGCGGTTGGCAGATTGCAATCCAACATCAGTATCAGGCAGATAAACAACAAATTTTTCGAGTTGAATATTTCAGGTTTGCCAAAAGGAGTGTACATCATCAGGGCAAAAACAATTGATGGCGATAAGACTTTCAAGTTTATAAAAATGTAGTTTTTATGGTAAGAAGGAGGTGTTGTATACTCCTTCTTACTAAAAAACTTGCGCTATGCAAAAGTTTTAGTCAAACATCATTTTAAAATCTACATCTGGTCATAAATTTTTAGGTTTTTAGTAAAAGCCATTGGGCTAAATAATGGTCTCTTGTAATTGTATTAATGTAAACACGCTAACATAAGAGAAAAGAATATTGAGGTTCGTGAAGTTGAAACAGCAAACCTTGAAATAGAAGCCCGGCGCCCGAAATTGTTATATTAGTTTAATATAACAATAACGATGGTCCGGGCTTTTATATTGATATTGTTATTTAAATTTTAAATGCTGGACAAAGACCTTCCGGTTGTACTAAAGCCTTCAAATTATTTTGATATCAACCTTTAAGTCTTTTTCTATATCTTAACAAAATGAAGAAGAAAATTTCATTTTTACTGTTCACTTCTATCATTTGTTTTTTGTTTACTACCCTGCCTGCACAAGAAATGCAGGATACCGCCTACATCAATAAACTTATAAAAGAAAGTAAAAGCCACATTGGTGACGATACAGCGCGGGCCATTCGTATGGCCAAAGATGCTATTAGGTTTTCGCAAAATATAAATTTTAAAGAAGGCGAAGCCTACGCCCTTAAAAATATTGGCCTGGTGTATTACACCCAGGGTAAATATGTGGAAACACTTGACTATTGGAACCAATCGTTACACATATTTGAAGCGATAAAAGATGATATAGGTACCAGCAACCTGCTTAATAATATTGGTGCCATTTATTTTGACCAGGGGGTGGACGACAAAGCGCTGGAATACTGCCTGCAATCGCTAAAAATAGCAGAAAAGACTAAAGACAAGTTGAGGATCTTATCGGCACTGACTACTATTGGCGCTATATACTACAATAAAAAAGATCCGGTAGCAATTAAATATCTTTTACAGGCACTCCCCTTATGTCTCGAAACCGACAATAAGCCCTCATACGTGGTAATTGCTGGCAACCTGGGCGAAATTTACGCCGATGCGGATAGCACAGCTAAAGCCCTGGAATATTTTCAAAAAGCTATAAATACAGAAAGCAGCGGCACCAACATAGCCTTTGCTTATAATGGAATTGGCAAATTATACCTTAAAAATAACAAGAACGACCTGGCCATAAAAAACCATTTAAAGGCGCTGGCCATATCGCAAAAGGCTGACGATAAATTACAAATTATACGCAGCTACCATGGCACTGCTGATGTGTACGCCAGTCAAAAAAATTACCAACAGGCACTCAATGATTATAATAAAGCCATTTTATTAGGTGAAGAAATGCATGCCAATGTTGAATTAAAAGACCTTTATCAAAAAACCGCCTTAGCTTACTCCAACCTAAACGATTACCAAAATGCCTTTGAGTACCAAACCAGGTATGCCAATATCCGCGATACTTTATACAACGAAATGGCAGCCCAAAAACTAGGCAAGCTGCAGTTTGACTTTGACATGTTTAAAAAAGAGGGTGAAATAAACCTGCTAACCAAAGAAAAATCGTTGAAAGAAGCAGAGGTAAAGGTTGCGCGTCAAACCCGCACTGGCCTTCTTATTGTGATGGTGTTGATACTCATTATTGCTTTTATTATTTATCGGGGCTACCTCACTAAGGCCAGAACCAACGAAATACTTGATAAACAAAAAGATGAAATTGAAGGCCTTCTGTTAAATATTTTACCCGAAGAAATAGCCGACGAATTAAAAGCAACGGGTGTATCTAAACCGCGTCATTTTGACGAAGCCTCGGTATTGTTTACCGATTTTAAGGGCTTTACTGCCATTGCCGATAAACTATCGCCTACCGACCTTGTAGAGGAATTAAACACCTGCTTTATGGAATTTGATAATATAATAGAGCGGTACGATCTTGAAAAAATAAAGACTATAGGCGATGCTTATATGTGTGCAGGCAACATACCATCGGCCGACCCCGACCATGCCTATAAAATTGTAAAGGCGGCTATGGACATTCAAAAATTTATTTTTAGCCTGAACGAAAAACGCCGGGCCTCCGGCCTTGAAAGCTGGAACGTAAGGATAGGCTTGCACATTGGGCCATTGGTAGCAGGTGTGGTAGGCCGCAAAAAATATGCATACGATATTTGGGGCGGTACTGTTAACATTGCCAGCCGCATGGAAAGCAATGGGTCCATCGAAAAAATCAATATATCGTCGTCAATGTACGATGCCATTAAAGACTACTTTGAATGCAGTTATCGTGGAAAGGTTAATGCCAAAAACATTGGCGATATTGATATGTACTTTATTGAACACGAAAAAACAGAAGTAGCCTATCAGCAAAAAAAGGCCACTGCACAATTGCAGATGAATTAAGGCTGACCATTACTTGTAAATAAACGTACTTTTCAATTTCTATAACTACCCATCGTACTATGAAATCCGCGCTCTTATTTTTTTCACTATTTGTTGTGCACTTAACCTTTGGGCAAACAGAAAGACTTATTAAAGTTGCAGGTACAAAATGCAGCTTAATACCACCTGACAATTTTGAACCGGCTACTAATTTCAGTGGATTTTGGCAGGTGGAAAGTGGAGCATCTATAATGATAAACGAGCTACCTACCGCATATCAGCCATTGGTTGACGAATTTACTGCAGGTGCTTTACTGTTAAAAGGCATGACCTTACTGGAAAAACAAACCGTTGATTTTAACAACTTAAAAGCAACTTTTATTAAGGTTAAACAAATGGCAAACGGCACTCAATACCTAAAACAGATATTAATTTTTGGCGATACAAAACAGACTATTTTAGTGAATGGCATTTACCCTGAAACAAACAAAGTAATAGAACACGAAATAAAAAATGCCCTACTCTCAACCGTTTTCAATTCAGATCAGGCTGACAATCCGTTAGACGCAGCTACTTTCACAGTAGATATTTCAAATACTGACTTTAAACTGATAAAATACATGTCGGGAAGTTTGCTTTTTTCTACCGACGGAAAAATGCCAACCCGGCAACCCACCCTCATTGTAAGTAATTCCGTGGCAAAGGTTACCGCTCAAAATCAAAAGCAGTATACACTTGAAAGGCTTAAGAAACTGCCGGGAGGAGAATTTAGTGATATAAAAGAAATACAAGAAATTACCATAGACAATATGAAAGGGTACGAAATTGTTGCCCATGGTAAAACAAAGGATGATAAGCCCACATTGGTTTACCAGGTTATGATTTTTAATGACAAGGGATACTATTACCTTATTGTTGGACAGGCCAGAGAAGACCAACTAAGAAACTTAGAAAACTTTAGACTAATTGCCAAAACCTTTAAGCGAAAATAGAAAACAACATTGATTAATAGTAACAAAAATTTTTCAACGTTTTCATGTCCATCCCAAGCACGGCACCCTGGCGATTGACCCCTGGCCTGGATTTTTTGACAAGGCAACTGCACAGTTTAAAAACGCCCGCTTTAAACACAAGGTTCTTGCTTAAAGGCAAAGGTTGCGATTTAAAAATCACCGACACTGTTGCAAAAATCTGCGTATAAAAATGCAGTAATATCGGCCCACTATTGTGCCAGCGATATCCGTAACTGTAAGCCCGCCCTGGTATTAGTAATAGGTGCCGAGGTAGAAATATAAGGTATTACCCGCCGCTGATCAAAAAAGAACTTTAAATTGACCCTGTTATTCAGCACATAGTCTATACTGGGTTGAATGGTGTACACCTTTTGTCCTCCGGTGCTAAAAGCATTGTTTTGGTCAATACGGCTGTTGCTGGTAGCATCATCACGCATGGTAAGGTCAAGCCGAAAGCTTATGTCATTATCCAGCTTTTTACCTTTGGTAAAGGGTAGTTTAAAGGGCAGGTTAAATCCTTTTTGCCTAAAGCTGCCGCCCACTGTCCACTCGGTACTATTGGTTTGGCTTAATTGGTAGTCCACCAGGCTTAAACTAAGCTGCCTGCTTTTGCGGTATTCCATTTTTAAATTTAGCTGGTTGTTGGTGGTTATATCAATACCAAGTAATGGAGCAAAGGATTCCTGTATGGTTACATTGGGTACCAAAAAGTAAGGAATAAAGTTGCCCGACACAGTATCGATAAAGCCCGGTGCCGAAAACCTGAACGGATCCTGGTACAGCAATGCGCTGTTAAAGCTATTCATACCAAGGCTACCCGTGTAAGCATGCGTAAAGGTGATGGCGCTGAAGGTTTTTGCCAACGTTTCGTTACGTGTTAAACCTGTGTAAGTTACCCGCCAGTTAGGCTTAGGTTTAATACTTTTAAAAGGATTGCTTTTAATGTTAGGATTTGATTGCTGAATAAGGCCAACCTGCTTTGGGTCAATACCTGTGTAGGCAGCAATAAACGAAGGGATCAACACATCCTGTGCATATCGTCCATACCCTACAAAATATCCGTCGGGGGTTTTACCAAGGCCCGCCTGGTATGGGTTGGAAAGCGCCAGCCTTTCGGACAAAATAATACGATATGCCTCAAACTTTTTAAACAATTCGCTTACCTGGTTGGGATTGGTTTTTTGGAAAAGCGTGTTAAAGGCTATGTACGATACATTAAAGCCACCCTGTGCCAGCGGGCTAAGGTGCTGAAAGCTACCGGTATCGCTTATGCGCTTAAACAGCTCAGTATAATCCTTGGTAAACGTTTTATCAAGGTTTATATCAATGGTAAATTCCCTGATGGGTTCCAGTTGGGCAGTAAAGCTTAAGCGCCTGTCTACACTTTGCCTAAACATAAAGTTGAAGGTAGTGTCGCGGGTTATTAAACCCTGTGCGGCCTTACTGTTCAGCCAACTGGTGTCGGGTTGTTTACCAAAAACATAATCAAGGCCCGGGGCCATACTGTTCCAGTTTTGACCAAGTATTTGTGTACTATCGGTGTAGCCAGGCACACGACTGCGGTAATTTTCGCTATAGTTAACCGAGGCACGTTTAACCATGGTAAGCAGGCGGCCACCGGTCCTTACCAGCCCGCCAACTTCCAGCGGTTGCGAACGCCTTAACAGCCTTGCTGCCTTGCGTATTTCGCGGCGCTGTTTGCGCCATTTGCGTAATGCCTGTGTTCGTGCTTTTCCTTTTAATCCTTTAGTTATCTCGCTTCGGGGTTTTAGAGTATTGTTTGGATTTATCTGCGCACTTTTTCCTGCACCGGGGTCAGCAATGGCGGTCGAGTCGTTTTTACCTTTTCTTCCACCGGGTTTGTTGGGGTCGGGCTCTTGCTCAATAGCGCGCAAAAACCTCGACTTTTGGTATAACCGGCCAAAGTCAAACTCGCCGTTCAGGCTATTGTCCTGCCCGTTCTCCAGTGTATTACCTAAATAAAGCGCAAGCCGGCTGGCACCTATCCAGGTGTAGTTGGTGCCAAAACTGTACCGGCTGTTAATCCAGTCAAGAAACGGAATTTTTGAAAGCGGCAGATTGTAACTGGCAATCGCTCTTTGCTGGTACAAAGTATTACGTCCACCATCCAACAAATTACCCCGCACCATATCTTTTTTTTCTTTGGTATCAATACGTCCCTGTGGCTCATCAATACGGGCATTGTTGGTAGCCGAAATATCAACGTTTAGCGATCGGCTCAAATCCCACCGCATATTGTACAACCGGTCAAATGTAAAAAACTTATCGTAGGTGGTATCTACCCTTTCTACCTTATTATCAAAGCTGTTTACAATTCGTGGTACATACTCGCCAAACTGGCGGTTAATGTCGGCCCTAAAACTTAACAGCGAGGGCCTGAGGTTAAAGTTGAAGTCTTTTACAAAAGCCACCCAGGGCGATTTTGATTTAATAATCTTTTTAAAAGGCTCAATATATTTTGTTTGCGAATTAAAAGTGTAGCCAAGGCCAACCCTTGTTTTTGACACATTATTATCTAAAATAAGCGGGCTTGTTTGCTGAAATTTTACCAGCGAATAACTTACATCAAAATTACTGGGGCTCCATAAATGTGTTTTTGTGCCTGGCTGAAAACGTACGTTGGTAAAATTGATGGTTTTTATACTCGTTCGGTCCATTGCGTTAATACGTATAGAATCGCGGCTACGGCCGGTGGCATTGTTTATTTTTTCTTTCAGCAAAATGTCAAGATCGTATGGATCGTACTCAGGCGTGCGGATGGTTTGGTTTATACTGGCGTACAACGGTATGGACAGGCCTAGCTTTTTGGGCAGTAGTTTACCAAGCTCAAGATTGGCAGCCACATCAAACTGCAAAAAGCTTTCGCGTGACCGCTCGTTTACGCGCTGCTCAATGGTACCAAAACCTGCCGAGTAAGTATTGGCCGACACGGCTATAGTACCCAGGTCTGCCAGCCCAATATCTACACGGCCCAGGGCCGCATACCCTCCACTTTCGTCCAGTTTACTAAGGCGTAACTCGTTTACCCAAACTTCGGCATTGAGGGCTTTTCCCTGCACGGGGGTGCTATTTTGCACACCTATTAAAAAAGCACGTACCTCGCCAAGGTTGGGATTGCCTTTTACCGAATAGGTTTTATTACCTATGGTTTCGCTAAAATAATTGTTTATCTGTGCCGGAAAATCGCGGTTTCGGCGCAGTTTTAGCTGTACCAGGTCTTGTATATTAAAGTCGAGGCTGTTACTGTCGGGCCACACTTTTCGCTGGTCAGCATCGGTATTTTGATAGCCATTGGGCGGCGACGGCGGGGTTACTTTCAATGGTATTTTTACTTCGTAATAGTTATTTAAGAAGTCGTTACCAATGCGTATTACTGCGGTAAGGTCATTATTGTTTACCACCACAGGCGGGTTAACAATATTTTCGGCGTGGATGAACATACTTAACTGTCCATACTGCCGCATGTCAAGGTTGATGGTTTTAAAAGCCGCACGGGTTTGCCTGTAAGGTAAATCGCGTACCTGGAAACTCATGGCCTGCTCGTTTTGAAAAATGTTGATATTGTTATTGCTTAACTGCTGCACCCTTTCAATGCCGGGCGGTATCAGGTAATTTACAGGGCGGCGCTTGCTGTTTTCTTCAATGTTAACTGCCAATACGTTAAAAGTGGTGCCACTATTATTGGGTATTTGAGTATAATTACCTGTGGTGTCAACCTCAAACTGAAACGTACGCCATTGGTTGCGCACAAGGTCTAACCGGGCAAACCTAAGCACAACACTGTCTTCAAAGTCGTGAAGAAACATACGCATAAACCGGATAGATTTAAAGTCGGGTATGTTGCCTACTTTTTGGTCGTAGTCGCGAATGGGCACCCTGAAAAGGTACCAGTTTTCAACACCGGTGCTATCGTTGGCATAGCGTACGGTAATTGATTGTTTGTCGGTAATGTAACGGGTATTACCAATGTCCATACCGGGTTTTAGGTCAATGGCATATTGGTAATATTCCTCAGTTTCGTTCAGGGTATTGTCACGGTTCAGGTCTTCGTTATCGGGGTACAGGGTTGCAGCCGGGCTAAATTGCGAGGTAGCTGCATTGGCCACGGGGCTGTTGCCCTGCGGATTATTAAAATTTTTGTAGCGGCCCAAAATACCGGTGTTGGAGGCATCGTATGCCTGGTCGCGATACCAACGATAATTGTCGTTGCTTGGGTCGGTTGCAGCACGCTGGTATAGGGGTGAGGTTAAACCAAAATTACCTTGCAAGTCAGACAGGTAACCAGCTCGTTTTTGTTTTTCGCCATCGTCGTTCAAACCATCAAAACCAACATCCTGAAACTCGCGGTCGTTTTCGTTATTGCTAAAAGCAGTGGTAACCTGTATTGGGTTTACCGGCGTTCGTCCCCAAACGCCTGACGTATCTACCGCGTTGGGCTGGGTGGGTGCTGGTAACCCGTTTTCGTAAAAGCGGCGGCCATCCTTTAAAATATCTTCACTTAGTGTGCCAAGGTTTAAATACAATTTACCCCCGGTACTGCGTTGATTTTTAATAAAAGGATCCTGCACCCAAAACTCAATAAACTCTACGTTACTTGTTTCAAAATCGGTTTGGTCAATAGCCCTCATAATACCTCCAAAACGCTGACGGGGGTTTAATAATTTACCTGCGGCGGTAACCTGGCCTGGCCTTGCCTCAAAATTATAAGGCCCAATATCGGTAGGGTAATAAGCAAGGTCAAAGGTAACTAGTTGATTTTGCCCCAGTTCTGGTGTACGTTGTGGAAACAGCTCCTGGTTGCCTACCGCCCGTATGCGCGGGTCGCTCAACTCGCGGGTGTTACGCCTAAACGGACTATTGGGGCTGGTTTTGTCCTGCAAAATGGGTTCAATATTGTACCATGCCAATTTTGCCCTGTTTTTATTATACTCCAAATTATCGTTAAGGGTGGCTTCGGGAAACAAGCCATTGCCTTGCGGGGTGGAGGCCATTGCCCACGATATAAACGGAAATCGCAGGTCGATGCTGTTTCTTGTACCCTCAAAATCATCTACATAAATTAACCCATTACCGCCTTTGCCAATTTGAGGCGGATGCCCTGGCTTTAATATCGCTGCCTCGCCATAAGCGTTAATGGTGCTCATGGTGGTGGTATTGTAAAACGGCAACTTATCTAATATTCGGGTAAGCTTTGGCATCTCCGACCGATAATTAAAATCCACCCCATACATTGAGTTACGGATGGGATCATCGCCATAGTTCATTTTTGTAAAGAATGGCCGCTCACCTAACCGTACCATGGTAGCGCCTACCGACAGCTTTTTGCTGGCAATATAATCGGCCCGCAGCCCCATAAAGTTGCGCTGCTGAATACCAAAACCAGCGTTATTTTCAAACTGAACACTTACAGGTATGCCCGAACTAAGAATGGCTGCATTTAATATTTTTACGGTGCCCAGGTTATAATCTATCGAAAAATCGACGCCTTCGCGCAATACCTGCCCACCGGCCGAAACCGTTACCGAACCCGGTGGCACATTAAAGGCACCGAGGTAAATTTCGCTTGATGAGTTGCCTTTAGCCGTGCCCTGCATTACAAACCGGTTAAAGTTGGCGTAGGTTTGGGCGATAGCCTTTATGGAGTCGTAAAGTTGGCTATATATGTATTTTGTGTTTGGGGGTTGAAATTTAAAAGCCAGCGAGTCCATGTCGCGGCCAAAAGGTTCTAACAAGGGAAAAATGATCTTACCCTGTTGCGATAATATGGTAAAGCCCTCCACATAATCAAACACGCCGTCAGGTAAGGGGTCGTTCTGGTTGTTAAGCCTGTCTAAATTTAAGATGCGCAGCAATGGTTTACCTTCTGCTGACACATCAGTTTCGGGCAAAAATCTTTTTAAACCACCACTGGGCTCTTCGTATAAAATATTAAGCTTAAAGTCTTCGCGGGTTAGGCCCGGCAAATCGAGCGAATAAACGTTTTTCATCATCCAATCCCAAATAGGCAAAACAGGCCGCTGCGAGGTAGCCTTTAATAATTTTAGAAACAGCACCTTTTGGGTTCCCTGGCGGGATGAGTCCAGGGTTATATCCTGCGAAAATTCCCCTACTGTAAAAATTTTGCCGTTGTAACTATACTGGTAGGCCACGCCCATCACCTCATCGGGCTGAAGCTGCTGCACCAGCGACACAAACCCGATCTGTGGGTTAAAATAATATTCGTTTGAAGTAAGCTTTCGCGCAAAAGTTTTTTCAAAATCTTCAACCGGGCGCAATCCACGCGCCAACAGGCGGCTGTTTATTTGGGTTGGGTTGCGGTTGTTAGGATCGCCCACCAAAAACGAGTAAAGGTCGTTAGCGCCATTACCCGGCAAGGTTACCTGCCCACTGCCTTGTATGTTTCGGTTGTAAGGGTGGCCTTCGCCCAAATCCATAAAGCCAACCACATCGCGGGCCTCGGTGGTAGCGCCGGTTCGGTTAGTAACCCACACTTCCAACCTTAATATTTGCACCTGGCTATTTACCACGGGCAGGCTACGCATGGCGTTATTATAATTATCTTTAAAATATTGGCCCAGCAAAAAGTGCTTGTTCTCTTCGTAATCATCCAGCTTTTTTTCAAACCGCTGGGTGGCTGCGCCGCCGGCCAACGCCAGCGTTTGACGCTGCGACCGCTGGTTGGCAAATACGCCGGTAACAAACAATTTACCAAATTGAAGTGATGATTTTAGGCCAAACAAACTTTGTGCGCTGGGTATAAGCGTACCCTTTGAAGTAAATGATACATTGCCCGCTTCAATTGATTTAATTATCTCATCATCCATACCCTTGTAATCGAGCTTTAATTGGTTTTCAAAATCAAAGTTGGCAAGGGTGTTGTAATTAATAGGAAGTTTTAGTTTGTCGCCAATGTTGGCTATTACATTTACGTTAGCGTTCATGTTAAAATCGAAGCCACCATTTCGGCGGGCACGTTCGGGCAGGGTAGGATTTTTAATATTCTGCCCCTGGTAGCCTGCCAAAATGTCTACATTGCCCTGCGGGCGAATATCCACTTTTAGTCCATCGGGGCCAACGCCAAAAATTCGGTCAAACAGTTTATCGTACGCCCTTAGCTTAGGTTTAACAGGCTTACGGTTTAACAGGCTGAGGGTATTGGCCCTTTTTCTAAAATACTCGTCCTGCATCTGCTTGCCCTTAATACGCATCATTTCGTCAAACGTGAGGTAGGTAGGTGTACGATAATACGAAGTGCCAATTTTTTCAACAATATAGTATTGTTTTGTTTTGGGATCGTACTCTATATCCCTTTTAATCAGGCCTGTATCGGATAAATTAAAGGGGTTACGGTTGTTGTAATTAAAGGGGTCGCCCCGGCGGTCCTGCAAAGGAAAGTGAACAGTGTCGGAGGAATTTTTTGAAGTATCGGCAGGATTGTTTTGTGCGTACACCGATGCACCAGCCAGCATGGTAGCCAATAAAACCATTAGAAACTGAAACAATAATCTGGAATGTAGGAACAAGTTAGTGAACGCTGGTTATGTACATTTCTAAGCTATAGGCTACACATTTTTTAAGGCTAGTTTAATCAAATCTTCCAGTGAAAGTGCATCAGGGTTGGCAGCCATAGCTTTTTTAAGCGCCTGTTCGGCAATTGGGCGGGCAATACCTAACGATATTAATGCATTTAACGCATCAGCTTCCATCCTATTGTTAGAAGTAGCAGAAATTATAAATTCGTTGGCTTGTTTTGACAATTTGTCCTTTAATTCCAATACCAGCCGTTCGGCAGTTTTTTTACCAATTCCTTTTACACTTTCCAAATGGCGCGCATTGCTTTGTACAATGGCCCTAATGATCTCTTCGGGCTTCATACCTGACAACATCATACGGGCGGTTGCTGCACCCACCCCCGAAACACTGATCAATTGCGTAAATAATTCCTTTTCTGATTGTTCGGCAAAACCATACAGCGTTTGACCATTTTCGTACAAGTGCAAATAGGTAAAAAGCTGGCCCTGTGCGTGGCCTTCTATGGCCGAAAAGGTATTAAGACTAATATGGCATTCGTAACCGACACCATTAACATCAACCACCACCAACGCCGGGTTTTTCACCACAAATTTTCCTCTTACAAATGCAATCACTACAAAAATTTATTGGTCTCAAAAGTAAAAGATGGGCGTGGAAGTAAAAATAATATTTTATTGAACATTTGGTTTTAATAACTAAAGCGGCCGGTATGCCTGTAATGGAAGTCAAAAACAACAATAATCCGTTTTAAAAGATAGTATTCACAGCCCATTTTTTGGTAACCATGCCGTTATATACTTTTTAAACGCATCAATAGTTTTAAAAGAAAAAATTCAGAAGCGCAATAAAACAGTTTTGGTTTTTTAGGCCTTGGGCGCCCTGTTGCCAGCCCGCACGTTTTGCGTAATTAATGAGGTTATTGCAATGGTAAACGGGTTTGAGGTGGGATACATAGACATTTCCATACCTGCGTTCAAAACCTTGCTCACCCATTGTATATAGGGCTTAGTTTATATTATTGGTTATTCCATAGCGTTTTAATTGTATCAAGTTGTTGGGAATAAGTTGCTGGTTCCAGCAGTGGTGAATAGCCAGGGCGGTACCTAATGCAGTGGCCTGTGGCATATTGGCAGCAAAAACTTCCAAGCCCGAAAATTTGGCTGCCAGCAGGTTCATATAAATGGTGTTGTTGCTAAAGCCTCCATCAACAAAAATGCGATTTACCTCTGTGCGTTGCAGCACCAGCCCGGTTGAATGAAATTGCTGTTCGGCAATATCCATCATTAGTCGATGATAGGCTGACGGAGCATCGCTAAAGGAAGCCAGATTGCGTTGGCCAAACGGACAAAATTGCATGAATTTATTAACCGGCTGCCCGCTGCTTTCATTAGCTACAGGTAACCTTTGTGTTAGTATCGGATCGAAAATAACGGCCTTATAAAACGTGGGTGACACCTTGAAATAAGTCGCAATTCTTTTTACCTGGTCTTCATGCTCCTGCCCGGCAAACAGGCGGCTGGCTTTTACCGGTTTGCCCTCGTAGGTCATATAGCAAAGGCAGTCGTGTTGTAGTTCGCTTTTGGTTAACGGGTGCTGGTTAAACGGGTTAATGGAAATGCACCACGTGCCTGTTGAGATGAGCACAAAAGGTTCCTGGAAACTTTTAAGATAGGGTATTAATGCGGCCGAGCTATCGTGCAAACCAATGCCGACCTGCACTTTGCGTTGAAACAACGTTACCGTGCATACATTGATGGATGAGGCGATAGGTGGCAGCTTTTCTGCAACACCTTCGCTGTACACCCATTGATGATAATTGTTGGTATTGAAATTCCACAGGTTGGTGTGGCAGCCAATGCTGGAGATATCGGCCAACGGCTTTTTACTACATTGATAGGCCGCAAATTGTGGCAGGTGTAAGGCGTACTTTATTCGATTATACATGGCAGGCTGACGGTACTTTAGCCGGTACAATTGCATACCGGAGTTAAGGTTACCCAGTACCGGCGAAGCCGTTTGAAGCGAAAATTGCTCTTCACCACCATAGGTATCATAAAACTGATGTTGTAAATCGGCCGGGTAAGGTTTTAAATAATTGTATAAGGGCGCAACCGGTTTGCCTTCATCATCAAGGAAAACAAACGAAGCGCCGTAGGTTGAAAAATTAATAGCCTTGATAACAAACGTGGTATTATTACTTATCCGCTCAAGTGATTGGGCAATAAATTTTTGCAATGCCTCCAAATCCTCGCAGGCGTCACCATCCTCATCTAAAATTTCGTCCAACTGCTCCGCATGCTCATACACAATACGGTATTGTTGATTAAAGAGAAACAATTTTTTGTTAGTCTTTCCTATATCGATGATGGCAATTACTGGGGTGAGCGGCATTAAGTAAAAAGTAAAAAGTAAAAAGTAAAAAAGGCAATGGTGAATGGGCAAACGTGAATGGTAAATAGTGAATAGTCAATTGTTTGACGTCAAATACGGAATGTGAAATGTTAATACGTGATTTGTAGTAGCTCCTGCATTAATTACTCTCTACTCACAATTCACGATGCTTTCCCTTTGATTTAAAATTTACAATTCAAAATAAATTCTCCTTCAATTCAAAATTTAAAATTTACAATTCAAAATAAAAAACTCATAACTCACAATTCACGATGCTTTCCTTTCAATTCAAAATTCAAAATTTATAATTCAAAATAAAAGAAATCCCCACTCACAACTCACGATGCTTTCCTTTCAATTCAAAATTTAAAATTTAAAATACACTCTTCGCCAACTCACAACTCATAACTCATAACTCATAACTCCCTCAAAGACCCGTTGCTACTGTTTTCGCGCCGCGTTCTTTTATTAGTAGTTCACGCACGTTTTGCTGGCGTAAGAGCTTTAGCGGATCTAAGGCGCCGCCGCTTAGCAGGCGTGCTTGGGCTACTAACGGACGCACATCGGTGCGATAAGCATGTTGGAGGATTTCCTGGGCAAGGGTTACATCGTTATTTTGCCTTGCTTGTTCCAGTTGTGGTTTGTTTACCAGCAACGCCTGCGCATAGGCTATCATGATGGCTTCTACCGATTGCAATAAATCTTCTAACGGGTCTTTTACATTGTGCGAAGCATCTATCATCCAGCCGAGGTCGGTTGCGTGGTTCATGTGGCGGGCATCCATACCGTCTACCAACTCGTTAAATATCAGGAACAACTGGTATGGTTTAATGCTGCCAACGGTCAGGTCGTCGTCGCCATATTTGCTGTCGTTAAAATGAAAGCCGCCCAGCTTACCTTCCATTAATAACAGGGCTACTATTTGCTCAATATTGGCGTTGGGTAAATGATGACCAAGGTCGACCAGCGTGTAGGCTTTAGGGCCCAGTTTGGAGGCGTATAACAACGACTGTGCCCAATCGCCTACCGTGGTGCTGTAAAAGTTTGGCTCAAAGGCTTTGTACTCTACAAACATTTTAAAGTTGGAAGGCAATGCCTCATAAACTTGTTGAAGGCTTTCGAGCGTATTTTGAAATGCCTTTCTAAAGTTTAGCTGTCCGGGAAAAGACGACCCATCGCACAACCAAACGGTGAGCGACTCTGACCCCAATGCTACCCCGTGCCCGATCACTTCAATATTATGATTAACGGCCTGCCGGCGTACTGCTTTGTTTACATGTTGCATTGAGCCAAACTTGTAACTATGCTGCTGGAAGGGCTGGTCCTGAAATGTGTTGGAATTGACCGCATCGAAACGCAACCCGTGCTGGGCAGCCAGCGCTTTGGTGGCGGCTACGTTGTCGGCCACATCCCACGGAATGTGCAGCGAAATAGCGCCACCCGACCTGTTGAGGGAATGTAGTAAACCTACATCTTCCATTTTTTCATGAAGGCTTCGGGGCTGGCCACCACCGGAGAAGCGGCCAAACCGCGTGCCGCCGGTACCCAATGCCCAACTGGGTATTGCCACCTGAAAATCGATTAGCTTTTGAAGTATTGGTCCTACATTGGGTAGGTCGTATGCTACAAATTCCAGCCTTCTGCTATGCTCTTTTAAATGATTGTTATTAAAATCGTCAATGGTATATTTTTCTATTTGCATGGCTATCGTTATGTTTTGACAATTAAGGTAATTAAAAAACCTGTTGCAGGGCCTGCTGCACAGGCAAGTTGTCGGGGTTGCGCTCCATGATATCGGCCATGTATTACCACCAGCGCTGCATTACTTTGTTATTTGGTAATTGTTGCAGTTGAGCGGCATCCTTCACTTTTAAAACGCCGAATAACTGGTTGGTATGCTCATTTTAAAAAATGGAATAATCGGCTATTCCTTTTTGTTGTTACAGCTCCTTTAGCCCGGGCCATAGTTCGTGGTGCCGCCGTTTGTATTCGGCCGCATTAGCAGGTAAAAGTTTTATGGCAAAAGCAATTGTTTGCATAAAAACTATCGTTTTTAAAAGATTTTCGGCGTTAAAAAATGTTGCCTTATGATTTAAAAGTATAAGTGTGCGACGCAAGAATGCAGCACTGAAACACCACTGCCCGACCCAAAAAAAACCATCAAATAAAATCTTATCTCACAAAAGCCATCGCCACTCCCCCATCAACATTTAATACATTACCCGTTGATTTGCCGAGCAAACCACCCACAAAAGCAAAGCAGGCGTTGGCAATATCTTCGGGTAAAATGACCTCGTTAAGCAGGGTGCGGCCGGCGTAATAAGCAGGCAATTGCTCAACGGTAATGCCATAGGCTTTGGCCCGTCCTTCGGCCCAGCCGCTGCTCCAAATGTTGCTGCCCAAAATGACCGCGTCGGGGTTTATTACGTTTACCCGTATTTTGTCTTTACCCAGCTCCGCGGCGTTTAAGCGGCTTAGGTGCAATTGGGCTGCCTTTGCCGAACCATAGCCGGCGTTGTTGGGACCGCTTACCAATGCGTTTTTACTTACAATGTTTAAAATATCGCCGCCAAGGGCCTGCTGCTGCATAACGGCAACGGCTTGTTGGGTTACTAAAAACTGGCCTTTTACCAACACATCGTACAATAAGTTCCAATCGTTTTCGGTATGGTTTCCAATAGTTTTAGAAATGCTGAGGCCAGCATTGTTTACAATAATATCCACGCCTCCAAAAGCCAGGGCCGCCGTTTGAAAAGTTTGCCGGATAGTATCGAGGTTGGTTACATCCATTACACTGGCAGTAAAGGTATCGTTACCATACTGCTGACTGCACGCTACAAAGCACTCCTTCAATCGCTCCGCATTTATATCGTTGAGAATTACGCAGGCGCCCTGGTCGGCAAACTTTTTAGCAATGGCTTTACCTATGCCGCCGGCGCTACCGGTTATTAATGCTATACGACCACTTAATACTTTTGGCTTAGGCATGCGTTGTAGCTTGGCTTCTTCCAGCAACCAATATTCAATATTAAAAGCTTCCTGCCGGGGAAGGGAGGTGTATTCGGAAATGGCCCCGGCGCCCTTCATTACGTTAATAGCGTTTATGTAAAACTCGGCCGCTACCCGTGCAGTTTGTTTGTCCTTAGCAAAGGTAAACATACCCACACCGGGGTAGAGTATTACCACCGGGTTGCGGTCGCGAATGGCCGGGCTGTTTTGGTGTTTACAGGCATTGTAATACTCCGTATACATGTTGCGGTATTGTGTAAACAGCGGGGCCAATAATTCCTTTAGCGCCGTTTGATCGGTAAGGTCATGATCGGACGATAAGGGCAATACCAGTGGCGAAATTTTGGTGCGTAAAAAGTGATCGGGGCACGATGTTCCCATTGGGGCGAGGCGATCAAGATCGTTTGAATTGATAAACTCAAGTACCCGGTCATCGTCGGTAAAATGACCTATCATATGTTTTTCGGACGAACAAAATCCACGTAGTACGGGTGCTAGTGCTGCGGCCTTCTTTTTTCTTTCGGCAGCAGGTAACGACTTCATTTTGGCGCCCCCAAATACCTCATCGTTTGCGGCCAGTTTATCCTGTATGTATTGGGCACAACGTTCAATTACCTCTAAGGTGTTAATATAGCTTTCGTATGCGGTATTGCCCCAGGTAAACAACCCGTGCGAACCCAACATGATGCCGCGTATACCGGGGTTTTCGTAGAGGCATTGCTTTAACTGCAGACCAAGATCGAAGCCCGGTTTTTGCCATGGCACCCAACCAATAGTACCATCAAAAAGGGCATTGGTTATTTGCTCACCATCTTTAGAGGCGGCAATGGCAATGGCAGCATCGGGGTGCAGGTGATCGATATGTTTAAAGGGCAAAAAACCATGCAATGGTGTATCTATCGATGGTGCCTTTGAAGCAAGATCGTATATGCAATGGTTGAACAGTTCCACCATTTCGTCTTCGTGCTCCATACCGCGGTATATATTTTGAAGACTGCGCAACCTGTCCACATATAAAGCAGCCAAACCACTTCGTTTCATAGTACCTATGTCGCCCCCACTGCCTTTTACCCACATTACTTCCACCGGCTTACCGGTGAGTGGATGTTTGGTAGTGGCTTTGCATGAGGTGTTACCGCCGCCATAATTGGTGAGCCGTAGATCGGCACCCAAAAGGTTAGAGCGGTAGACCAACAAGGCTACCTCATCGCCTTCCAGTTCGGCGGCTTTTTGATGATCCCATAAATAACTTACATGGGTAAAATCGGTAGTGCTATGGTTGGTAGTAACCTTAGTTGTTTTACTTTCAACATTTTCCATAATTGATGTATTAATCAGGATAAAAATTTATTGTAATGAATTGCCATATCCTACCAGCATTACCGATAGTATGATGGTAGTAATGCCCAGTGTAATTGTTCGTTTGGTTTTGGTACTAACACCTTTCCACTCGTTTAAAATAATGCCCCACATGTTGGCCACCAGTATAATAAAGGCCATGTGCAATATCCAGCTACTGGCGCCATTGCCCAGTTTGCTTTCGCCCATACCATAAAAGAAAAACTGCAGGTACCAGGTGGTGCCGGCCAGTGCCGATAACAGATAATTTGCGGCAAGTGGTTTGTTGCCGTCCGTATAATCGCCAAACGACCGGTTGCGAAAATTAAGCAACACGCACCATAGCAAATTGGTGGCCAGCCCGCCCCATAATAAAACTACGTAAGTTACATTGTTTACAAACAGCCGGTTCATACCCTGTGCAGCGGCAGCTTCGGCCATAGGCTTACCAGCCTCTATACCAAAGTTGAAACAGGCGCTCATGATGCCCGAAAAAATAGCTACCGCCAACCCTTTGGTAAGGTTAAATTCCTCTACGCTCTTTTCGCGTTCTTCTTTTGACAATTCTTTTTCTTTAAGCGTACCTGCCCGCCCACATATGTATATACCTAACAGGCAAAGCGCCACACCGGCCAATACTACCTGGCCCCAGGTGTTGGCTAGCAAATCGGTAATGGATGTTTTGCCGGTGGCGGGATTAAAGTTGTAGTAAACAGATGGTACCAATGCACCAAATGCCGAGCAGAAACCCAGCACTACCGAGTTGCCCAGCGACATGCCGAGGTAGCGAACGCCAAGGCCATAGGTTAATCCGCCTATGCCCCACAATACCCCAAATAATAAAGTAAACTGAATGGTTTGTGCAGAGGCGGCTTTTATAACATCAGCAAAACCAGGAACGGTAAACCATGCTGCCAGCGGCGGCACGATTAACCAGCTAAAAAAGCCTCCAACGATCCAATAATTTTCCCAGTGCCAGCCCCTTACTTTTTTGTAGGGCATGTAAAAACTACCGGAGGCGAAACCGCCTATTAAATGAAATAAGGTACCAAGGATGGCTTGCATTCGTTAGATGGTTTGATTTGACAGCAATTAATATTTTAAAAGTAGTGGATACGGATAAATCAACTGTCATTACCTATCATATAATTTAAAGAAGGGTTTGCTATTTAGTGAGCAGCACATACACTTAGCCATAATAATCCTATTGAGCTGGCCTGCAACTAATTTGTTTTCGCTGCCCGGCAGCAATTGCCCCTTAGCCTGAAACGCTGCCTGAGGTAACGTAAATAAGCAAAAGTTTAACAGCCCCACCGCCTTTGCTGCAATTATAAACCCGCTACTTTCGCCTACGCCGTACACATGTTGTGGTAATGTGTGTAAACTTGCATTTTATTTAATTCTTTTAAAAAATAATTTTTTCAATATGTGGCTATTACTCCAGGCAAATACACAAATGTTGGCAGACACTACCCGAATGGCGGTGGCACAACCGGTAGCTGATACCATATCGTTGTGGAGTTTGCTGGATAAGGGCGGCTGGATCATGTACCCCCTGTATGCATTGCTGGTGGTAGCCATATTTGTTTTTTTTGAACGCTTTATTGCTATACGTAATGCCAGCCGCATTGAGGGAAATTTTATGAGCATGATACGCGACAACATAGTTACCGGCAATGTTACCGCCGCCCGCACCCTTGCACGCAATACTAATAACCCTGTAGCACGCATTATTGACAAGGGCCTGCAACGCATTGGTAAACCGATAGACGCCATAGAAAAAAGTATGGAAAATGTAGGCAGGCTTGAAATGTATAAAATGGAACGCAACCTGAATATTTTGTCGCTTATAGCCGGTATTGCCCCTATGTTTGGATTTTTAGGCACCATTATAGGAATGGTTCAGTTGTTTTATGGTATCAGCAGTACAGGCGAGTATACTTTAAGCAGTATTGCAGGGGGTATTTATGTTAAGATGATTACCTCGGCTACTGGCCTTATTATTGGCTTAATGGCTTATGTTGGCCATAATTATTTAACTACCCAAATTGACAAAACCGCCAACAAAATGGAAACAGCCAGCGCAGATTTTATTGATGTGCTGCAGGAGCCAACGAGGTAATAAGATTTTAGTTGGGAGCCGGTTATGCGTTTTTTATTTTGAATGTTAAATGCTAAATTATGAATTGAAAATAGTGAGTGGTGGTAGTGAGTAGTGAGTGGTGTGTAGTAAGTAGTAAGTGGTGGTGATTAGTGAGTGGTCAGTAGTAAGTAGTTAGTAGTGAATGGTGAATGGTAAATACTGAGTGGTGATTTGTGAGTTAAATGGTTGGGGTTATTATTATTTATTGGTTTTTTTGAATGTTGGTGGGCGATTATAATGAACCAGTGTTATTTTGGCATCAATGTTTTTTTTTAAAACAACAAGCATAGTTTACCAACATGGATTTTAGAAAAAGATTGAAGGCAAAACCAGAGGTGCAAACAGGTGCATTAAACGACATCCTTTTCATCTTATTGTTATTTTTTTTAATTGTGTCAACACTGGCTAACCCTAATGTTATAAAGGTTAGTAACCCCAAAGCCAAAAGCGATACTAAAAGCAAGCAAACCGTTGTAGTTACTGTTGATAAAGATCAGCGCCTGTATATTGGGCAAAAGGAAACAAACATTGAGCAACTGGAGGTTGAACTGAAAGCTTACCTGGCAAAAGAAACCGACAAACCATCGGTGGTTATTAATGGCGATAGCACAGCACACCTTGGTACTGCCATTAAAGTAATGCAGGTAATAAAAAAGCTTGGTGCAACGCCTGTTATGGCCGTAGATAACCGCGGAGGGCAATAATATTTTTTAGTTGGGTAATTTAGACTTATTCTGAAAATGTTTTTTTATAAATCAGGCATTAATATTTGATAGGATCATTGTTGCTGCCTATCCGCCGCGGCGGATCACAATTCTTTCATATTGAGCTTATATGGCATTGCCAGCGTAGAATGCAAATCTTTGAAACCAATTATATTGCGGTTATATAATTTAAGGTGGTGTTACTCCTTATATTTCGGTAACAGCAGTGTACACTCTTTAATGAGGCGCTGCCTGTTAATAGGTGCGGTGCCTACTTCTTCGCAAACAAGGCCACCTGCAAGGTTGGCAACATCGGTAGCCAAATCAATATTTTTAGTAGCGGCATATACCAACGAAGCCACTGCAATAACCGTGTCGCCGGCACCACTTACATCGGCTATGCTACGTATGTGGGTAGGAAAAATGGCCGATTGCTGCTGTTGCTGGTAAAAAATACCTTTTTCAGAAAGTGTAATCAGTGATATATCGTGCTGCAGCTTTTTGTGCAATTGTGCATGAACGCCTCGTAAAAACGCCTTTGAGGGCGCTTCGGCCAAAATATTCAATGCCTCATAAACTTCCTTCAGGTTGGGTTTAAAAATGGATACTCCATGGTAATCAAAAAAGTGCTTTCGTTTGGGATCCACGGTGGTTAATACCTGGTGCTTTTTACATAAGGCTATCATTGTAGTAATAACCGCAGGTGTTAGTACCCCCTTGTTGTAATCTTCAAAAACAACTACATCGGGGGTTTCGGTAACCAGGTAATGTTTAAAATATTGCAGCATTTCGGCTGCCAGTTCATCATTTATATTATCGGTCACTTCAGTATCAAGCCTCATCATTTGCTGGTTGCGGCTCATTATCCGGGTTTTATTGGTAGTTGGGCGCCCCGGTGTTTTAATAACATAACCGCAATTAATATTGGCATCGGTAAGCAGTTGCATTAATGTATTGCCTTCTGCATCGTCGCCCATTATACTAAATAAGGTGGTTTTAGCCTGCAGGGCTACCAGGTTTAAGGCTACGTTGCCTGCACCGCCAATGCGGTATTCTTTTTTATGAAGCGATACCACTGGCACCGGTGCCTCGGGCGATATGCGGTCCACATGCCCCCACCAATACGTATCCAGCATAACATCGCCCACAACGGCCACTTTCATTTGGCCCAACCGGGTAAAAAGTTGTTCAACATTCATCGGTTCATGCTTTCTTATTATTGGCTACCGCTATAAAATAAAGGGGCACACCTATCAATACTATAATAAGTCCGGGCCAGGTGTATTGAGGCTTATAAATTATTAACAACGTGCAAAATACAGCCCCCATTATTATATATAAAGCAGGCAACACAGGGTAACCAAACGCCTTGTATGGGCGTGTGGCATCAGGTAACTTTTTACGTAAAATAAAAATGCCTATTATGGTAAGCATATAAAACAACACCACTACAAACGATATCATGTCAAGCAGATCGCCATATTTTCCACTCAGGCACAAAAAGGAAGCTACCACACATTGCGCCCATAAGGCCCATTGGGGTACGCCGTGCTTATTTAAATTTCCTGCTGGCTTAAAAAACAATCCATCGTTGGCCATAGTGTAATATACCCTTGCGCCAGCCAGTATAAGGCCATTGTTGCAGCCAAAAGTACTTACCATTATAAGCAAGGCTATAATGGTTGTACCCGACGATGGAAAAATAGTATTGGCTGCAACCACTGCCACGCGGTCGTCCCTGGCAAAGGCAATGCTTTCTATGGGTAGCACATTCAGGTACATCAGGTTGGCCAACAGGTATATTACGGTTACTAACAGCGTTCCCAAAAATAAACTTAGCCCTATATTGCGTTGCGGATTTTTCATTTCGCCCGCAATAAAGGTTACGTTGTTCCATGCATCGCTACTAAAAATACTACCCACCATTGCAGCAGCAATAGCGCCCATTAATGCACTGCCGGTAATACCGGCCCATGCAAAATTTAGCGCCCCAATTGGTTCGCCTGCTACTTTGCCAACAGCTTTGGATGCAGCCAGGCCGGCCTGCAGGTTCTCGGCCAGGTAACTGTGTTTTACCAATACAAAACCAAAAACAATTAACCCCATCAATGCCAGTATTTTGGTTGTAGTAAACAATGTTTGTATAAACTTTCCCTCTTTTACCCCGCGACTATTAATATAGGTAAGCAACATTATAATGCCTATGGCCAGCAATTGACCCGAGTGAATTTTTAAATTAAGTATGCTGAACAAATAGTACTCGTTTCCAAGTTCAGGAACCAGGTAGGCCAAAAATTTTGAAAATGCCACCCCTACCGCTGCTATTGTGCCTGTTTGTATTACCGAAAAAAAACTCCAACCATATAAAAATCCAATTAATGGGTTGTAAGCCTCCTTTAAATATACATACTGCCCGCCTGCCTTTGGATACATGGCGCTCAGCTCGCCATAACTAAGGGCCGCTATCAGCGTCATAAAACCAGTTATTAACCAAACAAGCAACAGCCAAACGCCGCTGCCTACGTTGCGGGTAATATCGGCACTTACAATAAAAATACCGGAGCCTATCATGCTTCCGGCAACTATCATGGTGGCATCAAACAAGCCAAGGGTGGGTTTAAAGGCAGCAGTGTTTTGTAATTCCATTCGTGCAGTTTAATAAAAAAATCCCGTTGTGTAAAGTGCACAACGGGAATGAAGATAAGTAAACAAAGTACTTATTAAATAATACTGTTTTTTTGAAAATAAGTCAGCATCTTCTACTATTGATGTGGTACTATTTGGCGGCTTTCGCTTTTTTGTACGATGCATTCAGCCCTTCTAAAACCGGCCCTGTAATATCAAACCTTTCATCTTTATAATAAATAGAGCCGGGTTGGTTGGCAAGTATATAAGTGTACTTTTTGTTACTGTTAAACTCCTTTAAAAAATCTTCGATCTTTTTATTTACCGATTGCATTTTTTTTATGCTTTCGTCCTGTAAATCGCTACCTAATGCCTGTTCTTTAGTTTGAATAAGGTTTTGCTCACTCATCAGGTCTTCCTGCATGGCGCCCTGCCGCTCCTGCGACATGCTTTGCCCCTCCTGTCTAAACTTATTAACCTTATCAACGTAATTTTTTTTCATGGCATTTAGCTGGCTGGTCAACTGCTGTTCCCTTGTACGTAGCTCAACCCTAACGTCTTTTAGGTATTCATAATTATTTTCAATGGAATCCATTTCAAAATAAGCGATGGTCACTACACCTTCCTGCCCCACTACCGGGACTGTTTTGGTAGTATTGGCCGCCTTATTTGTGTTGCCCGAAAACTGGAAATAAAAGAGCACAATCACCAAAATCAGCAATACAATATTAAAAATCAGCAGAAAATTTTTGTTCATGAAGTTTATTTGAGCCGGCAAAGTAAAAGCAATGGAGAGAATAAAAAAGTTAATCTGCCAATTATTGATTCCGGGTATTTACCCAAGCGTAACCACCGGCTGTTTATAAGCACCAATGCAATGCGGGGATGAGGTATTTTATCTTGCCAATTCCTCTACTTTAACCCTTGTAGGCGTGTCGGTTCCCATTACTATCGATGCTGAACTAATGGCGATGGCTTTAATAATTTCGGCCATATTGGCAACATCAAGCGTACTCACTTCGTCGCTGGCTTTGTGATAATTGGGCTCATTGTCCATTTTTGAGGTGGAAATAGTATGTGCTGGTACACCAAGCCGTGCCAACGTTGCATTGTCCGACCGGTAAAACAGTTGTTGATCGGGGTAAGGATCGGGGTAAAAGGTGAACCCTGAGCCTTGCAGGTTTTTTTCCATAATACTGCCCACATCGGTTTTTTCATAACCGGTTATGTATGCTGTTGACCGGTTCCATTTGCTTTCGGTACCAATCATTTCAATATTAAACATAGCGGTTACCTTGTCGGCGTCCATTTGCTTACTAAAATGTTGCGATCCAAAGCCACCTATTTCCTCGGCCGTAAAAGCTGCAAAAACCAACGTGCGGTTATTGTTGCCCACCGCCTTAAAGTATTTCGCCAGCATCATTACGGCTGTAGTGCCCGATGCATCGTCATTGGCGCCATTGTATATTGAGTCGCCGTTTACCGCCTTGCCAATACCCAAATGATCGTAGTGGCCCGAAAAAACAACCATTTCATTTTTCCTGCTTTTGCCAGGTAGCATTCCCACCACGTTGGCCATTTTTATTTCTGTAATTTGCTGGGTAGCGGCAACTTTCCAGGTTTCGGGCCGTTGGCTTGCCAGCAAAAACACCGTTTTATAGGGCGATGCAAACTGCATACGCTTTAACCCTGGCAACTGTGCAAAAGCCTTGCTGAACGAGGTATCTACCATAGCCAATACATTGTTTTTAAGCGCTAGTATTTTTTGTGCCTCTTTAAAAAAGTTTTGGCCGGGTGCTATTACTATGGTTTCAAAGCCCGATGTATTGGATGCGCTAAATTGTGGCTCCGAAAAAAATGCCACTGCCTGTTGTTGGGTTAACGGCTTGCCATTTAAAACAGTGGCAATACTTTTAAAGGCTGGCTTTATCATGGTAAAGGGCTGAAGGTAGTTAGTGTTGCCCTGCAGTGGCCTTAGCCCGGCCTTTTTAAATGCTTCTGCAATAAAGGTGGCGGCCTTTTCTATACCTTCTGTTCCGGTTTTTCGGCCGGCCATATCGTTAGCCGATAGTGTTGCAAGCAGCTTGCGGGTTTCGGTTTCGGTAATAACATTCAAGTGCTTTTGGCAAAAAGCGGGGTAACAGGCCAATGTAAAAAGTGCTAATAAAAATTGCTTCATTGTTAATTATTGGTTTTCAACACTAAAATTAAAGACCGCCAGGCGGTCTTTATAACCTAACGACTTTACAATAAACTTCATCTTTTTTGCTAAACCTAAAGGCTCATCATTTCTTTAAACTTTACCGTTTGGCGGCGGCTTACCTCTATTTTCTCTCCCCCTTTCAATTCCAATAATAACCCACCGTTAAAATAGGGTTCAATTTTTTCAATCCACCTAAGGTTGATGATGTGCTTTCGGTTTGCCCTAAAAAACACCTTTTCATCCAGCCGCTCTTCCAAAGCATTTAACGACTTTAATATTAAGGGTTTATTTGCGGCAAAAAATACCTTGGCATAGTTGCCAACGCTTTCAAACAACCGTATTTCGTTCAGTTTTACAAACCAGCAACGCTCGCCATCTTTTACAAATACCTGGTCGTTTTCGGTTAATAACGATCCCTGTCTATCGCCACTACCATTGCTAAAACCGTAGGTTTCGCGGTTGTCATCTGCACTTAATTTTTGAATCGCTTCCGACAGCCGTTTGGGTTCTATAGGCTTTAGCAGGTAGTCCAGCGCATTTACTTCAAAGGCTTTTAGCGCATACTCATCGTATGCAGTGGTAAAAATTACGCGGGGTGCCCTAACCAGTTCAGCCAACAGGTCAAAACCAGTTTTACCCGGCATTTGAATATCTAAAAATATCAGGTCGGGCTGGTGCTGTTCAATTTTTTCCAGCCCTTCCTGCGCATTGGCAGCTTCATCAATAATATCAATTTCTTTAAACTCCTGTAATAGTTTACGCAACTCGTTTCGTGCAAGGCGTTCATCGTCAATTACAATGGTTTTTACCGACATATGTTTTGGTTGTTTGTTTTATAAAATAATAGTTGCAGGCATGGTCACCACGGCTTTCACACGGTCATTTCCTTCGTTGGTAATTTTAAAAGTTGCCTTATCGCCATACATTAACATCAGGCGGTTTTTTGTACTGTGCAGCCCAAAGCCGTCGGGGTTAAAATCTCCATTCATACGCCCGGTGTTCTCCACAATAAGTTCATGAAAGTCTTGGGTAAAGTCGCTGGTTATTTTAATTATTCCACCATTTACCAGTTTACTTATACCATGCTTAATGGCGTTTTCAACCAACGTTTGCAACATCATGGGCGGCACCGGTTGGTTTAGTGTGTCCTCGTCAATATCAAATTCTACATTTAGCCTGTCTTCAAACCTAATGTATTCAAGGGCCAGGTAATCTTTTACAATATTCAATTCACGCTCAAGGGGCGCTGTTTCCAGTTTTTCGGCTTGCATGCTGCTACGTAAAATGTTGCTTAACTCAGTTATTGCCTGCCGGGCACGTTCTGGGTTTTCGTCAACCAACGCCCTTATACTATTAAGGGCGTTAAAAATAAAATGTGGATTAATATGCGATTTGATGGTTTTAAGTTCCAGTTCCTTCACCAGGCTTTGCAGCCGTATTTTGTCAAGTTGCTCCTGCCTGCTTTTTACCACGTAGTGATAGGTAAAGTATATAAGGTTCCATATCAACAAAAATAAAAAACAGCCAAACGAAGCACGCATGGTCTTATTGATCATGGTGTATTGTTTAAACTGCTCCGACGTAAAGTTCAAAACATCTTCAACAAAAATACTACTAAACGCAAAAAGAAACGAAAAACCAATGGTGGTTAAAAATATATAAACGATCTGCTGCTCAAGCGGTAACCTTAAAAAACCCAGTTTTCTAATAACGTTGCGCATTATATGTGTGACGATAACCCCTAAAAACGCATCTAAAAACAATACCTTATAAAAATAAGGCTGCTCCTGTGTACGCAGGGTAAGAAAAAAAAAGGTGTAAACAATAATATAGGTACTCCAGCCACCAATTTGGCAAAGCCAATATTTAGAAATATTTCGAATCATAAACCTAAAAGTAAACAAGTTGCTGCTTTATATTATCTGCTATTTGAGGAGTGGCTTAAAATGCTTGTATTTGGCGAACTGGCGGCGAATTAGCAAAATTTAAACCTTAAAATCAAACAGTGTATTAAAAAAAACGTTGTTAAAGTGGCACAATCCTGTTGGCTTGCGCTAAATCAGTATTTTTACAATTCTTAATATTTTTTGTTGAATGGAAATTACACCAGGGCCGCTACTACAGAACATAAACAATCCAACAGACCTAAGGCAACTTGATTGGGAACAACTTCACCAGGTTTGCGACGAACTACGGCAATATATTATTGACACAGTAAGTGTACATGGAGGCCACTTTGCAGCAAGCCTTGGCGTGGTAGAGTTAACTGTAGCTTTACATTATATCTATAATACCCCGTACGATCAACTGGTTTGGGATGTAGGCCATCAGGCGTATGGACATAAAATATTGACCGGCCGCCGCGATAATTTCCACACCAATCGTAAATACAACGGCCTTAGCGGATTTCCTAAACGTGCTGAAAGTGAATATGATACTTTTGGTGTTGGGCATTCATCCACCTCTATTTCGGCAGCTTTGGGCATGGCCATGGCTGCAAAGTATAAAGGCGAAACCGACCGCAAATCGGTTGCAGTAATTGGCGATGGCGCCATGACTGCCGGAATGGCTTTTGAAGCAATGAACCACGCCGGCGTAGCAGATAGCGACCTTTTAATTGTATTGAACGACAACTGCATGAGCATTGACCCCAATGTTGGTGCACTAAAGGAATATTTGACGGACATAAGTTTAAGCCCCACTTACAATAAAATTAAAGACGACGTTTGGAAATTGCTGGGCAAACTGCCCGTGGGCAAAGGGTTTTCCCGCCAAATGGCCCATAAACTGGCCGATGGACTAAAAGGCATGGTAAGCAGCAGTTCCAATCTTTTTGAGTCGTTAAAACTCAGGTACTTTGGGCCTATTGACGGTAATAATATTACTAAACTGGTTGATACCCTACGCGACCTGAAGGAAATACCCGGCCCCAAAATTTTACACATTATTACCGTAAAAGGCAAGGGATTTGAGCTGGCCGAAAAAGACCAGACCAAATGGCATGCCCCCGGCCTGTTTGATAAGATTACCGGCGAAATAGTAAAGAAAAAATACGACTTGCCGCAGCCGCCCAAATACCAGGATGTTTTTGGCCACACTATTTTAGAACTTGCCGAAACCAACGCCACCATTATGGGTGTAACCCCCGCCATGCCCAGTGGTAGTTCGCTAAAAATAATGATGGATAAAATGCCGCACCGCTCGTTTGATGTAGGTATTTGCGAGCAGCATGCCGTAACCCTAAGTGCAGGGTTGGCCACGCAGGGTTTAAGAGTGTTTTGCAATATTTATAGCTCGTTTATGCAACGTGCCTTTGACCAGGTGGTACACGATGTTGCCATTCAAAAACTTCCTGTTGTGTTTTGCCTTGACCGTGCAGGGCTTGTGGGTGAAGATGGACCTACCCACCACGGTGCTTACGACATTGCATACTTTCGCTGCATACCCTACATGGTAATAAGTGCGCCAATGAACGAAAGCGAATTGCGCAACCTTATGTATACCGCCCAATTACCAAAAACTGATGTACCATTTGTGATACGCTACCCCCGTGGCGAAGGTGTAATGACTGAGTGGCGAACACCTTTTAAAGAGATTATTATAGGCAAAGGCCGTAAAATAAAAGATGGCGAAGAAGTGGCCATTTTATCGTTTGGCCACCCCGGCAATTTTGCTGCTGCGGCCATTAGAGAGTTAAAAACACAAGGCCTAAACCCGGCGCATTATGATATGCGTTTTGTAAAACCCATAGACGAGGACCTGCTACACGAGGTGTTTGGCAAATTCAACAAAATTGTTACAGTAGAAGATGGAACAATAGTGGGTGGCTTTGGCAGCGCAATACTTGAGTTTATGAACGAACATGGCTACAAAGCCGATGTAAAAATGCTGGGTATTCCTGATCATTTAGTTGAACATGGCAGCCTTAAGGAACTGCACTGCGAATGTGGCTACGATGCACAAGGAATAGCAGAAGCAGTAAGGCAGTTAATGAAAGTACAAGTTAGTATGAGTACTTTAATAGCTGGTTAAGCAAAACAAAATATAAACTGGCAATGCCCCACTTAAAATAGTGGGGTATTTTTTTAGTAATCGGCTAAAGTTATCTGAAACGTTATTGTAGCAATGCAGCGTAAAACCTGCGGGTTATTATTTTTATATAGAATAGAACTTAACTAGCCGGCTTCGGTGGTTTGGTGGCCTTCCCCGGCAGCAAACTCATTCCCCTCGGGTTTTTCGTTCCATTCAATAATAAAATTATTTAGGCCCTCGCCGGTTATAATGGTCATATAGCTCATTTGTATCAGTTCCAACATCGAAAGAAAAAGAAAAATAGCATGTATACGATCGTTGCATCTCTCAAACATCTTTTCGAACGAAACCGTTTTTTCCTTGCTGGCCGTATTTAAAACAAATTCGCGGCTTTGCTCCATTGTATAGTTGTACTGCACCACGGTGTGCACCGGCCTGTTTTGGCGATCGTGCACTTTTTGCATTACCTTTTCAAAAGCCTTCATCAGTTTAAAAAGACTAATATTTTGTATTTCGGTACCCTCACCCGCTTCTTCGCCAATCAGGTTAAGATCGCGGGTAAGGTTGCCACGCTTAACCATTAACATGCGCAAGGCTTCCATTTCGGCCATTTCGGCGGCGGCCTGTTTAAACTTCTTGTACTCTAAAATTTTATCTACCAGTTCCTGCCGTGGGTCAATTTCGTTGCCTGCCGCATCAAGGTCTTTACGGGGCAGCAGCATTTTGGCCTTTATGCGCATTAGTGTACTTATAAACAAAATAAACTCACTGCTTAGCTCAATATTAATGGTTTCCTGCTGGTGCAGATAGCTAAGAAAATCGGTCGTTATTTTATTAATGGGAATATTGTAAATATCCAATTCGTCTCTTTCAATAAAAAACAACAACAGGTCAAAAGGGCCTTCAAACTGCGGCAACCTTATATGGTAACTCTCCGTATTCACTTACATGTTTTAGGCATCAAAAATAAACATCCCGCCTGATTATGTATCAAAACGGGATGTAATGAAGTTTGTTATTATAACCGGGCTACACTACCCGTTTTTTAAGCGGCTGCAGGTTCTTCCTTCCTAAAATTATTAACTGTCTTTACCAATAAAAAAATAATAAGGGTTATTATTAAAAAATCGATACAAACCGTAATAAAACTTCCCCATGCCAATACATTGCCAATTTCGCGGGCTGCGTCTAACGATAGGGTTAAGTCGGCAGCACGGGCAGCACGTACCTCGCCTGAAAGTGGAATATAGGAATTTCTAAAACCCTGCGGTCCAATAATTAATCCGGCAAGGGGCATTATAATATCTTTTACCAGCGCGTCTACAATTTTTCCAAACGCAGCGCCAATAATAACACCTATAGCCAAATCCATAACGTTTCCCTTTATGGCAAACTCTCTGAATTCCGAAGTAAAACTCATAATTTGTAGTTTTTTGGGTTTAATAATGAAAGGGTCGAAAAGAAAAAAATTATTCTACGGCATTGGGGTAGGTAAGCTTCATGGCCAACAATTTTTCTTCAATGGCATTGGCAATCACGTACTCCTTATACCAGTTTTGGTCGCTGGGTACAATGGTCCATGGCACCTCATTACATTTTTTAAAGCAATCCTCATATCCCATCCTATATTCATCCCAATACTCCGCTTCCTTAAAGTCGTTGGCATTATATTTCCATTTTTTTGAGGGTATCGTCAGGCGTTCGGTCAGGCGTTTCATTTGTTCGCTTTTTGAAATATGCAGATAAAATTTAAGGATGGTGGTATTGTTTTGCTCCACCAACATACGTTCAAAATCGTTAATGGATTGCATTCGTTTTATGGCAGTATCGTCATCAATCCATTTATGCACCCTTGTAATCAAAATATCTTCGTAATGCGACCGGTTAAAGATCTTTATCATTCCTTTTTGCGGCGTTTCCATGTGTATCCGCCATAAAAAGTCGTGCGATCGTTCAAGGGTAGACGGCGCCTTAAACGACGTAACCGACACGCCCTGAGGGTTCATGGAGGTAAAAACATTGCGAATGAGACCATCTTTACCGCTGGCATCCATACCCTGCAGCACAATTAACAGCGCATGCCGGCCATTGGCATAAAACACATTTTGAAGCTCTTTTAAATTGGCAAGTATCTTACCCGTTTTTTCTTTAATGTTTTCCTTTTCAACGTTTTCGGGTGGCCGGGTATTTAATTTTTGCAGGTTTACATCCATAGGTATATTTTATTGAATAAAACTAACATGTGTGGTAATATAAACTTTGCTTCAACAGCCTTTTCCTGAGTGGCGTATTTTAATGGAATAACCCTACTTTTCAGAAATATAACACTGTTGAAAACACTACTTTAATTAAATTGACATTATCTCCTTCTCTTTAGCTTCCAGGTGTTTGTCAACAAGCAAAATAAACCGGTCCGTTACCTCCTGCACGGTTTTTTCTGCATCCTTAGCCTCGTCCTCGCTCAACCCATCTTTCTGCATTTTTTTTACCTGTTCAATCGCATCGCGCCTTAGGTTGCGGACCGCCACTTTTGAATGTTCGCACTCGGCGCTTGACTTTTTCACCAGTTCGCGTCGTCGGTCTTCGGTTAGCGGGGGAAGGAACAACCTGATATTTATGCCATCGTTTTGGGGATTTATGCCAATGTTAGCCGCAATTATTGCACGCTCAATGGCCTGTAGCATATTTTTTTCCCATGGCTGAATGCTAATGGTTCGTGCATCCATGATATTTATATTGGCTACCTGGCTAATGGGCGTAGGGTTACCGTAATAATCTACGTTAATACCATCCACCATACGTGGGTTAGCTTTTCCGGCCCTTATTTTTCCCAGCTCCAGTTCTAAAAAGTCGATTGCTTTTTTCATCGAACTATCTACGTCATCAATAATAAAATCCAGTTCTTCGTTCATAGCTTTCGTTTTAAGAAGGCAAATCTAAGTATTCAATGTTTAAAGTCAATGGCAGGTAGGTACACAAAAAAAGCAACCATGCAGGTTGCTTCAATTATAATGGTTAAGGTTCCTTAGTCTTCATCTACCGCAACAGCCCCCCTGTTAAAAAGCGATATAAACCTTACTTTGCGCTCGTTTATATCCATTAGCTCGTCGCTTGATGCGCCTTTAACCACTCTTAGCCTAACCCTTGTGCGGGTAAGGTGCAAGGTGTACACACCAAAGTAAAAAATAGCCATTAGCGAAAAAATAAGCCAGGTTGTACCAATGCCGCGTAGCAAAATAGATATACCGGCAAAAAATACGGTGCTAAACAAACAAAATAAGGCTACATTTCTATGGCCCATTCCCCTATCAATTAATATATGGTGTAGGTGATTACGGTCAGGACTAAATGGCGAGCGGCCATGCAATATTCTTATTCCAAATACCCTTAAAGTATCCATAAGCGGCAATAGCATTATGCCAAAACCAACACCCGGTGCAGCCGCAATAGGGAAAACACTATAGGTCGGTGCTGTTTCAATAAACTTAAGTACCAATATTGTATTAACCAGCCCAATTAACAACGATCCGGTATCGCCCATAAAAATTTTTGCAGGATGAAAGTTGTAAATTAAAAAAGCAATGATACTACCGGCCATTGCAAACCCAAGCACTGCATAGGGTATATTGTTATTTACAAGAAAATAACCGCCAAATATAAGGCAGGTGGCGCCACCTACACTTCCCGCAAGTCCATCAACACCATCAATAAGGTTAAAGGCATTAATAATAACTACAATGGCAAAAAGGGTCAAAAAGTAACTAAAAGTGGACTCAATATGGTTAAGCGTTAAAAAGCCATACATGTTGTTAATGAGCAAATGACCTTTAAACATTAAGATGGCCGCCACTATTACCTGCGCAATAAATTTTTTAGCGGCCGACAATGCCATGATGTCGTCCTTGATTCCTACAAAAAAAAGTATTAAAAAAGTGGCCATGTAATACTGGAACTCGCGGCCATCGCTCCAAAACTCCAGGGTAAACATAAGGCTTAGCGACAAACCCACAAACATTCCAAGACCTCCCAGCGCCGGTATTGGCTTTTTGTGAAATTTCCGGTCTCCATCTGGCTCATCATATAGTTTTTTAGCCTTAGCTACTTTAATTATGACCGGTATTACATAAAAAGTAACAAGAAAAGCTATTATTCCACCTATAATTATTTGTTCCATGATGGTCCTTTTTAAATTAAAATTTATATATATATCAGATTAATTGGTCAAAATAACCAATTTTTAAGCAGACGGAAAAATATTACACCCTTGTTGTTTATTAAAATAATGTAAACCATAAATTTGGGTGATTTTCACGCATTTTGCCGTAATTACCGCATGTCCACGTACCATTTTACAATGATATCTACCTTATAACGTATTCCCTATCAAATTATTATGTCAACTTTTTAAAGTAAATTTCTGCATACTGGCTTTTCGGCTAGGTATCCAGGCGGCAAGCAAGGCAATACAGGTTATAGTGGTTATTACTAAAATAAAATCGGCAGGCAACATCTTAACCGGGTAATAGTCAATAATGAAACTGCCACCACCCAATTTTACCAGTTTTAGTTTTATTTGAATCAGGCACACGATAATAGCTAACACTATGCCACTTCCACCACCAATAGCGGCAATTACAAATCCTTCACATAAAAATATTCGTTGAATATAGGCATCGTTAGCACCCAAGGCCTTTAATACGGCTATATCTTTTTGTTTTTCCAGCACCAGCATGGTTAATGCACCAATCATATTAAAGGCGGCCACCACAAGTATCAGCGATAAAATACCGTAGATAACCCACTTCTCAATTTGCATTACGGAGTACAGGCTTTGGTTTTGCTGATACCTTGTTTGTACAAGGTATTTGGCTCCCAATAGGCGTTTAAGTTCCACTACTGCTTTATTGGTTGTATTTAGATCGGCAAGTTTTATTTCGGCACTGCTAAACTCGTTCTCGCCAAGGTCCAGCATATATTTTACAAAACCGATATTGGTGATGGCATACTTATTATCAAACTCCTGCTGCAACGCAAAACTGCCGGTAACGCTGGCATTGTAACTATTAAGTGCCTCGGTAAGCAAAAAAGAATTGGCTTTACGGTTAGGCAGGTAAACCGTAAGTGGTAAAAAATTAGTGCCCGCCGAAACACCCACTGCATTTTCTACACCGGCTCCCAATACCAGCGACGGATCTTCGGTTTCGCCCAATATAAACTTTCCGCTTATAAGGTGTTGGGCAAGCCCACTTACCCCGGTATAATTAGCATCTACCCCCTTTAAAAATATAATGCTTTGTAACCCTTCGTTTACCAGCACTGCTTTTTCTTCGGCTATCATTGATACGGCGGTTACACCATTAACACCCTTTATTACTTGTAACTGTGCCGGTGTAAGGGTTAAAAACTTAGCGTTGCTGGCAGGGGCAATTCTTACATCGGCATAAAAATCAGCATATAACCCCTTTACCAGGTCCTCAAAACCGTTAAACACACTCAACACTATAATGAGTGCCGCCGAACCCACTGCAATGGCCAGCACGCTTATCCACGAAATTATGTTAATGGCATTAGTGCTTTTTTTGGCCTTAAAGTATCGCCATGCAAAAATTAAAGTCATAATGCACCCAAAGTGGAGATGAAAAGATAATAAATGCCGGTAGCAGGCTGCTTACGCTTCGGTTTGATTTTTAGTTCCGTCGTCTTCATTAATCTTTTTAAATATCTCTTCCATTTTTGAAACATAGTCCAACGTATCGTCGTGGTAAAATTGCAATACCGGTATCCGTCTCAGTTGATGCTTTATTCTGTCGCTCAGTTCCTTTTTAACCTCCCATGCTTTGTTCTCTATTTTCTTCATTACCTCGTCGGCATTTTGCACTTTAAACAGGCTCAGGTAAATTCTCGCCTCTAACAAATCGGGGGTTACCTGCACTTTCGATATCGATATCATACCCCCGTCAACCATGGTTAACCCTAGCCGCATAAATACATCATTCAGCTCCTGTTGCAACACTGCGGCCACCTGCTTTTGTCGTTTTCCTTCTGTCATATAAATACTATTAATCGGGGTAAAATTAGTTTCTTTGTACCAATCCGTATCATTTAAAGCACTGATGAAGAAATACTCCCGCCTTTTTAAATACCTGTCTTCTTACAAAAAAAGCATCGTTCTTTATTTCTTTTTTACCATTTTTAGCATAGTTTTTTCGCTGGTTTCGCTGGGTACATTGCCGTTTTTTTTACGCCTGATATTTCAAACCGAAGCACTGGTACTTACGGCACCTAAAGGCATTCATACTTCTGGCGATGTTATTGAATATATTAACTACCAAATAAGCCACCTGATTGCTGTTAACGGCGCAAATGGGCCAATAGTGGCACTGGCTTTTATTTGCCTCATTATAATAGTATCGGTTTTTTTAAAAAACATGTTTTTATACCTTTCGTATTACGTGCTGGCCCCTATTAAAAACGCGGTAATGACCCGGTTGCGTGCCGAGCTTTACAATAAGCTTTTACAGTTGCCTATAGGCTATTTTACCGATCAGCGCAAGGGCGATGTTATGAGCAGGATGACCAACGATATTGGTGAACTGGAGGTATCAGTGGTGGGCACTTTGGAAGGGTTCATTAAAGATCCGCTTACCATTATCATAATACTTGGCGCCCTTATTTTTATAAGCCCGCAACTATCTATTTTCCTATTTATTTTTTTACCATTAACGGGGGTTATTATTGGGCGCATAAGCCGCACACTAAAAAAACAGGGTAACGTGGCGGCCATAAAACTGGGCGAAGTATTATCGGTATTAGATGAAACACTGGGCGGATTGCGGGTTATAAAAGCATTTAATGCCGAGGGCTTGCTTCGCAAAAAATTTACCACTACCAACAACGAAATTTTTGTGGTAAAAAATAAAATGCAGTACCGCCGCGACCTGGCATCGCCCATGAGCGAATTTTTGGGCGTATTGGTACTATGCGGCATTTTATGGTTTGGCGGCAGGCTGGTACTGAGCGCCAACAGTGGCCTTGAGGCCGAGGCGTTCATTTCGTACATTGCCATATTTACGCAAATCATTAGCCCGGCAAAATCGTTATCTACTTCATTTTACAATATGCAACGCGGCAGTGCTGCCATTGCCCGTATTGAAGAAATACTAATGGCCCCGGTTAAGGTAGACGAAAACGAAAATGGGCTGCAACTATCCAGTTTTACCAGTACCATTGAATTTAAAAATGTAAGCTTTCAGTACGAGGACAAGATTATTCTTCAAAACATAAACCTAACTATAACCAAGGGTAAAACCATTGCATTGGTAGGCTCATCGGGCGCAGGCAAAAGCACGCTGGCCGACCTTATACCCCGCTTTCACGATGTTACAGGTGGCCAATTGTTGATTGACGGCGTAAACATAAAAGACTACAGCCTGCACTCGGTACGTACGCAAATGGGCATTGTAACCCAGGAGCCGATATTGTTTAATGATACCATTACCAACAATATTGCCCTGGGCATGGAACATGCGCAACCCAACCAGGTTGTAAGCGCCGCCAAAATTGCCAATGCACACAATTATATTATTGAAAAAGAAGACGGCTACCAAACCAATATTGGCGACCGTGGCAGTAAGTTAAGCGGTGGCGAACGCCAACGGCTTACCATAGCAAGGGCAGTATTAAAAAATCCGCCGATACTTATATTAGACGAAGCAACCTCATCGCTTGATACCGAAAGTGAGCGGCTGGTACAGGATGCCATTAATAACATGATGCAAAACCGCACCAGTATTGTTATTGCCCACCGCCTTAGTACCATTAGGCATGCCGACGAAATTATTGTACTGCACCACGGGCAAATAGCCGAACGTGGCACCCACGACGAATTACTTTCCCAAGGCGGCATTTATAAAAAGTTAGTTGATATGCAGGAGGTGCGGTAGTTTGTTATTAATGTGGCAGCCTGTTAGCATTCCTAAAATAATCTTTGCAGAAGGCTTACCAACTATCAATACTATGTAAGCGCCCAATGCCGTGTGCCGGTAGGTAGCCTTACCACTAATTGTTACTTATTTTTTTTATGGCGATGTATGCATAACTGCTTAATTGACCAGGGGTTTTTCATTGGTACAAGTATGCTACCTCTACGGACATGGAGGAAAGCTGCAAGCGGAGTTCCATGGATAACCAAACGCAGGTTGCCAAAAAAAGTAAAGCAAAAAATGATACTGATGCGTTTTTCGCCACCCCCTCTATTACTTTAATTTTCTATTCGTTTCTTTATGTAATATCTGGCAGGTATTCATCTACTATTGGTACAATTACTTTGCTAACAAAATTTAATACTATGGGCAGGCTTTGGATACTACTGGCTTTATTGGCTACTACGCTTACATCAAGTGGCCAAAAAGGGGGCAACTCTTTTACCGATAAATGGAAACAAATTGACACCATGGTGCTTTCGAAAGACCTTAGCCGGTCGGCACTTGCTATGGTAAATACTATTTATGATGAGGCCAAAACAAGAGGGCTGCAGGCACAAATGATAAAAGCGGTGTTATACCGCTTTGCATTGGAGCAACGCTTTACCGAAACCGATATTAACCAACAGGTACAGGCACTTGAAAAAGAAATTGCTGCCACCGCCGATCCATCGGCCAAGGCAATACTCAGCAGTTTGCTTGCAGGCATGTATCACAATTTTTTTCAACAAAACCGCTGGAGGTTTTACAACCGAAGCGCTACCATTGACTACGCCAAAGCCGACATTAACACCTGGAACAGTAACGAGCTGCATACCACCATTCGTTACTGGTACCAGCAATCGTTAATAAACGACCCTCCCTTAAAGCAAACTGCTATTGGCACCTATGCCGCCATACTTACCCCGTATAACACAAAAACAGAGCGCCCTACCCTGTACGACCTGCTGACACACAGGGCGCTAAACTATTATAAAAGCGAAGATGGCAGCATCAACAAACCTTTACAGTCTTTTGAATTAACCAACCCCGCTGCATTGGGTAATATCGATACGTTTATCCGCTATTCGATAATTACGTTAGACAGTACCAGCAATAAATGGAGGGCGCTTGAATTGTTTCAACAACTAACCTGTTTTCACCTGGCACAACACGATACCGCCGCTTTAATTGATGTTGACCTTGAGCGTATTGCTTTTGCCCGCAATAACGGCAATATACCCAATGCCGACAGCCTGTACTATTTAGCCGTTAAAGCCACCGCCGAACGTTTTAGTGCAAGCCGTTATGCTGCGCAAGCCTGGTATTTACTGGCTGCGTGGCATGCACAAAAAGCCGGGCAGTACCAGTCATTAACCGACACCGCAAACCAATGGCAATATATTGCTGCGCTGCAGATATGTAACCAGTTTTTACCATTAACCGACAGTACCGAGGGGCATGTAAACCTGTACAACCTGTACCACTCAATTAACGCCCGGCAATTAGCCGTTACTATGGAGCGGGTAAATGTGCCCAACCTGCCTTTTAGAACGTTGGTGCAATATAAAAATGTATCAACCATCTATTACCGTATTATATCCCTAACCCCGGCGTTAGAAGACAGTATTGAAAAAGTAATGGAACGGGAGAGGGGGTATCGCTCGTTGGTACTATTATCTACAACGCTTAGTTATGGCTCCCAACAACAACAGGCTTTGCCGCAGTTGAGCGATTACCAACAACATGCTGCTGAAATAAAAATAAACCCATTACCTGCGGGAAAGTATTATTTGCTGACCTCCTCGTCTGCCGATTTTTCTGACACCGCAAGGCTTTCTCTTACCACATTTCATGTGTCGGATATTAGTTTTATAAACAATGGCCCCGACTATTTTATGCTGCACCGCACTACCGGCAAACCACTGGTTAACGCAATGGTACAGGTGTACGAAAGAGGTTATAACAACCGGACCCGCACATACGGCCAACAGCCTAAAGAAAAATATACCACCGATGCCAATGGCTACTTTAATCTGGCAACAAAAAAAGACGACAGCCGTAACGTTACCCTACAAATAAAGTATGCAGGCGAAACGCTGATGTTAGCGTACGATCAATACGTAAGGCCGCTTACCTATACCGATTACAACAACAATGATGCAGATGATTACGAAAAAGATGAGGCGGACGATTATGAAGAAGACCATTCAAAAGCATACTTTTTTAAAGACCGTAGCATTTACCGGCCGGGGCAGGTAGTATACTTTAAACTGCTGGCCCTAACCAAAGACCTTACCACCCAAAAAAACAAACTATTTACAAAACTAAACCGCAGCGATAGCGAGTACGTGTACCTGCAGGATGCCAATGATCAATCTATCGATTCGGTGCTTGTATCGCTAAATCAATACGGCTCGTTTGCGGGTAGTTTTAAACTACCTGTCAATACACTAACCGGCCAATTTTCACTTAGCGCCGATTTTTTTGACGAAGAAATTAATGGGGATTTTTTAGTAGAAGAATACAAACGACCCACCTTTTATATTGAGCTGGAAAAACCCGGCGGCGCCTACCGGCTGAACGACACCCTAACCGTAAACGGCACCGCCACAGCCTATGCCGGCAATACGGTGGATGGCGCCAACATTAAATACAGGGTAACCCGCAAAGGCAGGTTTATGTACCCATGGCTATGGTATAAAGGCACAAGCCCGTCATCGGCCGAAACTACCATCACCTTTGGCGAAGCCACTACCGACGCCTCGGGCAAGTTTGCTATTAAATTTGCTGCACTGCCAAACGAAACCATTGACAAGGCTACGCTACCCGTTTTTGACTTTGAAGTACATGCTGACATTACCGACCGCTCAGGCGAAACCCGCAGCGAGACCATTACCGTTGCGGCTGCCTATCATTCGTTAAACGTACTGTTAACTATTGCTGCCACAGCCGAAGCCGACAGCCTGAAAACCTTTACAGTTGTTACTGAAAATATTGCAGGCGACAAACAGCCAGCTACGGTAAAGGTTGATTTTTACCGGTTGTTAGCACCCGCCGGGCTGGTAAGAAAACGGTTTTGGCCACAACCCGACCAATACATTTATTCAGCCCTGGAATACAAGCAATTTTTTCCCATAGATGAATACGCCAGCGAAAGCGACAAGGCTACCTGGGCCAGGGGAGCAGCTATATACAGTACAACCCTAAACACCGCGACAACCACCAAAGGCACTATACCGCCAAACCTTTTAACACCGGGCTGGTATTTGATTGAAGCTACTGCAACCGACAAAGATGGCAACGAAATAAAAAGTCTCAAATACACACAACTGTACAGCAAAACCAATGGCCGTTTTAGCGGAAATAACTACCTGTTTACTTCCATTATAAACAATGCCACCGAACCTGGCAGGCCTGCTGCTTTTTTGTTGGGCAGTAATGCCAGTGATGTGCATGTAATACAGCAAACCCTACATCAGCCAAAAGCAAAAAGTACTACCATACAAAGGGACTTTACTTTTTACACCATCAACAAAAATGTAAAAGAAATAAGCGTATTGCCTCGCGTAAGCGATATAGGCGGCATGGCTGTGAACATTGCGTTTGTAAAAGACAACCGCATGTACACTTTTACGCAACAAATTATGGTTGATGACAAGCAGCAGCAAATTGATATAGCAGTAAAAACGTACCGCAACAAAATTGAACCCGGCAGCAAAGAAACATGGACCATACAGCTTTTTGGCAACAATAAAGAAGCTGCCGCCGCAGAGGTGCTCACCAGCATGTACGATGCCTCGCTTGACCAGTTTACCCCACATGCATGGCAAGTGCCAAACCAACCAACCCGCACATTTTATGGCGATGAATGGGATTACAACACCGGGTTTGGCAGCGAAGCAGGTAGTCAAAACCAGCCGAACATACCAGCCAAAAGCTATTATAAACAGTATGCTGATATTGCTAACCAAATAGGGTTTCTACAAGTTTCCATGCAAATGGAAAGGCAATTGCAGGGTAGCGTAGCTGGCATTCAATTATCAAACGACCTAAATGATGTAGTTGTAACGGGCTATGGAATGAAAAAAACGGATTTGACCGGTGCCGCCATTACTATACGCGGTGCTGCCAGCCCAAATGGAGCAAATGCCCCATTATACGTGGTAGATGGCGTGATCGTTTCCTCAATTGAAGGGCTTAACCCCGACGATTTTGAAAGTGTAGAGGTATTGAAAAATGCGGCAGCCACCGCATTGTACGGCGCAAGGGCCGCAAATGGCGCAGTGATAATCTCTACCAAAAACGGCGAGGGTAAAAAGAAGGAGCCACCAGTTAAAATACGTACCAATTTTAATGAGACCGCCTTTTTCTATCCACAGTTGTTGACCGACAAACAAGGCAACCTGTCGTTTAGCTTTACCCTGCCCGATGCGCTGACCCAATGGAAATGGCAGGTGTTTGCCCACAATAAGGCAGCTGAGTATGGGCTTACCCAAAAAACAATTGTAAGCCAAAAAACGCTTATGATACAGGCCAATGCGCCACGTTTTATGCGGCAGGGCGATACCATGGAGTTTAGTGCTAAAATCAGCAACCTTAGCGACAAGCCATTAAACGGTAAGGCTACCCTGGAATTACTTGATGCCATTACATTGGAGCCAGTTGACAAAGCATTTTTGAACAGTGGTACAGCCATTCCTTTTACTGTACCGGCCAACCAGGGTACATCGGTAGCGTTTAGCATTAAGGTGCCTGCCAATTTTACCAACCCCCTTACCTGGCGGGTAGTGGCCCGTGCCGGCAATTATAGCGATGGCGAAGAAAACACCTTACCTGTATTAAGCAACAGGATGCTGGTAACCGAAAGTCTGCCGTTGTTTGTAAAAGGCGACACCACCCAGCCCTTCACCTTTACCAAACTGCTGCAACAAAAAAGCCCCACGTTACAGCACCAATCAGTAACCGTAGAGTTTACCACCAACCCGGTTTGGTATGCGGTGCAATCGCTACCCTACCTGGCAAAATACCCTTACGAGTGTGCAGAGCAAACCTTTAACCGGTTTTTTGCCAATGCATTGGGCGCCTATATTGTTGGCAGCAATCCTGCCATAATACAGGTGTTGGATGTTTGGAAAAAAGATTCCACTGCACAAAAAAGCAACCTGGCTAAAAACGAAGCCTTAAAAAATATACTGTTGCAGGAAACACCCTGGGTGCTGGAAGCCCAAAGTGAGGAGCAGCAAAAG
>Ga0209181_10000073_pt1 | contig 157750 bp, 139 predicted proteins | sample MAT05_FD_187208 | JGI IMG/M metagenome (GOLD analysis project Ga0209181, IMG submission 187208) | Freshwater microbial communities from Lake Fryxell liftoff mats and glacier meltwater in Antarctica - MAT-05 (SPAdes) (version 2) | ecosystem: Environmental > Aquatic > Freshwater > Ice > Liftoff...
ACGGCGAACGGCAAACGGTGAACGGCGAACGGCGAACGGCGAACGGCAAACGGCAAACGGCAAACTGCAAACGGCAAGAGTCTGTTCGGTACCGGGACATTGTCGGCGCGCGGATACCACGGACGGGGCAGTGGTGGGGGCGAGTTCGAATCCGAGCAGGTCTGGCGCTGCTCCTGCGGCATTGGTGCGGATTTTTTTTGATTGAACAACCGTATCGGAGTTGGGGGCAGTTCCCTTAAAGAAGCAGTTGCAGTTCCTCCGCGGCTCGCTGTTTCCTCCGCGATCTCCGCGTGATAATCCGGCGCCTTCATCCAGGCGAAACCTGCCGAATGCCCGACCAGGCCCCGGAAATACCTGAACGAAGGCATACTTCCCCCAGCGCTGTGCCGCTCCGTTATTGTGTCCCCATGCCCGTCATCATCAATCAGGAATACGTGCACGCCTTCGCCACGTCCGGCGCCCTCGAGCGCTGGATGCACGCGAACTACGACTCCGTCCCCGAACTCTGGCTCAAAATTCACAAGAAGGCATCGGGACTGCCCACCGTTACGTACGCCGAAGCGCTGGATGTCGCGTTGTGCTTTGGCTGGATTGACGGCATTTCCAAATCGTTCGACGACACCTCCTTCCTGCAACGCTTTACCCCTCGACGCGCCCGCAGCATCTGGTCAATCATCAACACCGCAGATATCGCACGCTTGACCAAAGACGGGCGAATGCAACCGGCCGGAATGGCGCAGGTGGAAGCCGCGAAGGCCGACGGGCGCTGGGACAAGGCCTACGGCGGTGCCAAAATCATGACCACGCCCGACGCTCTCATGCGGGCAATTGACGCGATCGCCACAGCGCGCGCGACGTACGACACCTTGTCCAGTCAGAATCGGTACGCGCTGGCCTTTCGGCTGAACAACATCAAAACCGAAGCGGCGCGAGCTCGGCGTATCGCGGAGTTTGTGGCGATGTTGTCGCGTGGAGAAACATTGTATCCGAATGGGAAAACTTCGAGTGTGCGCGCAGAGGGCAAGACCAAGGCCCAGCCGGTGCCTGAGAAGAACGCGGCGGTACGTTCGTCTGCGAAAACAGCGCCGGTGGGAAAGAAGGCCGCGGAGAAAACGGTGAAAAAAAGCGCGAAGAAGACGGTGAAAAACTTGGCAAAGCCGGGCGCCACCAAAGTGGGAAAGAAGGTGGTCAGGAAAATGGCGAAGAAGTCCTGATATTACGTTCGCAGTTGAACCCACGGCGCTTGCGCCGGACACGGTTCGTAAACTGCGTGAGCTGGCGGTGCGATGGACCGATGTCGGAGCCGCGGGGGCCTCGTGAACGCGCAATCTATCCGCCGATACGTTTGCGTTGAGTACTACAAAACGCCAGTCCAATGCCCCGAGGCGCCGTCATCAACTATTTGCAGGTGCTCCCACGTTGGTCATGCACATGGTGCGCCCCTTCGCATCGAACTGCTCGGCCGAAATTGTGGCGGCGCCGCGTACTTGTGGTGGCCGATGTGCAGCGGGCAAGCACGAGACGCATCAAGGGATTGGATGAGGTCAGGGGTCCATTAAATCGGGGTAACCTCACTCGCCTCGCCCGCGAGCCCGCTACATTCTTCCGGCACCGCGATTGAGTTTCTTATCCCGCACTCTCCCGACACCGCTTATGCGCTTGCGCTTCGCTGTTCCGATATTGCTACTCCCGCTCTGCCTGCACGCTCAGCCGCCGGTCACAGGCGGTCCACCAGGCCGGGGCCGCCCGGAGGGCGTCGCGCCTGCGCCTCTCCCGGACAGTCTCCTGCAAACGTCCCTGCGCGTCTTCCTCGATTGTCAGGGCGGGGTTCGAGGTTGTGATCGTGACTTTTTTGTGCAAGAGCTGAACTACGTCAACTGGGTCCGCGACCGTTTTGACGGCGATGTGCACCTCCTCGTGACCACGCTGAATGCCGGGAATGGTGGCCGCGAACTCACCATCAATTTTATCGGTCAAAAGAAGTACCTGGGTAAGTTGGATACCCTGGTAGTCAGCACACTTCCAAACGACGCTGATGATCAAGTGCGTCGCGAATTGTTGCGCACGTTCCAGCTGGGTCTCGCCCCGTTTGTGGCGCGCACGCCGATCTCCTCGCGCCTTCGCATCGGACTGCTTGCCGGCGTGGTGCCGCAGCGCGCCAGTCCGCGAAACGTGAAGGATCCGTGGAATTTTTGGCTGTACCGTATCGACGGCAACATCGCGGCCAGCGGTGAGCAGTTGGTCAAGTCGCTCAATCTTTCCGGATCGGTGTCCGCTGCACGAACCACCGAAAAGTGGAAGATCAACCTGGCAGGGACTACCGGGTACAACGAGCGCGACTTCAAGGTATTCGTCAGCAGCACGACGGTGCCAGGCGGGCGCGATACCGTGCCCGTCGTCGTGCTCCAACGCAGCGCCGCAGCGAATGCCCTTATCGGTCGCACCATGACCAATCACCTCACGCTGGGGCTGAAAGCGTCAGGTGGCTTCTCCGAAATCCTGAATCAGTCGCTCTCGATGCGCGTGGCACCGGCAATTGAGTACAACGTGTTCGATTGGACCGAGGCCACACGGCGCCAGCTTACGGCCCTCTATTCGTTGGGTGTCAATCACTACGGCTACTACAGCACGACGATCTTCGGCGAAGACAACGAAACGCGCCTCAATCAGACATTGCTGCTGTCGGTCGCAAGCCGCCAGAAGTGGGGCAACACGAACGTGTCGCTGGAAGGGTCGCACTACTTCGACGACGTCAGTCGCAACCTGTTGACGTTGTCCGGCTTCGTTGATCTCCGACTCGGGCGCGGCTTTTCGCTCAACTTCCGCGGATCGGCGTCGCGGGTGCGCGATCAAATTTACATCTCGGCCGCCGGGCGAACCGAACGCGACATTCTGACGCAGCGCCAACAGTTGCAAACCAATTTCCGGTACAACATTTTTGCCGGAATGGGTTATACCTTCGGCTCCATTTACAACACGATTGTCAATCAACGATTTGGCACGTTGGGGGAGACCGGTCGGCGGTTTGGCTTTGGCGGCGGGTGACGTTTAGGCCCCAGCTTTTTCTCGAGGACAGCTATCCTTGCGCCACGCCAGCTGGCACTTCACGACTGCGTTTGCGTCAGTGTGCCGAGTTTTGCTGTGACATGTGCACGCGCATCAAGGAGTGGCGATAGCCGCTGAGTTACCCAGCGCACCGCACGGCGTATCATTGCAGCAACGCAGATTTATCGCAGAAGCCGGGGCCGATCGTCGACGCCGCTCCTGCGCGTCCGAACGACATACTGTCGCTGGCGGCTGGCGCATGGCTTACGATTCGATCAACCCTCCTCGTCCCCCAAATAATCGTGACCAACATCCCCGAAGCCCTCAGTCAGGCGCTGGCCGGCAGCTATGCCATCGAGCGCCAATTGGGGGCCGGTGGCATGGCGACCGTGTGGCTCGCCCGCGACCTGCGGCACGAGCGTGCGGTGGCTATCAAAGTGCTTCGCGACGATCTTGCCGAGTCGCTGGGCCGAAAGCGATTCGTGCGCGAGATCCGACTTGCGGCCGGGCTCAATCACCCCCACATCCTGCCCCTGTACGACTCGGGCGAGGCCGAGGGCTTTCTCTTTTTCGTCATGCCCGTCATGCAGGGACAGACGCTGCGCAGCAGGCTCGCCGAGGAAGGACGCCTCCCCGTAGAAATCGCGGTGCGCATTGCCAGCGAGGTGGCCGACGCGCTCGACTACGCGCACCGCCACGACGTCGTACACCGCGACATCAAGCCGGAGAACATCCTGCTGCATGAAGGGCACGCGATCGTCGCCGACTTCGGCATTGGCAAGGCCCTCGCGGTCGCCGCCATCGAGCCCGCGATGTTCACGCAGGTCGGCGTCACCGTTGGCACCCCCGCGTACATGAGTCCCGAGCAGGCGGCGGGCGAGGAGGTTGATGGTCGCAGTGATCTCTTCGCGCTGGGCTGTGTCCTGTATGAGATGCTGACGGGTGACGTCGCATTCTCGGGCGCCACGGCGCAGGCGACCATCGCCAAGCGCTTCTTTCACACGCCGCCGGCTGTCAGCGAGACGCGAAGTGAGGTTTCGACCTCACTGTGCGATGCGGTCGCGCGATTGCTCGCCAAGGCACCGGATGATCGCTACACGAGCGGCGCACACTTAATCGAGCAGCTCAGAACTCCGTCGGGCGCGCCGCCGCTGCACGCGCGCCCGCTCACATCCAACGCGACTGTCGAAACGGTGATTGCGCCCAACTCGATCGCCGTGCTGCCCTTCGTCAACATGAGCGCCGATGCGGAAAACGAGTTCTTCAGCGACGGCCTTACCGAGGAACTCCTGACCGATCTGTCGCGTGTGCAATCGCTTCGGGTCACGTCGCGCAACTCCTCGATGTCGTACAAGGGGACCACGAAGAGCGTGCGGGAGATCGGCCGCGAGCTCGGTGTGCGTCACGTGCTCACGGGGAGCGTGCGTCGCGCAGGCAACGCGCTCCGGATTACCGCGCAACTCGTCGAAGTGCGCAATGATGCCCAGCTCTGGGCGGAGAAATACAGCGGCACGATGGACGACGTCTTCGACCTGCAGGAGCGTGTGTCGCGTGCCATCGTCGATGCGCTCAACGTGACGCTGTCACCCGAGGAAAGCGATCGCCTCAGCGACCGCCCCATCGCCGACGCGCGCGCCTTCGAGCTCTTCCTGTTGGCACGACAGGAGTTGCGGCAGTACAACGTGGAACGCGCCATGCCGCACCTCGAGCGCGCCATCGCCATCGAGGGCGAGGTGCCTGCGCTGCGCGCGCTGCGGGCGCAGGCGCTTTTAATGCGCGTTCGCAGCGGCATCGATCGCAGTGAAGCCATCATGAGCGCCGTCGACGCGGCCGCGCGGGCGCTCATCGCCGACGCGCCCGATCGCGCCTACGGCCATGCGCTGCTCGGCTATTTGTGCTACGAGACCGGCGACCTCAAGGCCGGAGTACAATCGCTGCGGCGAGCCATGGAGCTCGATCCCGTCGATGCCGACGTGCACTTCTTTCTCGGCATCTCGCTGATCGCCGCCGGGCAGCACGAGGAAGCGTATCGACTGAGCCAGCATGTGCTCAAGATCGACCCGTCCTCCTCGCTGGCGGGGATGCTTGACGGTGTCGCGACCTGGTTCGTCGGACGTCCGGAAGACGGCATTTCATCAATAGAGCGCGCGCTCGCGCTCGAGCCGGAGAGCGTGATTCATCGCTGGGCGATGGCGTATCACTATCTGCTCGTAAATCGCCTTGCCGATGCGAAGCGTCAAGCGGCGTGGCTCGAGGATCGCGCCCCGCAGCTTCCCTACACGCAGCAGATGCTGGCCCTCATCGCCGCGCTCGACGGGCGCACCGACGAGGCGCGAGCGCACATTGCCCGCATCGACATGAGTGCGCTCGATTCGCATCACATGTTCCACCTTGCCGAGTCGATGATCATGTCGGGCGATCTCGCGCGGGGGACGGAGCTGTTCGAGCAGGCGGTGAACGGGAATTTCTATCCGCATGACTTCTTCGCGTACTACTGTCCCTTTTTGCAGCCGCTGCGCGGATCTCCGGCGTTCAAGCGCATCGTCGACACGGCGGCACGCCGCGTGGCGGAATTCCGGCGGTAGGTGTGGGCGAATGTTGATGTTCGACAGGGCCCCCGGCGCGCGCGGTCCGGTACGCGACGGGGAATGGATCGTTCGCACCGTTGACCGGTGTGCCGTTGGTGGCCACCACTCACGGGCCGCGACATCTCGGAACCTCGTTTGCAACCGGTGTTGCGAGCATACGAGCGCTGGGTCGCCAAATGTATCGTCGGCAAACAGCGGGTAAATGACGAATTCCGGACAAGCGGGAGAGACCCGATGATCGGAGCAATCCAGATTTGTCCGCGACCAACACATCGGATCACAGGCACTCGTGCATTCTTCGGTTCGCCAAAGCATGTACGCAGTTGGCGTTCAGTGCCGACATCACGCATGCCCATTAGAAATTCGCATCCGCTGCTCACGCAATCGTCGTGGGCAATACCGCACGTGGTGCAGTGTCGCAGAAGTCTCGTGGCATTCAGCGGCGTCTTTTGCCCCAGGGCGTCGTGACACTCCCTCGCCATTGCGCTGCGATGACTCGGTCGCACGCCTCGCCCCGCGGCAACGTTCATCCGCTGCATGAGCCACGGGACTTCCGCGACACTACACCTGCAGGCAATAGAACGCAAAATTGGAAGTCCTTGACGTTCATCCGGTTAAACGATCGGTCGACGCGGTCGAGCCGATCCGTTCGAGCAATCCTGCTTCATGATGGTACACATTCCCTACCTGCAGCCGTTCGCCGACGTCAACAAACGCACCTCACGACTCGTAGCGAACATTTCGCTGGTCAAGCAGAATCTCTGTCCACTGTCGTTTATGGGCGTGCCGGAACGCGATTACGTCAAAGGTACCATCGCCATTTACGAATTCAATCGTGTCGAACTGCTGCGGGACGTGTACGCATGGGCATACGAACGTTCGTGTGAACCGTACCACGTTGTGCAACGCTCAGTCGTGCAGCCCGATCCCATCCGCCTGCGTTATCGCCAGCGGATAAACGATATCGTCCGGGAAATGGTCGTGCCGGCGGCAGCGTGCTGGGATCGAAACCCGCAAACCACGCGAGCGTGGCGGCAACACCGACCGTGACTCCAAGGCCCAGCAGTGCCCGCCCGGCCAGATTCGTTCGCAGAACAGGGTGTCTTCGTGACAGGTTAGTACATTACGAGACTCAACCGTTTTTCGCGCCAGAAATAGACTACTCAGATCTGCCGCGCGCCCTGTTCGACATGGCGCGACGCGATGAACTGAGCGGCCAACGTTCGGTTTTTGACACGATCACGGTGCTGAGGCAAGCGCGCAGTTTTCTCAAGCTGCCGGCAGAATACTCACTGGATATTCAAACGCTGCACAACGATCATGTGCTGGCGCGCGCCCGTATCGAACAAAATGTCGTCGAGGTTGAAGGCCGGGTCCGAACGTGGCTCGCGCCATTCGAGAACGCCGAGCGCCAATCTTTAGAGGAGTCGAGATGCTGAACATCCATTTGCTGGTAACGGTTGCCGTCCTGACCATGGCACCGCATCGTGTCACACAACAACCGCAAACGGTCGCGTTGCTTGACTATCACGCCACGGTTCCGGCCGCGTGGACGTTCAGAAAACCATCATCCACCATGCGCTTGGCCGAGTATGTCGCCGGTTCCGCCGGTGGCGCGGAAGTGGTGGTGTATTTCTTCGGTCCGTCGCAAGGCGGCACTGTCGACGCCAATCTCGCGCGCTGGAAAAGTCAGTTCAGCAATCCGAGTGGCGCGCCAGTTGACGAAAAAATCTCGCACGAAAAGAGCGGTGCGTTTCCGCTTACCATCGCGGAGTATCACGGGACTTATGCGCGGGGGACCGGTGCCGGAAGCGCGCCAGATGAGGCGCGTCCCGATCACGTATTGCTGGCAATTGTCGCCGAAACTCCAAAGGGCACGTTGTTCTTCCAGTTGTTTGGACCGACAGCAGCCGTCGCGGCACAACGTACGGCATTTCTGGCGTTTGTGCACAGCCTGAAGTAATGCGTTGCGATTGGTGCCTCACATCACGCGATGGGTTGGGATCAATCGCGCGTGCGGCGCGTATGAAATGAGGCGCAAACGTTCGCTGCCGATTCAACGATTTCCGAGGCCGCCCGATGTCGAAATTTCCGAATGACAACCCGCCGGTCGATCCCCGCGATTCGTCACTCCACGACAACCCTGCAATCCCCGACCACATGCCCAGTCACCAAGCCTCGCGCGGCGACCCGACAGATCCCGTGAACAAGGGCGATGGCCCTTTGCCAGAAGAGTTGACGGGCCGAGCGGCCGGAACGGGTGAAGACCTGCTCTCGCTGTTTGCGAATGGCAGTGACGAACACCTCGCCGACGGTTTCCGCGCGGGCAACGGAGACGATCCAGACACCGACGCTGAGCGCTCGGACGATCAGGCCCAAATAGACCGGTAGCGCTCGTCGCGGGGGTGCACCGGCGATCTCGGCATAGGTCGCGCCAGCGATCTCTGCATAGGTCGTGCCAGCGATCTCGGCATAGGTCGTGCCAGCAGTCTGGCGCCATGGTCGCAATTGCGAAGTCGCGGTCGCGACCACAGCATGAGGCATGCTGAAATCCCTCCGTCTGCCACACCCCATCGTCCTCCTTCTTGGCGCCGTAATCACCGCGGCGCTTTTTACGTGGGGACTCCCCGCCGGCGAATACACGCGGCAGGCAGACGCCGCCACCGGTCGCCAGGTCGTGGTACCGGGCACGTACCACACGGTTGAGCGCGCACCCGTTGGATTTTTTGCCGCAGCGGTCGCCATTCCGCGCGGGTTCATCGAAGCCGGAGACGTTATCATGACGATTCTCCTGGCCGGCGGCGCGTTTGTGCTGCTCGATCAGGTAGGGGTGTTGCGCCGAGCGGTGGGGGCGCTGACTGGCCGCCTCAAATTGAAGGGCATGTGGGCGATACCCATTGTCTCACTGTTTTTCTACTGCATGGGTGGACTTGAAAACATGCAAGAGGAAATCATTCCGCTCATTCCGGTCATGCTGATTCTGGCGCGCAGCATTGGCGTCGACGCGCTGACCGCGGTCGCCATAAGCGCAGGATCCGCTATGGCGGGATCGGCGTTCAGTCCGGTGAATCCGTTTCAGGCGGGCATCGCGCTCAAGCTGGCGGAACTCCCGCCAACCGAGGGCGCCGCCTTGAGAACCGCGATGTTCGTCGTGGCATTCGTTGCGTGGGTGGCGTTCACGCTTCGCTACGCATCACGCAATCGCGTGGAGACAGCATCTGTTGCCAGCGACGACACAGCGAAGTTTGGCGCACGCGATGCGATCATGCTGTTCGCCGTGCTTTCGCCCGTGCTGATTTATGTGTATGGTGCCCTCGCATTCAACTGGGGATTTAATGAACTCTCGGCGGGATTTCTGATTGGCGGTATTCTGGCAGGCGCCATTGGCGGGCTTGGCGTTGAACGCACCACGAAGTTGTTTCTGGGCGGAATGGAAGCGTTGCTGCCGGCCGCGCTGCTTATTGGTGTCGCGCGTTCAATTTCGGTGGTGTTGGCTGATGGCCGGGTAATCGACACGGTTCTGCATTCGCTCGCCGCACCACTGGGCGAAGCGCCCGCCAGCGTTGCGGCGTTGCTGATGATTCCGTTTCACATGCTGGTGCACATTCCTGTTCCCAGCGTGAGCGGTCAAGCCGTGTTGACCATGCCGGTGTTGGTGCCGTTGTCAGACCTGTTAGGCCTCTCACGGCAGGTCACCGTCCTCGCGTATCAGATGGGTGCCGGACTGACGGACTTTCTTACGCCGACAAACGGCGCACTCATGGCCGTTCTGCTTGCCGCCGGTGTCAGCTTTCAGAAGTGGTTTCGATTTGCGCTGGCCGGATGGGCGGTGTTGATGAGCATTGGAGTGGTGGGCATTCTGGCCGCAATCGCGATAGGCTGATTGGCTTGCCTGCGTTGCGTTGCGTTGCGTGGCGGCTTAGCGCGGCTGCTTCGCGTGCCTGATTCGCTTGCCTGCTTTGCGTGGCGACGTCACATCACCCGGTTCGCTACGCGATGCCGCATTGGCGTTGCGACGAACTGTCTTGCGACGCTCTGACTATTACTGTGCGCTCAGACTCCAGATGACCAGTCCGACCGTCACGGCAGTCAGCACAGCAAACGCAATCTTCCAGGCGGAGTAGGGACGATCACCCTTCACCGCGCCTGTCTGCCCATTCACGACAACCCGCCACGACTTGTTCGCAAACTTGTACGAACAAATCCACACCGGCAGCAGAATGTGCTTGAAGGCGATCTGTCCGTATTGTGTGTTCACGCGACCCACACGTTGCTCGTCGCCGCCAATATCTGATCGCACCGCGCGTTCAATTCCCTGATTGAAAATCTGCTGCGCCTGTCCGAACGCGGGTTCAAGGGCGAGCTGATACGCCTCGACGGTAAACCCCGCCACGAAATCGTCCGTGAACGGCGCCAGTTTTTGAATGTCCCACCCCTGGAGCACACTGGCGAGATGATCGGGAATACTGGACGACGCCAGCACGAGCGTGTCGTCAAAGTCCACATTGACGTGCCCTGAAGCCTGGTACCAATCGGTCACCGTGCGCGTCTGGACGACCTGGCGGCCATTGGCGTCGCGCGTGACTTCCTGCACTTGCCGATGAATGCCGCGTTGCCCTTCGTAGTCGCAGGATGTTTCGGCATCAAATGTCCAGCACGGCAAATACACCCCGCGTACCCCTTGCGCTGTGCTGACGGTTTTCCTGAGCGCATTGGGCGCAAACCATCGCCCGTGAATCCATTTGCGGAACAGGTCCTGCGCCGACGCCGGTTCGAGTGTGAAGGGCACTATGCCGCGCGGCTGAATCTGTCGTCCCGTGCGCGCCTGCGCCGACACCATGGGCGCGGCGCAGAACGCGCAGACCGACGCGACAACATGCGGGTCGAACCGTGTTTGCGCGCCACACAGCGGGCACTCCACCACCTGCGCTTCAATGGCCTGTTCGTTGCCTTTCTGCAACTGCAGCGCTGTGCGATAATCCAGCTCTTCGTGCGCCGCGGCCATTGCGGCCGCGTCAAACGAAGGCAAATCGTTGTGTGTGCCGCACGTTGGGCAAATCAGTTTGCCAACGCCCGGCGCAAACTTGAGCGACGCTCCGCAGTTGCTGCACGGAAAGACCCGCGTGGCAGGATCAGCTTGCACGGGCGGCCAGCATCGGCAAATGCAGCCGCATCTCGCGAGCGCACCGCACCGCATCTTCGTACCCGGCGTCGGCGTGACGCATGACCCCCGTTGCGGGATCATTCCACAACACGCGTTTCAGGCGCTCGTCGGCCGCGCTCGTACCATCGCACACAATGACCACGCCGGCATGCTGCGAGTACCCCATACCAACGCCACCGCCATGATGCAGCGACACCCAGGTCGCGCCACCTGCCGTGTTCAGCAAGGCGTTGAGCAACGGCCAGTCCGACACCGCATCCGAACCGTCACGCATTCCTTCTGTTTCGCGATTGGGTGAAGCCACCGATCCCGAATCGAGATGATCGCGACCAATCACAACGGGCGCTTTGAGTTCGCCGCTGCGTACCATCGCGTTAAACGCGAGTCCCGCGCGGTCGCGATCACCCAACCCAATCCAGCAGATGCGCGCGGGCAATCCCTGAAAACTGATACGTTCACCTGCCAGATCGAGCCAGCGATGCAGTCCGGCATCATTTGGAAACAGTTCCTTCATCTTCGCATCGGTCTTCGCGATGTCTTCCGGGTCGCCACTGAGTGCCACCCAACGAAACGGCCCTTTGCCGCGACAGAACAGCGGACGAATGTACGCTGGCACGAAACCCGGAATATCAAATGCGTTGGTCACCCCCGCATCGAAGGCCACCTGCCGGATGTTATTGCCGTAGTCGACCGTCGGGATGCCGATCGCCTGAAGATCGAGCATGGCCTGCACATGGACCGCACAGCTTTTTGCCGCTGCATCACGAAGCATCGCGTGTTGCGAGTTGTCGGCCTGCGCGGCCCGCCACTGCTCGACACTCCAACCAATGGGCAGGTAGCCATTCACGAGATCGTGCGCGGACGTTTGATCGGTGACGAGGTCCGGCTTGAGACCACCGGCGCGCGCACGTCGCACCAACTCGGGACCAATCTCTGCGGCGTTGCCTAACAAACCTACAGACACCGCGCGTTTTTCCGCCGCGTATCGCGCCATGCGCGCCAATGCGTCATCAATGTCCGTCGCCTGCTCGTCGAGATACCGCGACTTCAACCGGAAATCGATGCGGCTTTGCTGACACTCGATGCAGAGCGAACTGGCCCCGGCAAACGATGCTGCGAGCGGTTGCGCACCACCCATACCACCAAGTCCCGCAGTCAATATCCATTTGCCAGCCAGACTGCCGCCAAAGTGTTGGCGACCCGCTTCGACGAACGTTTCGTACGTGCCCTGCACAATGCCCTGGCTGCCAATGTAAATCCACGAACCGGCCGTCATCTGGCCGTACATCATCAGTCCTTTGCGATCGAGCTCGTGAAAGTGTTCCCACGTGGCCCACTTGGGCACGAGATTGGAATTCGCAATCAACACGCGCGGCGCATCGGCATGCGTGCGAAATACGCCCACCGGTTTGCCCGACTGCACCAGCAGCGTTTCGTCTTCGGCCAATTCCCGCAGCGACTTGAGAATCGCGTCAAAACAATCCCAGTCGCGCGCCGCCTTGCCAATGCCACCGTACACCACCAGGTCATCCGGACGCTCGGCCACCGCTGGATCGAGATTGTTCTGGATCATGCGATACGCCGCTTCTATCAGCCAGTTGCGACAGCTGAGCGTGGTTCCGGTGGGGGCTTTGACGGGGCGGGCGAGTGCGGGCATGGCGGGCGAACGGGGCGGAGAAATAGAAACGCGGACCTCCAGAACTTACTCTGGCGGTCCGCGTTTCACACATCACGCGCTGGGTTGCTGTCTACCTGGCGATTTATACGTAGCGCGCCAACGGCGTGGGTGCCGCCTACTTGGCGATGTACACGTACCGCGCCAACCGCTTGACCTCCGTCGGGCGATTGCGCACGTACTTGCTGATTTCGCGATCAAACTGCTCCATGCTCGTCCACGGGCGATACTCCTCGAACTCACGTTTCCACTGGCGCGTGCCGACGCCAATGCTGGCAAACGAGTCCATGATGTCGGGCGTCCACGTGTTCAGTTCAACCGGAATAAACACGTACTGCTCGATGCGCGTGGCTTCGTTCGCGTTGCTGGCCTTGGTCACCGCTGCGGTGAACGGTTGAAACGTCTTGTACGGGCGCCCCGACTTGATGGCGGTCAACATTTTTGCATCCACCCCGGGAATCAACAGAAATTCGGCATCCGTGCCGCGGTTGAGATCGACGTGCACGAATAGCTTCTTGTACAACTCCGTGCGCTGCGGCTTCGCAATGCCCTTGGTGCCCAGCAGGCCGTCGAGGTCGACCACACTGAGAATTGGTCGCGCGGCCTTGAGCGCCGCGGCGATGTCGGCATTTAACGGGGGCATGGCCGCGATCGTGCTATCGGCGGCGACGTTCGGTTCAACCAGCCCGGCCTGTTTGCCGAGCTGTGCGGAGGCACTGTGTGACACCAGCAGCGAAGCGGTGACGGCAGTCAGTGCCCGGTAGGTAAAGCGACGAGTGAAAAGCATGGTCAGGCCTCGGTGTTGGTATGGTCGGCTTCGCCTGAACCGCTGCGAAGTCGTGGGTGGCGAAAAGCAAAAGCCAGGCCAATGAGGCCCAGCTGCACCATGGTGCCCGGTGCCAGGGTTGGGGTGGATCCCATCACGGCTTCCTTGTATAACGCGGACCCTCCCAATGAGGGGTCCGATTCCTGCGCGAACCCGATATTGGCACGGAAATGTTGGATGACTCCCACCCCGCCGCTAACCAGACACAGGAGCATGACCAGCTGAAGCGCGCGAAGCGAAATGGCGTTGCGAGCCAGTCCGTACCAGGCCAGGACCGCTAACGTCGCGCCGTTCAGCAGCAATGGCGTGAGCTGCCATATTCCGTCGGTGTGTTTGAGCAGCAGCAATTCAACCTGCGTGCCAATCACGCCCATGAGCAGCATGAGCAGCAGCCCCGTCCGCAGCAGCGCCAGCGTCGGCTTTGGGACGGTCATGTGCGAGTGATAGCCATTGCTGGAAATGTAAGCGGAACAACCTGAAGGGCACCTGTCGGCGGTGTCGGTACGCGGGAGCACCCGCCTGAAGATTAGGAAATGATTAACTACTATGTCAGTAGTTGACAGCATCTACTAGGCGCTTAGTATTTACCATGCACGTAGTAGTCCCCCTCCTGTTCTGGCCCCCCATACCATGCCCACCGCAAATACGTCACTTGGCGACCGCGAACTTGATGTCATGGCCGTGTTATGGGAAATCGGCTCTGGCACCGTCACCGAAGTGCGCGAGCGCCTGAGTGATGCAATCGCGTACACCACCGTCCTCACCATTCTGCGCAATCTCGAGGTCAAGCGCTTCGTGACGCGAGAGGAAGAAGGGCGGGCGCATCGGTACTACCCACGCGTTCAACAAAAGACGGCGCAGCGCAACGCGCTGTCGCGTTTGGTCAGTGAGTTGTTCAATGGCTCACCGCACGCCTTGCTGGCGCACCTTGTCGACCACCACGGTGTGTCGCCGGAAGAGCTGCAGCAGTTGGCGAAACAAATCACACAGGGCAAAACGGCGAAGGCCGACGAGAAGCTGCGCCCGCGTGGAGACGTCAAATGATCGCAACGTGGATGTTTGGTGCGACGCTCTTCGCACTGTTGCTTGGCATTGCGGCGTTTGCCTCAGAACACGCTTTGCGCCTTTCCCGGCGAGCGACACGCACGCCGTGGGCGATGGCCCTCGTGCTCGCCATCGTCTGGCCGGCAGCGGCGCCGTTTGTCTTGCAGTCAGGCAACACGGGGGCGTTCGCCCCAGCGGTGATCGAATCGGAACCCATTTCGCCGGCCTCGCTTGTTGCCGGCCAGTTACCACCCGTCACCGCCTCGTGGGGCGAACGTCTGGAATTCGTGTTGGTGTGTGGGTGGGTGGTGCTCAGCGTGGCGCTGCTGCTGCGTCTGGGCGCAGCGGTGTTGGCGTTGCGCCGAATTACACGGGAATCGCGCGCCATGCAATTGGACGGGGCCAACGTACTGGTCACCGAATCACTCGGTCCGGCCGTCGTGGGATTGTGGCGACCGCAAGTCGCAGTGCCGCACTGGTTTCTCGATCTCGACGAGCCATTGCGCAAGCTTGTGTTGCACCACGAACTGGAGCACTGCCGCTCGCGTGATCCGCAACTGGTGTGGCTTGCCTCACTCGCGCTGGCGCTGATGCCATGGAACGTGGGCGTCTGGGTGCTGGCTCGGCGCTTGCGCCTCGCGTTGGAGATTGATTGCGATGCACGAACGCTGCGGCGCGAAACAAGTATCGAACGATATGGAAAAGTGTTGTTGCTCGTTGCTCAACGTCAATCGAGTTATCCGCTGGTGTCCATGCTGGCGGAATCGAATTCCCACCTGCGTCAGAGGATTACCGCCATGCAAGTGAAACCGTTGCGCCCTCGCGCGGTGCGTGTTGCGTTGTTTGTTGGAGTGGCGGCTTCGGCTGTTGCGGCCGCGTGTAGTCCGCGCGTGGCATCTGATTTGACGGGACCCAATGGCCGACCACAGAGTCCACTCGCGTTGAAGTCCGACGCAGAAAAGGCGTCGGGCAGCAACGTGTATTTCGAATCACAAGTGAACCGACCGGCCGTATCGGCGCCTGGTTCGTCGGGGCCGAAATATCCATCCGACCTCAAAGCGCAGGGCGTCGAAGGGCGCGTGATTGCGATGTTCGTGGTGGATACGACCGGCCGAGCGGAAATGGGAACGCTGCGAGTGCTTCGTTCCAGTCATCCCTCGTTTACAGCGGCCGTACAGGAAGCCCTGCCGAACATGCGCTTTCTGGCTGCGCAAATTGGTACGCGGAAAGTGAAACAGCTCGTTCAGGCACCAATGATTTTTGATCTGGCGAATGACGGCATTCCCGGAGACGCAAGCATAGCCGAACCACTGCCCACGGGTGAGCCACCAGGTGTCAACGTATTGGAGCCTTGGCGCACGGTGGTTTTGGGGCCGAAAGACAATGCCAGCCGGCCGGTGCCGCTCAGTCCACCGACAGCCGAGCGGCAACCCGCGCGGCCTGCGACCGCTTCGGTACAGCCGCCACAGGTGGCGCAAAACGGCATCTACTTCGAATCGCAGGTTGAGGAGCCCGTGAAAGCCGCGCCCGGTACCGTTGGCCCGAAGTATCCGGAATCACTCAAGAACGGCGGGAAATCCGGAAAAGTGCTGGTGCAATTTGTGGTGCATGAAGACGGCAAGGCTGACATCGCATCGTTTCGCGTGCTGAAGTCCGACGACCCGCTCATGGAGGCGGCTGTTCGCGAAGCACTTCCCACCATGACCTTCGTGCCGGCGAAAATTGGTGGACGCCGTGTGAAGCAATTAGTGCAGCAACCGTTCACGTTCTCTCTGTCGCGCTAACCCCCACCTGCTGGACCAATAAAACAAACGCGGCGCAGACCATGGGGTCTGCGCCGCGCGCTCTCAGAAAGGCTACTTTGACTGCGCTGCGCGCCCGGCGGATGAGTTTCCGGGCAAAGGCCGGTTGCCGAGTGCGTCGCTTTCAAATCGCTAATTTCTTCGTCCAAGGTTTCGGCAACGTATTCGCGGTGTGCGTCGATTGCCTGCTTACGGGCGTCGTCGGGTATTGCAAGGGAAGTCCGCTTGCACCGCGCGAAAGTTGGATGATTGGCGCTACGGATGTTGCTGGCGGTGGTTTGGGTTGACAAAGACGCGGGGGGGCGGGAGTACGTTCTTGGCGACCATCTTAAGGTGTCGTGCCGGAGGTTACCAGTGAATTTGATCATGTTGCCAAGCTGTACGCCAACGAACTGGTGGAGGTTGAGTGGTGCCGTTCCCGGATGCGTCCTGACTGGTTTCCCGCTCGCGCCCGTCACGGGGCAATCTTCGCAGTCCGTGCTTCGCGCGACAACGTGCGCAGCCTGCCGAATTGAGGTTGCGCGGCTTTTCACCCTCGACAATGGATCTGACAACGACCTACTTGAGGATTGGCCGTCGTCGATCGCCATGGACTCGCATGGGCGGATTGCGCTTGCCATTGCCGGCGGCAAAGGACTGGCGGTACTCTATGATTCGTTGGGGCGAGCTCCGAGCCGCATCGGTCGTGTTGGGAGCGGACCGAATGAGTATAGGTGGCCTGCCGCAGTTGCGTTTGGAGCGGGCGACACGTTGCACGTATTTGATCTGGGTCTGTCCCGGCGCACTGAACTGCTTGGCAACGTGCAGCCTGCCAGGCTGCTGACTTCCTTATTTCGGCAGCATCTGCTTCGCTGATTGGCGTAACGACTTCAGTGTTGCACTACTGTACGGATGCCTGGCGGTCGCACTTCCCGCTGAAAGACCGCCAGGCTTTGCGAGGCTCCGGTTAAAGACGCCGAGAACCGTTAGAGCAGGTTGTTGCAGTTCTCGGACGCTCGTGTCGGATTCACCGGTCCGTCAACACAAACAGCTCGAGCGGAGCTCTCCCAACATCGTTGTCCGCCACCACCAGCCTTCGCACCATTCCACTTGTGAATGCCATGTTCGCGAGATCAAGGGACACGGCCGCACGAGCCGTCGGTGCTGTGCCAGCTGGAATTGCGCGCCCCTGAAATCCGCCGGTAGCCATGGTGAAGTATGGCGAGGCGCTTCCAACCGTGAGCGACGAAGCAACCGGCGTCACGCTGGCGAGAGCAGCACCGACGCACGTGACGAAAACGTCAATCGCTCCCGCACCCTGAGATAGGATCACCGCGCGCAACCTTGGCGATGTTGCTGCGGGCGCTATGCTGTCATCGGTGGTGATAAACGAGTGATCGCGCTCGCCGCTGTGCCGCCGGTCGCGTAAACCGTTTTATCCTCTCAGAACATGCGGTCTGCGCCGCGTTCGGATGCAACGCTACTTCGGCTGCGCGGCGCGAATGTTCTTGACTGCAGCCACCGTCACATCGGCCCGAAATTGCGCAATCTTTTTGCCTGCATCCAACGCCTGATTCAGCACCAGCGGCACACTGTTAATGTGGTCGAGCCCCACCTTGACGCGTTCGTCGTACCGCACGTGGCGCGGGTTATCATTCATGATCAAGGACGAGATGTAGTAGTCATCGTGATAGCCGTCGAGATCCTTGTTGAGCTCCTTGATACCCAACACCTCGTTCTGGTACTTGAGCACGTCGCCGTAATTGTAGTACTCGGGAATGTGCGCAATCATCACCCCTTGCCCGGCCCATTCCTTGCTTAAATCAGCCGCCACCGTGCGCAACATGGTCTGATTGCTGCCACTGTCACCGATGAGCAGCAGTTCGGTGAAGCCCTGCGATTTCAGGCTGGTGGCCATGTCTTTCAACACGGCCGTCAGTGTCGCGGCCGACAACACCAACCGTCCGGGTTGCGTCGTGTTCGCGGGATTGCCGGCATCGAGCATCACCAGCGGGGCCAGTAACGTTTTTCCCAGCGTGCGGGCAATGGCTTCGCCGGTCACCTTGAGCACATGGTTGTGTTTACCTGTGGTCAGGTACGGCCCGTTCGCCTCCATCGTGCCATTCATGATGAGGGCGGTCTTGTAGCCGTACACTCGCACAAGATCGCGCATTTCGAGAATGGTCAGCTCGGACATCCACAAGTTGTCCGGCATGGCAATTGGACGATCCATGCTGAGGCTGTAGGGCGCCGGCACCCGCTGAGCTCGAGGGCGTACCACTTCGGGCGGTGGCGCACCACCTCGACCAGTGCGCGGTGGAGTGGCAGGCGGCGTGGTGCCCGTTTGTGCGCCGGCGTCAGCCCCCCACGCGCACAGCGCACACGCCGCCAGCAAACGAGTACGGGCGTACTGGCCAATCATCACTTGGTGCCGGCCTGAATTTTCTTCGCGGCCGCCTCAACCTGTTCTAACACGCGCAGCAAATTGCCGCTCCAGATTTTTGCAATCTGCGCCTCGGTATAACCGCGTTTCACCAGCTCGCGCGTCACGTTGATGGTTTCCGACGCATTGCGCCAACCGTCCACACCGCCACCGCCATCGAAGTCGGACGAAATGCCCACGTGATCAATGCCAATCAGTTTGACGGCGTAATCGACGTGATTGGCGAAATCCTGAATGTCGGCCGCCGGGTCGGACGGGTACCGTCGATTCATGATGTCTTCCTGCTCGGCGATGTACGCGTTCTTTTTATCGAGGGGCAGCGAATCGATTTGTAACTGCATCGGATTGGGCGGTCCGCCCCGTCCGCCCCGTCCGCCTGCACCACCACCGCCGCCACCACCACCGCCGCCACCGCCACCACCACCACCGCCGCGACCAGCGGACGCGGTGATACCGAATTTCGCGCGCAACGCCGTCATGGCCGATTCGCGATTGGCCGTGCGCACGGAATCCTTTACCGGATCACACTTCACGTATGCGTTAAACGCGACGAGCTGAATGACGCCGCCGTTGACCTTGAGCGCCTTCAGTTGTTCGTCATCCATGTTGCGGCTGTGATTGCACAACGCGCGCACACCCGAGTGCGAAGCCATGATCGGCGCTTTCGTCAACTTCAGCGTTTCCATCATGCTGGCTTTGGACGGATGCGACACATCGATCATCATGCCGACGCGATTCATCTCGGCAATGACCTGGCGTCCGAGCGGGCTCAATCCGTTCCAGCGCCACACGTTGTCGCGTTCGCCGGTGTTGGAATCGGACAGTTGGCTGTGATTATTGTGCGCGAGTGACATGTACCGTCCGCCAAGATCGTGAAATTTCCTGACGTTCGTAATGTCGGCGCCCACCGGATACCCGTTTTCGATGCCGGCAAATACCACCATCCGTCCGCTCGCATAAATGCGGCGCGCCTCGGCCGCACTTTTCGCGAAGCCTACTTTCGTTGGCGCGATGGTATCGGCCAGGCGTTGAATGGCCTGAAACTTCTCAATGGCCTGTGTATACGCGCGTGCGAAACCGGCCGAGTCTTGCGACGCGTTGTTGGCGGGTTGTCCGACATAGACGGCCATGAAAATGGCGTCCAGTCCGCCCTCTGCCATCTTCACCAGATCGACCTGTGTCCGCAGGCACGTTGAGTAATTGACGGTGTCGGTGCGGAAGTTGCCTGGCGCGATGTCGACATGGGTGTCCATCGTCATGACGCGCTTGTGAATGCCGGCCACCTTGGCTTCGAAGGCGGAGTCGGCCTTGGTGGCAGGTGCCACCACCGGCACCGACGGTGCGGGCGCGCATTGCGTCTGGGCAAAGGCCGAGGCTGACCAGGCCGGCAACACGCCAAGCACGGTGGCGGCCACCCCCAGGCGAAGTCTGCGGGGGGGTGCGATGCGGCCGCTGGCCGCTGTCGGGGGGGTAGGGGCTGGCAACGCGCGGGTCCGGAGAACAGGCATAAATGATCGGTGCGAGGGGAATGTGCAGGCCTCTATGTTGGGCGAACCGGCGCGTGAACGCAATCGCGACCGCCGGGCTTTTGCCGCCGCCATTCCGTCCCCTACTTGGCCAGAGCCGTGAAGCCGGTAGATTGCGCTCTTATGCCAACTGAATGGGCCAATCGACTGCTGGGCTTCTCGCGCACCTTGCTGCGGGTGGAGACATTCCGCGAGTTGCTGGACGCCACGAGACAGGAACTGGAGCGTACAACCGGTTACCAACACACGTGGCTGATGATCTCGGACGAGGACGAAAAGGTCACGGAGGTTCGCCTGATCGATGCGAGTGGCGCGCAGGCAGAGCAAATTTGGAAAGTGGCGCCCACGTTGAAAATTCGGGGCGATGCCATGTTGGAGGAAATCTTCAATAGCGACGCGCCCACGGTCGTTGTGGACGCGCGAACCGATCCGCGTACCGACAAGGCGATTGTAGATGCGTTGGGTAGCCGCACGATCATCAACGTGCCGCTGCGGTTGCTGGATTCACCGTTCGGTGCGCTGGGCACCGGCACGTTCGGCGACGAAGGGGTACGTGCGCCCACGCCACAGCAATTGAACTATCTCGTAGCGATGGCCGCGCAGATTTCTGTGTCCGCCAGCCGCCTTCGCTATCGCGAACAGCAGCTTGTTGCGGCCGAGGAGCGCGAGAAATTTCAAACGCGTATGGCGCAGGGGCAGCGACTGGAGAGTCTGGGATTGATGGCCGGTGGGGTTGCGCACGATTTCAACAATTTGCTCACGGTCATTCTCGCCTGTGCGCAAATGGCACAGTTGAGCCCCGACGATACGACCACTGTTCAGGAAGAATTGGCAGCCATTATTGAGGCGGCTACCCGTGGTGCAGCCCTGACGAAACAATTGCTGGCGATGAGTCGCTCACGCCCATTGGAACTGCAGTCCATCGACTTTAACGCGCGGATTCGTGATCTCGTCAATCTGGTTCGGCGTGTGCTGCCGGAAAACATCGAGATAGACATGATTGAACACGCCAGTGGCGTTGTGGTCGAGGGAGACGCCTCGCAACTGGACCAGGCGTTTATGAACTTGTGCATCAACGCCCGTGAGGCGATGCCAAATGGTGGGCGCCTCACCATTGAAATTGAGCAGGTGCTGGTGAACGGGGCCTTCGTCAAGACACATCCGTGGGCCAAACCTGGTCGCTACATCCTCACGACCGTAACCGATACCGGTGTTGGCATGACGCCGCATGTTGTGGAACGCGCATTCGAACCGTTCTTCAGCACCAAAGAAACGCAATCGGGAACAGGCCTTGGATTGGCGGTGGCCTACGGCAGCGTGCGACAGCACGATGGCATGATGCACTGCTACAGTGAGCCCGGCGTCGGGACCACATTCAAAGTGTATTTGCCACTGATGTCGCGTGCGGCGACCGATGTCGGCACCAAACTCGAGGGGGCGGTACGTGGTGGCTCGGAACGGCTCTTGATTGCCGAAGATGATCCGGCCGTACGCGCGGTGATCGAACGCATTCTCAGCAAAGCGGGATACTCACTCGCGGTTGCAAGAAATGGGCAAGAGGCGGTGAATGCGGCTCGCATGGAACGATTCGATTTGGTGGTGCTGGATGTTATCATGCCAGGCATGACCTGTCAGAACGCGCTGCACCAACTGTGGGAGTTACACCCGGACATGCGCGTCCTGTTGTCAAGCGGCTACACTGCCGATACCAACGTTGCCGAGTTGGTGCGCACGTCGAAGTGTGATTTGCTGGCGAAGCCGTATGACCCGGACAAGTTGCTCCGCATGGTGAGAGCGGCGCTGGAGAAGTAGCGCGGGCGGGCACTCCGGTCGCAGGCACCACGGCAACCACGGAGTACGAAATTCCAGCAAATTCTGTATATTCGTGTTCCGCCCTTCTGGAGATTTTTTCATGCGCATGCTTGTCACAGCCGCCGCCGTTGTCGGCGCCGTCGGAGTTGGCTATTCGCTGGGGCGCGTGACGCCCGCCGCGGCGGCCGATGAACACATCAATCACACCATTGGCGCGACGACGTCCATGCCCGGGTTCCAGCAACCCACAGGCATTCCAGCGTCGGCCACCACAGCGCCTGAACGTATTGCGAAATCACCGCGCCATGCCGAGTGGGTCGCCATCAAGGTGAATGCAACGGACAGTGTCATGGCCTGGGTGGTGTACCCGGAACGCAAGGACAAAGCGCCGGTTGTTATTGCCATTCACGAAAACACCGGCATCAACACGTGGACGCGTTCGGTCGCCGATCAACTGGCCGCCGATGGATTTATTGGCATCGCGCCCGACCTGACCACCATGAAACGCACGGGCGACCTCAAAGCCGATCCTGCCGCGGACGCCGGACGTGCGGCGATTGGTTTGATCACGCCGGAGATGGGCAATTTGATAATCGACGCGGTGGCGAAATACGGCATGGCCCTGCCGGCTGCACAGCCAAAGTATGGCATTGTCGGGTTCTGCTGGGGTGGCGGTCGTTCGTTCCTGCACGCCGTCCACGCACCAGGACTTGGTGCGTCCGTTGTGTACTACGGTTCACCGCCAACGGCCGAACAGATGGCGGCCATCAAGGCACCAGTGCTTGGTTTGTACGGCGGCAATGACGCGCGCATCAACGCCACCATTCCCGCTGCCGATTCCTCCATGAAGCGACTCGGCAAGGCCTACGAGTACCACATCTTTGAAGGGGCCGGGCACGGCTTCCTGCGCGGGCAGGATCAGAATCCGGCGAATCTGAAAGCAGCTGAGGAAGCGTGGCCAAAGACCATCGCGTTTTTCCGGGCGAAGCTGGGTAAGTAGCAGAGGGAAATATTCCGTGTAAAACGTCCCACGCCGCAGCCTGATTTTGCTCATGACGTGGGACGTTTTGCGTCCGGCTGCTCGCGCGCTAAGCCGCAAACCCACCGAAGTGTGCATACACGCGCACCCAAATGACTGCCTCAACAATGAATTGTTGACGGCGCGCGCCGCGCTGCCGCGCATACTCGGCGTATGTTCGCTTGCCAACCCTTCCTCGCCGAGCGTACGCTATGGGTATGCCGCTACCGCACACCGAGTGGACCGCCGATATGCTCAACGACCTCCCGGAAGACGGGCAGCGTTACGAGGTTATTGACGGGGAGTTGTTGGTGACGCCGACGCCGGCGGACCTGCACCAGCATGCGGTGGGCGAAATGCATGCATTGCTCCTCCCTTTTGCGAAGAAAATTGGCGTGAATCTGCTGCTTGCACCGTCGGCCGTACGGTTTTCCGGTCGCCGGGAAGTACAGCCGGACTTGTACGCTACGCCGCGCATGCCCGATGGGCGGCGGCCTGCACGTTTTTCTGATACTGGCGTGCTGCTGCTGGCGGTGGAGGTGCGGTCGCCGTCAACCCGGCACACCGATCGGTACAACAAGCGTGCGCTCTATCAAGACGAAAACGTGCCTGACTACTGGATTGTCGACACGGATTCGCGCACAGTTGAACACTGGATGGCGTTTGCAACCGAACCACGAATTCAAACGCACACCATCGAATGGCTGCCGGTGACGCAGCACGCGCCACTGGTCATCGATATCGCGCAATACTTTCGCGACGTGTTTGGGGAGTAGCCACGTGCGAATACAACCTGCCGGGTAATTAGCCGGAGATGACACGCGAGCTGAGAACGTAAGGGCTCAGGTTAAACGTCAGCCCCCTCAGAACCCATGCGGCAGTGATCTGTAAACGGCGCAGGATTGCGTTGTGGCTGATCGCGGACGGGCTGTCTGTGGGGTGTCGTGCTGCACCGCAGGCAAACGCGCGCGAAAATACAGCCAGCGATGCAGGCGCGCGTGCCCTGCCCGCGGCAGCCAAGGCCGAGACCCCGAGGGCGCCAAATTTGATGCCGCGAAAAGTGGCCGATCAAATTCTGCGTAGCGAACTCTCATTGTTGGAATCGGGGTATTCCGTCAAGGTGCCGCCGCGGTGTTCGCCGCCGGACAACCCCGAAGACCGGGAGTTGTTTTGCCGAGTGGTGCTGGAAGATCGTGCGCGGCCAGGCCCGGCCTGTTGCGCGTTGATGTTCAACTCGAGAATGCTGATTGTGGCGGGTGTCAGTCCCGCGCGTAGGTCGACGAAGGGCCTGAAGATTGGTGAGGGTGACGGTACGGCGAGTGAGGACGTGAACCGCGCGGCGGACCTGGCCGGACTCGCTGCACTGCAGTTGCGACGAGTGATGGCGGAGGGGCGCTGAGGGTAGGCGAAATAACGTCCGTCACCGCACGACAACTGGCATAGAGACCAGCACCTGTCCCGTCTGCGCTGACACAATCAATCGAATATTTCCGGGCGCGGCTGGTGTAAACACAAAATCGTAGGTTTCACCGTTCCCCATCAATTGTTGCGCGGGTTGCGTCGTGGCCTGATCTGCAGGCAAATCCATGCCGTCTTTCGCAATGGCCCTCCACGAGAGCACGGTGGAATCGCGCAACATGCGGGCCGTCATGCTTGGTCGTGCCGTGTGAATGTCCACGAACCGTAATCGGTAACGCTGGCCAACGCGCCATTCTCGCGTAACGGGCGCGTTGGTGCCATTCAGCAACACCGTGGTGCCGTCGACCCCGCGCCGCGGGGTACTGATCAGCAACACAATGTCATTGTCTGGATTGAAAATTTGCCCGGGTTCGAGCACAACGATGGCCCCGGACAACCCCCCTTGTTGCTGACGAAGTTCGTCCGCGTGCGGATGGTAGATGAATGTGCCCGCTCTGGGCGGAGTAAAACGCGCAACGAAGGAGTCATTTGGCGCGATGGCAGGTGCGATGCGTCCACGGCGGCCCGCAAAGCCTGCCACACCGTCGTAGTAGCTGTCGAGTTCAATGCCGTGCCAGTGTACCGCCGTTGGTTCGGGAATTTCGTTCACGACGGTGATGGCAACGGCTTCGTTTCGCGTGAGCACCAGCGTGGGGCCCGGCAGCAGCGGTTGTGTGCTGCCGTTCGGAGCCGTTGGATCCTGCAACTCGTAGCCGAACGAAGGTTCGTCGGCTGTGCCACCGGTATCATTGCGCACAACCAGTCGCAGCGCGCGCCGCGTGCGGGGTTCTGTTGCAACCGGCGTGCCACGTCGCGCCTGAATCTCGATACCGAGTACCAGGCCGCCCATCATATCCATCGCGTGGTTTGTGACGTGTTGTGTTACCGGCGGCTGCGGCGGTGAGCCGTCCAACGGGCGGTTGGCCAGAATGTGGAAATTGTCATGACAGTGAAACAACCAATTGCCGCTGCGTTCCGGGACCCAGGTGAGCGCAAGCGTGCCGCCAGGCGGCACGCGGTCTGTCACGACAAGCCGTGGTGTTCGGGCGCGATTGAAGGCCTCATCGACCCGACCATTGCCCCGCGCATCGATGTTGAAGTAAAAACCATGCAGGTGCATCGGATGTGGCGCGCTGCTGGTGTTCACAATACGAAACCGAACGGAATCTCCAGTGGTGTACGTGAGGCGTTCGGTGTTCGGCCACGCGCGTCCGTTCATCACAAACCGCAAGAGGTCGTCACGGGCGACGACGCCACCGCGCACTTGTGTCGTCCACAAACCAATCACGAAAATGCGATCACGCGGCACGCGCGGGGCATGGGCGTCATCGACGACAATGACGCCACTGAGTTGTGAGTCGAGACCGGGCCGATTGTGATCGGTTGCGCCGGTTGTCGTGCCCCAATAGTAGTACGTTCCGGGCACGTTGGCTGTGAAACGCACTGCACGGGTTTCGCCCGCGCGAATATGCAAGGTGTCGAGGCCGCCCGTTGCCGTGCCCGTCGCCCGCAAACCGTGTACGATCAGCGAGTGCGCGCCGAGTGAATTGCGAACAACGGTGTGAACGACGGTGCCGGCACGTACGCGAATGAGCGGCCCGGGAACTTGCAGCGGTTTGCCGGTTTCACCGAATGCATGCACGGTGAGACCGGGGTCGGTCTCGCGGTCGGGATGCCAGTCGCCAGCACGCGCGTCGAGGCGAACGGTCAAGACGCCGTTGCGAAGCACGCCAGCCGAGACGCGGTTGTCGTTCGAGGCAATGCGCTCGGCTGCGGGGGCCCGCGGCACCATCAGGGCAAGCAGGCTCGCCACTGTTGGTGCGACGATGAGAAATCGCGCGTAGTTGTTCATGGCGCTCCGTTGGGTGTACACGCCGATTGGTTCACGTCCCGCTGCTTGCGCGTCAGTCCCCATTGCAGCGTGGGCGGCAACGTTGTCAGATGTGGCAACGACCCGCAACGAGAGCCAAAGCAGAAACCGTACGCGCGCCAGGGAGCCACCGTCAGGGCAGCGCCGTAGTTGCTGCGACAGCATGCCGCCCGATTGCCCGGCGCGCCACTTTGCGGTTACTTATCGAAGTAACCACTTCCAGACCCATATGCAAACCCCATGCTCAGCGGCGCCCGTACCGCGCAACCGGGTGGTCGAGCCGGGCCTGCAGGCAATAGCGACCACTCCTCGAGGCGCTACGTGGCGACCGCTCGTGGCAGTTGGCTGTGTAGCGAGCATGGCCATCCCGATGGTGTGGGCAGGCCCAGCGGCGGCGCCCGTCATGTCCGCCGATTTGGCGCGCTTGCTGCGCACCATGGCGGTGCTCAAGGGGGCCATGGCGCTCGTATCATTGGGCGTAGTGTGGTGGCGGTTTGCATTGCCCGTGCTGCCCCGATTTGCCATGGCGTATCTCGTCGGCACGTGGCTCATGGCCTGGGCGAGTGTGGTGATGTGGCAACTGACACACTTGGTCGCAGGCGGTGTCGCGTTCCATGTTGGGCTGGCGGTGGGTTTGTTGACGGCGTGGCGCGATATGCCAAATGCGCGGGAGGCGCGGCGATAGCAAGCGGCGCAGCCATCGCCGAGTATGCGCGGTCGGCCTCCGAGCAGTAACTTCCAGCATGGCTTCTCACTCGCGCCGTTCCGCCCGCTTTTCGCTCGCGCTCGTTGCCGGCGCCGTGCTACTGTCTGCCGCAACTACCGCCGTCTCTGGACCGGCCGATGAGTTTCTCAACGCACTCCGAAAGCATTGCGGCCGCGCCTTTGAAGGTCAGCTCGTCAACCCGCAGCCCGCTGACAGCGCCATGCGAGGCCAGCGCCTCGTTCTGCACGTGCGCGGTTGTGGCGACACGGTGCGCATTCCGTTTCATGTTGGAGCGAATCGGTCGCGCACATGGGTGTTTACGCGCACTGCCAGCAGCGCTCGTCTCAAGCACGATCATCGTCACGAAGATGGCAGCGAGGACGCTGTCACGCAGTACGGTGGCGACGCGCGGGCGGGTGGCACGGCTTCAACGATGGTGTTTGCGGCAGACAGTTTCACCGCGGCCCTCCTTCCTGCCGCGCGCACCAACGTATGGACCGTGCAGATCACGCCAACGCAATACGTGTACGAGTTGCGGCGCGAAGGCACTGACCGTCGATTTCGCGTGGAGTTTGACTTGACGAAACCGGTGGCGGTTCCGCCGGCGCCGTGGGGGAGTTAAAAACCAGGGCCGTCAACGCGCTTGCTGAACACGCGCGTTATCGGTCCCGCCGGAATGAATGCGATCTGGGCAGCAGCACCGGGGCAATACGTTCTTGAGAATTGGGACAGATGGACGGGGCTTCGCGTGCAACGTGTTGTCGTGCGATTAGAGTGGTTCAAAAAAATGCGCGCATTAGCGAAGATGAAAGGTAGCCTCCGTCGATAAAACTTGCGAATAAGGAACGCTTTCCAACATTGCATCTGAATCGCCCGTGTAGAGCACTGCTTGTTTCGCGCGACACGCGAGATTCGAACGTAACTGCGTTCGGTGTGTGGAAACCCACCATCGTATTCGTGGAGACGCGCAAATGAAACGCCTGACGCGCATCCTGTCCGCATTCGCTGCAGCAGCATTTCTGATGGCGGAATCGCCGAATCTTTCTGCGGCGGCGATATCGAACTTCGCCATGCTCGATGACGACGAAACGCGGAGGCAACATTGGTTGCCGCCGCGTTCTTCCTTTCCGGGAATGGCGAGGGCAGGAACGGACGGGGGCAGGAGACGGCCACAGCTTGGTGAGCAGGGGGCGAACAGCAGGACACAGGGGTCAGGACACAGGGGTCAGGACACAGGGGTCAGGACACAGGGGTCAGGACACAGGGGTCAGGACACAGGGGTCAGGAACTGCAGAATTCAGGGGTCAGGAACTGCGGCATTCAGTGTTCAGGGTTCAGTGTTCAGGAACTGAAGGGTGCGCCACAACGGGGGTGGAGGTGGACCAGGGGTCAGTGGGGGGCGAGTGCATGATTTGGAGACGGTCAGAATTCAGTGGTCAGAGGGCCCCTCGCGCAACTTTGAATCCTGAACACTGAGGCCTGTAGTTCCTGACCCCTCGTCCAACTCTCCGACGCGACGACGCATCCTGCCGTTGCTGAACCCTGAACCCTGAACCCTGAATGCTGCAGTTCCTGTCCCCTGACCCCTGCGCAGTTCCTGACCCCTGCGCAGTTCCTGACCCCTGCGCCGTTTCTGACCCCTGCGCCGTTCCTGACCCCTGCGCAGTTCCGCGCCAGCTCCGCGCACTGCGCCAGTCGCCCCGATGTTCTTGCCCCTACGACAAATGCGGCGGATCGATGCCGAGCGCACTCGCCAAATCCGTCAAATGTTCCTGCTCGTCCTTGAGAATTTCGCGAATGTGTTCACCCATGGCGTATTCGCCGAGCGCTTCGCACTCGTTCACGCGTTGCCGATACGCGCGAATGGTTTCTGCTTCGTTGTCCAGATCGAACTTCAGCATTTCTTTCGGGTCGTCTGAGGTCTTCACCGGTTTCGGCGTCGTGCCAATGTCTCCGCCCAGATAGTCAATCTGTTTGGCGATGATAATGGCGTGCGCGAGTTCTTCGCCGGCGTGCACTTCGAGTTCCTTCGCGATGCTCATGTACTGCGCGCCCTTGATGGCCTGCGAATACACGACGTACGCGATGATGGCCTGGTATTCGCGCGCAAGATCTTCGTTGAGGTTGTCGATGAGCTGTTGACGCGTAATCGCACCGGCGGACTTCATCGCTTCGGGGGCGTTGGACGCTGACGCAGGGGCGGATTGTTTCGGACTGGATTTAGCCATGGGAATGTTTCCGATTGAGGAACCGAGGAAGTGATAGCCGTTCAGTGAACAGACAGAACGGTGCTGAAACAGCGCGAACCTCTACCCCATACCCGCGCATCGGTCGGTTGTTTGCCGGGTCGCCTGCAGGGTCCCCGGCCTTTTGGATGGCGCAGGTTGGCTCGACGGCGTAAGATTGAGCCACAATCCGCCCCCCAATCCCGGTCATCTGCATATGAAGCTCGGCTCACAGCCCCGCACAGGGCCACTCGCAGCGACATTCGTGTCAATTGTCACAAGCCTGGCGTTGTGCACGCCGCCTGCGAACGCACAAGCCGACTGGGCCGCAACGTCAGTGGCGCCAACGCGAATGCTGCGAAGTCCGTCGGTCAGCGCAACACACATCGCGTTTTCATACGCAGGGAATATCTGGGTCGTCGAACGCGCGGGTGGCGTGGCCCGACGTCTGACCAGCGTAGGCAACGAAAGCAGCCCCAAGTTCTCGCCGGATGGACGGGCCATTGCATTCAGCGGTGAATACGGCGGCAATACGGATGTCTACGTCATTCCCAGCATGGGCGGCACTCCGAAGCGCCTCACGTGGCATGCCTCGGCCGACAACGTGCAGGGTTGGACGCCCGATGGCAAAAGCATCGTGTTTGCGAGCAGTCGTGCGGCGTGGGCTCCGACGGCCGCCGCGCGCTTCTGGACCGTGCCCATATCAGGTGGGTTTGAGACCGCCATGCCAATGCCGCGCGCCTACCAGGGAAAAATTTCGCCGGATGGCAAGCGCGTCGCGTACCGCATGAACAATTCGTGGGATGAGGAACGCCGCAACTATCGCGGCGGGCAGAATCGTCCGGTGTGGATCATGGACCTGGCCTCACACGAAGTCGTGACGCCACCATGGAAAGACTCGAAAGACATGGATCCCGTGTGGCTCGGCGACCTGGTGTATTTCATCTCCGACCGCGATGGTGTGGCCAACGTGTGGTCGTTCGACGGCAAATCGAAGGCCGTCGCGCAACTCACGAAGTTCAAGGACTTCGATGTGAAGACGCTGGACGCGGGTAGCAACACTATTGTCTTCGAGCAGGCGGGTTACGTGCACGAACTCGATCCGAAAACGGGCACCGGGAAAAAAATAAACATCTCGGCCAGCGGCGACTTTGCGTGGATGATGCCGCAGTGGAAAGATGTCACGTCGCGCACGGTGGCGATGGCACTCTCTCCCACCGGCCGTCGCGCCGCAGTGGAAGCCCGCGGTGAAATTTTCACAGTCCCCGCCGAGAAGGGGGACGTGCGGAACATGACCGCGTCGAGCGCGTCGGCAGAAATTCTGCCCATGTGGTCGCCCGACGGAAATTCGGTGGCGTACTTCAGCGACAAGAGCGGTGAGTACAAACTGTACATTGCACCACAAGCGGGGCTGACTGCCCCGCGCGAAATCACGCTGCCATCACCCAGTCGTCCGTATGTGTCATCGTGGAGCCCGGATGGACGTCGTATAGCGTTTCAGGATTCACGCTTTCAGGTGTGGATTGTCGATGTGACGGCCGGAACGGCGGCGGTCGCGGATGCCGATATGCACTTCAATGCCGATCGCTCCATTGTGCCCGTGTGGAGTCCAGACGGACGCTACCTGACCTACTCGAAACATCTGCCGTCGCTGTTTCGGGCAGTGTTCGTGTACGACACGCAGACGGGCAAGAAAGAACAGATCACCAACGGGCTGGCCGATGCGACCATGCCGGTGTGGGATGCCAGCGGGAAATATCTGTGGTTCTTTGCCTCGACGGATTTCGGATTGAATTCGTCGCTGCTGGACATGTCGGCGTACGACAAGCCGCAAACGAAGGCGCTGTATCTCGCAGTGTTGGGAAAGTCGGAGCCGTCACCGCTGTTACCGGAAAGTGATGAGGAAGCGGCGCGTGCCGGCGCCGCACCGCGTGAACCCGGCGCGCCGGCGGCGCCGCGTACCGACACGGGTGCCACGCGCGCCGCGAGACCGGTCGGTACTGATTCGGCGACGGCGTCCGATGCGAACGCCGCACGTAACGCACGGCGTGAGACCGTGATTGACTTTGAGGGCATTCAACAACGCATCATTGCTGTGCAGGACGTGGCGCTACGGAATTACACGCAGCTCAAGGCGGGGCCTGTGGGAACGGTGTTCTTTCTTGAGCCGATTCCCGCGAGCGGCACCAATGCTGCTGGTGGCGGCGGCGGTGCGAGTACGTTGCACCGCTACGAACTGCGCACGCGTCGGGCCGCGCCGTTCGTACAAGGGGTGGCGCAGTACGTCGTGAGTGGAGACGCGCAGAAGTTGTTGTATCGCACCGGCGGTGCGCAGGCCGCGTTGCATATCGTTGATGCTGGCAAGACCGTGCCGGCCGCAGGCAGTGGGCGGGTGGCCGCCACACTTCGAGCCTACATCGATCCCAGGGCCGAGTTCAAGCAGATCTTTGACGAAGGGTGGCGCAACGAGCGCAACAACCTCTACGTGCCCAACATGCATGGCACCGATTGGGTGGCCGACAAGGCGATGTATGCTCCGCTGCTGCCGCATGTCATGCATCGCGCCGACCTGAACTACCTGATGGACCTGATGGGCGCGGAGATTGCGGTTGGCCATTCGTACGTGCGTGGCGGCGACATGAATATCGAATCGCCGACCTCCGTTGCCGGACTGCTCGGCGCAGACGTATCCGTGGTGAACGATCGGTATCGTATTGATCGGATTTACGAGAGTGAAAGCTGGAATCCGGAGTTGCGCGCGCCACTGGCCATGCCCGGGGTCAATGTGCGAAACGGTGACTTTATCCTGGCGATCAATGGCGTGCCGCTCACCGCGCCGGATAACATTTATCGACTGCTGGACGGCACTGCAAACCGGCAAACGGTGCTGACGGTCAACAACCGTCCGGTGATGGACGGGGCGCGTCAGGTTACGGTGCTGCCCGTTGCAAACGAGCAGGGATTGCGCACCCGTGCATGGGTTGAGGCCAACCGTCGCAAGGTTGATTCATTGTCGGGAGGCAAACTCGCGTACGTGTACATCCCCAATACGGGGCAGCCCGGGTACACCAGTTTCAACCGGTACTACTTCGCGCAGCAGGATAAGGCCGGAGTGATTGTTGATGAGCGTTATAACGGTGGCGGATCCGCGGCTGATTATATCGTTGATATTCTGGGCCGCGACTACGACGGCTATTTCAACAATCCGGTCGGTGATCGACTTCCGTTTACGAGCCCTGCATCGGGCATCTGGGGGCCGAAAGTCATGATCATCAACGAGATGGCGGGATCGGGTGGCGATCTTATGCCGTACATGTTCAAGCGCCGGAAAATTGGCCCGCTGGTTGGCACCCGCACGTGGGGCGGACTTGTTGCGACGACTGACACGCCACCATTTGTCGACGGTGGTTCGATGATTGCGCCGCGATTCGGCTTTTTCGGCCGAGACGATAAGTGGGCGGTCGAGAATGAAGGCGTTGGCCCTGATATCGAAGTTGAAAATTGGCCGAAGGACGCGATCGCGGGACGCGACATGCAGCTCGAGCGCGCGGTGCAGGAGGGGATGCGGCTGCTCAGGGAGAACCCGGGCAATCGCGCGAAGAAGGAGCCAGCTCCGCCGGTGTGGGGCAAGCGGGTTTCCCCGCCGCCGATGGAGTAGCGCGGATTTTTGCTGGGGTCTTTTGTTGGGGTGATGTTGTTGGTGTTGTTGGGGTCATGCCGTTGGGGTCTGTTGTTGGTTGTTGGGGTCAGAGCCGACAATTTGACCGATCGGTCAACATGGCGGCTCTGACCCCAATGTGTGTGACCCCAATCTGTGGACCCCAATCTGGGCAGGCAGCAGCACCGCCTAAAACCGCAACGCACCCGCACGACCCGTCATACCCGCCTCGCGCATAACCGAAGCCCATTTCCACTTCGTCGCCTTGTTACCGTCAATGGTTTCGATCACCCTGTCCTGTCGCCGCATTGTGCCAGGCGCCGGAGCGTAATGCGCAATGAGTGCCTGTGCGCATTCGCGCGCATCGTGCTCCGTAGCCTCCGCACTGAACCGAAGTCTCCCGCCTTTGCCCTCGGCGCTCATGACAATACGCCCCGCACGTGTGACCAACAGCGCGCTCGCACCACGTGGACGCTCCAGCGGATGGACGCTGACACCGCCGAGAGCTTTCAGCGCGTAGACATTGGCAGGGTCGCTGGCGCTGAGCACCACCAGGGGTTCGGCACTTTCGTTCACGGGCGCGCGCAACATCTCCACCGCTTCGGGTAACCCGAACTGTGCGCCCGCCAAACCCGCCACGAAATAGCCCCGCTGCACGTCGCCGCGAAACTCCAGGCGCTTCAGTTCGTGGTAGATGTCGCGCCACGACACCGGCGGACGCTCCAGCACATACCAATCACGCGACACAATGCCATACCGCCCCAGCCAAACGCGCGCAATCTGCTCGGCGCGCTGCGTCGGGCCATCGTGCGCGCCAAGCACACCGGCAACATGCACCAGCGCCCAGCGGCCGCTCCAATGCGCATCACCCTCCCAATCAGCGCGCCGCCAACGCGGAAGGCGACGTGCGTTCACGCGACGCTGCGCAAACGGTCGACCGGGAGATGGCTTGAAGTCGGCGGGCAGCCAGCGTGTCGGGTCGGGCTCATCGTCGCGTTTGGGCGGCCGCGATGGTTGCCAACGCACCACGTCGCGCAGTGTCGAGATATGGTCGTTGGTGACGAGGCCCGCGCTCACCAATTCCTTGAGCGCATCACGGGTAGCCTGCGGACCCAGTTTCGTCGCGATGGACAAGTCGAGCGTGAATGACGCGCCATCTGTGCGCAGCGCGACCAGCGTCTGCAACGCCTTGTCACTGAGCGCTGAGTCGGCCATCGGTGGCGATATCCAAAGGGCGCCAGTGCCGCGCGGAAAGAAGCGAACGCGACCAATCTTCGTGGCGTTAAACGAAGCCGTGGAGGACTTTCGCGGTTCTGCCACCCACACAGGTGAACTGTTCGCGCTCAACCCCGCGAACTGTTTGGCGTCGAACGATGCAATTCGCGCGGGTAGTATTTCGCGAGCCCATTCGCCGGCGGAGCGCGCCACACCCTGCAATTGGATGACGGCTTGTTTCGCGGCGTCACTCCCGTCAAATCGCCTTGAATGCGCGACGTGCTGCCAGCGCTGCAGAAAATGCGCAAACGTTGCCGGCGGTACGGCCTCAATTTGCTTGCGCACCTGCGCCAGTTCGCGACGTCGCGCTTGCTCAAGCCGTCGCCGCGAGCACCAGCGCGCGACCGTACGCTCGCCCCCGAACACGCCACGAACAACAATGTGCCTCTGCTCGGCGGCTACAATGCGACGCTCTACCCATGTTCGGTTGAACTCGTACCGCGCGAGCACATTGTCCACCGAAAACACACCGGCCAGCGCCATCCAGCGGTGCAGGATTTCACGCTGCGCTGCCTGTGGCTCGAGCACCGACTTCAACAGAGCGCCCGGTATCGCTGCATCGGCGGGAACGTCATCCAGATTGAGACCCCACCGTACGCGGGCGAATGCATCGCGACCAAACGCGCCCGCGTATCGCGCATACGAATCAATGAGAATGTATCGTGGCTCGGTACCGCCGCGAAGCGGAACGTCTACTCTGATCAATCGTCCACCGGACAGCAATTCGTGAACCGGATCGCCCCGAACCCATTGGGCCGATGGCGCAACGCGCGCCTGCATTTCGTCATACGTGACGTCACCCGCACGGTCAATGAGGTGCGCGAGTTCGTCCCCGTCACGCGCCTGTCGGCCGGGGGCCGTACCGCGCCGTCGAGCGAGTAGTTCATCAAGCGCTGCCAACGTTTCGGTATCCGCGCCTTCGCCGCCCAACAGTTCGTCCAACAACACTCGATCCAATGACAGGAAAGTTGCGCGTTGCTCGGCTCGCGGGGTATCATCGCCGTACATGTGATCCATGACAAACCCGAACTGCAACGACGCCGCAAATGGCGACGGAATTTGCGTTTCTACGGCGGTTACGGTGATCGTCCCGGCAGCAATGCCGGAGAGCACTGTCTGCAACCCAGGCATATCAAAGGCGTCCTGCAACACGTCGCGGTATGTCTCCACAACAATGGGAAATGACGGATACTCCTGAACGGCCTGCAACAGGTCCAGCGATTTGAGCCGCTGCAACCAGAGCGGCATTCGCCGTCCGGCCTTTCCGCGCGGCAACAACAATGCACGCGCGGCGTTCATGCGAAAGCGTGCGCCAAACAATGACGACGCGCCAATCTCCTCCAGGATCAACTGTTCTGCGTCGCCCCCCGTGAGCGCACGAATGACATCCACGGGTGGTACGGCGCCCATGTCTGGCAATCGGAGCATGAGCGCATCGTCCGTGGTTTGCACCTGTACGTCGACGCCAAGGCGTTCACGCAGGCGCCGACCCAGTGCCATGCCCCACGGCGCGTTGACACGTCCGCCAAATGGCGCGTGCAAAACCATGCGAATACTTCCGGCTTCATCGCGAAAGTGTTCGATCACCAGACGTTGCTCGTCGGGCACAATTCCCGTTAACTCGCGCTGCGCACGCACGTACTCGGCTAACGAACGCACGGTGTTTTCGTCCGCACCGTAGGCGCGTTGAAGGTCGAACAGCCTTTCCGGCGTATCGGCATTGCTCAGCAGGCGTCGCAGGGTGCCGACGCGCGGTGTGAGATGCATGGAGCGCGCCATGAACTCGCCGTGCCAGAACGGCATGCGTGCGGGCGCTCCGGGCGCCGGCGTGACAAGAACGCGATCGTGCTCGATGGCCTGAATGCGCCAGGTGGAGCTTCCCAACTGAAACGCATCACCCACGCGCGATTCGTGCACGAATTCTTCGTCCAGTTCCCCCAGTCGCGTCTTGTCCGACAGGTGCACCGCGTACAGGCCACGATCGGGAATGGTCCCGCCGGATATGGTCGCGACCAGTCGTGAACCGCGCGCTGGCGTCAACTCGTCATTCGCACGATTCCACGAAATACGTGCCTGTAATTCGGCCGCCACCTCACTGGGGTATTTCCCGGACAACATCGCGAGGGTTTCATCAAACGCGGTACGCGTCAGTGTGTGATACGGATACGCCTGCCTCACGAACTCGAACAATTTGGCACTGGTCCATTCGGGTTCTTCGGATGCCACGATGGCCACGACGAGTTGCGACAACACGTCCAGCGCATTTTGCACCACACGTGTGGGTTCGACATCACCCGCGCGCATGGCGTCAAGAATGGCCAGTTGCTCCAGCGCGTCGTCGCGAAACGTTGGCACGAATAGTCCGCGACTCACGGCATCCAATGAATGACCGGCACGCCCGACACGCTGCAACCCCGCCGACACGCGCTTGGGACTCTGCAATTGCACCACGAGGTCGACCGAACCGACGTCGATACCGAGTTCGAGCGAGCTGGTGGTGACCAATGCCCGCAGCTCACCTGCTTTGAGACGCTCCTCAAGCATGAATCGCCGCTCACGCGACAACGAGCCGTGATACGGTTGTGCAATTTCTAAGCCGGCCAATGTGTTCAATCGCGCGGCCATTCGTTCGGACTGCCCGCGATTATTCACGAACACCAAGGTTGTGCGGGCGCTGTGAATACGCTCAAGCACCATGGGCGCCACTTTTGTCCAAATCGTGCCGTCTACCTGAGCGAGATCGGGCACGGGCGACGCCAACCGCACGTCCATCTGTTTGACCAGTCCGCAATCGACAATGGACACCGGTCGGAACTGCGCGGTGCCGTCGGCCGTCGGCGACGCGCAGCCGGAAAGAAATCGCGCCACTTCGTCGAGTGGCTTTTGAGTGGCGGAGAGGCCAATGCGCTGTGGCGCCTGCGGGGCAACTTTGGACAGGCGTTCCAGGGTCAGCGCCAGATGTGCGCCGCGCTTTGTGCCAGCGACCGCATGAATTTCGTCAACGATCACAGCCCGGAGTGCGCTGAACATGGAGCGGCCGCGAACACTCGTCAGCAGAATGTGCAGTGATTCCGGCGTCGTGATTAAAATATGCGGTGTGGTCCGCAACATACGTGCGCGGGCCGAGGCGGGCGTGTCGCCCGTTCGAACGGCCACGCGAATGTCCGGAAACGCGGGCTTGGACTTGAGGAAGTCCGGATCGTGTTTTGCGCGTTTTGCATATTCAGCGACAGCTTCCTGTTCGAAGCGTGCCTTTAACTGAGCCAGCGGCAATTCGAGGTTTCGATGTACATCGTTGTTCAGGGCCTTAAGCGGCGAGATGTACAGCAGGTGTACGGCGTTGGCGAGCGGGGCGTTCAGCCCGTCGGTAATAAGCGCGTTCAACTCCCACAGGAACGCCGCCAGTGTCTTGCCGGTGCCCGTTGGTGCGAGAATGAGGGTATCCACTCCGCTGGCAATGGCGGGCCAGCCGGCGCGCTGCGGTGCAGAGGGCGTGCCGACCATTTCGGCGAACCAACGGCGCACGGTGGGATGAAACGCAGCCAGGACGTCTGGCTGTTGGTCAACTGGCTTCATGGGCGACGTCGGGGCGCGTCAAAGGCGGGTGAGCAACAAGGCGCTGGAATTCTAACCCCGGATGCCCCGCCCAGGGGACAGAAGTGCTGGTTGCCTTGCAATTCGATACGCCCGCAAGCCCTCGCGCGTCTATCTATCAACGCGGGCGCACAGGCACCGCGTTCGGCCCCGCACTTTTCAGTCGCCCGCTTTCAACCACATGTGGTTCATCCAAACCTCCGTCGATGCCCTGTTGCTCCCCACCGATGGCGTGGGCCGGAGCACGCTGACTGGCAACGCTGCTTCCTGGCATCATCTGGTGCGGGACAGTGCCTTCAGCTCGGAGTCGCGCGCAGAGATTGCTGCGGCACCCGTGCGCTGGAGCATCTGGCCCTGGCATCATACGGGACGTCGCGTGCAATTGCCCGAAGCATTGGCCAAACATGAATCGCTGGCGTTCATGGTGCGCGCGGAACCCACGCGGGCGTGCGTCTTCGCGCGATTCCCATTGCCGGGCAAGCGCACAATGGACAGCACCATTGAAGTGATTGTGGTGGTACCTCCCGAACACTTCAGCCGGTACGAAGCGTTGGTGCATTTCGCCATGACGATACCCTCGGGATACCTCGGGCTGACCCTGCCGGCACCAGCATTGACGCGCGATTGCGACGATGCGGCGCATCCACCAACGCTCGTTGCACCAGGCCGCCACGCGATGATGGAAGGGATGGAAATGGTGGTCGCGCGCGCGAAGCCGCAGAAGTACACCAAATCAGACATCCGGGAGGAACGTCGCATCGTTCCCGCCTTCGGATCACAAATGGAGTTCGCGCACGATGATGACGAAGAATGGTTGTTGTTTGCGGCGGCGCCCATTCATGAACAAACAGAAGCGTTGGAGAATTCAGCCGGGTACTAAGCGCTGGGCTACGTTCATCTGCGGAGTTGCCCACAGAGCGCACGAGCAAGTCAGGCCAACGTTTACACAAAGCGGGCCGACCTCACCTGAGGCCGGCCCGCTTTGGTTCACATCACCCGTTGCTCTTACACCGGGAACAACATCTCGCGGTACTTCGGCAGCGGCCAGTAGTCGTCACCCACCACGAGTTCCAGCGCGTCACATCCGTCACGAACACCAGCCATAGTGTCGCAACCGGTGCTGGTGAGAAACACTGCCTGGGCCACGGCCTCGTCATGCATGCCCTCGGCCTTGGCCGTCACCTTGGCCAGCTCGGCACGCTTCTTCTGCAAGTTGGTGAGCAGCTTGCTGACGCCATTGGCCGCATCGACCAACGGCTGCACGTTGATACCCGCTGCCTGACCTTGTCCGGCGCTGCCGGCAATGGCGCCGAGGTACGCGTACGCGGCCGGAAGCACCTGCGTGTCGACCAACTGCTGCAAGGTGTGCAACTCGATGAGGATGTCCTTCGAGTACCGCTCCAGTCGAATGTGATACCGGCTTTCCAGTTCTATTTCTGTAAGAATGCCGGTGCTCGTGAACAACGCCTTTGCCGAATCGGTCTTGAGCTGCGCCAACGCTTCGGGCGTGCGACGCAAGTTGGGCAAGCCGCGCTTCCTGGCCTCGACCACCCATTCTTCCGAGTAGTTGTTGCCTTCGAAACGCACGGCCGAGCTGTCGCGGAATGCCGTGCGCACCACCTTCAGCACGGCATCGTTGACGTTCTTGGTTTCCTTGAGCTCGGTCTTGAGCGCTTCGGTGACGTCGCCCAGTGCCTCGGCCACAGCGGCCTGCAGCACCATGACCGGAAACGCAATGCTCTGCGAGCTGCCAACCGCGCGGAATTCGAACTTGGCGCCAGTAAACGCAAACGGAGACGTGCGGTTGCGGTCGGTGTTGTCCTGTTCCACTTCCGGCAACTTGGCAACACCCAGCTTGAGGACGGCCTGCTCGGCGTTGGTGCCAACTTTGCCTGCAACGATTTCCTCAATCATGTTGGTCAGCATGGTGCCAACAAACGCAGAGAAGATGGCCGGCGGTGCTTCGTTTGCCCCCAGGCGGTGTTCGTTCCCGCTGGTCGCAATACCCGCCCGCAACAAACCCTGATGTTTGTGCACGCCTTTCAGCACGGCCGCCAGAATAAGCAGGAAGCGCAGGTTCTGATGGGGCGTCTTGCCGGGCTTGAGCAGGTTCGTGCCATCAAGCGAGTTGTCCGCGCGAATGGCCATGCTCCAGTTGCAGTGTTTGCCCGATCCGTTGATGCCGGCAAACGGCTTTTCATGAATGATGGCCTGCAACCCGTGACGCACGGCGACTTTGCGCAGCACGGCCATGGTGAGCTGATTGTGATCGACCGCGACGTCGGTTTCTTCAAACATCGGCGCCATTTCGAACTGGCAAGGTGCCACTTCGTTATGGCGCGTGACAATGGGCACGCCCAGCTTGTACAACTCCAATTCCACTTCGCTGATACACGCTTGCACGCGCTCGGGAATACCACCAAAGTAGTGATCTTCAAGCTGCTGACCGCGCGGAGGCGGCGAACCCACCAGCGTGCGCGCCGACATGACGAGATCGGGACGCAACGCAAAATGCGCGCGATCGATCATGAAAAATTCCTGTTCGGCGCCCAAGGTGGTAATGACGCGCAGCACCCCCTTGTCCCCAATCAATTCGAGCAGCTCGGTGGCCTTGTTGGACAGGACATCCGAGCTTCGAAGCAACGGCGTCATTTCATCAAGCGCTTCCCCGTTGTAGCCGATGAATACCGACGGAACGCAGAGATACTTGGTGCCACCAGTTTCGGAGATGAATACCGGGCTGGCTGGATTCCACGCCGTGTAGCCGCGTGCTTCCCACGTGGCGCGCAATCCGCCGCTTGGAAAACTTGAGGCGTCCGGTTCCGACTGGATGAGCTGCTCGCCCGTGAACTGTTCAATGGGCGAACCCGTCTCATCGAAATTCAGAAACGCGTCATGCTTCTCGGCTGTCAGCCCCGTTTGCGGCTGGAACCAGTGCGTGAAGTGCGTCACGCCGCGCGACATCGCCCATTCCTTGATAACCTGCGCGACCGTCGGCGCAATTTCGCTGTCCAGCTTTTTGCCCAGACGAATGGCGGCCGCAAGTTTCGCGTAGGTGCCTTTCGGAAGTTTGGCGCGCATCTGGCGCAGGCCGAGGGTGTTGCTGCCAAACCAGCTGCTGGTTGGCTGCTGGACCCCTTTCTCTTCTGGACGCGCAACAACGCGCACGGGGCGCTGTGTGATTTCCTGGGTGGCGCTGAAACGCGGATTTTTTGATGGCATCAGAACGTTATGGAGGTGGTTGATGCTTTTGAGTGGTGCATGATGCACATAAAAAATGGCTGAAAATCGCCCAAAATCAACTCAGGATGCGGATTTGTTCTCGGAAAAGTGCATTTGCAGCAAGTTTACCAGTTCACCTGTGTTTTTCTGCAGCCGAAACCGAACATAAAACGAAGCCAGTGACCGCCCGCGACGAATTCGATGGGATTTCTGCTATCCCTACGGTCTGGGAGAGGGGAGCCCACCCTCAAACAGCAGGCGCACGCGTTCGATCTGCGTGGCGTTTGCGAAGAAGTACGCAGCGATAACGTTGGCCGCACGGATTGAAGACGGTTTTGCGGGCCACCGAGTCACAGTGTCGCCGGGTGGCACCAGTGCGACGGTGTCGAGCTTGGCCCACTCGGCCTTCGCCTGCAGCGAATCCTGGTAATAGAAGGCAATGAGCAGACCAGTCTTGCCAACCTTGTAGTGCAGTCCGGCTGGAGTCAGGTAGGGCAGCCGGATGGTGTCGGTCTCCACTGCTTTGAGGACCAGGCCGGCTCGTTCCATGCGATCGAGCATGGTGCAGGGCTTCCAGCGGCCGTCCTCTGGGCATGCATCGCCCGGAGCGAGCACGTCGGGACGTGGGTCGGCGGCGACAGCAGGGGGTGCCACCTTCACCGGCTCGGCGTCGCCTTTGCAGGCGGAGAGCAAGATAAGATTGGCTAGCGTCAGGGTCACCGTGCGTGCCGTCGTCGACATCTTGAACCTTCCGAGTGCGTGCGTCATCTGTGGTGCAGAGTTGAGCGACTTGTTTCCCGACCATACGCGCGAAATCAAATAATACGCAACCCGACAAATCGGCGTCGCTCTCGACGCGTACAGGTGGCCAAATGCGCGCCTGACTACTTGCCCCTTTCGCGTGCGCCGAGCGTACGCTTCGTTCATCATGCTCGCTTCTGGGATCGTCGTATGGCAACTGTTGCGCGCGAGGCCGTCCTGCTGATGACGGTCGACGAATTCCTCGTGTGCGAAACCGGGGAAGGCAACGCGGAGTTAATTCGTGGTGAGCTGCGCGTGAGCCCGCCTGCCGGAGCTCCACATGGTGTGGCCGGAGCGAATCTCCTAATGCTGCTGCTCGCCCACGTCGTACCAAGAAAACCTGGCCGCGTGTTCGGCGACGGGTTTGGCTATCAGCTGGTGCAAATTGCGCACACGGTGCGGGTTCCCGATGCGTCATTCGTGCGGGCCGAGCGCTGGCCAGCGGACGGTATTGGTCGCGGAGTGGTAAAGTTTCCGCCCGACATCGCGATTGAGGCGCTTTCCCCAAGTGAAACGGCGTCCGGATTACAGGAAAAAATCGACGACTATCAATTGAGCGGCACCACGCTCGTTTGGGTGCTCGATCCCGTGCGGCGCAGTGTAGCGGTGGTCGCGCACAACGCGCCGCTCACCCAACTGCACGAGGGAGACATGCTGGATGGCGGCGATGTGCTCCCGGACTTTTCCTGCGCCGTTGCCGACTTGTTTGACGGAATCGCGCGCGACCAGCGCTGATCGCAACACACGGACCGCGCGACGCACCTGCCCGTGCGCGCGCCAAACGTGGTCGCGGTATGCTGGGCGTGTTGCTGTTCTACCGCGTCGCCAACTTCCGTTCGTTCTGTGCCGGCGCCGGCGCACTCATACTGCCCAGTGCCTCGGCCGTCCACGAAATGGACGCTGCATATAGCTCCGGCAGTTTTTCGGGGTCCACTCCCATTTCCGTCGCATGCTGCGCGGCGCTTTCGAACAGGCCTAACTCGTACGCTTCCGCAAACGCCAGCGCTGGCGCATAGGGCCCCGTGCGATCGAGCAGCGCGGCTTTCGCGTCGTCGCCCAACGCCACACGAGACACGATGTCGTGCAGCGGCAACCGAAAAACCGCGTCCATGAGTGAGAACAAGCCGACGAGAAACAGCGTGCCTGCATCGCGTCCTTTGCCGCTCAACTGCTCAAGCAGACGTCCGCGTTCCACGGCCTGACGCACCAGATGCTGATCCACACCGGTTTTCGCGCCGCGTGAAGCCGCAATGGCCAGCGACAACCAGCGGAGAAATGATGCGCGACCAATAATGCGCAGCGCGTGCCCGATAGAACTCACCCCTTTCACGCCCACCGCGGCCGAATTGACCAGCCGCAGCAATTGAAATGTGAGCACCGCGTCCGATGACACGGCCTCCTCCAGCGCGCGATCGGTGACGTTGGGATCGCGGGCCAGCCCGAGCAGGCGCATGGCGGCGACGGTTGAAGAAGGCATTTCGGCGGCGGCCACGGGCTCGGCACGGCTGAACAGCGGCCCCTGGAAACCGTCGAAGCCCATTTCGAGGGCCATGTCGTATTGCGTTTCCTCAAGCACCTGATCGGCCAGAAAGCGCGGACGCGCATGCCAGACGCGGTCACACACACGGCCCAGCAGCTCCGCATCATCGTCGCGCAGGTCAACTCGCACCCACTCCACATATTCGGCCAGCGCCTCTGACGGGGACTGCTCGGGCTGCAGCGTGTCCAGTGCCGCGAACCCGCCAGCCTCCTTGATGCGCTGCAGTGCGGCTACTACTTCGTCGTCCAGCGAGACGTCATTCGTCAGCATCAGAATGACCTGTTTCGGGTCGACCGTTTGAAAGGTTGAATCGAGCAATTGTTGCCGGTTACACGTGACAAATGCCGGCAACCCTCCCCGGAAAATGTCAAACGCGCCGCTTAAAATACTGCGCGCGAGCAACTGCCGGCCGGCTTCATTTTCTTGAAACCTGATTTCATAGCCCAGCAGCGCATTACTGCGGTCAAACACGGGTTGGCGAACAATAGAGGCGGACATACCGGGGGATATCGGGGTGAACGGGAGCGAGGCAACAATTGGCACATTCCCTTATCTTCACGGACGAGTAACGGCCCAAAGAGGCAAATACTGAAACCCTTTCTGGGCGGGTCCCCGTAGAAACCTGTGCTGGATGGGGGTTCCCACACGGGCTTGCCGCCGTCAGACGGCGATCCTGGCCCCTCCCCGCAAGTCCGTCCCCTGAATTCCGGAGCATCGTTGAGCGTCGCGACACTTGAAGGCAGCCTGCACCGCGGGTGCGGCGGCCGTTATACGCTGGAAACCGAAGCCGTCACCGTGCGTTTAAGCGGCATGTCCGCCGACGTGAACCGTGAATACTTCCGCTGCGACAAATGCGGGCACGACAATCGCACCATCGATCAGCGTGAAGCGGCGGAGAAAGCCGCGACCGATCGCATTCGTGCAGCCAATTCGTTGCTGGCGCCGCGTGGTATCAAGCAACTGCGTGAATCACTGGGAGTAACCATCGCGCAGTTTGCCGAGTTGTGTTACGGCACGCCCAAGGGGATTGTCGAAGGGTGGGAGAAGGGGCGCTATTTGCAAAACCGTGATGCCGATGCGTTAATGCGCAGCCTGACGGAACGCGAGGTATTGGAACGCCGAGCGGCGAAAGCGGGCGTCGTACTGCCCGAACTGCTTGCGGCCGATGCGTCGGGAGCTGGGCCGAAAGCAGACAAACTGAGCGCGCTGATCACCTCGGCCTCGCCGGAGTAACTCATTCCCATTCTCGAAACTGCCGGATTATCCAAGCGCTACGGCACCGTCGTCGCGCTGGATAATCTCACCGTGGAGTTTGATACCGGCATTACCGGCCTCGTTGGCGCCAATGGCGCGGGCAAGAGTACGCTGGTCAAACTGTTGCTGGGTTTGATTGAAGCGACCGAAGGCAGTGCAAGCGTGATGGGTCACGACATTGTTGCCGATCGTGCCGCCATTCGCGCGCTGGTTGGTTACATGCCCGAACACGATTGTCTGTTGCCCGATGTCAGTGCAGCCGAATTTGTCACGTGGCTGGCGCGTGTTTCCGGATTGCCGGCCACTGCCGCGCGCGAACGTGCTGCGGAAGTGCTGCGGCACGTTGGGTTGTTTGAAGAGCGGTATCGACCGATGGGCGGTTATTCAACGGGCATGGCGCAGCGCGTGAAACTGGCGCAGGCACTCGTGCACGATCCGCGTTTGCTCATTCTGGATGAACCCACCAACGGGCTTGACCCTGCCGGACGCGATGAGATGCTGGCGCTCATTGCGCGCACGGGTCGCGACTTCGGCATGTCCGTGGTCGTGTCCTCGCATTTGCTTGGTGAACTCGAGCGCGTGTGTGATGCCATTGTCGTGTTGGATGAAGGCCGTTTGTTGCGCGCCGACCAATTGGGTGCGATGACGGGCGTGACCATGACGTTGATGGTGGAAGTAGACGGCGATCCGGCGCCCATTGCTGCGCAGCTCGTGAGCAGTGGCTACATCGTGTCGCGCGATCGCGCCAACGTGCTCGTGCAGTTGCCTGATGGTGCTGATGAGGTGTCCATGCGCATGGCCTGTGATGCAATTCGCGACGCGGCGGTTAACCTCGATGTCGGATTGTTGCGCATTGAGCGTCGTCGCGGGCACCTGGAAGACCTGTTCCGCACCCGCCAATGACCGACGATACGACCATTCACGACCTCGGCTACCGCCGCTACGAAGGGGTGCGCGAAGGTCCGCGCGGAGCGTGGGGCGCCATTTTTGCTCAGGGCGTGCGCACGATGTTTGGCCTTGGCCGAAGTGCGAAAGCCAAAGTGGTACCGGTTTTTGTGGTCGTGATTACGGCACTGCAAGTCATCGCCGCGCTGTTTGCCTCGTCGGTTTCGCAAGGACAGTTGCCCGTACGGTACGGCAACGTGGTGCAGGGATCAATCTTCCTGTACGTGTTGTTCGTCGCGGCGCAGGCGCCGGAAATATTCAGTCGTGACCAGCAACATCGTATTCTGCCGCTTGTTCTTACTCGGGCGTCATCGCGGCAGGCGTACGTCAGTGCGCGTCTGGCCGCCATCATCGCTTCGGTATTCGTCCTCGTCTTTGGCTGTTTCCTGTTGTTGTATCTCGGCGAGATAGGACTGGCAACCGATCCTGCCAAACGTTTTGCGGAAATTGGCGACCACCTTTGGCCGGTGCTGGGCGTTTCGACGCTGATTTCGTTGGCTCTGGGCGGCCTTGGTGCCGGCGTCTCCGCGTGGTCGCCGCGCCGCGCGTTTGCGACGGCGTCCATTATTGCGCTCGTGCTGTTGACGGCCGCGATCTCGGAAGGTCTGGCCGATCTCGCGGGCGTTGCATCGCGGTCGGCGCAAATGTTGAATCTGGTTACTTCGGTCCTGACCTTCACCATGTTGATGTTCGGCGAAACCAACCGCGGCATGGAGAGTAATCCGCCGCTGGATGTGTGGATGTACGTCGCGCAGATGGTGGGGTATGCGTTGGTCGGGGTTATTCTCTTGCAACTGCGCATACGCCGGTTGGAAACATGAGCGGCGTTGCGGAAACGGTGCCAACAGGCGGCAATGGGACGGGTACGGCAACGGCCAATTCGGTTGCAGCACGGGGCGCGTCGGATATTCCATTGGTGTTCGATCAAATTTCGCACTGGTACGGCGACGTGGTCGCGGTGAACAGTATTAACGCGGTCGTCAACGCCGGCATTACCGGTTTGCTCGGTCCAAACGGCGCCGGAAAAACGACGCTGCTGCAGTTGGCCGCCGGACTGCTCTCACCCTCGGCCGGCACTGTTCGCGTATACGGACGGTCGCCAGCCAGTGGCCCAAGCGCGTACGCAGATATTGGCCTCGTGCCCGAGCAGGAAGCGTTGCCCGGCAACATGACGGCCGAAGCGTTTGTGCTGGCGCGCGCGGCGTTGCTGGGGTTGCCGGATATTGCAGAGGCGACGCGCAAAGCCCTTGCCACCGTTGAACTGGACAACGTCAAACGACGCAAGCTGGGTGGATTCAGCAAAGGCATGAAGCAGCGCGCGAAACTTGCGGCTGCCCTGGTGCACGAACCGCGGCTCGTGTTGCTCGATGAGCCGTTTAACGGTCTCGATCCGCGTCAACGGGTCGGGATGATGCGCTTGTTGGAAGCCCGTGCAGAGCAGGGCACGGCCGTGCTGCTCAGTTCCCACATTCTCGAAGAAATTGAGGGACTGGCTTCGCGCATCATGGTCATGCTGGCCGGTCGTCTGGCGGCAACCGGTGATTATCGATCACTGCGGCGGTTGATGACCGACCGTCCGCACACGGTGCACGTTCGCAGCACGAACGATCGACAATTGGCGGCCGCGCTCATCGCGAACCCGACGGTGGTCGGCGTGGAAGTGATGACCGATGGGTTGTCGGTGCGGGCGACCGACTACGCAGGGTTTGCGCGCGCGGTCGGCCCGGCTGCGAAACACCTTGATATTTCCGTGTTCGAAATCAAACCGGCCGATGAAAGTCTCGAGCACGTGTTTGCCTACCTGGTGGAGAAATGATGGCCGGCGACGAGACCAAACGGCGCGTGCTGTGGCTTGCGTCAGCACGGGCCATTGTGCGCCTGACCTGGGCGCGCACCGTGACCCCCCTGCTGCTGGTTGGCATGGCCGTGCTGGTGCTGCTGCCCATGGTGTTCGCGGTCGTGTTTGCATCACGGGGGCCGCTGGCTGGTGATCCCGTGGTATTCCTTGTCGAGCGATACGACCAGCTCGTGCTTGCGATTGCCGTGCCTATTCTCTCGTTGCTGCTTGGCACCAGTGCGTTTGCGGCCGAGTCGAACGATGGGACGCTGATGTATCTGGTGACCACCACCACGCCGCGTTGGTGGATTGTGTTGGTGCGCATGCTGTTCACGGCGACCGTTGCTGCGGGCCTGTCCGCGCTGGCGGTCTGGGGGTCGGGACGGATTGCGACCGGAGCTTCAGATCCCATGTCGGTGACTCAGGCCTTTGGCTTGGCCGCTGCTCTGGGTGCCGCGACGTACGCGGCCGGATTCACGGCGGTGGCCCTGCTGACGAAGCGGGCGCTGGTGGGTGGGCTGGCTTACGTGCTGTTTTGGGAGGGCATTCTGAGCGCCACGTTCCCGGCGCTCAATTTCCTCAGCGTTCGCCAATGGATGCTGGCGGTGGCCGCGTCGATGACCGATGCGACGTCCAAGCGCCTGGATGCAGGTCCGTCGCTGAATGCGGCGCTTATCGGGAGCGCCGTGGTGACGGTGGTGGCGGTGATTATCGCGACCCGTCGGTTGTCCCGGCCGCGGCTTTCGCGGATTGGGAACTGAAATCGGGGCCGGTTTAGGCGTTTCGAGAGGCTTTTGCGCGCTGAATCGCGATTACGGTGCGCAGGTCGCTTGCTTGGGTTCGTCGGCTCGGCCATCTTGCACCCTCACGTTTGCGTCGCCTGGCGACCCAGGGTGACCCGCCCCACCGGGCGGTTCGGCGCCGTCGCCAAGTGGTAAGGCAGGAGTCTGCAAAACTCCCATCATCGGTTCGATTCCGATCGGCGCCTCTGAAATGCAGGTTTCGGGTAACGATTGTTGCGGCTGCCATTGGTGGCGGGAATGGGGGTGACGAAAGTTTCTTGACCCCGCGAGATGAAAGTTTCTGGAAAGCAGCCGCGCGACAGTGAATTCGGGGTTGGCCGTCCCTGTGGGCACCCGGGTGAATCTTGCATCATCGAGCCCGGCAAACCGAAGGTGCACGATGTACGCCTCGACTCGAACAGTGGCTTGCCGGGCGGAAGGGAGGGCCATGTGTCAGTGAATCTTCAAGGCGATGCTTACGGCGCCTCCGGCCAACGTGTAGAAGCGGCTCTTCCCCCGGCTCCGGGTCAAGGCGATGACGCCGGCGGCGGCGAGCCTCACAACCAACTTGCTGGCTCCGGCCTGCGTTATGCCGCAGCGTTGCTGGACGTCGGTTACCCGGAACTCTGCGTCGAACGGCTGGCCGGCCATGATCGCCTGCAATCTTGCCGTGTCGTTGTCGCCGATCTTCTCCGCGAGTTCTCGGCGCGCGGTGGGCCCAACAGTCGCAATGATATCGTTGGCTTCCATCGGTTGCCCAGGGTGGAGCGGCGCCCACGCGCGGACGGCCTCCCCGAGCAGGCCCAGGAAAGCGCGAAGTTCGCCGGCGAATCGTGTGTAGATCCGGGCGGCTACCTCGGGCGCGATGGGCGGGTTCGCGTGGACCCCTATCTGGAGGTGTCGGTAGCGGCGGGCCAGAAGTTCGGCCACTTCGTCCGGGCTCAACGGCCCCAGCGTCACGGGGCGGTCAATGATCTGGGAGACCTGGGGGTGGACGCGAAAGAGCCGTTGCTCGATGTCAGTTGTGCCCTCAAAGAGCCAGTGTGCATAATCGAACTGGAACGTATCCCGAAGACTGTGAATAAGGGTCGCGGCGGCCACCGCATGCGTTGGACTCAAGCTCTCCATATTGTTGACGTGGACGAGGGTGCGACGCATTCCGTCCTTAGCCATGTAGCGAAAGGCGGTCTTCAGTTCTTCGAAGAGGGGGACGCCCGCGGCTTCAGCGGCGATCCGCCCCCGCTGACCCTGCACGCCGACGACGCCGGCGGTCACCCCAATGCCGGTGTTGTCTTCCCCCAGGATGACGCGGCTCAGTCGTGTCCAGAATTCGCCTTCCGTATCGCGGAGGCCGGCTGCCACGCGCTGCCGTACGTTCGCCACAGTGCCTGCCTGCAAGCGCTCTGTGGCGCGCATCTGGAGCACGACCTTGAGTACCTCTGCAATGAAGCTCGAGGCAGTCATGGTGGGTTGGACACGAATGGGGTCTGCATGCGTGAGGACACGCGCGGATTGGATTTGCGTCTTCAGTGCGCTCACGAAACTTGTCTTCCCGACCCCTGCTTCTCCCTGGATCACGGTGCGCGAGCTGTCACTGCTCTCGATCAGCGTCTTGATCTGCGCCATCTCCGCCGCCCGGCCAACCAGCAACGACGCGGGACGAGCTTCGTCCGGATCTGTGGTTGGCTCCAACGCTTGGCGGAAGAACGGGTCGCCGCGCAGGCCGTATGGCGTCCACAGGTTGGTTATGGGAGATGGATCGCGGTGAGGCATCGCTCTATCTGGTGGGACGCCAAAAGACAACCACTTATGGGCTAGTAGGTTATGATATCTGGCTCTGTCTGTTCTGGCTATCATAGCTATGATAACCAGTGCGCCATCACTGGTTGTGAGAGCTGTAACAGCTATATCCAGAAAAATCAGTTATGATAGCTATGATAACCACATTTTTACAAATAGGTTATGTCAGGACAAAGACCTCTCCGAGCGCCCCAGGTCGGCCACCGGCGCCTGCGCCAGCCGTAGTCGATGGACCAGCCAACGCACTTCCAAGAGCGAGGCGATCTTGGGGGGCAACTTGGGCGAAGTGCGCTTGGGCCACCGCAGTCCGCCGGCCGCCATCAACGACGCGAGCATGAATCCAGCTGGACTCGGGTCGGCCCGACCCTCGGCGCCCTTCAGGGGCTCTCGGGTTGTATCAAACAATGGGTTGCGAGACACCATCGCGGGGCTGTTCCGTGGCGGTATCCAGAAACTTTCGTGCGGCGGTGTCAGTGGACTTTCGGCACGGCCCACGGGAATGGGGGGGAGCGGTGGCTGGGACTGGGTAGCAATCGCACCGGGGCGTAAATGTTCTGTGACGCGTCGCGGGCTTTCGGTGGCTTGGTCACACTGTTCTGTGAAGCGTCGCGGGCTTTCGGTGGCATTGGTCACACTGCGGGAAAGCGGATACCTGCGGATGCGGCGGATTGGGCGGATTTGCTTCGCGTGGGCAGAGGGTGCCGAGCCGGAAGCGCGAAGCGATTTTTTTGAATGGTCGTAAACACGGCCTCACCGAGCGGTATCAAACGTAGGACAAGAACAGCAGAATCTGTCCACACGCCGTCGACAACTCCCGCTTCCTTTGGCTCCCTTGCTTGCTCCCCAACCCCGCAATCCGTCAGCCGCACTGACTGAAGATGTTGCGCGGGCGCAGCGTGGGGATATGCAGGCGTTCGAGCGGCTGTACCAGCAACATGCGGGCCGAGTGAATGCGTTGTGCCGGCGGTTGGCGGTGGATGTGAATCGCGCGGACGAGTTGATGCAGGACGTATTTGTGCGGGCGTGGGAGAAACTGGAATCGTTTCGCGGGGAAAGTTCGCTGGACTCGTGGTTGCATCGCGTCACCGTGAACGTGTTTCTGGCAGCGGATCGTGGAGATCGGCGCCGACGCGCGCATGAGGACATCGCCGACGACGACACGTATGAACACACTGCAAACACCGCCAGCTCGGATCCGGGTGATCGCATTGATCTGGAGCGTGCGATTGCCGCACTGCCGCAAGGCGCGCGCGTGGCGTTTGTCCTGCACGATATCGAAGGGTATTCGTACGAGGAAATTGCCGCGATGAGTGGCATCGCTGCCGCAACAGTTCGTGTGCAGTTGCATCGCGCACGCAGGCATTTGATGGAGGCGCTTCAGTGAACGACCACGAAGAGTTTGACGAGACGGCACTGACGGCGTTGCGTGAGGCGGCGCAGGCGTTGCCCCGCGAGATAGCGCCCAATCCGGCCGCATGGGCCAATATTCGCGACCGCATCGAACACACGCGTGTTCGCGAACTCGTGCCGGTTGCCAACGCCGAGGCGAAGGAAACTTCCGTCACTGTTGCCGCCGAAAAATCGACGCGTGTGCTGCAACCGACGCGAACGTGGCTGCGTTCGACGCGCGGCGCGGCGCTGATTGCGGCCACGCTGTTCATGGCCGTGACGACCTTGGTGGTGCCGCGCGAAGACGGGGTGGATGGTGCACGCCCTGGCGCACTGGCCGCCGACACGGCCCCGGCGGAGATGTCCACCGTGTTTGCCCGCTACGACGGTGCGGCCACCGATTTGCAGAATGATCTGGAACGGCGCCGTCCGCAGCTTCACCCGGCCATGGTGGCCGTGCTGGATAGCTGTCTGCACACGCTCAACGAAGCGATAGACGACACGCAACGCGCACTCAAGGACGCACCCGACAACGCCACCATTGCGGGACTCCTCGAAGTCGCGTACCAGCAGAAACTTGATTTACTGCGACGTGCCACCGAGTTGTCGGAATCTTTCTAGGAATCAACTATGCCAGTACGCACGCGGTTTCTCACTTGGTTCACGGCATTAGCCGTGCTGCTCATGTATGCGCCGCTTTCGGATGCGCAGCAGGCCGTCACTCGCGGCTGGCCGCTGAACGCCGACGGGTCCCTCAAGATTTACAACGATGTGGGGACTATTCGAGTGATCGGATGGGATCGCGATTCGATAGCGGTCATGGGCACGATTGGCACCGGCGGCTCGATGTTCGGCGGTGGCGACCGTGCCGGTGTGAAGTTCGGTATCGAAGGCAACGGCTCGAAAAACCTGACTGCTTCCGACTTGGTGGTGCACGTTCCGGCGCGCGCCCGCGTGTGGATTCGCTCGGCCAGCGCGACGATTGATGTCAGTGCGTATGCGGGGCCGCTGGATATCGCGTCGGTCAGCGGCAGTGTGAAAATTCAGGGCACGCCAACCGAGGTGCGGGCGGAGAGTATGAACGGCACGCTGGATGTTACGGCGTCGCCCGCGTACCTGCGGCTCAAGAGCGCGACGGGCGCGATTACGTGGAACGGTTCCAGCGATGACGTCGGCATCACGACGGTCAGTGGCCGAATGACGGTGAACGCGGGTACCGTGCACCGCGGTCGGTTTGAGTCGATTGACGGCGAGGTACGCTACCGTGGAAGCATTGGTGCCAATGGCACGATTGCCGTCGACACGCACAGCGGCAATGTGCTGCTGGCCTTCACGAAAGGCACGAATGTGCAACTCGACGTGAGCGCGCGCGGGTGCGAGCTGTTTGGTGTGCCACTGGGCCAGGAACGTGTCGCAAAAATCCCCCATCCGCCGAAAGGATTTTACAAAACATTGGGCAAACCCAGTCCTGTGTCGCCGTCATTCACTGTGCGTACCTACAAAGGATATGTGACGGCGGTTGTGCAGTAATTCGAACAAGGCCGTGATGCTGCAGGCAGGACCGCAGTCACCATCCACCAGGAGCTCCGCATGTTTCGGATCACCTCACGTCGCAGGCGCGTGCTGGGTATCGCGCTGTTTGCCGCCGTTGCTTCTCTGCTGAACGCCGGACCGCCTTGAATTTCCATTGAACTGCCGGGCAATCCGTTTGATCAGCGGGCGCGCGATGCCTACCTGGTTGTGCACGCGTTTCATCACGGGGAGGCGGTTGATTTTCCCGTGGCCGGTACCGCCGAAGGCGTGGTAAATGGCGTGCGCAAATCTATTCCGCTCGCGTTGCAGAAGACGTCGCGCGCGGGTGCGTTTGGTGTGAAAAAAGCAGTGGACCGATGGCACGGTGTGAGTGCTCGCGTTTACAGTCACGCAAGCCGGGGACGATGTCGCGAGTGCGCTCGTGACGATCGGCGCCGGCGGTCATGCTTCGCGTATCGAAACGTTCACCAAGCCCGGTGAAGGCGGGCGACTGTTCCCGCGGGCACATGCGCGCCGCGACATTGATGCGGCGATGCAGGCTGCGACCGCCACGGCATCACGGTAGGGTTGCTCCATTTGCCGCCCCTTCGGGACGAAGCGGAACTCCGGTGGGGCCAGGCGCCGCGCGCCGTCTTGCGGCGGGCCCTATCGGACGCTGCGAGCCTGGTAAAGGGGTTGTGGTGCATTCCGCGCCAGGTGGCGCCAGGCGTGTGAACGCTTCACCTTGCAGCCATGCGCCTGACGTCCCGTCTTCTGCTGTCTGTGCTCCCCCTCGTCGCGCTCATGATGGCGGGGTTTGGCGCGTGGTTGCTGGTCGAGCGCGAACGGTCGCTGGTGCCCGAGATGCAACGGCAAACACGGGTGTACGCGCAGGCCGTCGATATCGCGTTCGAGTACGCCTTGCGCGACCTCGAACAGGAACGCACGCGCGAATTTATTGATCGGCTCAGCGCGGATTCGCGCATTTTTGGCGTGTTGCTGTACAGTGCCGATGGCTCGCTGCGGTACGCGTCCGACTCGCTGACCGGTGCTGCCGCTGCGCCCGATTCAATGCTGTCGAAAGTACTGCAAGGCGGCGAAGAGCTGACCTTCGAACGGATCATCGGGAACAGAAAGGTGTTCGCGGTACTTCGCTCCATTCGCGAGCCGCCGTCAGATACAGCGCGGGGCCGCATTCCGGCGGGTGCACCGGGCGCGGTGCTGGGCGCCCTGGAAATTGCCCAGCCATTCGGTCTGCTGCAGGGCGAACAACAACGGGTGCGCGCCGAAGTGGTGCTGGTGACACTGGCCCTCATGGCCGCCTTATCGCTCGTGCTCGTTTTCGCCACGCATCGCATGGTCGAACGGCCATTGCAGCGACTTGCCGCGGCGGCACGCGACCTGGGCCAGGGCAATATCGAGGCCCACGTGCTCACCTCGCTGGGCGCCTCCGAGTTGAACGCGTTGGCTCGCGAATTCAATGAAATGGTTGAGCGACTCGGAACCGCACGTCGCGCCTTGTTGCAGGAGAGTGAAACGCGCGTGCGTTTGGAGCGCCGGTTGGCCGAGGCGGAGAAACTCGCGGCGGTGGGCACGGTGGCGGCTGGTCTGGCGCACGAAATAGGCGCCCCACTGAACGTGATTTCCGGCCGCGCCGAAATGATGCTCCAGCAGCACGGCGGCGACGCCCGTATCGCTCGGCACCTTGAGAGTATCATCGCGCAGATTGGTCGCATTACCCGGACCGTGCGCAGCCTGCTGGACTACGCCCGTCGTCCTGAACGTCGGGATGAAGCGGTGTCGCTCACGGCTGTGGTGGACAGCGCGGTGGACTTTCTGGAGGCGGAGTTCGTCAAGGGATCCGTCACGGTGTCGAGGACCGACACGGGCGAGGTGTGGGTGCAGGGCGATGCCGATCAACTGCAGCAGGTGCTGGTCAATCTCATTCTCAATGCCTTGCAAGCCATGGATGGCCAGGTGGAACCGCGCGAGGTGAGCATCTGTGTACGGGACAGTGAAGTGAACCCGGCTCTCGTATCTGCCGATGCTGTAATAGAGATTGCCGACACGGGCCCGGGATTGGCTGGCGCAATTTCCGGGCAGCTGTTTACCCCCTTTTCGACGACAAAACCTACCGGGACCGGGTTGGGCCTCGTGGTGGCACGAAGCATGATTCGGGATCATGGAGGTACGCTTGTTGGTACCAATCGACGAGGCGGTGAACGCGGCGCAGTTTTTACGGTGCGGTTACCCAAAGCCGTCGTGGCCGTTCCCGCCTGATTACCTTCCGCCCCTTTCATTTTACCCGTGACATCTTCCCCGACGGTCCCGTCGAATTCCTCGAAGTCCTCGATCGGCCTGACGGCTGGTGCAAGCCAGCAGTTGGGGGCGGGGCGCATTTTGGTGGCGGAGGACGACGGCGCGCTGCGCGAATTGTTGGTCGAGCTGCTCACCGACGCGGGTTACTCGGTGGTGGCCGTCAGCAGCGGGTCGGACGCTCTGCCCCGCATTCGCGGCGCGAATCCACCGGAAGTGGTGCTCACCGATTTGGTGATGCCCGGACTTGGGGGCGAGGCGCTGTTGGCCATGGTGCAGCGTGAACACCCGCACATTCCGGTCGTCGTGATGACGGCGTTTGGTTCCATCGACTCGGCGGTGCAGCTCGTGCGTGCGGGCGCATTTGATTATGTCACCAAACCTGTGGCCACCAGTGCGCTGCTGCAATCACTCGCGCGCGGGGTGGCGCTGGCGCGCGCACAAGCGGTTGAGACCAATGCGGCAACGGCGGCAGCGCGTATCCAGTTCAGTGGAATTGTCGCGGAAAGTGTGGAGATGAAGCAGCTGCTGGCGGTGGTGCAGCGCGTGGGTGCGGTGCCGCATCCGGTGTTGCTGACGGGAGAGAGTGGGACTGGCAAAGAAGTCCTGGCGCATGCCATTCACGGCATGTCCGGACGCCGTGCGTTTGTGGCGGTGAATTGTGGCGCCGTGCCCGCGAATCTGATCGAGTCAGAGCTGTTCGGCCATGAACGCGGCGCCTTTACGGGAGCCGATCGCGAAAAGATCGGCCTGTTCGAGGCGGCCGACGGAGGCACGTTGTTTCTCGATGAAATTGGTGAGCTGCCGTTGGCCCTGCAGCCTGCGTTGTTGCGCGTCCTGGAGAGTGGGGAAGCGCGGCGGGTCGGGTCGACGCGAACGCACCGGTTTGATGTGCGGGTGATTGCGGCGACCAATCGCGACCTCGAAGGAGAAACACGCACCGGCCGTTTTCGCGAAGACTTGTTCTGGCGCCTGAACGTGTTGCACCTGGACGTGCCGCCCCTCCGCGAACGACCGGCAGACGTGCGCGCGCTGGCCACACGTTTTCTCATGGAATCGGGAAGCAACCACACGCTGGACGCAGCGGTGGAGTCGTTGATGCTGGCCTACGCATGGCCTGGCAATGTGCGCGAACTGCGCAACACCATTCAGCGGGCGGCCACGTTTGCGCGGAGCGAGATTATTACGGTGGCCGACTTGCCGCCGCGACTGCGCGCGGCCAATCAGGCCGCCGCGCTGGTTGCAAAGGCGTCGACGGAACAACTGCCGTTGCATGCGGTCGAGCGCGCCTACGTGCTGGAGGTGTTGCGACAAACGGCCGGCAACAAATCGCGCGCGTCAGAAATTCTCGGCCTCGATCGCAAGACGTTGTATCGCAAGTTGGCGGAGTATGCATCGGAACAGGACGTTGAGGACGCCCTCGACGTCGCATCTGCCCAGGTCGATGCGATGGACCGCGTGCGGGATGGTGCGGACAGCGAAGTGCGGGAAAGATGACCCGTCGCCGCTTTGGTATCGGGTTCGGCGTAATCGCGGGCATCGGCTTGTGTTTTGGCGCAGGAGCCTGGTGGGGCGATCGCGCCGCGCGGCGCTACGACCAGTGGGGGCCGGAGCGGCTTATTTCCACCGCCATCGATTCTGTGCGTGCCAACGCACTCGATGCGCTGCCGTCGGATGAGTTGTTGCGCCGTGCGGTATCAGGCATGCTGCGCGAACTGCGCGATCCGTATGCGGCACTCCTGCGTCCCGAGGGCGCGCGGGAATTTCGCGGATTGCTGCGTGGCAACGCGCAGGGATTGGGTTTGACGCTGCGACGAACCGGGAAACAGCTGGGCATTGCGCGGGTGTTTGCCGGTTCGCCGGCGGCTTCGGCCGAATTGCGTCCGGGCGACTGGATACTGCGCGTGAATGGCGTGCCTGTTGGCGCAGGTGATCCCGAACGGTCGCATGGGGCCACGGTCAACGAACCAGTGCCGTCGTTGACAGACACCAGCCGACTGATGGCCTATCGCCCGCTGACGGGTGACACGCTGCTCGTGACGCTCACTTCGGGCAAATGGCATGTCCCGGCCACGAGTGATGCCGTGATGCTGTCGCGCACCATTGGATACGTCGCGTTGACGACCGTGTCCACCAATGCCAGCGACGAATTGAACGACGCGATTGATGCGTTGGTTGATGATGGGGCCAAGGCGTTGATCCTTGATCTGCGCGGCAACGGTGGCGGGGTGCTGGAAGAAGGGGTACGTATTGCGTCGCTGTTTCTGCCGCGCGGTGCCCTGGTCGCGTCTGTCACCGGGAAAGCCGGTGCACCCCTACTGGAGCGCCGCGCGCCGCGCGGTGGCCGTTGGGAAGATTTGCCCATGACGGTGCTCGTTGACGCCCACACCGCGAGTGCCGCTGAAATTGTGGCCGCCGCACTGCGCGATCACAATCGCGCGATGCTGGTTGGCGAGCCGACGTTTGGCAAAGGCCTGGTGCAGCGTGTGGTCGCCCTGACACCCGATCTTTCCATGCGGATGACGACCGCGCGCTGGATGACGCCCTCGGGCAAGCTGCTGGTACGGCGGGACGGTGTGGGCATTGACGCGGTGGGCGGCATCATGCCGGATGTGTTTGTGCCCGACGCCGCGCGTCCGGACGCCATGGCCACCCCACCTGGGGGCAGTGCGTTTACCGCCGCGCGCATGCTGCGGTTGGCCGATTCGGCGGCAGCGGTTGCGTTGCGCGAATCATGGTCGACCGAACCGTTGTCGCTGCTGGAAGCGCGGCTGCATTTTCGCATCGATTCACTGGCTGGGCCAATGCAAGGCAATCCAACGGGTCGTTCGGTGCTGATCGGCGAGGCCACTCGCCTGGCCACGGTTCGCGTGCTCGAGGTGGGGGGCAAGCCGGATGTGGTGGTGCGGTATCAGGCTGCGGCCGATCATGCGCTGCGTGCGGCGCTTGACGTGCTGATGCCCGGCGCACAACCGCTTTATGTCGATGCCGCGACGGCGCTTCGCCCGTCCGTCTTGCAGTCGCGCCGCAAGGCTGGCGTGGCATCCAGCGACACCAGCCAGCGTTGACCGTGTTGCTGCAACGGAACGCAGGCAAAACTGCGGGCTGGCGCCTGACGCTGCTGTGTGTCCTGACCCTGGTCGCGTCGGCCCGTGAGACACGCGCGCAGAACGCGTCCGAACTGGCGTCACTGGACATGTGGATTGTGCAGCGCTATCGCGGTGCACAACTGTTGCCCGATACCACCGGCCGCGCCGCGACCACCATCACGCAAGCGGGGGCACCCCGTGTCGAATCCGCTCGGTCCCCGAACAGGCGCGACACAGTGGTGGCGTTGCATTTCAGCGCGACCGCGTGGCGTCCATTGCTGCCAACGGCAGCGGCCGTGCAATTCGCCGATCCCAGTGGGGCGATGTCAACCATCGCGGGACGGGTCACGGCGCGGCGCGCGTTTCGCGCACCACGCATTGCAGGCGCCAAAGACGGGACGAACGCCGACTGGCGTTTTGGTTGGGCCTATCTCGTTGCGATTCCCTCGCGTACAGCGAACGCTGCGGGGTCGGGACTGAGTGGATGGGCCGTTGTCGAAGCCATGAAGGCAGGCGCGCCCAAACGTGTCGCACCGGTCGTCGCTGTTCCACCAGAATCGCCGTCGGCGATGTTGCCCCACATGCATTGAGTGGTATGCGACGATGTATGGTAGCCGTCGTGCTGTGCTGGACGGGGTATTTGTCGCCGCTGACCGATGCGCAGGCGCAGACTCCGGCCGCGCCACGCGCGAATGGTCCGGCCTGGAAGGACAGCGTTGCTGACTCGCTGATCACTCGCGCAATTCTGTTGCGACGCACGCAGCTCGCCGACAGCACGTTGCTGGGATATCGCGCCAACGCACACGGCTTTCTGGCATTTCTCGCGCAGTTCGGCGAGGGATACATCATTCCGCCCAAAGTGGTACAAACGGAAGAACTGGCGCTGACGCTGGCGTGGTGGCAACCAGGTCGCAGCGCACAGCAACTGATCGGACGGCGCGATACGACGCTGCTGCCGGCGGACGTGGGGTACTACCGCGATCGGTATGCCGTGGTCCTCGACAACTTGCCAGACCGCATTCGGCTGGGCGATGGCTTTGATGTCGCGGACGTTCCGCATCCGCTCAGCGCTGATGCGTCGACACGGTATGAATACCGCCGAGGCGGCGGGTTTCAGATTGCAACGAACGGGCGCAGGATTGACGTGGACGAAGTGGAGTTTCGTCCGCGCGACGTCACGAAACCGGGCGCGATTGGTTCCGTGTATCTCGACCGCGAAACCGGCGCCGTCGTACGGCTGTCCATGACATTCACGCGCGCGGCCATTCTGGACAAACGCATTGAAACCCTCGTGGTCACGCTGATTAACGGCTTGATCAGCGGACGGTATTGGTTGCCAACGCGACAAGAGGTGGAAGTGGCCCGCTCCAGCACCTGGCTGGAGATTCCGGTGCGCGGGATTGTGCGCGGACACTGGGAAATATCCGGCTACGAGGTGAACGAGCGTATTCCCCCGCTGACGCTGTCGTTGCCTCGATGGAGTGCGGTGTCGCTCGCCATGCAGCGGGAGTACAAGTTTGACGGCGTCATCGCCGACGTGTTGCCGCCCGAAATGCGACTGGCCGCGGACGACGACGTAGCGCACGCGCGTAAAATGGCGGAGGCCGCAGTACGCGCGGCGACGCTGGTGCAACCGCGCAAGTCGTCCGCCTACGGTCGCGGTATCAGCGATCTCGTGCGGTTTAATCGGACCGAAGGCGTTGCCGCAGGGCTCGGGTATTCCCGACACTGGGGGGACGCCTGGCAAACCACCATGCGCGCGCGGTACGGAGTAGCTGACCGGCAAGTAAAAGGCCGCCTGACACTGGGCCGCGCGCCTGCCTTGGGTGGTCCGCCGGTTGTCGAAGCGTTCGTCGAACGGGACTACCGCGATATCGCCGCACCAGAACGCAGCGGCGTGGCGAATTCGATTGCTGCGATGTTCGGCAGCGATTACACCACACAGGTGGATACGTACGCGGCGGGATTTCAGTATCGGCCGTCGTCGCTGAGCCGGTTTACGTTGCGTATTGCGGGTGAAATAGACAACCCATTGTCCGTGAACGGCCGACCGGTGGCGCGAACGTTTGCCCCGACATTGGCCGCGTGGAAGTTGCAGGGCGCCCGCGCGGAAATTCGCGGTGGCGGATCGTCGTTTAGTAGCGAGAATCCTTCGACGCGCCGCCTGTGGGCCGTTTCGCTTGCAGCCGGCGCCTATCAGGGCACGGACCTGCGTGATGCAAGGGTGACGCCCCTTGCCGCGCGACTAACCGGCGAAATTACGTTCGAGCGCTCCTTTGGAAACGAGCGGGTGCTGGTGTTGCGCACCATGGGTGGACTGGCCGCCGGAAAAAATCTGCCACCGCAGTGGTTGGTCTTCGCCGGCGGTCCCTATTCGGCACCGGGTTATTCGTGGTCGAGTCTGGCGGGGCGCGTGGTGGCGTCACAGCGCGTGGAATATCGTCAGCCAATTCCCGCCCCCGCTATTCCATTGCGCAAATACGGACGCGCTCCCGGCAGGTTGGTACTCGCGCCATTTGTCCAGGGCACAGCGATTGGAGGCGCGGCGGACATTTCGGCAAACAGGAATGGCGTGTACCCGAGTGTCGGACTTGGGGCACTGTTTTTCTTTGACCTGCTGCGTGTTGATGTCGGGCGCGACCTGCGCAATCGTCGCTGGAGTTTCGGCGTGGATATCGAGCGCGGCTTCTGGGGGGTGTTGTGAGCAAACAGTCGGGCACGCGCGCCGGCGCGAACGTCCGCGCGCATGCCAGCGGCCACACCAGCGCGTACGGCCAAGCCTACTTTGACAAGTGGTATCGCAACCCCACGCACCGGGTCAAGTCGCCCTCCGAATTGGCGCGGCAGGTTGCGTTTGTGCTGCATGCCGCCGAATGGGTGCTGGCACGCCCCGTTCGCACCGTGTTGGATGTGGGGTGTGGCGAAGGACAGTGGCGCGCCGCGCTGCGGAAATTCCGGCCACGCCTTTCCTATACGGGTGTTGACCCCAGCGAATACGCCGTGGCGCGCTACGGAAAGCGCCGCAATATCACACGCGGTTCCATCGAACAATTGAGTCAGATGTCACTGAACGGGCCGTTCGACCTGGTCGTGTGTTGTGGCATGTTGAATTACCTCTCGGCAGACGCGCTGGCCGACGGGCTGCGTGCGGTGGCATTATTGACGCAGGGGCTGGCCTTTCTGGAGATCTTCACCAGCGCCGATGCGACAGAGGGTGACACCAGCTGGCCAACTCCGCAAACCGCTTCGTGGTATCGGTCGGCCCTGCGCCGGGCGGGATTGGCCGGTGTTGGGCTGCACTGCTACGTACCGAATGGTGTTCACGCAATCGCGGAATTGGAACGGGCGACGTAGCTTCCTCGTTCCCGGCACAACAGCGCGACTTCATGCGGCAGGTGGTGTGCGAGGTTGTCCCGCTAACCCGTTGGTCCTCCAATGAGTGTTGTTCAATTTCCCGACTCGCTGATCGTTGAAGCGTCGCGCGCCATTTCGCGCTACGCTGGCCACCAACGCGTGCTTGAGGCCATGGCCCTGCGCCTGCCCCTTGCACACGTGTTGTCGCGCTTGGCGCTCTCCATCGAAGACGCCGTGCCGGGCAGCCTGTGCGCCGTCATGCTCGTTGACGACTCGGGCACCAAAATGCAAACCGGCGCGGCACCAAGCTTGCCCATTGACTTCACCGAGGCAATCAACGGAACAACGATCGGCCCTTCAACGGGTTCGTGCGGCACGGCAATCTGGCGCCGGGAGACCGTCATTGTCGGCGACATTCAGCACGATGAGCTGTGGGTCGACTACAAAGCGTTGGCAGCCCGTCACGACCTGCGCGCATGCTGGTCAACACCGATCATGGCGAGCAATGGTGCGACGCTTGGCAGCTTTGCCGTGTATTGCCGAGCGGTGCGGTGGCCACAGGCTTCGGAAACACGGATGGTGCACGATGCCGTTGACTTGGCGTGTATTGCGATTGGGCAAGAGCGCGCCGAATCATCGCTGCGTCTCAGTGAAGCGCACTATCGAGCCGTTGTGGAAACGGCGCCCAGCCCAATTGTGGGCTTATCAACTTCGGGCACCGTGACGGAGTGGAATCACGCCGCTGAACACCTGTTTGGCCGGTCGCGCGCCGACATTCTGGGCCAACCGTTTGCGTCAGTTTGCCTTGCAGGGGAGGCCGAGTCCACCTTCGACAGTTGTTTCGAAGAGGCACACCGGCATCGCGTGCAAGCCGGATGCGAAACACACATTCATGGTGCGGACGGCTCGAATCGGTATGTCATTTGGAGCATGTCGCCGGTGTTGGCCAACGGCGCCGTTGGCGGGGACATTCTCGCCATCGCGAAAGACATCACGGCCAGGATGGAATCGGAGGCGGCACTCAGGCGCAGCGAACTGGAGTTGCGACAATCCCAGAAAATGGAAGCGGTGGGGCGGTTGGCGGGTGGCATTGCGCACGACTTCAACAATCTGCTCACCGTCATTTACGGCAATGCGTCATTGGCGCTGCAGGATGCCGAGAAAGATTCGCCGCAGCATCAAGCGCTGGATGAGGTGCGTGACGCCGCGGCCCGCGCCACGTCACTGACACGGCAGCTCCTGACGTTCAGCCGTAGGGAAGCGGTGGCCCTGCAGCGGCTCGACTTGAACGAAACGGTAGAAGACCTGCGCCGCATGTTGCGTCGTCTGATTGGCGAACATATTGCCCTCGAAACGACCCTGTACGACGCTCCGCTGGTCGTCGTGGCTGATCGGACGAATATTGAACAGGTGCTGGTCAATCTGGTCGTGAATGCGCGGGATGCCATGCCAGACGGCGGCGTCATCCGGATTGCCACGACGCGTGAAGTCGTGGATGACGAAACCGCCGCGTCGTTGCAGCTCAGCGCTGGACTCTACGTGCGGCTGGCAATAACCGACACGGGTTTCGGCATGGACGAAGCCACGCGGACCCGCGCCTTTGAGCCATTCTTTACCACGAAGCCATCAGGCGAAGGCACCGGTCTCGGCCTTGCCACGGCGTATGCCGTGGCTATCCGGAATTCCGGTACGCTTGAGATTACATCGAGCGTGAACGTCGGGACCACGCTCACGTTGTGGCTGCCGCTCTCAGACGGAGCACCTGACCGCTTGCCGACCGGCGGCGATCAACCCATGCTGGGCGGCAGCGGCACCGTGCTCATCGTTGAGGACGAGGAGTCCGTCCGTCGCCTGGCCCACCGTATTCTGGTGGCACACGGGTATCGCGTGCTCGAAGCGTCGACCGGTGACGAGGCGTTGGAGGTTTGGGCGCAGCATCACGACGAAATTGACATACTGGTCACCGATGTGGTGATGCCAAAAATGGGAGGACCCGCCTTGGCCGACCGGCTCCGTTCCGATCGGCCCGACCTTCCAGTAGTGTTCTGTTCCGGCTACTCGGACAACAAGCTGATGCCCATCAGAGATGACGATCTGCACACGGCATTCCTCGCAAAACCGTTCACGCTCATGGGTTTGATGGAACGGGTGGCGCGCCTCACCCATGTTGCGCGCGCGCGCGCATGAACCCGACGGCCGACCCCTCGTCGTGGAACGGCTACGTCGAACGGCTGGCAACTTCCCGCCCGGAGCACACGCCCCCCCCCCCGCTGCGCGCCATCGCCGAAGAACTCGCGCGGAGGGCCCTCGCGTTGTTGTTCACGCAGTTTGCACGCGAGGTGCGAGCCAACGCGCGTGATGTTCGCGCGGAGGCTCGGGCACTCGAAACACTGTTGCGCGAAGCGTTGCTGATTGTCGTGCCGGCCAATCGAGCGGACCTTGTGGCGACCGAATTCTTGAACAGGCTGCCGCACGTGCATGATGCGCTGGAGGACGACGCCATGGCCATTTTGTCTGGCGATCCGGCTGCGCAAAATCGCGACGAAGTCATTCAGGCGTATCCCGGGTTTCTTGCCACAGCGGTACACCGACTGGCGCACGAGCTGTTCGTGCGCGACGTCCCCGTGCTGCCCCGGTTGCTCAGCGAATGGTCGCACCGGGAGACCGGCATCGACATTCATCCCGGGGCCACCATTGGCCGATCATTCGCCGTCGATCACGGCACGGGTGTCGTCATTGGAGAAACGTCGGTGATTGGCGACGGCGTGCGCATTTATCAGGGTGTCACGCTTGGCGCGCTGGCCGTCAGCAAAAAACTTGCCCACAAGAAACGTCACCCCACCCTGGGCAATGACGTCATTGTGTATGCAAACGCCACGATTCTTGGCGGCAACACCGAAATTGGCGAGGGAAGTATCATTGGTGGCAATGTGTGGCTGACGCAATCGGTGCCCCCGCGGTCAATCGTGCAATTCACCAGTACGGTCGAGCAGCGAAGCGCTGAAAAAGACGACGGCATGGAGTTTCATATTTAGCGCGCGCCTGTTTTCCGCAAAACACGTTGTTGGCTTCTCCCCTTACACTCATCATCGCATGCGCGCCCCATCCATTCTTGAGACCATCGGCAATACTCCGCACGTGCGTATCAACCGGTTGTTCGGATCGTCGCACGAAGTGTGGATGAAGCTCGAACGCGCCAATCCCGGTGCCAGCATCAAGGACCGTATTGCACTGGCCATGATCGAAGATGCGGAGCAAGGCGGGCAGCTCACCCGCGACAGCGTCATTATCGAGCCCACCTCCGGCAACACGGGCATCGGGTTGGCCATGGTGGCGGCGGTCAAGGGCTACAAACTGGTGCTGGTGATGCCCGAGTCCATGTCTATCGAACGACGGCGCGTGATGGCCGCGTACGGCGCCACGTTCGACTTGACCCCACGCGAAAAGGGCATGAAAGGTGCCATCGAGCGGGCCAATGAACTGGTCGCCAGCACTCCCCATGCGTGGATGCCGCAACAGTTCAACAACGCCGCCAATATTCGGGTGCACGCCGAAACAACCGCGCAGGAAATACTGCAGGACTTCCCCGAAGGCATCGACTACCTCATTACGGGCGTCGGCACCGGTGGTCACATTACCGGCTGCAGTGAAGTACTCAAACAGACATTTCCGCATCTGCAAACGTTTGCCGTCGAGCCTGCGAAATCGCCGGTCATTGGTGGCGGTGCGCCCGGCCCGCACAAAATTCAGGGTATCGGCGCTGGATTCATTCCGAACAACCTGCATCCCGATACCCTCGACGGCGTCGTGACCGTTACCGAAGAAGCGGCGTTCACGTACGCACAACGCGCTGCGCGAGAAGAGGGCATTTTTGTTGGAATCTCCAGCGGAGCCTCCCTCGCTGCGGTCGCGCAGAAACTCCCGGAGATTCCCGTAGGCGCTCGCGTCCTCACGTTTTGCTACGATACCGGCGAGCGCTATCTGTCCATCGACGGCCTGTTCCAGGTGTGAGCCGCGTGCCTGTTCGCTAATGCACTACACCATTCCGCAACTGCAGGCGCTCGATCGCCGATATCCGACCGAGCGCAAATTGCTGCTGGTGCCCAGCGTCAACTTCGGGCGCGAACTGTTGGGGGCGTTGGCGCGAAAGAACGGCGCGTGGGTGGGTTGGGAAGTTGCGACGCTGGGGACCATTGCTCAGCAGCTGTCCATAGTGCCGCTGGCCGCGCAACGGCTGCGTCGCGGTTCCGACGTCGCGATCGCGGACACGATCAATGCCGCGTTCGACGGGGCGATAGCGGCGGGCGAAGTCACTGGCAGCCTCGCCGCCCTGGTTTGGAGCGCCGGTGCACGAACCGCCGTCATTGACGCCCTCCTCGAATTGCGGATGGCGTCCGTCACTCCCACCCAACTGCTGGCCGCCGCAGGGACGGGCGGCACTTCGGGCCCGGCCCAATCCCTGGCCGCCATCCTCACGCGGTTCCAGCGGCTGCTGGCCGAGCGAGGGTTGGCTGATACTGGCGAGGTGTTTGCCGCAGCAGTGCAGGCCTTTCCCAGCCAGGCCGCGTTCGCGCTTGACCACGCTCTGATCGTTGCCACCCCAGGTTGGGCCGTTCGTGGTGCCGGCCGACAACTCTTTATGAGGTTGGTGCAGCACGGCCTCCAGGTGTTACGGCCGTGCGGGTTCCGTCATCTGGTGAAACCCGAGGGACTGGTGGAAGATCTTGCCGCGCCAGTGGAGATTTCAGGCGAGATAGAGGCCGTAACATCAACGGCAGCAATGTTTTATGCCGGAACCACAGCAGACGAACTGCGAGAAGTGCTGCGGCGGGCGGTAACCGGCGGTTATGGTCTGGACGAAATCGAGATATCGTGTACGGAACGGGACGAATATGGCGCCATTTTAGAGTCACTATGCACGCAGATTGGCGCCAATATTACCTCCCTGGATGGATTGCCGCTCAATACAACGCGAATCGGAAGAGCGCTTGAACACTGGTTGACCTGGATTGACAGCGACTACACCGCCGACCACATAAGGCGGGCCCTTGAGCACGGTGACTGGTCGCTGGCCACTAGTCAGATTCCAGCTACCGCACTCGCCACCGAACTGCGACGCCAACGCATTGGGTGGGGCCTCGACGCCACTCGGCGAGCCAGCCAACGCCTTCGGAGCGCGCGCTCGCGCGACACCGTGGTGCAACTGCCCGAGGAATTGGACGAGGCCTTCGAAAGGCGGCGAGCCCAGCGATATGGGGCCATGGAGTCGCTGGCAACGCTGGTAGATTTTCTTATCCAGCACGCACCCGCCGCCCAGCCGGGAGAGTTGTCGGCCGCGATTTCTGTGTCGGCGCTTGCACTCCGCACCCAGACGGTGCTCCAGCTCGTGCAGCCTCACGGCCCGGCCGAACGGGCGACGTTGCAGCGCGTGTCCGAGCGATTAGCGCAGGTGGCTTTGGTTGCGCGCAAGAGTGTTCCAGTGGCGCACGCGCTGGCGGCGCTCCGACAGGAGCTGTCCGACTTGCGCGCCTGGACCGCCAGCAGCAACACCGGACGGCCGCGACGCGCGACCGGTGGGCACGTGCATCTCACTAACATCGAAAGCGCCGGTGCCACCAGCCGACCGCTGTTGTTTCTGGTTGGACTGGATGCCGATCGCACGGCCGGCCCAGTGCTGCAGTCCCCTCTGCTGCCTGAATCGCTGCGGGCACGCCTGAACGAACGTGGGGCAGGGTTGGCAACCATCGAGCAACGCCGCCGCGAGCGCGCATGGCAGTTGGCGATCGCTCTCTCCTGCTCGCAGGCCACGCTGACAGTTTCCTACGCCATGCACAACGGCCTGTCGGGACGCGATAGTGCTCCGGCACCGGCCTTGTTGCAGGCGGCGCGGCAGCAGCACAACGAGCCGGCGCTCAACTACGAGGCACTGGCTACGAAATTTATGGAGGGGCCCGTCAGCCCGGTGCCCGCCAGTCCAACCTTGGCCATCGACACCCGCGACGTGCTGTTCGCGAACATGACGGAGGGCGCGTTGTTGCTGGATGCGAAACAACTGGCCCGTGATGTATTTCCGGGATTGAACCGCGGTCTGCATGCGGCGGGCGAACGCCTGGCACCCGAAGCCGGTGCATACCATGGCCTGGTGCCTGCGGCGGGGGGGCTCGATCCGCGTCAGACACAACGGCCCGTGTCTCCAAGCTCGTTGGAAATGCTTGCCGCCTGTTCACTGCGGTGGTTTTACCACACGGCATTGGACGCACGGTTGCCCGAAGAACCGACGTTCGACGCCATGGTGTGGCTGAACGTGCTCGAACGCGGCACTGCGCTGCATTTGATTTACGAACGCATGGTGCGTGCCGCGTTGTATGCCGTTGGCAATGCGGCGGAACGACGCCAGCACCTCCTGGGCATCGTGAAACAGGTGGCGGATGAAATGTCCCTGCGCATTCCCGTGTCCAGCCCGGTCGTTCGCGACCGGGAAGTCGCGGCGCTGGAACGGGATGCGCAACTGTTTGTGGATAGCGAGCACGAAGAATACACACGCAGCCCCTGGACCACGGTCGCACTCGAGTTCGCATTCGGTGATGCACAGAGCGCGACGTTTCCGTTGGACGACGCAACGTCGGTGCGTGTGCACGGTCGCGTCGATCGTGTGGACAAACTCCAGGACGGCACGCTGCGATTGGTGGACTACAAAACCGGTCGTTCGTTTACGCTGGATATGAAACGCGGCGCCTTCGATGGTGGACGCAAGTTGCAACTGGCCGTGTATTCGCCAGCCGTCAGTCGGCAATTCGACGCGGCGGTCAGCGTGGCCGAATACCGCTTCCCGACGCAGCGTGGGGAGGGAACCGTGGCGCGCGCCGACGCAGCGTTGCTGGCGGCCGCGCCGCGTATTGTGCGCCTGATGTTAGACGATGTAGCAGCCGGCCGTTTCGTGCCGACCATCGACCGGGACGACTGCGCCTATTGCAACTACGCGTCCATTTGTCGGGTAACTCGCGGAGAATTCAACGCCACCAGTAGTCCACGCGCCGATTGGGCCAAAGCGCACGCAGAGACCAGCCCACATTTTGTCGGAGTGATCAGTCGTTCCCGCCAGGCAGGTAGCGAGTGAGTGCGTCGAGTTTCGAGCTCCCGATGTCGGACAAGGCCGCGACCGACGATACACCGTCGCGGATAGCGATTCGCACGCAATTGGACACGACCATGCTGGTCGAGGCGGGCGCTGGCTCGGGAAAAACGACGTTGATGGTTGATCGATTGCTGGCGTACATTGCGCGAGGGACTCCCGTCGACCAATTGGCAGCCGTGACGTTTACCAGGAAAGCGGCCAACGAACTGCGGCAGCGGCTTGAGTCGAGAATGGAAACAGACGCGCTCCAGCAGCAAGGCGAAGTTCGCGAGCGCTTGTTGGTGGCCCTGCGTGACCGCGAACGCATGTTCATTGGTACGGTGCACGCCTTTTGCGGCCGAATTCTGCGGGAATACGCGTTGGAGGCGGGGCTCCCTCCCGACTTTGAGGAACTGGATGAATCCGGTAGCGCACAGTTGCAGGAAGCGCACTGGCAATCGTTCATTGATCACGCCGCACAGGACGGGAACGCCCGGTTCCACGACGTGGGGGCCGTCGGTGTCGATCCGCTTTCACTCTTCAAGGCCTTCAAGCAACGCGAGCAGTACCGAGACGTGCCCTTCGCGACGACGGCGGCGCCGGTGCCGCGTCATGCAACCGTGCGCGACCTGCTACGACAATTGATGGAGGCCGCCGGCGCGCTTCGTGCAGGCAGCACGTCGTCCGAGCGCGATGCCCTGCAGAAGACCATTGACCGGCTGTGGCGGAGTTTCCGACTTCATGACGGCTGGCCGACCGCAGCAACCTTTGCCGAAGGCACGCGCACGCTACTGTCCGCGTCAAACCGGAAGCTGGTGCAAAAACACTGGGGCGACAGCAAAGAAGCGAAACGGGAGGCGAAAGATTTTTCGGCCAGGCTCGACCTGTTTGTGGAGGACGCACTCACCGGGTGGTTTGAGGCGTGGTGGGCGCATGTGTATGCGCCCGTTGTGGCATTGCTCAATGCCGGCAGTGAGTGGGCACTCAATCACCGTCGTCGCTCGGGACAACTGACCTTCGATGATTTGCTCACGGAAACCGCCACCCTGCTGCGCTCGAATGCGATGGCGCGGCAATCGATTGGGGAGCGCTGGCGTTACCTGCTGGTTGACGAATTTCAGGATACCGATCCCGTCCAGGCCGAAGTGTGTTTTCTGATGGCGTCCGATTCGTCAGAGGGCAACGACTGGCGCACCGTTACGCTGCGGCCTGGCAGTCTGTTTGTGGTGGGTGATCCCAAACAGAGCATTTATCGCTTTCGTCGAGCCGATCTCGCCATGTACCAGATGGTGCAGCAACGGATTGCGCAGTGTGGAACCGTCGCGCGACTGACGCGCAACTTTCGGTCGGTACCGGCAGTCGGAGACCTCGTGAACGATCACTTCGCCACCGTGTTCACTCCGGCGGACGGACCGACACTGCAAAATTCTCCGCAAGCACCCTTCGCAACCTTTGTCGCGTCATCCCTGCGGCCACCGCACCCGGCGTCTGGTATTGCGCGTTATCACATTGGGAATGTAGGGAAGGAGTCCAACGCTGAACTGATTGCGGAGGACGCCGCACTGGTGGCGAGTTGGATTGCCAAACGCTGCGGCGCACAGGGCGACCGGCGTCCGCAGGATTTCCTGATTCTCACGCCACGCAGGCCGGAACTCGCCGCGTACGCGCACGAGTTGGCGGTGCGGAATATTCCCCTGTCGGTCACCGGTGCGCCCAGCGCCATTGATGGCGTGCTGCAGGAATTGCTGGTGGTGATGCATGCGCTGGCCGATCCTGCCAACCCCATCGCGGTGATCGCCGCGCTTGAAGGGTGGTGTGTTGGCTGCAGTCACGCCGACTTGTGGGAGGCGCGGCAGCAGGGGCTGGAATTTCGTTTGACCCACGCCCCATCGCATCACGATTCACCGGCGGGTGCCGGCTTGCAGCAACTGCATGCCTGGTGGGTGGCGTCGCAACACCTTGCTGCCGCGACACTGCTTGAGCGTGTCTTGAATGAGAGTGGTCTGCTCATTCTGGCGGCCAGCTCCGATCTGGGCGACACGAGTGCCGGACGACTGCTGCAATTGGTCGCCAGCCTGCAGGGTGGCATAGGCACCGATTTGGGTCAGGCAATTGACGCGATCGAACAATCATTGGCGCTGGATGACACGTCGGCCACATTGCGTCCGCCGCGTACCGATGCGGTTCGGCTGATGAACCTGCACAAGGCCAAGGGACTGGAGGCACGCGTGGTTATCCTCGCCGCGCCGGTGCCACCCAAACCACGCGAACCAGGCGTTGCCACCTGGCGCGAAGCCGGCGCCGCCGCTGGTGCCCTCCACATTGCCGACGACAACGGCAACACGCTGGCTCGGCCCGCCGATTGGCCGGTGCGTGCGGCCGAAGAGAGGACCCGCATCCGCGCCGAGTGGGACCGCCTGTTGTATGTGGCCGTCACGCGCGCGGAAGAAGAATTAGTGGTGTCCCAACGCGCGCCCTACACGTTGGCCAGCGGAGAGACACGTGGTGATACGGGCCGATGGGCTCCGTTGTCGGGTGTGCTGGCGCGGCACGCTCGCGAATTGCTCCTCACTGTTGACGAACCCGCCGGACGAAAGGCGGTCGAGGTCACGGCCGACGACATACGCGCTCAAATAGCTGCCGCCGAACAGCGGCTCGCGCAAGCGAAGCCGCCGCGATACGTGTTGATCAGTGTGACCGAATCTGTAAAGCGCACGGCGGAGCAGTCGGAGCAGGACGGCGCGCCACTGTCCGCGACAATGTGGCCGTCGGATGCATCCGTCGGCGAACGTGCCGCTGAACTCGCGGACGATTCCACAGCGGCCGTTGCGTCGCACGCAGGGCCTTCTTCGCAACAGGCGGTCGACGCACGAACCTTTGGGTCGTTGGTGCATGCCGCGATTGAAGCGGCGTTGCGTGGACGCTCTGGCGACGTGCTTCGTGAATATGTGCAGGCGCTGGTCTGGCACGGTGTGCCGGACGCCAGTGACGAGGTGCATGAACAGTTGCGGCGCACCATTCTCCAGGCCGTTGATGAGGCCAGACGCACCCAGTCGTGGGCGCTGCTCACCGCGGCCGGTGGCGCGCTTGCCGAGTTGAACGTGGCCGATTTCTCCGTTCGGGCCAATACGGCGGTCCTGACGGAAGGGGTGATTGACGCGGCGGTGCAGTACGAGGGACGGTGGGTGGTGGTAGATTGGAAGCTCAATCGCAGCAGCGACGCGGTGTGGCAACACCAACTGGAGACGTACCAGCGTCAAGCGGCGCGTTACGTCGAAACGCTCCGGAATCGCACCGGAACCGCGGGTTCGGCCCACATCGAACGCCTCACCGGACACGTATAAGCGGCGACAGCCTATGGCTCCTTTCATGCCCGCTTGTATTTTTCACGACAATGGCAACCCCGGTACCTCAGCGGTTCCCGACGGCATCGTCTTGCTGTTCGGTGGAATGGTTGCACGGGTTTCCCCGCGGTTCCCGACGGCGCTGCTCTCGCATTCCTGTCTCCTTTATCACTGACCTTCACATGTCTCCACTCGCGTACAGGTTGCCCTTCATTGCCGCGTTGACGCTGACGGCAACACTGGCCGGTTGCGCAGGTAATGGTCGCCAGGGCGGGGCCGCCGCGCCACAGACTTCTGTGGGCGCGTGGCGCACCTTGTTTGCGGGCACCAACGCAGATGCCTGGCGCGGCTACAAGATGACCACAATGCCTCTCGGATGGACTATTGCAAACGGTGAATTGAGCAAACTCAAGGCGACCGAGGACATCATCACGAAGGAGGAGTTCGCCGACTTCGAATTCGAGATGGATTGGAAGATGGGCAAGGGTGGAAACTCGGGGCTTTTTTTTCGTGGCAGCGAGGAATTTGAACGGGTGTATTGGAGCGCGGCGGAGTACCAGTTGCTCGACGACTCGAACGCGGCCGACGGACGCAACCGATTAACCTCCGCTGGTGCGGCCTACGGCTTGTACGCGCCCCCGGCGGGTGTGGTGAAGGCCTTTGGCGAGTGGAACACCACTCGCATCGTGGTAAAAGGCCCGCATGTCGAACACTGGTTAAACGGCACCAAGTTGCTTGAGTATGAACTGTGGAGCCCCGACTGGGAGGCCAAAGTTGCGGCCAGCAAATTCAAGGTGTGGACCAAATACGGCCGCGCGGCCAAAGGGCACATTGCCATTCAGGGTGATCACAATGGCGAGCTGACGCTGCGCAACATTCGTATTCGCACGCTGTAACGCGCGCACCAGCCCATGTTCAAAACCCTGCGGGTCCCCGAAAAACTCTTCGCCCTCACCATGTGGGTGGTGTCACTGGCGTTCGCGGGGTTCTTGACGGCGCTTGGTGGCAAGATTGTTGGTGAGCTGCCGGGGGTCGATCAGACCGTCACGATTGACGCGCACATTCCATCGGCGGCGTTGGCCAGCGTTCGCGACAAACGTGTGGAGTTGAACAATCGGCGCCTGGTATTGCAGCAGGATGAAGAAAGCACAGGTGTGCGCTTGAACACGTCGCAAAACGCGTACCGCGCGGCTCGCGAGAACTTTGATTCCTGGATTGCAACACGCACTGCGACCACTGACGCCAGGCAGGACCCCGAAGTCCTGAGCCGCCAACGCAACATCGAGTCGCTCAAGAACGCCGAAAGTGACGTGCAGGGTGAACTCGACCAAATGCGGGCGGCGATGGTAGCCAACAGCCAGTCAAGCGACTCGCTGATGGGCGTGCAGTTACAGTTGGAAGAAGCCGCGCAGAGTTCGTATCAGCGGGCGCGTTTCGTCAACGAGTTGATGGTGTTCGGCCTGCGGTTGCTCATCACGTTTCCATTACTCGTAATTGGCGGCTGGTTGGCCGTGAAGCAACGGAAAAGCGAGTACTGGCCGCTGGGCCGTGGGTTTGTGTTGTTCGCGCTGTACGTGTTCTTTTTCGAACTTGCCCCGTATTTGCCAAGTTACGGCGGGTATGTGCGATACGGCGTGGGCGTCATTGGTACGTTCATTGCCGGCGTTTTCGTCATCCGTGCCATGCGACGGTATCTCGCCAAGCGGCAATTGGCCGAGCAACAGTCAGCGGCCGAGCGGCAGCGGACGCTGGGCTATGAAGAGGCGGTTCGCAAAATGAACGCCGGTCTGTGTCCCGGCTGTGAGCGGGCGATTGCGGGGGGTCTGCAATCCCCCTCGAATTTTTGTGTGCATTGCGGGTTGCATTTGTTTGACACGTGCCCCGCGTGTACCACGCGCAAGAATGCGTTCTACCAGTATTGTCCGACCTGCGGTATTACTACCGAGGCGAAGGTAAACGCTGCAGGTTCGCCGGCTATGGCGGGCCTTTAGGTTATCACACAGCCACAGCCACGGCTTGTAAAGGACGAACTGCGGACAATGGCCGTTTGCCGTTACCGTTTCTCGGTACCGTTTGCCGTGACCGTTGCCGTGGCGATCGGTACGTTACCGCGACAGGTTCAGCACGTCGCCGTACTGCGTCACCAGGCCGTCCTTGAACGCCCGCACCAGCTCCTGCATGTTCGCGACCAGTTGCACCATCAGGCCGGTACGTGACGCACCGGCTCCGCTGGGAACCGGATATCCACCGCGATTGGTCACGGAACGAATAAACGTGCTGTTCGGCTCCAACGGCAGTTTGCTCACGTTGGTGTAAAAGCGGCTCCATTCGTCGCCCTGCCGAAACAAGTACTGCTCAACGTTGGACAGGTAGAACGCACTGACCGTCGCGTTGCGCGCGCGGACATAGTTGCCAACGGCCGCCAGCGCCTTGTCGCCCGCAAAATTGCCGACAATCGGCACTATGAGATTGCGCTGGTGCATAGCGCGCAACGCGCGATAGTTCGCTTCGCTTCCAATGAAGCTGCGATTGAGACCAGTGCCGTCATCGGCGCGCATCAGTTCCGCAAACGTCGGCATCAGGCGCCCGTACCCACCGCCGAAATTGCCGTTGCGTCCCTGCCCGAAGCTGTAATTGAGCTCGGTTCCCGCGAAGTAGAACGCGCTGTCCACATGGTAGAGCGACGCCAGGTCGTCGTCGCTCAATTTGAACCCGTGTTTCCTGACCAGCAGGTCGCGCGCTTCTTCGTACGTGCGCCTGAACAGGGCACTGTCTACGGACGCGCTGCTGAACGCGGTAATAAGCGCGTCCGCCGTCGTGCTGGTATCAAGCCCGGCTGGGCGGGTACGTCCAAAAAGTCGCGAGAGAAAATCTGCGCGATCGACGGACATTTCCGAAACGGCCTTGTACCACATATGCTGCAGCAAATTCTGCCGGCGAATGTCGACAATGAACGCAATTTTCGGTTTGAACGCCACGATGTACGTGAAGTTCTGCTCGGGCCCGACACCGAGATATACGCCGCCCGGCTTGATTGTGGAAAGCAGCGGCGGAATGACGTGTTGCCAGGCCGTTTCGTTTGATACAAAATTTTCGGACGTGAAATATCCGCTGGGTTCCGAAAATTCGGTGATCATGCGCCAGTACGTACTGTCGGCCAGGCGGTCGGGAATCACCAACGACGCGTTGGTTGCGGCCGGAGCTGGTGGCGCGGCTGTTTGCGCGACGGCGGTACCGGCCAGCAGGACGCCGCTCAACAGGAGTGCGCTGAACCGCTGCGCGCCGCATTTGAGTGGGCCGACCTGCCGCTGACAGATTTCGAATTTGCTGAATCGCGGTACGCGGCAGCGCACTTGCCGGGCCAGCACAACACGAATAACGCGGGCGATGTTCACGTTCATTCGCGCCGGCCCATGGGTGGTGAGGTACCCCGAATCAGGAACGAGGAACGCGACGTTTCCTGGCCGCTGTCAGCAGGCCCAGTAGTCCCGCGCCGACCAGCGCGAACGAACCGGGCTCGGGTACCACTGTAGCAAAGGGTGATAGCCAGGCGGCGTTGTATTGCGTGGAGGTCCAGCCGGAAAATTCACCAAATGAGCCATTCAGCTGATCATCGACATCGCCCAGTGCGCTGGAAAACGACAGCCCATACGAAGCGACACCCGCAATTTGCCCGTTGATGAACATCGGGCCGCCGGAATCGCCCGGCCCAAGGCCCCCTTCATACATTCCCTCTCCCAAATCGCAAAAGTCTCCGAAACCAAGACACGTCACGTCGTTCGCGTTCAGACCGCTGTCAAAATCTGCAACCAGCGTGGACGGATCGGCCGAGCCAAAGAAGCCGAAAAAGAATCCGCCGAATATGGGGTCGCCCCAGTTGGCGTCCATGCGGTTCAACGCGCGTCGGCGATCGGATAAAGAAAACCCACCAGGCTGGGTGAAACCCACCGCACCGGTGCCGGTAGCGCCTGAACCGACAAACTCACCCACCTGCAGCGGATTGCTGCCGGTGAACAACGAGTAGCCGGCATTTCGAACGCCACTGGTTGGCAACGCGCTCAGCGAGACGATGGCAATGTCATGCGCATCAATGACTTCACCGGTATACATCGGATTGACGTACGTTGCGCTGCTGACAATCAATTCACGCGTCGAAGCTGCCGCGCCCGGAGTAAAGAACACCGACGTCACACTCTGGGTGACGTTCTTCCCGCTGGCGTCAGACAGACAGTGCGCAGCCGTCAGCACATTGGAGGTGCCGGCCAACAGCGCACCGGAGCACAGGAAATTTCCATCCGAACGCGAGACGAACAACGCCGCGACACCGTCGTAACCGGTTCCCTTCATGGTCTGATACATCGGGTCGCTGGGGCTGCCCGCGACTACGACATAATTGCGCGCGACCCAATCCGAAAACGAGGAAAATGGACGTGCCGCGTTTCTGGGCCATTGTGCCGACGCGGCCCCAGGGGCCATCAGGGCCGCGAGTGACAATCCGATTGCGACAAAGCGCGCGCGGTGTGCGGCCGTCTGCCGTACACAACGAAGGATCGGGGACGAGGGCAGCATGGGCAGGCTCGAAATTCGTGAGGGCCGACGGTCCGACCAGTCTCTTCCAAGTGAGAGGCTACAACGAGCCGAGGAGGTCGTCAATAGCCTTGCGGTCCGCGTCTTCGAGTGGGGCCCCATTGATCACCCGCTGCAGAATGTCCACCGCCTCAGCGGCCAGATCGTCCGGGTGTTTCCGATCTTTCTCGAAACGCACAATGTGTCCGAGCAGGATCGTTTCAAAGGGAGGCACTTCTTCCTCGTCATCGTCCTCGTCGCTATCACTGTCCGGGCCTTCGTCGGCCGCATCACGCGCGGCTTCGTAGCTGGGCACGCTGCTTTTCCAGGGTTCGTTCTGGTGCGACTGTGCCTCGAAGGAATCGCGCGGAACCAGCGCAAATAACCGGCACTGCAACCCTGGCGCTTCTTCGTACGCGAACAGCCCAAGCGACACGGGGCTGTCAAAGAGGCTGAGCTCGAGCAAGCGGTCAATAGCTTCGGCGGGCATGGCGCTGCGCGCAATGAGCCGGTTATCGATGTACGCGGCGAGCGCGCTGGACTCTGGTGCGCGCGGGTCATCGAGGCGGCTCACGACCAGCGGGACCGCCTCGCGGGTGGTCACGAACACGGCTGGCCTCGCGTCGTCGTTCGGCTGCCTGGATTCGTCGTCGGGATTGTATTCGTCTGGAAGCATGAGTGGAGAATATCAGCGAAAGCACGTAGGGGAACGCTGCGACCGGACTTTATAGGGACGGTGCGACTTCAGAGACATCGGTCCGATCGAATACACTGCCCAGCCAGAAAATGACAGGCCACAGCTCGGCCAATAGCAGCGCGGATGCTGCGACAACGCCGGCAAGCACGGTCCACGATCCCAGCCATGTCGATCCGAGCCACACAATCAATACACCCAGACCGACCGGAAAAACGAGGGCCACCGCCGACAACAATGTGGTGGCGCCCATGGTGAGCAGGTTTTGCCCCATGGTTTCAAAGCCGCGTTGGTCAACTCCCATGCGGACCCACGACGGAAACATAAGGGCAGCTCCGTTCTGAATGGTGAACGTCAAAGCGTTGACTGCCGGAACCGCGACCGCGGCAGACAGCAGATAGACACTCAGGCGTTCAATGTCGTCGAACATGCCGGGATTTACGACCAGCATGACCAGCGGCACAATCATAACGGTCCAGATGCTCAACGTATGTAACAACGTCGTGCCCGCAATTTCGGCGGCAACCAGCTTTGCGCCCGACAAGGGATACGTCTTGAGAATGGCCAGTCGCGGCAGATCCAATCGCAAGTCGTACCGCATGGCAAACGGGCCGATGAACACGAGCATCACGCCCCACGCCGTGCACATCCCCAGAAACAGCGCCGCGGCCGAGTCGGATTCTCTGGCGCTCAGCACTGCGAAAAACGCCAGACCGACAAGCGACAGAATAACTTGTACCCGCCACGCCGTGCCCCGCATCGCAGCCGCGATATTCTTCCAGGTGATGGCGATTTCCGGCCTCCCGGTGAGCGACAATCGCGGAACCCGCGCGATTTTTCCCTTGTCCGAACGTTTGCGAATGCCGCTGGAGTTGCGCACGTTCTTGATGAGTTCTGCGCGCACCAGTGTGGCTTCCAGTGCAGCTTCTTCGAAGGACGCATCGAGGCGTAACACCCACAAATAGTGCAGGGCGAACACGAGGGCGCTCAGCGGAACCAGTTGCAGCCATCGCGCACCCGTGTTGGCAAACACCGGTTCCAGTATCGATCGCACCGGCAACAACGCCCACGACGGAATGGGCTGCGACAATGAAGCGGCCACCGCCTTGGCGACTGCGCTCAGGCCATCCGCACCGGCTGCCCTGATCACCTCCCAGTTGCCGAACACTCCCCAGGCTACCGCGCCGAGCACCGCACTGAACACAAGCGCCGGGCCAATGCTGCGTCGCTGTCCAGACCGTTCGTGTTCGAGCGCATTCGCGCGCACGATGGCCGCTCCAAGACGGTGCAGGGTCAACGTGGAAAACAGCAGCCACAGCGCGATGCCGCGTTGCCAACCCGCAGCGGACGTGGCACCGCCCCGCAGGAAGACACTCCAAATGAGGACGTTGATGAGAATGGCCAACTGGCCACGCACCAGCTTGGCGTGCACCAATCCTTTTCTGGAAATGGGCGCCGGAAACAGGAATTGCACTTCGGCGTGCGAAAACGCGAGCGCACTGCGATCGCCCTTGAACAACCACCAGCGCGCCGCCGTGAACAGAATAAGTGCGGAGGCCAACGGAACCGCGATGCTGCTGCGAGCCAGATCGGCAATGGGATTGATGCCGTTTTCGGAACTCACGCGCGTGTTGTAAATGAGCGCCCAATAGAGGTAGGCCACCCCCACCAGCATGGCGATGGCGTATCGCGGGTTTCGCACACGTTTGAGCTGCGTGCGCAGTCGGTTGCTCGCACTGCGAACCCACAGATAGGCGAGTGCGCGCGCCGGATTGTTCACAGCGTGGGTGCGGGCGTGTCGCCAGTGAGTGCGAGAAACACCTCTTCCAGCGGTTGGCCGGCCAACTCCGGATGCGAAGCGATAATCTCGGGCAACGTACCCAGCGCAACGGCGCGGCCTTGTCGAATGACCAGCAAACGCGTGCACAGTTCTTCGACCAGATGCAGCAGATGTGAACTCAGTACAATGGCCGTTCCCGCGCGGGCGCGAGCCGTGATGGTTTCCTTCATGCGACGAATACCAACGGGGTCAAGCCCCGTCAGGGGTTCGTCCAGCAACAACACTTCGGGCTGGTGCAACAACCCGCATGCGATGGCCAGTTTCTGCTTCATGCCGCGCGACAATTCCGTCGGCAATGCATCTTTTTTGGCCGTCAACTCCAATTCTTCCAGCAATGGCGCGATACGCGCCTCGGCATCCGTCACGCCATACAGCCGCGTGATGAACTGCAAATGTTCGGTGACGGTGAGATAGTCGAACAGTTGCGGCTCGTCCGGAATAAAAGCCAGCCGCGATTTCGCCAACACGGGATTGGCCGAGAGGTCGATACCGCAAATGCGAATGATGCCAGACGTGGGTTGCAGTATTCCGGCGAGCGCGCGAAGCGTCGTTGTTTTTCCTGCGCCATTGGGGCCAACCAGTCCGAGCACGTCGCCGGGGTGCACCACAAACGAAAGGTCATGCACGGCGACAAAATCGCCGTACAGTTTGTTGTAGCGTTCAACTTCAATCACAATGGAGAGCTGGGGAGGACGAGGGGGCTGCCGAGGGTGACAGTAATGGTAGCGCCAGCGGGCAAGCAGTGCTCGACCATCGAGTTTCGCGCCGCCGCGACGGTACCTGCGGCCGCACCGCCCGCTGCGCCAATGATGGTGCCTTTTGTGCCGCCACCCAACACGCGCCCGAGAATGGCACCGATTACGGCTCCGGTCGCCACCTTTCCTTTGTCGCCCCCCTTGGAGACCCGGCGGTTGGTGGTGGCGCCCTCAGATGTCACTCGGCCCTCAGCTGGTATGAATTTTCCGTCCACCTGGACGCCCTTCACACGAAAGGCGAAATCGGCGGGCGGTTCTGCGGCCGCCATTTCAACGACGATCGGTGTGCCGGCAGGCAGCGTGCCGCCATCGGGACCGGTAACGGCGTTATTCAGCGTCGCCACAATCCTATCGCCCGGCCGATTGGCCAGCGAGCAGAGCTGTGTGGCGGTAGAGGCAATAAGTGCCGTGCCGACTCCGAGCGACCGGGTCCCCGAAGCGGTGCCGCCGGGGGCGGCAATTATAGCCGGTGCCGGTTCGGCTGGAGTGGGCGCCGAGGGTACCGGCGCAACCACTGGTGCCGGCGCGGGCTGCTGTTGGGTGGTTGGCTGCGAAGGAACCCGTGCTTGATTCGGTACGCGTTTAGGCGCATTCTTCGGTTGAGCTCGCTTAGGCGAGCTGGCGGTGGGTTCGGGATTTCGCGGGGACGACTGCGCCGTATCGCCCAATTCCGGGGCAACGCGATTTGGCGCCTCGGCGCTAGCGGCCAAAGTGAGGTCACGCTGCAAGGCCGAATCTTGAACGAGCGGCCTGGACGTGTCCCTCGAGCAAGCGGACCCCCAAAGCAGGAGCGCCGCCAGGGCAACCCCAAAACGTCCCGTCCGGTTGGTGGTCGTTGTCACAACAGGTTTAGACATGGTCGGTCGATACTCCCCTTTGAGTTGCTGCCCTGCGAGCCGGGGGAAACTCCGTGGAACCTCGCGCCCGCATAGTGGTGTTCTCCGCTTTCCCGATCCGTCGTCATGCCCATAGTGGAAACACCACTCCCGCCAACAGCCCTCGATGTCTTCGTAGCGCGTCAGCCGATATTCGACGCGCACAATCAACGGGTGGCGTACGAATTATTGTATCGGGACAGCGCACAGTCGACAGCGGCGGGCCATCAACCGGCCAACGTCATGTGTAATGAAATGGCGCTGCATGCCATGCTGACTATTGGACTCGACCGTCTGACCGGAGGTTCCACCGCGTGGTTTAACATAACGCGCGATCACCTGCTGGCCGGATTGCATCGCCTGTTTTCGCCCGAACAGGTCGTCCTGGAACTGCTGGAAACCATCTCCGGCGATGACGATGTGGTGGCGGCGTGCGAGCGCGCCCGCGCCGAGGGATATATCCTCGCACTTGATGACTACGACGGTCGGCCGGAGCTCGCCGCACTGTTGCCGTACGCATCCGTGGTGAAGCTGCAAGTGCTGGGTCGAACCGAAGCCGAGCTGTCGCCGGAGGTACGGGCGTTGCGCGCGCAAGGACTGACGGTGCTGGCCGAATGTGTCGAGACGGCCGACCAGCTCGCGATGTGCGGACGTATTGGCTGTACGTTGTTTCAAGGATACGTGTTTAGCCGACCGGAGACGCTGGCGGGACGCGCGATGTCCGTGGAACAGGTCACCATCCTGAAAATCCTTGGTCTGTTGATGGACGATCGCGTGTCGGAAGCGCGTCTTGAAGAAGCATTTCAATCACACCCGACGCTCTCCTACGCACTGCTTCGCATTGTCAACTCGGCGGCCACGGGGATGCGGTCGGTTTCATCAATTCCGCATGCGATGCGTATTATCGGGCGCGCCGCGCTGTCGCGCTGGTTGCATGTGATGCTGGCGGCGACCGTCGCTTCACGCAGTCCGGTGGCGCATGAAGCCGTGCAACAAACACTGGTGCGCGCGCGGTTCTGCGAACTGCTGTCGCACGCCATGGGATCGGGCGATTCCGCAGCGCAATTCATGGTGGGCCTGTTATCGCGCCTGGATGTGCTGTTGGGGATGCCCCTTGCGCAGGTGCTGGAGCGGTTGCCGGTGCGTCCGGAAGTGCGCAGCGCGTTGTTGCAGGGCACGGGCGCGTACGCGCGGACGCTGCACATGGCCATTGCGTACGAGAACGCAGATTGGGATACGGTGACGAGTTTTGCGCCACCGTCTTCCTTCAAACTGCATGCGCTGATGGAATCGTATGCGGCGGCAGCAGAGTGGGCGGCCGAGCGGCTGAAGCAGACGCCAGAGTAACGCGGCCGAAGGGCTGGCGACACACCGCCATCTGCAAGACGCGACTGCGTGGGGCGCCTATTTGGGCTTGTTCGTGAATCCCTTCAAAATGGAATCCTTCACGACATTGGCGACCCCTTCCGCGGTGCCGTCGCCGTCGGGAACATTCTGACTGAACGGCAGCATGATGGAAATGCGACGGTTGGCCGCAGCGGTCGGATTGGTGGGCACCCGCAACTTCGTGTCCGCGTATGCGCGGACCTCGGCCAGGCGGCCGTCTCCAATACCAGTTCCCATGAACACGCGCCGCGCCGCATTTGCGCGGTCGGACGACAATTCCCAGTTGGTGTAGGTCGCGTTCGGATCGAACTTTGCCGCGTCGGTATGTCCTTCCAGGATGATCGGGTTCTGCAACAGTGCGAGCTCCGATCCAATCACCTGCAACACCAACGCCGTTGCGGGTTTCATGGTGGCGGAACCAAGCGTGAAATATTGATCACCCTCTCCGCTTTCAATGAGTTCGATGCGCAGCCCGTCGTTGGTGACGGTGATTTCGACGAGCGCCTTGAGCGCCTTGAGCGAATCATTCGCCTGCAACTTCGTCTCAATCCGCGCGCGCAATTCTTCGAACGTGCGCGTTTCCTGCGTGCGCACTACGGTCTTGAGCGACGGGCGTTGAATGGTGGTCGGGGATGAGCCGGCAAACAACGCGCTTGATCCCGAGCCGTAGCCCTTCTTGTATCCAACCGGATTGGAGAAATACCCCTCGATGGCCATCTTGGTCTTGTCATCCATGCCAAGAATCCACATCACCATGAAGAACGCCATCATGGCCGTGACGAAGTCGGCGTAGGCCACTTTCCAGGAACCACCGTGATGCCCGCCACCGCCAGAGATCTTCTTTTTGACGATGATGATTTTCTTCCCACCACGCGGGGAGGCCATGATCAGGCGGCCTTGTTGCGGGTAAGCCCTTCAAGCTCGGAGAAACTCGGACGTTCGTGCGGCTCGACATTGCGACGGGCAAACTCGACGGCGGTCATTGGTGCGTCGCCACGGGCAAACGCCAGCAGTGCGGTGCGCACGCACAACATGTAGTCATGCTCGGCCGCGATGCGGTTTTCCATGGCTTTCGCAATCGGGCCGAAAACGCCGTACGCGAGCAGGATGCCGAGAAACGTTCCCACAAGGGCGGCCGCCACACTTTTACCAATTTCCGACGCTTCGCCACCGATGTTGCCCATGGTGATAATGACGCCAAGCACGGCTGCCACGATGCCAAAGCCAGGCATGGCATCTCCAACGGTCGAAACCGCATGCGGAATCTGCATGGCCTCGTGGTGATGTTTTTCGAGGTCGACGTCCAGAATTTCCGCGAGATTGTGATCTTCGACGGTGCCGGTGAGCAACACTTTGAGTGTGTCGCACAACAGCGACACCGCGTGATGATTTTTTACGAACGACGGATACTTGCTGAAGATGTCGCTTTTCTCCGGATCTTCGATGTGCGCTTCCAAACCGACCAGGCCATCCTTGCGCGCCTTCTGGAAAATTTCGTAGAGGACCTGCAGCAGTTCGGCATACGCTTTCGCGCCAAACGCATTAGGCTTGAGCAATCCCAGCGTTTGCGCGAAAACCCCTTTGACCACCGGCATCGGGTTGGCCGCCAGCAAGGCGCCGAGACCGGCGCCACCCAGAATGACGAATTCGTTGGGTTGCCAGAGCACGATCATTTGACCGTGGTGCATCAAATAGCCCCCGATAACCGACCCCATAACGATGGCTAGACCAAGAAGTACTAACACGCGGGCATTCCTGAAAACGATGTGGAGACCAAATTCGTGAGCAGCAACGAAACCGCAGCGGCACGATGGTTAGCGATACATGACGAATTGCTACGCGGCATCAGCCACGCCTTGAGCAATCGGATTGCGACGGTTGGGGCGGCGTCGTACATGTTTGAACACGGCGACGTGGCCGTCGAGCAAGCGGTTGCGTCCCTGCGAGCTGAGTCCGAACGCATGGACCAGTTGCTGCAACAATTGCGGCTGCTTCCGCAGCGACCCGGTGCCGCGGCCGAACCGATCACGGCCGACGATGCGTGCAACGGCGCCGTGAAACTGCACGCGCACCACGGGGAACTGCGCGATTTTGCATGCGACATCACGGTCGATCCCGACGTGTATCCCATCTGGGCCGAACCGCAGAGTTTCTGTCATGCGTTGCTGGTCGCGTTGACCACCGCCAAACGCAACGCCGCCGTACCGGGCAGTCGCATTGCGCTTCGGGTGACCGGCGACACCAACACGGCGATTTTTCGCGTCATACCCGATACCCCGCTTGGCGATAACCCGCTCGGCGACAACCCGCTTAATGACGTTGACGCGCTGAACGAAAGCGATGCCAATGCGGCGCGTTGGCTGCTGGCCTTTCACGGAGGCACTGCGCGTGCGGTGCCACACGGCTGCGAACTGGAAGTCCCCACGTTGCTGGCCGCGCGACGGGCGCGCAAAGGGTAATCCCCGACCGTTCATGAAGCCTGAGCTTCGGCGGCTGGTGCGGCCAACTGGGCCAGCCAGGCATTCGCGTCGGCGCCTGCGGCGGCGCGCTTGTTTTCCGTGGCGACCTGTACGGCGATTTCCCCGCGCAAAATCTTGGTCTCGGCCGGCGCTTCAATACCAAGCCGTACACCACCACGATCGCAGGACACGACCACAATGCGAATGCCGCCTTCAATCAGAATGGAGTCGCCCACCCGCCGTCCGAGTATCAGCATGGGTGGCGCTCCTACACCAGGGCGAGCAGCGTCTGCAACATTTCATCGGCGGTCTTGATGAGCTTTGTGGCGGCGGTGTAGGCCTGCTGCACGCGCAGCATCTGCACCAGTTCCTCATCCGTATTCACCCCACTCACCGACTGGCGGCGAACATCCGTTTGCTCTACCAGCAGGCTGGCGACGGTCGAGTCGTCGGTCGCAGAGTTGACTTCCAGACCAATGCGGGTGGCCGTCGAACGGAAGAAACTCAGGAAGCTTCCGGTTTCCGAGGTCGAGCCGTACGTGTAGTTGACGGTCGTTGTGTCGTTGCGCAATGCGACCATGGCGTTGGCGACACTGTTGCTCAATGGCGCCATCGCGTCGTTGCTGGCGGCAATGGCATTGATGTCGGACAACACCGTCGCGCTCAACTTGATGGTAGCCGCCGAGACAGGCGCCGTGACGGTGCCGGGATCGAAGAAGTTACCAGCAGCGGCGCCCGGCAACGTACTGCCCGTAAACACAAAACCCTGTGTGTGCGCGGCGTTCACCGACGTCACCAGCGACGACGCAAGCGTATCGAGGCGCGAACGGATTTCCGGAATATCTTTGTTGACCAGGTCGCTCATCGCCTTGAGCTGCCCGCCAAAGGGCGTCAACGCATCGAGGCTGTTGCCCAGCCGAATTCTGACCGGAACGTCCGGCGTTGGCACGGTCGGCGGTGGAACGGGCGGAACCAGATCAATGTTGAGCGGGCGTGCCGTGCTGCCATCGACCAACGTGGAGTTGCCGATGACGACCGTTATGGTGCCATTGGCCTGCGGTATTGAACGAATGCCAGCAAGCGTGGACAGCTGGTCCAGCAGCATGTCACGCTTATCGCTCAGGTCACCTGCGTTACCGCCGCCCGATTCCATCTGCGAAATGCGGCCATTCATGTCTGCCAGCTGGGTGGCAATCTGATTGATGTCACCAACCATATTGGTCATGCGCTCCAGCGTATACGTGCGCTGCAGGTTCAGACCACCGTCGTAGCTGTTCAGCAGGTTCGCGACTTGCGCGCCGCGCTGCTGCACGACCGCGCGCGCGGCCTGACTGCTTGGCGTGGACGCGAGATCGCCCCACGAATTCCAATATTCGTCAAGCGCGCTGGTGAGGCCCGCATCGGACGGTTCGCCAAAGATATTTTCAATGGCCGACAAGGTATCGCGACGCAGCTCGGCTTCGCCCGACTGTCCGGTGGCTGAACGGAACCCTTCGTCAAGCAGAATGTCGCGTTTCCGGACAATGGTTTCTACGCGCACACCGGTACCCACCAGGCCATAGGACAGGCGGGTAGGCATGTTGGACGACAACACAGCTTCCTGCCGCGAATATCCTGGCGTCTCGGCGTTGGCGATGTTGTGTGCAACTGTCTGGAGTACCTGCTGATGCGTGAGCAACGCACTGCGCGCGATGCCGAAGAGTCCGGAAGGCATGTTAGGCCGTCCGGTTTACAAGGACGCCGCGAGCGGGCGTTGGAGCGAGGCGGGCTCCGGCGTCGTTCAGGTACGTGGTCCCGCGTTCCGGAGCGCCAACCAGCGTGCGCACATGTTGATCGTTGGAGTTGATGGCTTCCCGCAGCAGTTTGCGATTCATCCCCACTTCCCGCGCCAGAATGTCGGCCGAGTGCTGAAGGCGCTGACGGGCGTCGAGCAATCGCCCATTCGCGTTGGCCCCCAACATCTCTTCAATCTGCCGAAGCGTCGTGTCCTGGTTGCCGGAAATCAACACATTGAGCTGACGGCGGCGCGTGCGCGCCTGTCCAAGCGTCGCGAGCACGCGATGCGTGGCGAACGTGCTGTCATCGACCCCTTCAATGTCGTCCGATCCGACGGCCGAACGTTGGCGGCGCATTTGCGCAATCAACTCGTCCAGCAACTTGCGTTCGCTGACCAGCGCATCGTACAGTGCATCGAGATGCGCCGGGGCGATGATGCCGGGTTGCGGCGTCGGTGCGTTGGGAGAAACCAGTGTGGTTGACATCAGCGGCCCAGCGGATTGGATGTTGGCACGTTCTGGATGGTAGATGATGACGTTGGCACGCCCGTTTCACTCGCCGCCGGTAATCCGCGGCTGAGCTGCCGGTAGAGCGCCTCCGAAATCCCCCCTCCCCACTGCCTTGGAGTTTCGGCAGCAATGTGCTCATCCATCAGTCCCGTGAAGATTTCTTCGCCACTTCCGCCGGAAACCACGCCTTCATTCTTGGGCACTGTTTCACGCATGGCCCGAAACAGCTGAGAAACGAACAGTCCTTCCAGATCGGCCGCCGCCTTGCGGAGTTTTTTCTGGTCTTCGGTTAACACGGGTACGGCGGCGGGTTGCGCCAGTGAAACAGCGCGCGCCGAGGCTGTGATAGTCAAATCGCTCATCGTACGATGATCTCCGCTGTCAGCGCGCCAGCATCCCGAAGCGCCGTGAAAATGGCGGCAATTTCGTTGGGGGGCGTTTGCACCGCATGCAACGCCGAGGCGATTCGCTGCACCGACGTGCCGGAGGGGAGTCGCACGTTCCCGGCCGTGATCGTATCGCCGTCCAACGCCTTGTCGTTGCCAATGACCAGCGTGATCACCCCGTGGCTGATCGACACCGAACCGACAATCATATCGCCACCCGCCACCACCGTGCCGTCTTTGCTGTCGACGATGATGCGCGGCGTGCGCTCGGCGCGTACCGACAAATCGCGAATGCGAGCCATGGCCGTCGCTTTCACCACGGTATCCGCCAAGGTCACCAGCACACTGCCTTCGTCCTCAACCGCCGCGGTATTTACGCCAAACGCGGTGTTGATCGCGGCCGCAATACGGGTGGCGGTTCCAAGTTCTGGTTCACGCAGTTGGAGCCGCGAGTTCGCCACCAGCGCCGGACGGGGCAGGTCGGTTTCGATGACGCCGCCACCGGGAATACGCCCGGAGGTTTCAACAACCCGCGCGAAACGTGTGGTCGATCCACCTTCGCTGATCACCAACGACCCTTGAGCGGAGGCTACGTTTTTTGAACCCACATCCGTGCCCAGCGGCGTCATGAACAACTGGCCACCTTTGAGGGAACGCGCGTCGCCCATGGACGCGACGTTGATGTCGAACCGACCGCCGGCGCGCAGGTATGGAGAAATTTCTGCGGTGACCGTGACAGCGGCAACATTTCGCATGCGCAGCATTTCTGCCGGCACTTCGATGTTGAAGCGGCGCAGCATGTTCACGACGCTTTGCACCGTTTGTCCGCCGGACTGCCCGCCAATTGCGCGGTCGCCGGTTCCGTCCAGACCGATTACCAGGCCGTAGCCCATTAACCGCACCGGCAACGCGCCTTCGGCTGTGGTCAGGTCGCGGATTTTGGCATCACTTTGTGCGGGCGCGATTGCTGGCAGCGTCAGGACCATCAACGCCAGCGAGGTCAGGCGAACCGCGTGTGGGACATGCTGATGAGTAATCACGGCCAGAAAGCTCCAAGAATCTTGCCGATAATGCCCTGCTTCGGCTTGGACAGATTGCCCGGCGACGCGTAGCCAATGGTGGCGTCGGCGAGGCGTGCTGACTCGACCATGTTCTGCAGGGAGATGTCCTGCGCGCGCACCCAGCCCGTCAGCTCGATGTCTTGCTTGGCTTTGTCAATGTCGATGTTCTTGGTGCCCTTCAATTGCAGCAGTCCGTTCGCACCCACGGCCACCACGCGCACGCTCATCTCGTTCTGAAAACGATTCTCGCGCTTGGCAGCGCCGCGTTCATTCTGCGTGGCGTCGTTATTGGTTTGCAGTCCGACCCCTTTCGTCGCCGATGGAAGTCGCGCGGTCAGCCCGAGGTTACGACCGCGGGAATCGGTGGAGAGATTTTCCTTGACCGCGGTGGTGATGGTGTAGTCGTCAATCAGGACGGTGACAATGTCGCCCACCGCAAAGTTGCGCCGATCGGCGTACCACGATTCGCGCGCCGGTGGTAGCGCGATGCCGGGTTGGGCGGCCGCGCCTGCGGCTGGAGCTGCCGTCGCTGTACCAGAGGGTGCTCCGGCCGGCGCACCTGCGGGGGCACCGGCTGGCGCACCGACTGGTGGCGTTGCGGGAGGTTGCGCGTTGAGTGTTCGCGCCATCCATGTGGCCGCGGCAATGGCCACCATCGCCGCGACGGCCAGTTCAAGGAGCGCCGGCACACGCAATCGGGAAGCGCGCTCGGAGCGGAGAATTTCGAATGTCATGGTGCGTCCAGCGTCAGCGGAGGCGAACAGTGTTTGGCCCAACGGCGATTCCGTCGAGCCGACGATTCTTGTCGATGCGCACGCCCACAGGCGCGCCAAGTACTGCATTGTTTGTCGCGGTGCCGGTCAGCGTCAGACGCAGCGAGCCATCTTGCCACAACACCTTCACCGCGCTTCCCATCGCGATCAGCGTAGCGGGGGCAACGCCCGGAGCGCGCAGGAATTCCCCTGCGGCAATTGCGCGCCGAGTGACCCAACCGGCAATGGCATGTACCGTGTCGGGTTGGCTGTTCCAGGGCCACGCAATCACGGTATCCACCAGCACATAGTCGGAGGCCGCGATGGACTGCCCACGTGGCATCGCGTGGACCGCACGGGGCCATGTGACCCGAACCGTTCCGCGCGCCGCAGCGAGCGACTGCGCGCGTCCGTCCGTGACGTTCAGCATGAGCAACAGGGCCGTGGCCAGAATGCCCAACAGCAGGGAGGTCACTGGCGACTCCGTTCGCGGCGCGGTATACAGCGTCATGATCAGCGTGTCATGTTGTTGGCAATCTGACCCATTTCATCGGCCTGCTTGATGGCCTTTGAATTGATCTCGTACGCGCGCATGGCCGCAATCATCTCCACCATTTCCTGTACAATTTCCACGTTGCTGCCTTCCAACGAACCTTGCACGGTTTTGCCCATGCCTTCTTCGTCGGGAAATCCAGTAACGGGTTGACCGGATGCCGCCGTTGCGCCAAACAGATTCTGCCCCATGGAGAAGAGCCCTGACGGATTGGCAAATCGGGCGAGTTCAATGCGGCCAATTTCGGTGGGCTGCAGATCGTTGCCTCGGGTGACGCTGACAATGCCGGATTGGGAAATGACGAGTTCCTTGGTATCGGCAGGCACCCGAATGGCGGGAACCAGACCGAAGCCGTTGCTCGTCACGACTTCGCCCTGATCGGAGATGCCGAAGCTGCCGTCGCGCGTGTAGGCCGTGTCCCCGTTACGCAGTTGCACCTGGAACATGCCGTCGCCTTCAATCGCGACATCGAGATTGCGATTGGTGGTTTCCATGATGCCCTGCTCGTGCACCCGCTGCACTGCGGCGAGCCGTGTACCACGTCCCACCTGCACGGCCGGTGCAATGTTCGAATCCTGCGAGCCGACAATCGATTGTCCCTGAATGGTCTGATAGAGCAGATCTTCAAAGTGCGCGCGGCTGCGCTTGAAACCCGTCGTGTTGACGTTGGCCAGGTTGTTGGCAATCACTTCGGTGCGCGTCTGTTGCGCCATCATGCCGGAAGCGGAAGCGCGAAGTGCGGGATCCATAGGTTATTTCCTGTAGTCGTCAGAGACGGTTAAACGGGCTTGGCGAGGTCGTTGACCGCGATGCCGCGAATGGAATCGATAGTCGCAATACTTTTCTGCGCCGCGCCGTAGCGATGCATCACTTCCAGCATCTCGGTCATCGCGGACATGGTGTTCACGTTGCTTTCTTCCACGGAACCCTGATGAATGTTTCGTGCGTCCAGCGGTATCGGTTTGCGCGACGCGTCCGGCACAAACATCGTGCCGCCTTCATGCACCATCCTGGCGCGTGGGTCGACGCCTTCCAGTCGGAACTGCCCCACAATTTTCGCATTGACGCGCACCTGGCCATTTCCGGAAATGCTGATCTCACCCGGCGGAAGAAGGAGCGGGCCGTCTTCGCCCAGCACGGGGTGACCGGCTTCGTCGGTTAACTGGCGATTTGCATCCAGCTGGAACGCGCCGCCGCGAATGTGGCGCTCGCCGGCCGGCGTGTTCACGACAAAGAACCCCTCGCCCTCGATGCTGACATCGAGCGGATTGTGGGTTTCCGTGAGTGTGCCCTGCGTCAGGTCGGCCGAGGTATCGGTCGCCGCCATCGCGTCACCGATCATCCGGGCAAAGGCCGTCTCGGCCTTGAAACCGCGGGTGTTCGCGTTGGCCAGGTTGTTGGCGAGCACTTGTTGCCGTCGCTCCAACATCTGGAGGGCGGCGGCAGAGCTGGTCATTCCGTTGGTGCGAACCGGGAGGGGCATAGGGGTAGTGGTTGGGAGCCGCCGCGCCTTTCCGGCCGATCGGCCGGGATGGGCTACAACGGAGCTCTCTACACCACCCTGAAAATGCAACGGTCGGGCCAAACTGGCCCGACCGTTGTTTTTGCATCTAAACTGTTGTTGTTAAACAACTTAAGTGTGTGTATCCAAGCGGCGACCGCCCAGACTTCTCCCGTTCGGGACGGCAATTCATGCCGTTGGCGGCCGGAGTTGCCGAGCCTCGAGTGAGCCCATGGATAGGCACATCGCGACTGCATCCAGCGGCATCCGCGTGCGGCGAGCAATATCTGCCGGGGAGGCACCGGACTCGGCGAGTGCGACGACGGCACGCGGCGTGCGACTGGACTTGCCCGAAATGGCTTTGGCCGACACTGCGGCCACCAGTTGGACGATTGGATCCTTCGTTGCCAGGGCGCTCGTGCGGCGGCGCAAGGAGACCAGACCACCCACCAGCACGATTGCTGTGAGATCGATATAGATCCATCGGGCCTTCGGGACTTTGGCGACAAAGCGCAGGGCGGGGCTGACCACCCGAGTCAGGTTGGCCCTGGCGCCGGCAATCGCGGCGGGCGCGTTCTTGCCAGCAATGCGCTGCAGCACAGGCTTCGCATGCGCAACCGCCGGTGCGACCACCATGGCACCCAAGGCGACGCCTCCAACGGTCACGCCCAGGGCCAGCGCGGTGTAGAGGCCAACCGTACGCAGCCATTTCAAAGGCAATGCGTGGAAGCCGTTCATCAGGCGACGTTCTCACGCAAGGGCTTGAGTTCGACACGTAACTTGCTGAGCGCCTTCGAGCGAATCTGTGAAACGCGCGACTCGGTCAGCTCGAGCACCTTGGCAATTTCATGCAGCTTGAGTTCTTCGAAGTAGTAGAGCGAAAGGACAATGCGCTCCTGCTCCTTCAGATTGACAATGGCTTCTTTCAGAAACCGCACTTCCTGTTCGTGCGTCAGCGCGTCTTCAATACCCGACTCTTCGTCGCTGTGCAGTACTTCAACGGGAGACGGGGCATGGCTTTCGCGTTCGCCCGGCGCCCGATCCAGCGGAATGTGGTGCGCCCCTTCAATGTCGGCCTGCCAGCGCCACAACGTCTGCACGTCCAAGCCCAACTGCTCGGCCACCCGCTTATCGTCAGGGGCGTGGCCGGTTTCGCGCATGAGCACTTCGCGGGCGGCGGCAATTTCGCGCGTCTTGCGGCGAATGGAGCGCGGCACGTGGTCCTGCTTGCGCAATTCGTCCAGAATGGCGCCGCGAATGCGCGGTGCCGCAAAGGTGCTGAAGGCCAATCCGCGGCCGGGATCGAACCCGTCCAACGCCGCCATCAGTCCCATGGTGCCTGCGCTGACCAGTTCGTCAAAATCGGCGCGCACGGCGAGGGTGCGGGACATCTGACGCGCCACATGATGCACGAGCCCCAGATGTTCTTCGAGCAGGCGGTTGCGGGCCGTGATGTTGCCAGCCTGATACGACTGCCAGAGCTTCGAATTCATGACGGCGGAGCGTGTGGGAGTAAGAATGGACACAGTCAGAGACCAGGGCGTGAGGAGGGCATAACCGTGAGCGCACGAAGCGCGAGCTCATGAGCAGCGTGCGCTGCGGGAGATCCAGCGGCCGCGTCGAGGAAGGGCATTCCTCCGCGCAGTACCGCGTCCAGCGTAGAGTCGAGTGGCACGGCGCCGCCAAAACTGATAGGACAGTTGGGCAGAAACTGACGCGTGCCGCTTTCCAGCAGATCAAAACAGAGGCGCGCTTCTGCGGTCTCGTGTCTATTCACAACCACATCGATAGGGAGTTCGGAGTAGCGATGGTTGATGGCTTTGCATAACGCGAACGTTGCAGCCAACGCGATGGGATCCTTGCCGGACATCACCGCTACCACTCGCTCATGCATTTGTGGTGCCACAGTTGCGAACAGTGTTTCCAGACGTGATCCGCAATCGACCACGACCAGATCGTGCCCTTCACTGAGGGCACTGACGCGACGCATACACGCCCGACGTTCGGTGCCATTTGGTGTCGTGCTGGCGTCGTCGGCGGCCCGACGTGGTGCACCGCCTGCTACGAGTGTCAGCGACGCAGATATTGGGGTCGCGACATCACTTGTTTGTACGCGCCCGCCGCGCAAATCCTGCCAGCCCGCCCACGGCTTGACGCCGAGCCACAAGGCGTGCGGACCGACCAGATCATCACCGTCAACCAGCAGGACACGACGACCATCTCCTGCCGTCGCGACGGCAATTAATGCCGCCACCAATGACGTTCCGCTGCCACCTCTTCCGCTTGCACACAACAGCGTGGGAACGCCCGTGCCGGTCGCAGGGCGTACGCTGAATGCACTGGCGGCATTTGCAGACGCAGGTGGGGTGCGACGGATCGACTCGCCTTGTGAGATGGCCTGTGTTGTCGCGCGCGCGGCCGCGTTGGTCAGCATGCTCACGCGGCCACCCAATCAGGTTCCGCATCCGCTGGAAGTCCGTATCCACGCAGAATGCGCGACACGCCTGGCTTCAGGTCGGTTGGCACATCCTGGCCATCGCCAATCCACCGGGTTGGCAATTCCAGCGACAGCGCCAGGTCGGCGACGCCGGTTTCACGCGGGACTTCATCAAGCTTGGTCAGCAACATGTGCGTCGCACCGCGATGCTCGCGGGTCGTACCATAGGCACGTGCGGCGTGCAGCGCGAGATCGGCGCGTAATGTTGCGGGCAGAACCAGATGCACTTCATCAGGTTGGAACGCATCCAGCAATGCGCGCCAGCGCTGGGTGAGCTCGGTCGCTGCGGGACTACGCCCTGGCGTGTCGACAATGACCACGTCACACTCAGCGAGCCGCTTCAGTGCCGCGTCAATTTCACTGGCGTCGTAAACAATTTCGAACGGAACCTCCGCGAGATCGGCGTAGGTGGAGAGCTGCTCCATTCCACCAACGCGATACGTGTCGATGGTGATCAGTCCAACACGAGCCGCACCGAACAGTCCGCGCTTCGCGGCAAGTTTGGCGGCGGTCGTCGTTTTTCCGGCGCCGGTCGGACCCACCAGCGCAATACAATACGGTCGCCCGCCCGGTTGCTTGCGCAACGTGCGCAAGGGAGTGGGTTCCAGGCGCGCGCGCACGCGTTCCAGTGCAGTAGCCGGCGCCGCCAGCACTTCGACCATGGGCACGCCGCCATCACGCACCATGCGTGAGTGCAGAATCATGACATCATCACCAAAGCTGCGACGGGCGCGGTCGGCCACGTTGGAGAGATCAGCCCCGCGAAAGCGCTCAAGCATGGGACATCTCCCAGGTCGCAACGCTGCTCAGCGTGATCGCCGCCGGCAATTCGGCCAGCGAGACCACCGGCAACGTCGGCAGGACGGGTTCGATTAATCGACGCACGCCAACACGCAGCGAGGGCGGGGTGATCAGCGGCAACGGACGTCCGTCCACCGCGTACGTTGTGGCGAGATGATTCAAGTCGCGCAACATGGCGGCCAGGGTGTCGGGGGTGAGCAACGGTACGCCCGCGGCGGCAGCCCGTGGTGAAAACAGTCCGAGCAACGCCGACTCCAGACGCGCCCCAATGGTGATGCCGCGAACCGTTCCGCTGGCGTCGGCAAACATGCGTGCGATGACGTTGGTCAACGATTTGCGCACAAACTCGGTGAGGGCTTCGGGGTCTTTGGTCGTATCCGCGCCATCGCCCAGCGCCTCGAGAATCGTGACGAGATCACGAATAGGCACGCGTTCGCGCAGCAGGCGTTGCAACACACGATGCAGCACACTGAGTGACACCTTGCCCGGAATGATTTCTTCCACCAATGCGGGGTGTGTCTTTTTGAGCGTCTCCACCATTTCCTGCACTTCCTGACGGCCCAGCAAATCGGACGCGCTGGTCTTGAGCGTTTCCATCAAGTGCGTGGCCACCACTGTTGTAGGTTCCACGACCACGTATCCCACCGCTTCCGCCTCCGTGCGACGGGCGGACGAAATCCAGCGTGCCGGCATGCCGAACGACGGATCGACGGTTTCCAGTCCGTCCAGTTCCATCACGACGCCACCGGTATTGAGTGCCATGAGGAAACGCGGCAGCACTTCCCCACGTGCCACTTCCGAGCCGCGCAGCTTGATGACGTATTCGTTGGCGGGCAGACGGATGTCGTCGCGAATGCGAATGGGCGGTACGAGAATGCCCATTTCCATGGCCGCCTGTTTGCGCAACAGTGAAATGCGTTCGAGCAAATCGCCGCCCTGCCCTTCATCCACCAGGGGAATCAGCGCATAGCCCACTTCCAGTTCGATGGGGTCAATCTGCAGCAGGTCGCGCATGGGGTCGGACGGCGCGGGCACCTCAACAGCCGGTGCGTTTTCAATCACCGCCAGCTCGGCGCGATTGGTTTCGTTCTTGCCTGCGTTTCGCGCCAACAGCGCGCAACCACCAGCCAATGCGATAAACGGAAACATCGGCAAACCGGGCACCAGTGCGAACGTCGTCAGCACGGCCGACGAAATCCATAACGCCCGCGGGTGTGCGCCGAGCTGCGTGGACAACACCACACCAATGCGGTCGCCGCCTGTTGCCGACGTAACCATGAGGCCGGCCGCTGTACTGATGATCAGCGCGGGAATTTGCGAAACCAGTCCATCACCAACGGTGAGCAGCGTGTACGTGCTGGCCGCCTTGCCAATGGGCATGCCGCGCTGAATCACCCCGATAAAAATTCCGCCCAGAATGTTGACCGCGAGCACCATGATGCCGAGGATGGCGTCGCCTTTCACGTATTTCGAGGCCCCATCCATGGCACCATAGAAGTCGGCGGTGCGCGAAATTTCATCACGACGCGTGCGCGCATCCTTCTCATCAATGAGACCGGCCGACAGATCGGCGTCAATCGCCATCTGTTTACCTGGCATGGCGTCCAACGTGAAACGGGCGGCGACTTCGGCAATGCGGCCGGCACCCTTTGTGATCACGATGAAATTGATGCCAATGAGCAGCAGGAAGATGACAATACCGACGGCGTAGTTGCCGCCCACGACAAAGTTCCCGAAGGCCTCAATCACCTTGCCCGCGTGCCCGTGCGTGAGAATGAGACGCGTGGAGGAAACGTTCAGACCAATGCGGAACAACGTCAGCAACAGCAGCAGCGCCGGAAAGCCGCTGAAATCCAATGGGTTGGTGGTGGACAAACACACCAGCAACACCACCAGCGAAATGCCAATACTTGCCGCCAGACTCAGGTCGAGCAGGAACGCTGGCAGGGGCACCACGATCAACGCAATGATCAGGACTACCGCGATGGCAATACCAACTTCCGCGCGCTTCTTGGAGGCCGCGCTGGAGACGAACGACGTGGGCAGGGCGGCGGCGGTCATGCGACGGCCGTCCCGCGCCAGCCCATGCCGTAACGCTCCCGTTGTTTCATCACAAAGGCCAACACTTCGGCCACGGCCAGGTACATCTCAACAGGAATCACGGATCCTACCTGTGCGGTGGCAATGAGGGCACGCGCCAGTGGTTTGTTCTCAATCACTGGCACACCATGCGCGAAGGCGAGCTCCTTGATGCGCTGCGCGACTTTGCGTTGTCCGAGCGCGAGCACGTAGGGTGCGGGCGCGATACCGGTGTCGTACTTGAGCGCGATGGCGATATGCGTCGGGTTCACAATCACGACATCCGCTTTCTTGACGTTCGCGAACATCTGGCGACGCAGGCGTTCGCGGGCGACCGAGCGACGACGTCCCTTGATAGCCGGATCCCCTTCCTGCGACTTGGATTCGTCCTTGACCTGTTGCTTGGTCATCTTGAGCGATTCCATTGTGCGCCAGCGCTGCAACGCATAGTCCGCGCCGGCAAGCGCGAGAAACATCAGGCCGCAGTTCTTGAGCAGGGCAAACCCATATTTGTGCACGACGGACAGCAACGCATCCGGCGATTGCCCAGCCAGGCCCTGAATATCCGGCCACGCCGGCGCGACGGTGACATACGCGGCCCAACTGACAATCAGCATCTTGATCAGCGATTTGCCGAGTTCAATGAACGCTTGCGAACCGAGAATGTTGCCGGCGTTCTTGATTGGATTCAACCGTGACCACTTCGGCGTCAGCGGTTTGCTGGACAGCATGCTGCCGATTTGCGCGTACTGCACCGTGATGGCGATAACGGTCATGGCCCCCAACAGCCCGCTCATGGCGAACAGCGTCTGATAGCCCAGCCCTTGCACCCACGCCACCATGGCCATGGGCCCGCGTTCGCCATCACCAGCCGTGGACAGATTTTTGCCCATGGCATTGATGAGAAACTCCCACAACGGTGGGCCCGCGAACGCCATGGTCACAATGGAGCCCAGCAGAAACGCCGCAGTGGTGAGCTCCGGACTTTTGGCGATTTGTCCTTCCGAACGCGCTTCCTCGAGTCGTTTCCCGGTCGGCGCTTCTGTCTTTTCGCCACCTTCATCGCTCGCCATCTCAGCGAACTCCCGGCACTGCGCCGACAGGAGTGACGGTAGCGGCGATGTGTGCGGCGCGCGCAAACGCTTCAATGGTCGAACCAAACGCCGGCGTCCAGTCGCTCATGGTGCGCAGAATCAGCGCCAGCGAGCCGGCCAACGTGAGCAGACCAAGGCCAATCTGCAGCGGAAACGCAATGCTCATGATTTGCAGTTTCGGCGCAGCGCGCCCAAGCACAGCGAGCGCGATATTCATGACCAGTACTGCCGCAACAACCGGCGCCGCAAACTGAATGCCCGAGGAGAACACGGTGCGAGCCATCGGCACCAACTCGTGAAATCCGGCGCCCAGGTTCACCGGTGCGCCAAGTGGCAGCACGCGAAACGTGTCGGACAGCGCGCGCAGCATGACCAGATGTCCGCCACCAATCAGTAACACCACCAGCGCCAGCATTTTCATGAATTCGGCGAGCAGCGCGCCTTGCGTGTTGTTGACCGGGTCAAAGATTGCCGCACCGGACAAGCCAATGGACACCGTCATCTGTTCGCCGGCCGCTTCGGCACCGGCCACAAAAATTGCGGCCGCCAAACCAATCACCAGCCCAATGGACGACTCGGCCAGAAATGAAGCGGGGGTGATGCGCAATACGTCGAGATTTACGCCAGCAGTTGCGGCGGGATTGAGAATCAATGCGAAAATCACGATGAGTGCCGCGCGGGCGCGCATGGGCACCATCTTCGCGGACCACACCGGGGCTACCATGACCAGGCCACCCACGCGCAACGCGCTCAGCACAAACCCTGCGGCCACGCCGGGTGCGAAGAAATCGGGGAACCCCGCCGCGGCCAGTGCGTTCAATTGACGGCCGTGGGAATGCTGTTGAACAGCTTGATCGTGTACTTCACCAGCACCTGCAGCAGCCAGGGCAGGCCGACAATGAACGCCACGCCGACCAGTACCAATTTTGGCACGAAGGTCAGCGTCTGTTCCTGGATTTGCGTGACGGACTGAATGACGCTGACCAGCAGGCCAACCCCGAGGGCGACTAGCAGCAACGGCGCTGAAATGGTCAGGGCGGTAAGAATGGCCTCTCGGCACAGATCGATGACCAGCTGGTGCGACATCTACGATTGGCTTTGGTGGACAGGCTGGTGTCAGGATGTGGACGCCGACCAGTTCTCAAGCCTTGTACAAAGCAGGTGTCGTACCAAACATTTTCGAGCGTTATAGATACATATAAAGCATTGTAAAATAACAACTTAGACGACAGTGGCAATTTTTGCCGCTGCCGTCTTTTTCGGCCTTGGGGCATTTTCTGCCGGGGTCGAAACTGGCCGGAATTGCCGCTCATTGGGCGGCAAGGAAAATGCGGAGTCTGGGTGACTTCGGTGTACTGAAGGGAGTTGGTCGGCTGGGGCTGTTCTCATCGTCTGGGGGAGTGATGACAATTCGAGGGATGCTGTCCGGACTGGCAAAGAGCCTGGTGGGGGAACCGTTGCCGGCAGACGAGTCGCCGACGCCGGAAACCTTTGTGGTCCGGGGGATGCGGGTCGTGGTGATCAATACCCGGCCTGACATTGCGACGACCACGGTGGTTGAACGCCTGGACGAGGCGCTTGGCCTCATTGAGCAGTATCAGCCGTGGCGGCTCCAGCATTTGCGGCGGGACCTGCGCGAAATTCGCGTGGAGCGTTTTGCGTGTCGTGGGGCGTTTATGCCCGACCAGCGCACGTGTATTACCGAACTGACGTTTCTCGCGCGGCGTGACATCGAAGCGGGGCCGGTGGCGTCGTCCATTCTGCATGAGGGGGTACACGCGCGTATTCACGCCATGGGGGTGAGCCCGATTGATCGGGACCGTGCAAGGGAAGAGCGCATTTGTCGCCGCGCTGAGCTGGCGTTTGGCCAGGCGTTGCCGGAACATCTCGGCGCGCCGGTGGTGGAGCGTGCGCTGGCGAGTCTTGGGTTGGACGATGCGGAAGTTGCGCCGGTGATTGATTGGACCGAGGCGCAGCGGAGACAGGACGCGGTCGATCGTGGGGCGGCGTAGGGGCTCCGCGAACTTCTGCGCTCAGATGAGTGTCCAGTGGGCAGACAGTGTCTGGCCCGGTTGCGACCATTGTTTCCACTGCTGTTCAGCGGAAATTTGCGGAAACACGGATCAATCGGATTTGCTCCGCATGGGCAGAGAATGCGTAAACCCAGGCGGGATTGCTATTTTTGATTGCGTACGCCGCGATCATGTACTCGCGGCCTGCTACGCACAAATCATGCAAAAAATCATTGAAGTGCGGCGCTTGCTGCACGCTCGGGACAGATCCGCCTGATCGGAGTTTCCGCTCGTTTCCGCTTACCGCAGTTTGACCGATTGTTGCGAATGCCCGGCGACGAATTTCAGAATATGTGCGCAGCGGGCCCGCCGTTGACCAAATCTACTTGAAACTGTTAATAAGCGCGGTGATGATGAGCCCCCAGCCATCCACCAGCACGAACAGCAGCAGCTTGAACGGCATGGATATCATGGCGGGCGGCAACATGAACATACCCATGCTCATGAGGACCGATGCCACCACCGCGTCAATGATGATGAAGGGCAAATACACCATGAACCCAATCTGAAACGCACGGCGCAGTTCACTCGCGACGAACGCCGACATCAACACGTGCAACGGCACATCGTCCACCGTGTTGGGGCGGGGCAGGCGGCTCAATTCAATAAACGTTTTGAGATCGGATTCGCGCGTTTGTTTGAGCATGAACACGCGCATGGGTTTGACGCCTTCCCTGAGCATCTCCACCTGCGTCATCTGGCCATCCATCCACGGCGTCAACGCGCTCCGGTTCACTTCGGTCAGTGTGGGCGCCATGACAAATCCGGTCAGCAGCAGCGCCATCGCGGCCAATAGCTGCGCGGGCGGCGCGGACTGTGTGCCCATCGCCTGTTTCAGAAAGTGCAGCACAATCAGGATGCGGGTAAAGCCTGTCATCATGAGCACCAGCGTTGGCACCAGCGTCAGCAATCCCATCATGACGACAATGCCAACGGTGCCACTCAAGCGAAGGCCACCATCTTTGCCATCGCCCATTTTGAGGTCCATCTGCGGCAGCATGTTGGCCAACGCTTCGTCACCCCCCGCAACCGGTGCGGTTGGTGCAGCGCTGCTGCGGGTTGGACCGCGCGGCGCGGTGCCTGGCAGCACACTCGAGGTGGGGGCTTTGGGTTGTGGCGTGCGCTTTGTTGAATCGGTCGCGGAACTCTGGGCACGCGCTTGCGCACCCGGTGACGTTAACGGAACGCGCGTTTGCGCCGGACGAACATTCGCCGTGCGTGGTGCGCGCGAACCTGTTGGTGTGACGAATGCAGGCGGCGTTGCAACGGGTGGTCGGGGTACGATGGCATCAGCCCTGCCCGACGCGCCCGGCGTCACAGGTTGCGTCGTGTTCGTCGCGCCAGACTGCGGAGTTTGCAGCGTTGTCGGTTGAGTCGCCGGTTGTGCCGCCGGTTGACTTGGCGGTTGCGCAGCGGGTTGACTTGGCGGTTGTGCGGCCGGTTGCGTAACCGGTTGATTGGTTGCGCCAGCCTGTGTGTTGGAAGGCGTTGCCTGCGAATTCGATGGTGGTGCAACCGGTTGAATTTGCGCGGGCGCAGTGACTGCGGGCGCGGTGACCACGGGCGGTGCTGCTTGTGCACCGATGTTCGACGAAACGTTCACCGCGGACAGCACGAACACTCCACCAAACACGGCCAGTCGGGTGGCTCCAGACATCGCGATGTTCAGCATACTGCGGAAATCGCGCTCTGCGGCCGAGACTGGCTCGGGCGGAGTGGACACGGGTTGCATGTGTGTTGCAGGCGCACTCGGATTGAGCGCAGACTTCATTGAATCGGCAAACGAAACTGGCGCCGTGACGGTGTGGCGCTGAAACATCCGCGCGAGGGTCGGTGGCAGGAAGTTTCCAATCGCGCGACCGGCGCCAACACTGGACGCAAACGGGGGGGCCGTGGTACTCGTGGCCAAGACACGCTGCCGGTCTGCTTCGTCCAATTCAAACAAGGGACGCATGCCATCGGGGCCCATTGACACGGCCATCACTTTTTCGCCAACACGCACCACGGCGAGTCCGGTTTTCGGTCCCATCGAAACACGTTGCACTACTTCGATGGCCACGCGATTACGCGGACCCGTTGGTACGGCGCCCATTCGCTTCGCGACCCACACCGCGACGGCGACCAGGCCCAGTACGAACAACAGCGCGGCGACAATGCTCATCGATTGCAGGAACATCATCAGCTCACGTCGTTGACGGGCGTGTTCCGAATGCCGGAGTCATCACGCGGCCAGTGACGCCGGTGCGGTGGCCAGAATGCGCGTAATCCGTACGCCAAAGTGTTCGCCCAGTACCACCACTTCGCCTTCAGCAAAGCGGCGATCGCCGACGTAAATGTCAATGGGCTCGCCGGCGAGTCGATCGAGCTGAATAACCGAACCGCGACCGAGGCGCAGAATTTCCTGCACGGTCATGCTGGTGCGTCCCAGTTCTATCGAAACAGGCAGCGTCAAGTCGAGCAACATGGAGATTGGCACTTCGGTGGCGCCAAGCATGGTGCTTTCAAAATCGGTGAATTGCGGCGCGTGTGGTGTGTGGGCCGCGCTGCCACTGTCGGAAGAACTTTCGGGAGTGTGGCCTGCCGCTTTCGCGGCTTGCACACTGGCGACGAGTGCGTCGATTTCGGCGGGATTCATGCTCGGGGAGTCCGTGAGTCAGAGGCGGTGGGTGCGGGCTGCACCGCATCAAGAATGCGAACGGCGACGTGGCCGCCCACTCGGCCTGGATGGCCAATGAAACGTTCTTGCGTGCCCGCGCGCAGAATGACGCGTGCATCTTTGGGCAGATGGGTTGGCACGACCGAGCCCACTTGCAGCTGCGAAAGGTCGCGCAGTGAAATCTGAAATTCCGGCAGCCGGACGGTGATGGGGACGCGTGTCGCGCGCAGTGACGATTCGCCGCGCTGGCGCGATGCTTCACGTTCCCCTTCCGGCGCAGTCATGGGGGCAACCCGCTCAGTCCCAGTAGAGTTGAAGAACTTGTCCAGGACGGAAAACGGTAGACAGATCAACAACAAACTGCTCGCGTTTCCAGCGGTAATCTCCACGTTGGCCACCAGCACGGGGTCTTCGCGATTGATCACCTGCAGAATTTCCGGAGACGATTCGAAGGCGGTGATATCCACTTCAAGTGGCGCGTGATCCTGCCACACTTCCTGCAAGAGCCCCGACACCTTGTCGGCCACCGTGCGCACAGCCATGCGTTCAATGGGCGTCAACACACGAATGGGGGCGGGCGCCAGACCGTCGCCACCAAACACCCGATCAATGATGTAGTACGCGAATTCCTGTCCAACGTCAATCACGCCCTTTTGGCCCGTGCCGACGATATCGAAGATGAACGAGGAACACGGCGTGGGCAGCGAGAGCGTGAATTCTCCAAACGAGAATTGCTCGACACTTTGCAATCGAATTTCCAGCTGGCCGCGCACGCGCGCGATCAGCCACCCTTCGAGGCTTTTGACCAGACGCTCGTACATGGCTTCCAGCGTGCGCAAGCGTTCTTTTGAAACGCGGTGCGGGCGGCGAAAGTCGTACACCTGCACGTCCAGCTTGGCGGTAGAACGCGGCGTGAGTTTCGCCGACCCTCCCAGCAGACGGTCAATATCGACCTGGCTTAACGTGTCGTTCGCCATGGGTGTTACTGGATCACGAACTGCGGAAAGTACAAGTGCTTGATGGAGTCTTTGCCGAAGCGCTCTTGCACGGCCGCGATCAATTCTGTCTTGATCACTTCACGACCGGCCACGTTCGACAATTCGTCCACCGTTTTCTGGCCGAGTGTGGTGAGGATGAGATCTTTGAGTTCTGCGTCGCGGAGCGTCAGCGCGTCCAACGCGGTTTTGGTGGCACTCTCGATGGCAATGGACATCAGCAGGTAGCGACTTCCGCCAGACGATGCCGGGTTCAGCACGAGATTCTCAAGCAAGAGAACGGGGGGAGCGACCGCATCGCCTTTGCCAGCTTCGCCTTCTTTTCCGTGTTCGCCTTCCGCCGCGGCCGCGCCCTGTTCGGCGGAGGTGTCGGTGGTGGCTGGAGCAGACACTCCAAGTTTTTTTGCGACAAGGGGGCCGACCACCGCGGCACCCGATCCGCCGCCAACGGCCAGACCGACGACAATCGCGGCAATCAGTGGCAGTTTGGATTTCGGGCCACTGGGGGTTTCTGTTTCCGGTGCGGCTTGCGCTGGGGCGTCGGACATAGGGGCGGTGAAGGCGGAGGTGTGTGGCTACGCCAGCTATAGAAGCATGGGCAATGCCAGACGGATTGGCGAGGGCGCTGCACTCACGCTACACACCCTATGTAGTTGTCATATAAAGACTTACGATTCAAGAATAAGAGGAATTCTCTGGCAAACTCAACCATTATACACTGAGCATCGAGTGGCAATAAATGTCGGGTGGGGCACATTTTGCCGGTCCGCGGTGGCGACCATGACCCCTGTACCGAACCCTACCGAAACAACGCAGGGGCCGGGTCTCTGACCTCGGCCCCCTGCGACTATTCAGACCGACGCTTACCGCTTGATACCCATCAACTCCTGCAGCATCTCGTCAGACGTGGACACCACCTTACCGTTGGCCTGGAAGCCGCGCTGGGCCACGATCATGTTCGTGAACTCCTGCGCCAGATCGACGTTGGACATTTCCAGGGCACCGCTGGCCAGCTGTGACTGCGAGCCCTCCAGCGCGAAGCCCATGACGGCACCGCCGGAGTTCGCCGACTCCTGATACATGTTATCGCCAATGCGAAGCAGACCGGCCGGGTTGTTGAAGTCGCCCAGCACAATCTTGGCGAGTGGTGACGTGGTACCGTTGGTGAAGAAGCCCGTGATAAGTCCGAACCGATCGATGGAAAAGTTCTGGAGCGTGCCCGACGTGTACCCGTTTTGGTCACGAAGCACCGCGGTCGAACCCGTCGACGCAAACTGCGTGAGGCCGCTCACACCACCGCTCAACTTCATGTTGATCATGACCGGGTTCGCACCTGGCACCGCAAAGTCCAGCGCCGCGGTGATGTTGGTGCTCATGATGCCGGTCGTGTCAAACGTGATGGTGCCGGAGTTGGTACCGGCCACCGTCGCTGTCGGGCTCATGAAGTACGAAATGTTCACGAGCGCATTGGAGGGCATGTTCGTCGTGAACTGCACCGCTGCCGGTGGACCCGCATTCACCGAGTAATCCCCAGGCGTGGTGTACAGCGTGCCCGTGGGGCTCGCGACGATCACGTTTGCCGGAAGAATCTCATAGCCAGCTGGCGCGGTCGGTAACGTGATGTCGGATGGCGGGGAAGCGCCGTCTGTCTGGGACGGCTGCGTATTGGCACTGGCAATCGGATCAATCTTCCAATCCCATGTGTTCGCACCCGTCTTCCACATCTGAATTTTCACGTCATGTTTGCTGCCCTGCGAATCGTACACGGCAATCTGCGATTCCGTCCACGCCTTTTCATTGATGGGCAATGCCCGGTCGATGGCGTTCGCGAACGAACCCTGGAACACGGGCGAGGAGGCATTGAGATTGCCCGCGAGTGTGACTTCGTCGGTGACCTTGGCGGAAACTTTTTGTCCGAACGGCAGGCGAATGTCGCGAATGCCGTCCAGCAGAATTCCGTTTTCGTACGTGCGACCCTGCACCACGAAGCCGTTGGTGGGCGAAACCATTTGACCGAGGGCGTCCACCTGGAAATTGCCAGAGCGTGTGAAGAAACTCTGATTGCCTTTTCTTACCACAAAGAACGAATCACCCTGAATGGCCAAGTCGGTATTCAAACCAGTGGTTTCGATGTTGCCCTGGCTGAACATCTGATCGATGGAACCAATCTGCATGCCCAGCCCAATCTGTACGGGGTTAATACCGCCCTGATCTCCAGGTGGACGGCTGGCGCCCTGCAACAACTGGGCGAATCCTTCCTTGAACGTGACGCGGCCAGACTTGAACGCGACGGTGTTCACGTTGGCAATGTTATTGCCGATAACGTCCATGCGCACCTGGTTGTTGCGCAGACCGGAAACACCGGCATAGAGTGAGCGAAGCATGCGTGGTTTGAACTCCTATGAGAATGGAACGGAACTGCCATCGAAAAACGCGGACGGTATCTGAAAAACTGCCGGGGTTCGCTAGTTGCGAACCTGCACGAGCTGCGAAAACGGAACGCTGAGCGAATCGCCAACCATCAACACCGGACTTCCATTTTCGTAACGCAAGCCGGTAATGCGACCCGTGGTGTACGTCTTGACGTTCACCGGCGCCTTGTTGGGGGCGGTGACCTCGAACGAATAGGTGTACGAACCACCTTTGAGCGCTGGTGTGATGTTCAAGTCGCGCAAGTCGATATTTTGCAGACCTGCTTTGACGTCGAGTACATCGCCGGTCGCGACGATGTTGCCCATGGCGTCCTTCACCACCATTTGCCCCGAGCCCGCAATCGCGCCGGTATCAATCGTGACACTGCCACTGCCATCGCGCTCGACAAAGAGCCTGTTGCCATTGGTCACGCCAACCTTCCCAACCGTCGAAACCGCCATCTGGCCTTCGATGAGCGCGGCCAGGTTGTCACCTTGTGCGCCTTGCGCCTTGGTCAGATCGTCCAGCGCCGTCAGCATATCGTTCTGCGCAGCCGACTGTTCGGACACGGTCTTATTCAATTGCATCATCTGCTCAACGGACGAGAACTGCGCAAGTTGCGCGGCCATGTCCTTGCCGTCCATGGGGTTAAGCGGATCCTGATTCTTGAGCTGCGCGACCAGCAGTTTCATGAAATCGTCCTTGCCCATTGAATCAGAGAGCGGCGTCGCCGAACGCGCAGGCGTCGGCTCGGCCGGTCCCTTCAGCGGGGTGGTTTCGTTGGCCGCCGTGGTGTTGAACAGCGGCGAAAACGTGGACGTATTGCGAACGGTACTGATCATCGCTTCTCCTGATATTGCGGACGCTGCGCGTCCGGTGAGCTGGTCCCACGACGTTGCGGGTTCTGTCCATCGCGCTGCGCTGCGCGGTCCTGTTGTGCGCGCTGCTCTTCCCGGGTTGCCTGTCTCTCTTCGAAGTCACGCGCCGCTGATGAACGGTCACGCTGCTGCTGTGTTGCTCCTTCACTGTTGCCCGAATTTCCGGAAGCCCCTGCGCCCGACATCCGGATTGCTTCCCGATCGCTGCCTGCACCTGCCTTCACCGGGTCGGCTGCGTCGGTTGGACGCGCGCCCTGCGCACTGATGCGCACCGTATCCGACTCCAACCCGCGGTTCTCCAATCCCGTCTTGAGCTCGTTCACATGAGACCGCATGCGATCGGCGCTTTGACTGTCAGCACTGATGTGCGTGCCCACCGTGTTGCCGCGGACGTCCACCGTGACCTGCGTGCTGCCGTTCGGACCATCTACTTCCAGCGTAATCTGCGAAAGCGGTTTGCTGCCCTGCTGCTGCCGCATGGTATTGATGCCGTCTACGCGCTCGGCCGCTTCTGCTGCAGTCGCACCAGCCGGTCGTTGCACTTCATCAACAGGACCGATGAAGTTGGCGGACGAACCGGTCGTTCCGCCGAACATGGGCGATGCATTTTGTGTGCCTGAGTGGTCACGTTCGGTGCGTGTCGAACGCGATGTCGCATTTTCCGTCGCACTGTCCGCTGCGGACAACGTGTTGCGCGACTGCGCGTTGCGTCGGCCGCGCGTGGCGTCCTGGTCGGCGCTGTTGTTGGGAGATGAAGCCTTGCTGTTGGTATTCGCCCCCTCCGCAACAAGTCCCAACGATGCGTGAACAGGCGCGTTTTGCTGCACGGGTTGCGGCATTGTTGCCGCTGGACCGGCAGTCCCTGCCGAGGCGACCGCTGCAACGCGCGCGACGGTTGCAACACGGGCGATGCCGGTGTTACCCGCTGATGTTACGGAACTGGTGACGCGCACGTCTGCATTGGTTGTCCAGGACTCAGTCCACGCGTCTTTCGGCAATTCCAGATGACCGGGATCGCGCGCACCAAGCGTACCAAGCCCCTCTTCCCTGGCAATGTGCTGCAGTCGTGCAAAGCCGGTTGGGTTGTTCCACGTGCCGTCAACGACAACATCCAGTGCCTCGCCGTGCGTGTGCATGGACTCGGTCGTCCACGTGACAACCGCACCCGCATTCGAGCGGCCCTGTGCGTACAGATGATCCTGACGCTCCTGCGAGCGGGCCGTTTCCACAACACTGACGTCGTGGCCAAATTCGTTTTTCATCCGGTCAACGACACGCGCGAAACGCGCGCGTAACTCCGGGTCGAGCGCTTCCATATTCCTGACGGGCGTACCAACATCGGCCGCCGAAGCAGCCAGCGCCGCCGCCAATGTCGCATTGATCTCGTTCATGGTGGACAGTGACACACCTTCAACGGTGCCGGCTTTGGCCAGAAGGTCATCGAGTGTGGCACGAGCTAGCGCACCTTCACGATCTCCAACAGCGAGCAGTTCCTCGACCGACGGCGTTTTGCGCGCAGCAATACGTGCGAGGACAGCGGGGGTGATGCGCGACTGGCCGGACGCAGTCTGCACAGTTGGCACCATCCCGTTCTCGTCCGAAGGTGTGACCTTCGACGCGTTCTGCAACGCGAGGGTCTCCAGCGACGTCGCACGATTCGCCAACATTCCGTAGCGCACTGCGTCCGTGGCGCTCTGTGCTGGAAATCCTTCCGCCGCGAGGGCCGGGTTCTCCGCGTGGCCGTCCATCGCACCAGCCAGCAGATGGTCCAACAGCCCGGCCCCCTGGGCCGGCAGTTGCTTCAGCAAGTCGGTGCGAAGTTTGGCATCGCTGCCAACAAGCATGTTCAAAAATGCGGTGAACTCGGCGCTGTTCGTGGTGCGGCGCGACGCACCGGCTTCATCGGCCGGTGCAGACTGCTCGGCGCGCTTGGCACCCGCCAACGGCGTCGGAAACCCCATCACACCGGCAACGTTCATGGCTGCCCTCCGTTCGGTTTCTTCTCGTCCTTGGCCAGCGTCCCCTTGCTGATCGCGGCAGCGCGTGCGGCGGGAAGGGCCGTCAAAATTGCTGCGGCCTGTTTGTCACCCATCATGCCGAGAATGACGCGGACATCGCTGTCGGTCATTTGTTCAAGTACTTTCGCGGCGTCCTTGCTCTGCATGGCGCCGAAGATCTTTGCAATGCGGCGTTCCGGCAGTGCGCCTTCGAGTGCGGCCGGAGCTTTGTTGTCGGGCGCGTGTGTTTCCTCGGCCGCATGTTCAGGCGTCGTTGCCGTCGCGACCTTTGGCGTCGTTTTCGCCGGCGCTGTGCCAGGTCTTGTTCCGGCGGCGGCAGCTTTAGGTGCGGCGGCAGGAGGTTTTGACGGAGCGCCGTGGTCAGCGGTGGCCGCTGGCGCGCGTGATGTTTTGGAGGCGGGCGCCTCATGTTTCGGATCGGTCGCGTTTGGCAAACCGTTCGTCGCAGCACTCAAGGTCGTTGGTTGATTCTGCGCAAGACGAATAGAGTCTGCCGGTGTCAGCGGAATTTCTTCCGCCGCCGCCGCCAGTTCCCGAGCCTGTTCGTCTTTCGCGACGCTGTCCGCAGCGGTCGTGGAGTCCTTGACGTGTTTGGCGACGCTATCGGCGACGTGGGCGGCAAACACCTTCGCCGCTTCTTTGGCGTTCTTGTAGGAAAAGGCCGAGCCGGCGCCCAAACCAAGGACCACCGCCAGTACGGCGGGAATGAGCAGCTTCTTCATGCGTCAGAGACCCCGTGGGGAGTTTTGGAAGTGGAGCGGGTGAGGGGCGCCGGCGTATGCGCGGTGCCGCTCCCGGTGGCATGCAATTCGTTGGTCTTTGCTTCGCGCAGGCGCGTGTAACGCGTCAGTGCGATTTCGTCCATGGTCACGCGATCGCGGTGACTTTCCTGCGCCCGATGTTCGTCCTCGTGTTTGTCTTTCAGCCGGTCCATCACGCGACGGTCCCGTGCGGCGGTCTCGAGGGATACGCGCGCACTCGATACCACGCCTTCGGCAGACGACAACGTTTGCGACGCGTGTCCCAGTCGCTCATCGAGCGCATTCAGCACGAAACCCAGATGATGCAGGTGGCCCACGGTCGGGTCGGCTGAGTGTGCCGTGGACAGTTGGTCGCGAGACGCGGCACGCAGTGTCTGCAGGTCGTCGCGCTGTTGGCGTGCGGCACTGGCGGTCTCTTCCGCTTTCGCCAATTCGAGGGCCTGCGCCCGCTCGGCCTTTTCGCGCAACTCGAGCACCCGTTGCAGTCGGAAACGGAACATCAGTTTCTCCGACCCACTGACGTTTCAATCGCTTCGGCAATCTGCAACAACGCGTTGTACGTATCGCCGTACCGCATCACTTCATCGGGCCGCTGCTGCAGGAACTGCAACATGCGTTCGCGATAAATGATGGCGGCGTCCACATACGGATCACTCCCACGCTGGTACGCGCCCACCATGATCAAGTCCTCTTTCTCCCGGTACGCGGCTTCCAGTCGCAGCAGCGCGTTGCCGGCCTGGCGTTGCGCACTATTCACGATGTGATCCTTCACGCGACTCTTGGACTCAAGCACGTCAATAGACGGATAATGATTCTGCGCCGCCAACTTGCGCGTGAGCACAATGTGTCCGTCCAGTATGGAGCGGGCCGCGTCGGCCACCGGCTCATTGAAATCGTCGCCGTCTACCAGCACCGTGTAGATGCCGGTAATGCCGCCCACCGCCGCGTTGCCAGCACGCTCCAGCAGGCGGGGCAACGCCGCGAATACTGAAGGGGGATATCCTTTGGTCGTTGGCGGCTCGCCAGTGGCCAATCCAATTTCGCGCCAGGCCATCGCGACACGCGTGACGGAATCGACCATCAGCAACACCTGCTTGCCCTGGTCGCGGAAATATTCGGCAATGGCCGTCGCCACCAGTGCGCCGCGCGCGCGAACCAGCGCGGCCTGATCACCCGTCGCAACAATAACGACTGATCGCGCCAAACCTTCCGCCCCAAGCGCGTTGTCAAGAAAATCCCGCACTTCGCGACCGCGTTCCCCAAGCAGCGCGATGACGTTGACATCGGCTTTGGCTTGACGCGCAATCATGCCCAGCATGGTGCTTTTGCCCACACCCGAGCCGGCAAAGATTCCGACGCGTTGGCCTTTCCCAATGGTCAGGAGTCCATCAATTGCGCGAACGCCCGTTTCCATTGGCGAATCGATAGTCTGGCGTTCCAGCGGATTGGGCGGTTCGGCGGACAGGGGCACGCGATCAATCACATCGAGTTTGCCTTTTCCATCGATGGGATGCCCCAGACCATTCAACACGCGGCCCAGCAGCGCGGGACCGACATCGACGCCAAACGTGCGACCCAGCGGTTGCACAATCGACCCCGGATGCAAACCATCCATTTCACCAAGCGGCATGAGCAACACGCCGCGCTCGTGAAATCCAACGACCTCGGCCAACACGGAATGGTCGCGGCTGTGACTCGTAATGCGGCACAGTGCGCCCAGCCCCACCTCAAGGCCAGTGGCTTCCAGCACCAATCCCACCACGCGAATCACGCGACCGTACGAGGCAAAACGCTCGGTGCTCTCCATGCGTTCCAGCATGAGAGTCGCTTCGGGCGTGTAGGCATCGGCGTGAAACACGTCGCGATGCGCGGCTTGATATTGCGTGGGGGTGATCACGACGCCTGCACGTTGCCGATCATGCGATAGATGCGTTCAAGCGCCGTGTCCACGCGTCCATCAATAATCCGTTCGCGTCCTTCCACCAGGCAGCCTCCGCGTTGCACATGCACGTCGGGCGTCCAGCGAATTTCCGGGAATCGCTCACCGTCCGGTGCTTTCAACAGCGCATTACACGAGTCAACGTCTTCCGGATGCAGTCGCACGGTAACCGTCTGGTCGAGCGGGAATTGCGCCAGCGCTTGTTTGACGAGTGCGGACACAATGGTTGCATCGGTTTCGACTTCCTTCGCAATCAGTTGGCGTGCGACCGCGACTGCGAGGACCGCCAGATTCTCTTCGGCGTTGGACGTCCACCGCGCCTGGTGCAGCAGCACGTTCTCCAGCGCTGCGTTCAGTGCGCCGGCTGCGTATTCCAAATGCGGGGCGAACTCGGCGCGTACAATCTTTTCTCCGTCGGCCCTGCCATGTGCGTACGCGGCCGCTTCAATCCGTGCGCGCTCCTGTGGCGACGCCAGTTCCGGGGCCTCACCATCGTTCTCAGCATGGGCCGCCATTTCCCGGATCAGCGGCGCTTCGAAAATATTCGGCATCTCGAGTTCATCAAGCGCCCATGCGGTAACCGGCATACGCGGCATCGGCTCAGATGATGACATCGTCGCTTCCACTGCTCAGCACAATTTCTCCGCTCTCCTCGAGGGCGCGCACCTTGCCGACCACTTCTGTTTGTGCGGATTCGACATCGCGCATCTTGACGGGTCCAAGGAACTCCATCTCTTCCTTGAGTCCCTGGACCGCGCGCTGCGACATGGTGCCCATGATCTTGGCCTTGAGTTCGGCGCTGGCCGCTTTGAGCGCAAGCGCGAGCTGCTTGACTTCCACTTCGCGCATGAGGCGTTGCAGCGACTTGTCGTCCAGGGCCACGAGATCTTCGAACACGAACATGAGGTTCTTGATCTGGTCGCTGAGGGCCGTGTCTTTGTCGGCCACCATTTCCAGCACTTCCTTTTCCAGGGCCGAATTCACCAGGTTCAGTACCGCGGCGACGGCCGCTGGGCCACCCACCGCACTCATGCCTTGTGTGAATGCCATATCCGCTTCACTGCCAATGGCCCTCTCGACGAGCGTGATCATGTCGGGTGCGACTTTTTCCATGCGCGCAATGCGATACATCACGTCACCGCCCAACTTCGGGTCAAGTTCCCGAATGATGTGAGCAACCTGATTGGGATCGAGGTGCGCGAGCACCAGCGCAATGGTCTGCGGATGTTCACCGCGCAGTGTGTTGCCGAGCTGCTGCGGGTCGGCGCGACGTAACCCATTGAACCGATCGGTGTCGTCGAGCTGCCCCTGAATACGTTTCAGAATGGCTTGCGCCTTGTTCGAGCCGAAGGCTCTCTCCAACACGTCCTTCGCAAACTCAACACCGCCGGTCGACAACGAGTCGAGAGCGAGCGTTTGCTCGAGCCACTCCGTCAGCACGGTGTCGATCAGCGTGGGCGGGACGGCCGAGAGCTGCGCCATTTCCAGCGCGACAATTTCGGCCTCTTCCGGGTGTAGTTCGGCGGTAACCTTCGCCGCATGTTCAGCGCCAAGCGCCATACAAACGATGGCGACTTTCTGCCGCCCCGTGATTCGCTCGGGCGAATATTTGTCAGCCTGACGTGCAGCAGCCATTAGGAGCGGAGCCAATTACGGGTGACACGGACGGCTGCCTCAGGACGTTGTTCAACTGTCGCGATGGCCTGCTCACGTTCGGGCGAGATGGCAATGGCCGGCAGCATCACCTGGCGCGGTGCGGGCTCAATGGCATCGTCGTCGGCAGGCGACTGCAGTGCTGCCGCCATTTGCTGCGACGGCGGCAATTCCGGATATCTGGGTGCCGCCGCAAGGGCCGGAACGGCCGGGGTCGGAACTTTCTTCGGTTTCAGCGCCATCATCGCAACCACGGCAATGATGAGCAACGCGATCATACCGCTGATGCCAACAAACGGCAGCGGATTATTCTGCACTTGCTGAATGACACTGAGCGTCGGTATCGAATCGGAACGGACTTCGGCGCGTGACATGTCGAAAGGCGCCGAGACTACCGAGATGAGATCGCCGCGAGTCGAGTCGACACCCAGCGCGTTGCGCATGAGTGCTTCGATCCGCGCAACTTCTTCGGCCGTGCGTGGGGTAATGATTGGGTCGGGGGCGCTGGTGGCCCCGCTGTCGGCGGGTGTGATGGTGACTTTATCGGCCACCAGTACTGCGACGGTCAGTTTGCGAAGGGTGCCAATCGCTGCCACAAAATTCTCCACGCTGCGCGAATTCTCGAACGAGGTGGCGGTGGTGCTGTATCCGGCCCCCTGTTGCGGTGAACCCGGCGTGACTTCGGCGCGTTGTTCGCTGCTCGCCACTTGTTTTTCAGGATCGACCGCCTGCACCGTGCGTTCGAGTTTGTCGAAATTCACGCTGGCCGTGACCTGCACGCGGCTGTTGCCGCGGCCAACCAGGCTGTTGAGCAAATGCTCCGCCTTCTTTTCCAGCGAAACTTCAATTTCGCGTTGCACCGTCAGCTGACGGCTGGTCAATCCCGATACCGATCCGTCATCAGCACTGGCCAGCGCGTGTCCACGTTCATCCAGAATGGTGACGTGTTGTGGATCGAGACCCCCAATGCTGCCGGCGACGAGACTGGCAATGCCGCGTACTACCGACTCCGAAGGGGAATCTCCCCCTTTCATGGTGAGTGTCACCGAAGCTTTCGACGGCCGTTCGTTCTGCTTGAACAGCGATTCCTCTTCGAGCGCGAGATGCACGTCAACCTTTTCGACATCGCGCATGGTGCTGATGGTGCGCTCCAGCTCTCCTTCCAGCGCGCGACCATAGTTCACTTTCTGCGTAAAGTCGGTCATGCCCCACGTGGGCTTGTCGAACAACTCCATGCCCGGGCGTCCGGCGTTTGGCAATCCTTCCTTCGCCAACTGTACGCGCGCCTCGGCCTGATCTTCGGTGCTCACCATGATGGTGGTGCCGCTTTCGTCCAGCTTGTACTTGATATTGAGCTCCGTCAGCTTCGCCGTCATGTCGGAAACGCTGGCGAGGGGCAGTCCCGCAAACAGCGGGATCTGGACGGGCTTCGTCGTGTAGTTCGCGACGCCAACAATCGCAGCGGTCACCAGCACGCCGACACCAATGATGGCGACCTGACGTGGGGCGACGCTGCGACCAAAAATGGACTCGAGCAGGGATGACATGCCTTAATCAGCTCTGCATGTTGATGAGGGTGCGATACGCTTCGACGGCTTTGTTGCGCAGTTCAATGACCAGGTCCAACGCAATGCCGGCTTCTTCCGATGCAGCCATGATCTTGTGCAATTCGACGTTTTCACCCGCGGCAAACCGCTTGGTGAGATCGGCGCTGGCCGCACCCGCGTCCGACGCTTCGTTCAACAGCCGCGTCAACGAATCCCCAAAGGCTGAGTTTCCGCCTTCCGGAAGCAGCGGTACCTGTTTCACACCGGTGTCGCGCGTCTGAAACGCGTCGAGCGAACGCGTCAGCAGTTCAATTCGGGATTGCATGGTGTCTCGAGGAAGCCGTGAGTGTCGGTAAGTGCAGCGAGTGGTGCGGTTTTCAGTCGTCGAGCAGATCAGGCGCGAACATCCAGACGTCCGCCACGAACGGACGGCGGTTCTGGCAGCGTTGCGGCCTTGATGCGGCCGTAGGTCAGCGGTCCCAGCGATGCGGTCTTCGCAAAAAAGTTGCGTTCATCGTTGGTCAACACGCTCCACAGCGTCGGGTCGGTGCCGGCTGGTGCCTCGGCGGGAACGGCACTCTGGAGCGCACCCTGTCCGGCAATAGGTGCCTGTGGTTTGAGCGTCGTGCGTGCCGGAGCCAGCGCAGTCGACGTATTGCCCGCGCGGTTTGGCGCGCGATCAACCGACGGGCGCGACGTTTCATCAGGCCTGCTGAGAGGGCCGATGTTTGTGTGAAGCGGATTACCGATACCGTTGATGCTCATAACCGTCGCGAGAGAAACTGGAAGTCAGAAAAGCAGAGTCGATCAGATATCGAGTGCTGCGCGCAGCATCGATTTCGTCACCTGGAAAACCGAGGCGTTGGCTTCGTACAAACGTTTGGCATCAGCAAGGTTGGCCATTTCCATGGTCGTTTCGATTTTCGGATACCGCACGTAGCCACTGGCGTCTGCGAGCGGATGGCCTGGTTCGTACACGAGGCGTCCTTCATCGCCGTCTTCCGACACGCCGGTGACGGCGACGCCGAATTGCTGGCCGCCCATCTGTGAGCCGATGTTGGACGGGCCTTGCAGCAATGGCACTTCTATTGACCGCCGAGAGTCTCCGGCCGCGCTTGTCGCCCGCGAACTGGCTCCAGAAGCCGCACCCGAGCCGCCACCGTTGCCGGCAGCGCCAAACGGCATCTGGCTGGCGAACATGGCGTTGTTTTCGTTCGCTGTTTCCGTCAGCAGCGTGCGGCGCTTGTAGCCGCTCGTGCCATCTGGCGAGCTGGCGACGTCGGCGTTCGCGATGTTCTGCGCGATGGTTTCGATACGTTGGCGCTGCGCGCTCAGCCCACTGGCGGCAATGGCGAGCCCGCGAAACATCGGGCGACTGGGCGTCTGGCCGGGCATGGGCAGCAGGCCGAGGCGGCGCACTCCATCAATGGGCATTACGGAGCACCTTTGATGGCCGAGCGGAGGCTGGCGTAGGTCTTTTCAAGCAGTCGGCTGGTGACGAGAAAGCGAAGTTGTTCATCGCCCAGGGCAGCCATTTCGTCTTCCACGTTGATGTCGTTCACATTTTCGCCGGCCGGGGCGGCGTTCGGATCGTCCGACTTGGCGGTCAGGCTGAAACCATCGCCGTTGTTCACTGAGGCCCGGGCGACGCGGTCGGCAATGACGCGCGTGCGCTGGACGCTTTGGTCCAGAGAGGCCTTGAGTGGTGAGGCGTTGCTAGCTCGATCGATGAGTCCGAAAAGCATCGTGTTCCCGTGGTGGAGGGCGAACGTATCCACCGGTAGGGAAAGCAATGAGCGGGCCAAACGGTAATTGGGCGTTGTTACGTCACGAAATCAGAATGGTTGAACGGCCTAAACCTCGTAAAATCAATCAGTTACGCCTATGTCTGTTGCGAGGTACCGGACTGCGGCAATTCCTGCCTATTGCTGATGCGTTCGGTGGTAACGGTGGAAAAGGGCAGAAATTTCCGCCTTAAGAATGGATGGAAATGCCGATCACCATGGGTCATTGATGGTGGCGCGGGCTATGTCTGCGGTTGTACCTAACTAATGAAATCCTTGCAAATAAGGAGTTGAACTCCGGATTTACATGGATTAACTTTGTAGAATGATCGAGCGTCGGGAGGCCCGAGCACAAGTCGCACGTCTGTTCCGCGTACACCCGGCTGTTGCCATCGAGGGGCCCAGACAGTGCGGCAAAACAACGCTTGCTCGAATGATCGCCGGCACGGGCGCCACATACTTCGACCTTGAAAGCAGTGTCGACAAGCGGAAGCTCGAAACGCCCGAGCAGACTCTGGGGCCGCTTGAGGGACTGGTGGTCATCGACGAAGCGCAACGCATGCCGGAAATTTTTCCGCCCATTCGCGTCCTGCTCGACCGCGCGGAACGGTCGACGCAGTTCCTGCTGACTGGTAGCGCGTCGCCCTCACTGATTCGAAATCTCTCCGAATCGTTGGCTGGCCGAATTGGCGTGGTCGACCTCTCAGGATTTGATCTTCGCGAAACCGGGGGCGACCACCTGCGCCCCCTGTGGATACGAGGTGGGTTTCCCCGCTCATATCTCGCGCCCGACAGCACGGCCTCGAACGATTGGCGATCGTCTTTCGTCCGGACGTTTCTCGAACGAGACCTTCCGCAGCTCGGCATCTCCATACCAGCGACGACGCTCCGCCGTTTCTGGACCATGATCGCGCATTACCACGGACACCTGTGGAACGCCGCAGAATTTGCACGATCACTCGGAGTCGATGAAAAAACGGCACGCCGGTATCTCGACATCCTGGCGGGAGCGTTCATGGTGCGGGTGCTCGCCCCTTGGTTCGAGAACATCAAGAAGCGGCAGGTCAAGGCGCCGAAAATCTACATTCGAGATTCCGGCCTGCTCCATACCCTGCTCGGACTGTCCACCCACGACGAACTGCTTGGACACCCCAAACTCGGCGCCTCGTGGGAAGGATTCGTGATTGAACAGGTTATCTCGGCGTTACAAACTCGCGACGCATACTACTGGGCAACCCAGAGTGGCGCAGAACTCGACCTGCTGGTTCACGTTCGCGGCAAACGACACGGGTTCGAGATCAAATACGCCGATGCGCCCGGCACCACGAAGTCCATGCATGTCGCGCTGCAGGATCTGGGGCTTGAGCACCTATGGGTGGTGTATCCCGGGACGGTGCGCTATCAGATTCACGAACGGATTACGGTGGTGCCCGCGAGCGAGATACCCGTGCTGGCGGAGAGTTTGCGGTAGGGCATTGTACCGCATCATGCATTTGCTCGGTCAGCCATGGAGCCGACACCGGTCTGCAGGGCAGTTTGGAATCAATGGCGGCTCGGCTTCCGACGCTCGACCTTTGACCGCCGTACCGTCTGGAACTTGGCCACAACCACTGGCATCCGCCCGCCCTGTGCCGCACCGCGGAATTGCTGAACGTGACCAACCTGAGCAATGAATTGGGCCTGCGGCGCGAAACCGTCGAACACTACCTGGCGGTCTGCGAACGCTTGTATCTCGTGCGCCGTCTGCAGCCGTGGCGCCGGAATCACACCAGCCGGCTAATCAAGACGCCCAAGGTACACCTGGTGGACAGCGGGCTGACCGCGACGCTCACCGGTCTCGCGGCCGCAGACTGGAGCGCGCAACGCGACCGCTTCGGCCACCTGCTCGAATCATTTGTGGTGCAGCAGATCATCGCGCAGGCCGGCTGGACCGACGCCGATCTGCGCTTCTGGCATTATCGCGACAAGGATCAGGTCGAGGTCGATCTCGTCATCACGCGTGGCGCGGAAACGTGGGGAATCGAGGTCAAATCTGCGGTCACCGCCACAACGGCCGACGGACAGGGACTGCGTCGGTTGGCCGAGCAGAGCGGTGCGCATTATCGGGGCGGCGTGGTATTCTATGCCGGCGAAAGCGCGTTCACCCTTGATGACCGACAGAACCTCGCCATGCCGTTGAGTCGACTCTGGACCATGTAAGGATTGCAATGACCGACGCTTTTGCAAGACACTTCGGCGACACTACTCTGGCTATTCACCGACAAGGCGCGAGCGGATTGTCCTGGATTTGACTGGTTGGCGTGAGGCGCGGGCGGAGTTGAACGACCTGCCGTTGTCCGCGGCGTCATGGAAGTAGATGTAGCCAAGAGTTGAAGATGCTCCGTTCCTAACAGACAATTGGCGCCACCGTAACCAGCAATTGGACGCTCGCGTAATAGGCAATTGGACGCTCCGCGGCAGCAGTTGCCGGGGGGCATTGGAGTCTCGTCGCTACGTCCCCACCAACGGATTCCGCACCCGCAACGCCGGGAAACGCCCGAAATCGCGATCGGCCGTCCACAACTCATTGACACCGTGCCGCAGGCAAAGCGCAGCAACTCGTGCATCATGAACGCGCGGCCCGGCAACCCGCGCCGCCTGCACCAACTCGCTGAGCGTAGACCAATAGGATCCATCTTCAGCGAGCAACACCAACGTGGGCGATTCAAGCCACGCGCTCACTTGCGCAACCGCTTCACTGGTGGATGACGGCGAATTGAAGATTCTCGGGTGCGTGACCACGCTGAGGAATTCGTGCACACAGGGCCACGGAATGGCCCACCGCGCGCGCGATTCCGCGAGCCCCGTCACTGCCGCTCGCGCTGGTGCATGAAACTCCAAGTCCTGCCGGTGCGCCGCAACCAACACGTTGGTGTCGAGCGCAATCACGCGCCGCGCCCCTCGTAGATCAGCGCCAGTAACTGGTCGCGACGGCCGAGGTCGATTCCGGGTTGCAAACCGCTTCCCGCGACACTCGCGTCGCGCAACCGAAACGGCGCTCCCCCACCCGCTCGACTATCCAGCACCGCGTGGAGCCCCTCTTCAACCAGCGCGCGAAACGTGACACGGTCGCGTTCGGCGATCGCTTTGGCGCGTTCAAACAGCGCATCGGCAATATCTATGGTTGTCTTCATATGGGTAACAATATCACGAGAGCTGCCTGTCAGCAACCCTCGTGGTACGCCCCTTGCCTTCGCTGAAATTGCGCCAAGTCGTGCCATGCTCCAGCATAGCCACGTCGATTCCAAAGGGTGGTACCGAAAAAACCCGAGCGTCTCCAAATGCCGCCGGTACTCGAACGGACGTTTACCAGACCAGGTTGGCGCGCGGTGGCGTTTCAGAAGTACCTACAGCAGGCGCAGGTGGGAGTAACCCAAGCGGAAATGGGTGAGCGTATGCTCGGGGGAACGCGCTCCCAACCGGCAATTGGACGCTTGTGTAGTAGGCAATTGGACGCTCGCCTACCAGGCAATTGGACGCTTGTCCAGCTCACCAAATCGGTCAATCGCTGCTAGCCGGCCGCTTGGCGCGCGTCGCCACGTGGAGGTCGAGCCCCAGGGTATTGATCATGCGCACCCTTACGTACACGTAATAGATTCTGCAATAATCGAGATTGTGACATGAACGGAATTTGGGCGGCGTAGATCGGCTTAAAGCCCGGCTCTGCTCAAATGGCAGGCTCAAACTGCGTGCTCAAACTGCAGGCTCAAACTGCGTGCTCAAACTGCGCGAATAAACCGCGAGCACTGGCACCCTACTCCTCCTCCCCGTCCGACTCCCGCCCCGGCCCATTCAGCTTGTTCCGCAACGTCCGCACGCTGATTCCCAGCAACTCGGCCGCCTTGGTCCGGTTGTTGTCGGCGGCCGTCAGCGCATGCTGAATAAGCACCCGCTCCGCATCCGCCACATTGAGCGATTCCAGGTTGATCGCGCCCGCCGAGTGACCCGTTGGGGCCGCTGCGGTCGACATGCTACCCGAGGACGGAGTTGGCCGGCTTAACGGCACACGGCTGCTACCGATGTGGGACCCATTCAATGAGTGCGCCAGCCCAAACCGTGTGCCTTCCAGGCAGTGCTGCTGGATGAGCGAGTCGGGGGTTAAGATGACCGCGCGTTCTATTACATGTTGTAGCTCGCGGATGTTGCCGGGCCAGGAATAGCGCTGGAGGGCTTCGAGCGCATCCTGTGCGATACCGTCAATCTTCTTTCCCAGCTCTGCGGCTGTTCGCATGGCGAATCTGAGCGCCAGTACCGGGACATCATCGGAACGTTCCCGTAGCGGCGGGATGAGAATCGGAATGGTGGACAACCGATAATACAAGTCCTGCCGGAACGTACCCCGGTCGGCCTCGCTGGCGAGTTCGCGGTTGGTGGTGGCCACAATGCGCACGTCCACCTTGATGGGGGAGGTGCCGCCCACACGCTCGAACTCCTGTTCCTGCAGCACGCGAAGCAGCTTGGCCTGCAGGTCCAGGCGCATCTCGGACACTTCGTCCAGCAGCAACGTGCCGCGATTGGCCCGCTCAAAGGCACCCTCCACGCGTTTGATGGCCCCCGTAAACGCGCCTTTTTCGTGGCCAAACAAGGCGCTCTCAATGAGGCCCTCTGGCAGCGCCGCGCAATTCAGCTTGATAAACGGCTTGTCGCGGCGGTCGCTCTGGTCGTGAATGGCACGGGCGAAGAGCTCCTTGCCGGTGCCCGACTCGCCCTGCAGCAACACCGTCGCGCGGGTGGGGGCCGCCATGGACACCGTCTGCAGAATGCGGCGAATGGTTGGCGAGTCGCCAATAATCTGCTTTTCGTTGCGGTACTGCAGGACCTCTTTACGGAGGGACTCATTCTCGCGGCGCAGCCGGACAAACTCCAGCGCCTGGTCGACGGCCAGTTCGAGCTGTTGCGGCCGAACGGGTTTGGTGATGTAGTCAATCGCGCCCGCCTTGATGCTGGCCACCGCGTGTTCGATGCTCGCGTACCCGGTGAGCATGATGAGCGGAATGTCGTAGCCTTCGCGTGCCAGCAGCTGGAGGAACTCGAGCCCGGTCAGCCCCGGCATGCGGTAGTCGGAGATGATCAGGTCAATGCCGCCGCGCTCCAGCACCTGCAGCGCTTCGGGGACACTCCGGGTGCCGACCGGGGAATGCCCCGCGCGTTCCAGCGTGTCTTCGAGTATCAGCCCGACGCTTGGTTCGTCATCAACGTACAGAATGGTGGCCATAGGCGGTTAAGCTGGGCGCGAATGCACCGATACTCAAGTACGAGAATTCTTTTTGGGGGCGTTCCGTGCGAATTACGAATCAACTTATCTCGCGCCAAAGCATTTCCCGGTTGCAGACCAGCCTGCAGTCGGTGGATAAGGCGCGTGAGGACGTCACCACCGGACGCCGCATCCGCCGTATGTCCGACGACCCGTCATCGGCCAGCGAAGTGGTTCGCTCCAGCAGCTCACTTAGGGCGCTGGACCAGTTTCGGCGCAATATCAAGATGGGGCAGGGCCGGTCGGGTGCCGAGGAAGTGGTGCTGGATCAGCTCACCAACACGGTGAGCCGCGGGATTGACTTGGCAATTGGTCAATCGTCCTCGACGGCCTCGACGCAAACCCGCCTGATTGCCAAAGCCGAAATTGATCAATTGATCGACTACACGGTTGGTCTGGCCAACACGAAATTTGGCGGCGACCATCTGTTCGGCGGCACCCGCGGCAATCAAGCGCCGCTGCGTAACCCCTCGGTGGTGACCGACCCGTTCACTAATCTTGTTGATGCGTTTGCGCAGCCGGTGAATCCCAGCGGCAGTATTGAGCTGGAGATCAGCGACGGAATTTTCATCAATCCGAATCACAACGCAACCGAAGTGTTTCTGGACACCAACGCGCTGCAGGCAATGCGCGATTTGTCCATTGCCCTGGGGAACAACAATGTGCCCGGCATCACGGCCGCGCTCAACACGCTGCAGGGTGCCCACAACAGCGTACAGACGCTGATCGGCACGCAGGGGTCTCGTGGATCGCAATTCGTCGTCACCGGAAATCAACTGGATACGCAGGAACTTTCGTTGACTACGTATCGGTCAGACCTGCGTGATCTGGAAATTGAGAAAGCGATGATTGAACTGGCCGGAAGACAAACCGGCTACCAGGCCGCCATGACCGCCACAGCGCGTGTGCTGGGACTCAGCCTCGCCAACTATCTGTAAACCTCGCTACCCCATTCCATGACAGTCGCCGCCATCGCCACTCCTGAATTCGAATCCGCTACGACCACACACGTCACGCTGGACTCGGTCGTGCTTGGCCAGGTGCAGGTGCCGCAGTCGTCAGTGTTCCAGTTTGCGAACGGCCTTCACGGGTTTGAGACCCATCTCGAATTCGCACTGGTACCGGCCGCGCGTGAAGGATTGTTCTGGCTACAGTCGGTCACCAACCGCGACGTGGTGTTTCTGCTGATCGATCCCTTTGTGGCATCGCCGGGCTTTGAAGTGGACCTTGGAGTGACCGAACGCGCCACCTTGCAGTTGGACAATCCAATGGACGTGCTGGTGCTGGCGATTGTCACGCTGCCGGTGGGGAATGCGGGAGCACCAACAGCCAACTTCCGTGGTCCAATTGTCTTGAATGCGCGAAAGCGTATTGCCAGTCAGATCATGAGTGCCGTGCAGGCCCATGAGGTGCGAACCCCGGTCGATCTTCACGCGCTGCCAGCGCGGACATAGTCCCGGTTGTGACCCTGTGTCTGGCGCAGGACAACGCAAGCTCGGACGGGACGCGTTTGCTGTTGTCGCAGGATATTGTCGTCGCAGCGCCTGATGCGAAGTCGGCGGAAATCGTTGCACGCGCTCTTGCGTCGCAACGGTGGCCGCAGGTGCGCGTGGTGCACCCGGTGGTCCATGCGGTTAACGATGCACTGAGCAGTGGCGCGCACGCCCTGTTCCTCGTGCCCGGAACAACGCTGGAGCCGAACGCCCTGGAAAGTGCGTGGTGGGTGCTGGAGACGCGTCCGGACGTTGGGTTCGTGGCGTTCGGTGATGAGCGCGGTACTGCCACGCTCATGCTTGAGACGCTCACCAGTTGTGTGTTGGTGCGCGGTGCGATGCTGTCCCAGCAGGCTGCGGCCAGCGACCCGCGCTGGCCCGGACTGGCGCCAGTGTTTGCGCTGCTCGAACGTGGCGTGCGCGGGCACCTGTTGCGTGAACCGCTGCTGACGTACGCGGCAAATGGCAAACCCTCTGCCACACCATTGGCGGGTGCGATTGCTGAGCTACGGGCCAAGGGACTCACCGATATGGTGTTGGGCGACCTGGGCGGCGATCCCGCCCCCTCTCCCGAACCGCTGCAACTGTTGGATGAAGGGCCATTGCCCGTCGAGTTAGACGCCATGGTGCCGACCGCAAAACGTACCGCGAACGCACCGCACCGCGTGCTGGTGCTGTTGCAAGGCTTTCCCATGGGCGGATACACCGCGTTCAACGCCGATTTTCTGCCCAGACTGGTGAAACGCGGCCATTCGGTGACGGTGTGTACCACCGAAGTGTGGCGCTCTGATTGGCGATTGAATGGGGTGCGCGCGGCCACGGCCGACGTCGTGCACGCGGGTGGTGTGGTTCCGTTGGCCTCAATGCCGCGCTACGTCCGCTACCTGATTGCGTCCCGCGCGATTGATGTGGTGTTGGTGAGCCATTCGCTGGCGGGGTATCGCATGTTGCCCTGGCTTCGGCGGCAGCATCCGCACACCGCCTTTGTCGACTATGTCCACACCGATTGGTTTGAAGCGCAGATGTATGGGAGTTATGCAGCGCTTGGGGCTGCACACGCGGATTGGCTGGACGCGCAAGTGGCGAGCAGCCGCACGCTGGCGAACGACTTGATTCGACGCGGCACGCGTCCCGAAACAACAATCGCACAGCCTATCAACCTGGATGTGTCCGACTGGGACCCTTCGCGGTTTCGCGCGGCGGAAATTCGCAAGTCACTGGGATGTAGCGAAGAGCAGCCACTGATTCTATTTGCGGGCCGTCTTTCGAGCGAGAAACGTCCGCTGTTGGCCGTCGAGTGCTGGAACGCACTGGTTGAAGCCGGGGTTGACGCGCGATTCGCTGTTGCTGGCAATGGGCCGTTGCTGGGCGCCATGGTGGAAGCCGTCGAGAAAGCGGGTCTCAAGACACGAGTTGAATTTCTCGGCGAGCTTGATGGGGATATGCTGCGCTATGTGTACAGCGCGGCGGATGTGTACCACGCGCCCTCAGAAATTGAGGGCATCGCCCGTTCCCTGTTCGAAGCCATGGCCATGCAGTGTATTCCGGTGGTGGCGGATGTTGGCGGTCAGCACGAGTTGGTGAGCGCGGAATGCGGCAAGCTGGTTGCACACGGGCCTGAGGAAGTATCGCGCTACGTGCGCGCTATCACGGCCGTGTTGGACTCGGCGACCAAGCCGCGGATGCAGAAAGCTGCGCGTGCGCGCATTGTGCAGCACTACACGTCAGCGCAGTGTGTCGCGGGATTTGAGGACGCGTTTGCTGTCGCGGTCGCGCAGCGTGCAAAAGCGGTGCAGTCAGGCGTGCCGACAGAGTCGCGATCGGCCGCGCGTGAATTGGCGTTGAGTGGGTTGGAAACGATGCGCCGACATTTCTGGAGGGCGCACGGCCGGTAGTTATTGAGGCTGTGCCGGTCGCGCCGCGTGCAACGCATCAGCGCGGGCATTGAGCCGAGCGGCTTTGGCCGGGTCGTTCGCGTTGAGCGCAGCCGTACCCTGCATGCGAATCAGTGCAATCCACAAATCCAGCCGTTCGGCGTCACCTGCCAGTGATGCGGCCGAGCGGGCGTCCAGCATCTCCATGAGGGCGCGCTGGGGGCCGAGTAACGCGCCAATGGCGGCCCCGGCATCGCGCGAAATTTCTTCGGGAAGCGCGCCATCCTCCACACGTCCACGCAGGCGGCGCAGGGCTTGCGCTACCTGCTGGATGAGGCGGAGCAGATAGTCGTCGCGGGCACCGGGCATTGGCCGAAACGTATGCGGCGAACACTCTCGACGCGAGACTCCCCGAGGTAAAGCGCAGGCGTCCGCGCAGCGCGTGCCCCTCACGCGAAGTTAGGCTCGGGGGATCACCAGCATACCGTCGCCGTTCAGCTGCGCAGCAAAACGCGGGAGGGGCAGCAGTGCCGGGCCCGCGACATTCAATCCCTGCAAATCAAATTCTGATCCGTGGCATTGACAGCGAAGACGCGGATGGAGGAACACGTAAATGCCGCACCCCGCATGCGTACACACATTCGAGAACGCGCGATAGTCGGCATCGCCCGCACGAATGACAATCACGTTCGCTTCCGGAATCACTAATGAGCCGCCCGGTTTCGTGAGTGTCGGCACCTGCGACAATTGCACGCGAATGAGGTTGGGCAGCAGTTCGACGCCGTCGGGCACGGGCGGGTTTGTTGCCGTCTCTCCCGAGCAGGCCAGGAGACAGGGCGTGAGTGACGCGGCGCAGGCCAGGAACCGTCGGCGAGTGACATTGGACATGCCGAACGATTGCCAACAGGCTGAATATTCGCAGTGGAGTCACCCAATTGAACGGAAACCGATGCACGGTCGTGACACGTTTGTGGCAGAGTCGCGGGCGCCGGCGTTGAGATTCCCCGTCTGCACCGCCGGCTCCTCCGCGCTGTGCTCAAACGTGTTGATTGGGTCGATCGGGCCCGGAGGTGTAGTCTGGTGAAATATTCATTGATCCGTTGGTGCGCCTGCACGGCGGTTGCCGGTTTTTCACTCGCGTTATCGGCCTGTGAAGACGATGATGTGATGGGAGTGGCGCCGAATCGGGTGGTGTTGACGAATCGTTCCGTGACGCCGTCGCTGATCAGGAGCCTGGTGTCGGGCGTAGAGATTTTCTCGCTGATCGGTAGCGACGATGTGCTGCCGAACTCGCCGTCGTACATCTTTGGTGGATCGGCCGATGGAGCGGGGCTGCTGCGCAACGCGAACGGCACGTATACCGCATTGGTGAACCACGAAGATAATTACGCGGTTTCCCGCATTCAGTTTGATTCCACGTTCAAGCCGGTCTCGGGCGAATACGTGGTGAACTCCACGTTTGGCAAGTACCGGTTGTGCTCCGCCACCATGGCGACGGTCGCCGAACACGGATTCGGCCCTCTGTTCATCACAGCGGGTGAAAGCAACGAAGAATCGCAGATTCTCGGAGTGAATCCGCTCAGCGCGAACAACACGCCAACTTACCTGACCGGGTTTGGTCGCTGGAATACCGAGAATGCCGTGCCGCTTCCCAAAACAGCGTATGCGGGCAAGACGGTCATCCTGATTGGTGACGACGATTCGAGCGCCGAGGGTGGTCAAGTCGTGTTATACGTGTCGAACACCGTCGGTGATTTGGACAACGGAAAGTTATACGCGCTGGCTCGCACCAACGACGGCATTCGTGAGCGCGACATGGTCGTCGGCACGTCTTACCCGGTAGTCTTTCGGGAAATTGCCAACCACAAGACGCAAACGGGTCGCCAGCTGAACGTCGCGGTCGCGGCATTGAAGGCCATTCCCTTTGGCCGCGTGGAAGACATCGACTATCGGAAAGACGGTGTCGGCAGGGAGGCCTACTTTACTGTCACGGGCCAGAACAACACCGGGGTGAATGCGGACTACGGCCGAACCAAATACGGCCGCGTGTACAAGCTGGTGCTTGACGCGACGGATCCGCTCAAAGGAAACCTCGAAGTCATCCTCGACGGTGATGATCGGGCCGGTCCGGCCCGGTTGTTCCAGAATCCGGACAACATTTATGTGGGCACCAACTACGTCTACGTCCAGGAAGACGACAATGGTTACGGCGACGAAACGCACGACGCTTACATCTATCAGTACACCATTTCCACCAAGGCGTTAGTGCCGGCGCTCCAACTGGATCACCGCCGTACGCAATCGGACGCCGCGAAGTACAACGCAGTTGGTGGGCGCGCAGAAGGAAAGGCCGGTTGGGAATACGGGGCGATGATTGACATTTCGGAGCAAGTTGGCATCGCCAACACGTTCATGGTGGCACTCCAGCCGCACTCGTGGCAGGGAGCCCGATACGTCAATGCAGACGGCGGTACTCTTCGCCCGTCCGAGCAGCAGGCCAGTCAGCTGGTCATTATCAAGGGACTGCCGCGTTGATTTTGCACACCTTCGCATCACGGGCCGGCGCACTACTGCGCCGGCCCGTTGGTTTTACCGGAATGGGTGGCGCGGGATTTATTTTGCTGACTGCCTGCACGGACGCGAAAAGTTCCGTGGACATTGCATCTGGCAACACCGCTGTCCGCGCCGGCAGCTTGACGGCCAACAGCGCACAGACCCGCTGGGTCGCCGATGTGGACACCTTCATGTTGGCCCTGGGCCGCCTCGATACCGCGGCGCAACGCGTTTCTGGCACGCCGGAGAGTGCCGATCTTGCCCGCACACGATTTCGCGAAGCACGGCTGGCGTTCAAACGCGTAGAATTCATTGCGTCGTATTACGAGCCCAGCACCACGGCCGCGCTGAACGGACCGCCGCTGCCTCGTGTGGAGTATCAGGAAGGGCCTGAAGTAGTGTTCCCGCCCGAAGGCCTGCAAGTGATTGAAGAGTGGCTGTTCACGGGTGCGGACACCGCACGACGCACGCTGTTCGTGAACGAAATTGGCAACACGATCGCACTCGCCAGACGACTTCGCACCTCCACGGCATCCCAACTGGTCACGGACAACCGCATATGGGACGCGGCGTCCCTCGAGGTTGCGCGTGTCGTCACGCTTGGCATTACCGGGTTTGATTCACCGCTTGCCCAACACTCGCTCCCCGAGGCTGCCGCCGCACTTCGTGGAACCCAGCAGGCACTCTCCACTTACGCCAGTCAGTTGGCCGCCAGCGATGAGCCGGCGGCATCCCTGCTGGACTCGACGTTCACTCGCGCGATTGCGACACTGGACGCCAGCGCGTCGTTTACCGACTTTGACCGATTGCACTTCATCGTCAAATTTGCGAACCCGCTTTCCCGCGCCATTCAACAGGCGCGCAAGGTGCTGCAGCTCACACCGCCCGAAGAGCGGCGGGCCTTTCGTAGCGCGGCTGGCACGCTGTTTGATGTCGATGCAATCAGCCCGCAGGCGTTTGCACACCCGCAAAACTCTGACGATACACCGGCGCAAGTATCGCTTGGTCGGGACCTGTTCTTTGACGCACGCCTGAGCGGAGATGCCTCGCAGTCGTGCGCGTCTTGTCACGATCCCGCACGCGCCTTCACGGATGGTCGCGCGCGCAGCACCTCGCGCGTGTCCGCCGACGCCGCGAGTATGCGCAACACGCCGACCATCATTAACGCGGGGTTGCAAAACGGCCTGTTCTACGATGCCCGCACAACCTTTCTTGAAGATCAGGTCGAGGCGGTGCTCTCCAGCCGAAGCGAGATGCACAGCAGCGCCAGCCAGGTAGCGGCCCGATTCACCAACGACACGGCGTATGTCCGCTTGTTTCGCAACGCGTTCAACACGGTTGGCGATTCAGCCATCAGTCCGTACAACGTCCGAACGGCCATTGCTGCTTACGTGCGTTCGCTCACGGCACTGAATGCACGGGTTGATCGCGCGTTGCGCGGCGATACGGCCATTCTCAGCCCCGGTGAGCGTCGCGGATTCAACTTGTACGCCGGCAAGGCGAAGTGCGCCACCTGTCACTTCATTCCGCTGTTTAACGGATCGGTTCCGCCCACGTATCGCAGCACCGACGTGGAGGTACTGGGCGTGCCTGCACAACCCGTGACACGCAACGCGCGGATTGACGCGGACTCCGGCCGAATACGCGTCACCCACAGTGCGCCGCATCTCTTTGCATTCAAGACACCGGGGCTCCGCAATGTCGCCCTGACGGCGCCGTACATGCACAACGGCGTGTATCGGACCCTCGAAGAGGTGGTTGATTTTTACAATCGCGGAGGAGGGACCGGCATTGGTATTGCTCTGGGCAACCAGACCCTCCCGTTTGACTCTCTCACACTCACCGCGCCGGAGCAGCGCGACATCGTGGCGTTCCTCCGTGCGTTGACGGACACAGCAGGGACTACGGCGCGGCCCGCGCTTCGCCCATCGTCATCCCTGCAACGTCCGCGCACCGCAAGGTCACTGCGGTAATTTCCGGCAGCGCGCCAATGCGAAACGGCACGCCCCAGTACCCGGTGCCGGGGCTGATGTAAAGCAGCGAGTTTGCCTCCTGATAGCTGCCCATGGCGTGTTTCAGGAATCGCGAGGCAAGGCTCCAGTTTCGTTTGGGAAATGCGAATTGGCCCCAATGTGTATGACCGCTCAGGGTCAGCGCTGCGTGGTGCCGTACAACGGCTGGCCACAGTCCCGGATTGTGCGCGAGGACAATAGCGGTCAAACCGTTCGGCACCCGCGAGAAGGCGCGAATCAGATCGGGGCCAACCGCTGCGCCAACCCCTCGCTGCGTGCCGGCAGGATCGCCCGTTCCCACAATCGCCAATTGCGCGGAGCCACGCTGAATGATGAACGATTCGTTGACGAGCACGTGACCCGGAACAAGGCGCCGCAATTCGCGCGCCACGTCGGTCCAGCCTGCGTACACATCGTGATTGCCCGGAATCATGAACACACCGAGCGGCGCGGTGAGCGCGCCGAGGTGCTGTGCGTAGACGGCGACGTCTTCCGGGCGATCATCAATCAGATCGCCGGTGACCGCAATGATGTCTGCGTTGAGTGTGCCAACCGTGCGCATGACGCGCTGGAGAAACGGGCGCGAACTTTGCGGGCCAACGTGCAGGTCGGACAGTTGCACAATGCGCAGGCCATCAAACGCTGGTGGCAGATTCTGCATTCGCGCCTCGACGTCCCGAACAACCAACGCGCGCGAGCCGAAGTAACCGACCAGAAACAATACGGCCGCGCCAATCAGCACTGTGAGCGCCAGCAGTCGTCCCAGAGTGACGGACACGCCAAAGGGCCATCCCAACGCCAGGCCCGTCACGCCCGCCAACGCGACAAAAGGCAGGGTGAGTTGCGTGTACAACAGCACACGAACCACCAGCACGCGGAACAACGCGCCCGGGTAGAAGGTCCAGCGCAAGCGACTCAGGAACACGAAGAGTGGCGCCGCGGTGTACACGGCCAGTGCAGCAACCGCGGCCGGTGCGCCGGGAAACAGACGCCACGTCAGCGCGCCAAGCACCGACCAACAGAGAAACAGATAGATAGTGAAGTAGGCCACCGTTCAGGAATAATCACGCACCGCGGGCGTTCCTGATTACCCGAACAGCGAGTCGAAGTCGGTGGTGGCGGTGCGCTTGGCCAGCTGATTGAACGTGCCAAACGTCGCGATTTCCTGTGCCGCGTGTACGAAGGCCGTGTAGGCGGTACGCGCCAACGCCCCACCCACGCTGATGCGGCGCACGCCAATGTCTGCGAGCTCGGCGACCGTGGTGAAGTTTGCATAGACCAGCGCATTGACGGGTTTGGGCGCCACTTCCTTTACCACCATTGCAATGTCGGCGAGCGAGCGAAGGCCCGGCGCGTACAAACAGTCGGCGCCCGCCTCGGCATACGCGACGAGCCGGCGCAGGGTATCTGGCAAGTCGGACGGGCCGACAATAAAGCCCTCAGATCGTCCCGTGAGCACGATACCAGTTTTACTCTCATCAATCGCGCGTCGCGCCGCGCGCACGCGCTCGACCGACAGCGCGAACTTGAACAGCGGGCTGTTCCTGTCGCCGGTTGAATCTTCGATGGAAATACCGGCTACGCCGGTTTGCGCCGCTCGTGCGTAGTGCGCCAACACATCGTCCGGGTTCACGGCAAAACCCCCTTCAAAGTCGGCGTTCACGGGAATAGCAACCGCGGCGGCCAGCGACTGCAGGTGATCGAGCACGTGATGCATGGACACCCTGTTGTCCGGCATGCCCTGCGACCACGCAAACCCCGAGCTGGTCGTTGCCAAGGCCTTGTAGCCCATGCCGGCCAGCAACTTCGCGCTGCCAACGTCCCACGGGTTGGGCAGGAGAAAACACCCGGATTGGTGCAGGGCCTGAAACGCGAAAGTGGTCGCGGCGATGTTCATGTCAGCAGTCCGTGCGTGATTTACTGGGCCTCCTTCAGAACACTACGAATGTCTTCGCTCAGCCGCGCAATATCCAGTGGCAGTGAGCCGGTATACATGCCCCGAAGGCGGCCCTGTCCGTCCACGAGCACCAACGTTTCGGTATGGGCCAGGTTGGACACCCCATATGACGTGCCGTCGTTCAGGTTGACGAAGTACGAATCGCGGGCCAACCGCTCGATGTCGGCACGCGGGCCCGTCAGTAAATGCCATCGAGCGTCCTTGATGTGATGCAGGCTGGCGTACGTTTGCAGCGCGGCGACTGAATCGCGCTCTGGCGCAACGGAATGTGAAAGCACCTGCACGCGCGCTTCATCTGGCATTCCGGCAAGTAAGCGCGCGATGTTGGTTTGCGCGGTTGGACAGACGCCGCCACAGGTAGTGAAGAAGAAATGAATGACTGTCGCGCGGTGCTGGAGACTATCGGTGGTGATTTTCGTGCGATGCTGATCGACCAGTTCGAAACGGGCCACACGATGTGTACTGGGCGAATTGGCGGTCGAGGCCTCCAGCCACTCGGGCGTCAGCGCCGCCGAACGATAAAACGGCACATCGAGTGGGGCGCTGCAGGCCGTCGCCAACAGCACACTCCCAAGCAGCGGAATCAAGGCGTTCATGATACACCTTGGCAACCGACGCTCCCGGGCAGTCCGAAGCGACGTCCGTCGCGTATGACATAGTTTGCGCGCAGCGTTCCATCACCGTTCCACATTTGCTGCTGCCCCAACTCCTGCCCGTCTTCATATTGAAAACGCGTGTACGCCTGACCACTTTCGTACCACTGTTCCGACATGCCATCCGCGACGCCACGATGGTACCGATATGCGAATCGACGGCGGCCGCTGCTGTACCAACCACGATGCACTCCTTCTTCGAGCCCATCGCGGTATGTCCGCGCATAGTCCAACTGGCCGTTCGGGTGCCATCCCTGTGTCACTCCGTGCAACCGGCCGTTTCGATAGTTGGCATCTCGCTTGCGTGCACCATCGGCAAATCGCTCTGTAACGTGCCCGTCAAGCGGTTTCCGATCGGCGTGCACCACCCCTTTGGCGAGTGACAGACGCGCGCTGGTGTAGTCAATTACCAACTGACCTTTGCCTGGCTCCGCGACGGCGGTCAGGAATACGACGGCCAGCAGCCCCACGAGCGGGCTCGCGATAAAACCGTTGGCGTTCATGTTAGCGCACCACGGTTCCGGGCGTGCCGGCAAAACCGGTTCCGTTGATGTACGGGGCGTCCGACGTGGTGTGATAGTGATAGATGCCCTGCGGAAATTCCTTCGTCACACCCACGTGACCATGCGCGGCATCCAGACTTGATGTCAGCACCAATGCGCCATTTTCCATGGGCCCGTACACCGGGTACCCGTCCAGCAACACGCCAACCAGGGCTTCGCGGGAATTGCGCGTGAGGTACTTGGGCTCGACGTGATAGTGATACTCGCCTTGCGGCGCGGGATGTCCGTTGTACTGATCGAAGCTGTTGATCTCACCCGTAAGCGGTTGATTGCCAGCCGCGTACTGGTTGAAAATGGCCACTCCATTAATCGCAATTCCAATAGGGCCGAGTGGAGTGGGCGAGGGAGTGGTCAGTCGCGTTTGCGTAATCGGAATGCGCAACTTGAGCTGCTGCTCGACAATGCGATTCGGGTTCAGGTTGAACTGCGCGTTGGTGCCGTTGTACGCCTCGTAGTTCACCGTGCCCGCGCCAAAATACGGACTCTTGTGATCGGGGACATTACGGGAAGTGATCACCACGAACCCTCCCTCGACACTCACGTTCACCCCGTTCCCGAAGTTCTTGTAAAATGCGGGCGCGTCGGCGCTGATGACGCCGTCGGTTGTTCCGGTAATCGTTTCGGGGGCGCTGGCATCCCCGCAAGCGCTGCTCAACACGCATGCGCTCACGAAAAGGCTCGCGCAGTGGGTGGTCGTTCCGACCACACGGAAGTTGGAACCAGTCATGATGTCCTCGTCGGTCGTGCGCAGCTGACCAATCGGGTTGCGGCGGAGTGCTGCAGGTGCCGTGATCACAGTGCGGCGTTCTCCCTTTCGACTGGCGTGGTGCGCCGCTCATTCCATTTCAGTCAAAATTCTCCCGTCGGCCGAGCCGGCACTGCTCCGTTTCGGGTGGTCAGTGGGTATTTTTCGCCACGCAGGGCACGAATGGAATGAAACGGTGACCCACATCGTCCAATTCCATGCTCAGTGCCCTGCGCGTTGGTAGATGGGTTGCAGAAACGGCTGTCGAAGACGACGCCGTACGACCTTGGCATACACCTCCTGCGTCACGCGCATCGCTCAGCATGTTTTCAGACGGCCCCGTAGAGAACGCCGCTGAGCATCGGCTCGTCCGGCTTGCAGCAGCCGGTGATGAGCGGGCGTTTCGCGAAATTGTGCGCACCTATCAAGCCACTGTTGCTGGCGTCGTCACGGCGATGCTCGGCCCAGGTGATGATGCGGATGATGTTGGCCAGGAGACGTTCATCAAGTTGGTGCGGGCCATGCCGTCCTTTCGCGGGGACGCTTCGCTCAGAACCTTCATCACGCGAATTGCGATGAACGCCAGCCTGGACATGCTCGCGCGCCGCAAACGCGAGTTGCGATTCGTCCGTCTGGGTTCTGACGACGACCCGGTTTCGGCATCGCTCGCAGACGATTCTGTGGCTGGAGACACCGAGCAGGAACACGCGGAGCGTGCACGGCAGGTGCAGCAAGCCATAGACTCGTTGGATGGCAAACACCGCGCGGTGGTCGTGCTGCGGGTGCTGGAAGAGCGTTCGACAAACGAGGCCGCACAAATTCTTGGTGTGCCGCCGGGCACTGTCATGTCGCGCCTGACGCGGGCTCTGCGGAAACTTGATGTCCTACTTCGGCCGGTGATCGATCGATGAGTGAACCACTCGAGAAGGAAGTGCGAGCTGCGCTGGAACAGTTGCGCGACACACAATTTGCCGACGGATTTGAAGCGCGCGCCGTTGCGCGGTGGCAGCGCGAGTTGGGCGGGCGTCCAACAACGATGGCACAGATCGAGCGCCGAGCGCGGCAGTTTGTGCCTGTCGCACTCGCCGCCTCGCTGTTGCTGGCGCTGTACACGGCGTATGGCGACGATCGCGCATCAGCGACGAACCTTTCGATTGTTGCCCGTGCCTTGGGTTGGCAGCGCGTCGAGCCATCGATTGACCGGGCGATCGACGCCGCAGGGTATGAATCCCTGTACGCCACTCTGTACGAATTGCCACAATTGAACACGGACGGAGGCGCGCGGTGAACATGCAGACTCAATTCAAGGCTGGCCTGTGGCTCGTGGCGACGTTTGCAATTGGCGCGGTGTTCGGGATGGTCCTGAATGGTGCGCTGTCCAATCGCGCGGTGCCCGACGCAGCACCACCTGCTGGACCCGCCGGCTTCGTTGCTGAGATGGAACGCCTCATTCAGCCGCGCGACAACCAGCAGCGCGAGCAGCTGCGCCCGCTGCTTGAGCGCACGGATGCAACCAACCGGGCCATTGTAGATGGCGCGCGCGTCTCCATGGCAGCCGCGCTCGACTCGCTGCGTGTGGCCGCCGCACCGTTGCTCGATAGTGCGCAGGCGCGGCGACTCTCAGAATTTTCCGGGCCTCGAAACGGCGCACGACCGCCGGGAATGGGCGGTCGGCGTCGACCACCGCCCGGAATGGATGGCCGTGGTGGGCGGCCGCCGGATGGGCGTCGCGGCGGACCGCCTCTTGAGTGATTTCAGACACCCATCCTGTTGATAGTGCTTTGCGCGCACTGCGTATTGCGCACTGCGGGCTGCGAATTGCGACATGCGAACGGCCTGTGAAGGATGAACTGCGGAGAAGGGCGGACGAACTGCGGACACTGCGAACACGTCTATCATTTTTCGGCGCGTAGCGTTGGACGGCGGGTTTGGGGCCAAAGTTCAGGATTAGGCCCACCGGGATTTTGGCGATGCGCCTGTAGCTGAGGGTGTGTTCTTCATGGGTGAGCTTGACCAGGAGGAGGCATTGTGTCTCGACGACGACCTTGTCCTCCACGACCAGGTCGGCGCGGGAACTGCCTCGCATTCCTTCGGTCATGCGCGTAGTTCCCCCAAAAAGGCCGTTCGCTGTTTCCGCAGTTCGTCCGCCGTTCTCCGCTGTGTCCTTCACCGGCAGTTGCAGTTCCGCCCGTCTCCGCCGCTCCTTCCGAGGCAGTTGCAGATCCCCGAGAGTCGCCCCGCGACGATACTCGAGACCAAACTGAACAAGCCGTCCGCCGCCATCATCGAGCGGCGGCGCTCATCAGCATTCCAGTGCCTACAACGGCGCCCCGCAACCCCGACAAAATTTCGCATCGACATCGTGCCCGCCCAGGCTGCACGAGGGACAAGACTGCGTGGAGACACCGTGTTGCAGGTTGCCCAGCGCGAGTTCGCTTGTCACGATGCCCGTCGGCACTGCGATGATTCCATAGCCCAGAATCATCACAAACGACGCGAGGGTCTGCCCAAGAGGTGTACGTGGCGCGATGTCGCCGTACCCCACGGTCGTGAGCGTGACGATGGCCCAATACATGCTGACCGGAATGCTGGTGAATCCGTTCGCTGGCCCCTCCACCACAAACATGAGCGCCCCAACAATCACCACAATGGTCGCGACCGACAACAGAAACACAATGATCTTGCGCGAACTGGCGCGTAACGCACGCGTGAGCGTTTGCGCCTCGGAGAGGAATCGCGCCAGCTTGAGAATGCGAAAGATGCGCAGTAACCGCAGGACGCGCACGACGAGCAGCGCCTGCGCTCCCGGTACCAGCAGTCCGATCCACGTGGGCATGATGGCCAGCAGATCGACCACGCCGAAGAAACTGGTGGCGTAGGCCAGCGGTCGTTTGACCGCGACCAACCGCAGTACGAATTCAAGGGTGAAGATGGCCGTGAGGACCCATTCCACAACAACCAGCGTCAACTGCGTCTGCTGTGACAGTCCGCGCAAGCTTTCCACGCTGACGGTCACCACGCTGATAACGATCAGCGCAATCAAGCCGACGTCAAAGGCCCGGCCGGCAAACGTGTCCGCCTCAAAAATGATCTGGTGCAGACGGGCGCGTCGTGAGCCGTCCGGCGGCGCTTCTGGTATCTGGGTAGGCATGGTACCTGAATAATTGCCGCGGCAGCGCGCGTGGCAATACCGGTGCCGCGAATTGCCTACGCGACCAGTCGCAACCGCTCGCCCAACAACTTGGTGACCAGCGGCTCACAACCCAGCGCTCGCGCCTGCATCAACAGCCGATCACGCACCGCAATGGTGGACGCGTCTCCAACCAGAAAGAGGTCGGCGCACTCGGCGCCGAGCCACACGGCCGCGTATTGATCGTGCGTTTCCGCTCGAAGCAGTGCGTCGAGCAGTAGTTCGAGTCCGCGCGAAGCTCCGCTCTCGGCCGTCGAGAGCCGAATGTTCAACGCCTCCCACAGCTCTCGGCCCTGGAACCACCACGAGGCGCGGGTGCCCATCAACGCCCGCGCTTTCTCGCGCTGCCGCACTGCGCCACTTGGGGTGTTGAGGTCCAATTCCGCGAGACCCACGCCGGACAAGGCGCCGATGCGAACGTCCACGTGTCTAATGCTGTCCGCGAGAATCGCGCACGCGCTGTACAGCTCCAGCGCCCTCGCGGCGTCACGCTGTGTGCGCGCCAGGTGCGCCAGGTTGTACATCGAGGCCAGTCGATAGGGCAGGTGGCCGATAGACGTGAACAACAGCAACGCCTCGTCAAACCGTGTGCGGGCCTGCGCGAACTTTCCGGTCTTGTGCAGCAACACCCCAAGATTGAGCGACGCGACGCCACTCAGGTCATTCGCGTGAATATTGCGTCCGATCTCGAGCGCCGTGGTATACGAAACCTCCGCGGCGGGCTGGTTTCCGGCGCGATCGCAGGCCGACCCGATGTTGATGTGACAACGGAGCTGTCCGTGCGGGTCGCCCAGTCGGGTGTACATGTCCAGCGCGCGCCGATACAGCGGCACCGCGTTGGCCGGACTTGTTGTCAGCAGGACCGAACCCAATCGAATGACGGCATCCGCATGCAACGCAATCTGCGACGAACGTTCGGCCGCATGGACCGCGCCACGCGCCAACTGTTCAGACGTCGCCATCTGGCCGGCTCGTTGTTCCAGATTGGATAACATGATGAGCAGCGCCACTTCTTCTTCAATATTGTGATGCTCGCGCGCTTCGCCAAGCAGCGCAGTGCACGCCTGCAGAATTTCATCGGCCGGCGCGCCACGTTGCAGGCGCAGGCGCTCGCGCATACGACTGGCCGCTGGAAGCATGCCCAGTTCAGTGGCGTCCGCCTTTGCCGATGTCAACACATTTTCGCAGTGCGTTTCGGCCAGCATGAAGCGGCCAGCCATCTCTTGCACCTGCGCCAGACTCCATTCGACATTGGCGACCTCAATGGGGCCGCGCGCGTTGCGGCGCGCCATGCCGAAAAACTCGGCAGCGCTGTCGTACGCGTACACGCCTTGCGCCAACCGTCCCGCTTCGTGCGCGGTGCGGTAGGCGTTGGACGAGCTGCCCGCCGCATCAAAGTGCACCGCGAGGGTCGCTGGGTCTCGAGCGGGCATCACTTCGAGCGCTTGCGCGATGCGTTCATGCATCCGACGCAGCCGCAGGGGATTGATACCCTGGAGGAGTGCGCGCGTGAGCTGCACATGTGTGAATGCCAGCAGCGGCCGTTCGCGCGTCGACGGGGCCAGCACGGCACTGGCCAACCCTTCGTCCAGCGCGTCATGCACATCGGCTTCGTCGCGATCGCACGCCGCCACCAAGGCTTCAGGATCGAATTCTCGCCCCAGCACTGCGGCCAGCGCGAGGATGTCGCGACGACCGCGGCTTAAACGCTCAATGCGTCGCGCCAGCAAATCACCAATAGCGCGTGGCATTTGCGCGGAATCGCTCTTCTCGTACTGCCAACCTTCTCCTGTCGCGCAGAGTTGTCGCTCGTCAACCAGCGCACGCACCGTTTGCACGGCGAAAAACGGATTGCCTTCACTCTGGCCCACAAGATGTTCCAGCAACGAATCGGCCGGCGTTTGCCCTCCGAGAGTGTTGCGCAACCACTGCGTCAACTCCTCACGCGACAAACGGCCGAGGCTCAGTTCACTGCAGCGTTCCGACCGCGACAGGCGCCGAAGCCTTGATTCCGCTGTTTCGGTCAGGTCTTCCGGCCTGATGGTGACACAAATAAGCAACCGCTGCTCCGCGAGACGCGATAGCAGGAACTCGATGGTATCCCAGCTTGGTGGATCGGCCCATTGCATGTCGTCCAGCACGACCATGAGTGGCCGCGTCGCTGTCGCCAGCTTGAAGAACTCTTCGAGCTCTTCAAGCAACGCTCGCTGCGAACCACCGGCCTGCGTGACAATTCCCTGGTCCGCATTCAACTCAGGCACAATTCGCGCGAGTTCCCGCCACGGACGCGGAGCGACCAGTCCGGCGCGGTGCGCACTCAGCACCACGTCCGCCCACGGTCCGTAAGGCACACCCACATTGGCTTCGATGCAATGGCCCATCAGCATCGCTCCTGCACGGATGCCGACGTCTGGTCCGAGTTGCTTGATCAGGCTGCTTTTTCCAATGCCGGCTTCGCCAGACAGCACGACGACGTGCGGCGAACCCGCGGCCGCACTCGCCAGCAACTCACGCAGTCGCTGGCGTTCCGTTTCGCGTCCGACAAACGTGTGCAGCAACACTTCCTGTCGCCCAGCGCCGGCGCGGGATGCCGACCGCACGGTATCGCGGCCACCCCACTTCGCGGCATATAACGCCGCATCGGCTGCGCCAAATAGCGACTCCATGTTTTCGCCATGCATCGGGGCGCACGCGACACCGATGGAAAGCGTGACCTTGAACTTCTTTGCCTCCGCCCCCGCATCCTGGAACGACGCACTCGAAACCGCGGCACGAATACGTTCCGCGACAATGCAGGCGTCTTCGAGCCGCGTGCCGGGCAGCAGTACCACAAACTCATCGCCGGCGTAACGCGCGGGATAGTCACTGGGGCGCGTATTGAACCTTATTTGATCGGCGACCATGCGCAGCACCGCGTCGCCTTGCAGATGTCCGAGCGTATCGTTCACTACTTTGAAGTGATCAACGTCGATCACCAGCATGGAAACCGGACGTCCCGTCGTCAGGCGCGCGTCCAGCACCTTCTCCAGCGTCTCGCGAAACGCGCGGCGCAACGGCATGGCCGTCAGGTCGTCCAGGTCGGCCGCCATGGTGGCCTGTCGCGTCAGTTCAGCGGCCGAGCGGGCGATGGCCGGCTCGCCACTCAAATGCGCAATGCGCTCCGGCCAGTTGCCCGCCACTTCTTCAAACCACGCAAAGACCTGCGGGTCGAACATGGTGCCGACGTCGCGGCGAAGAATTGCCATCGTCTCCTGATGCGTCAGCGCGCGCTTGTAGCTGCGCATCGACGTCAGGGCATCGTAGACGTCCGCCACTGTGAGGATCCGCGCAATGAGCGGAATCTCCTCGCCCTTGAGGCAGTGGGGGTAGCCGTTGCCATCCCAGCGTTCGTGGTGCGACTCCACCATGGGGCGCACGTCCCACGGAAATTCGATGTCCTTGAGCATCTCCACACCGGCGGTGGTGTGGCTTTTCATCTGCTCCCACTCGAAGTCATCAAGTTTGCCCGGCTTGTTCAGCACATCGGGCGGAATAACAATCTTTCCGACGTCGTGCAGCAGCGCGCCAATACGAAACCAGAACAGCGCCGCATCATCCATGCCGCTCTGTTTTGCAATCGCGCAGCCCAGTTCCGCCACCCGCTGGCAATGACCCTGCGTATACCGGTCCTTCGCTTCAATTTCTTCGCCCCATCGCTTGGCGACGTGCAGGAAGTCCTGTTCGAGCGTCGCAAACTTGGCACCAACTTCGGCCACATCTTCCTTCGCTCGCAACTGCAGGAACAACTTGTGCGCGCGGTTGAGCTGTTGCAGGACGTCGCGATTTTTCCCGGTCAGTCGCGCGAGTGTGGCGCGGTCACGCGCAATCTCTGCCTGCAGCAACAATTCGCCACGCGCCATGAATACTTCATCCGCGCGAATAAAGTGTTGCTCGGCCTCGTCAAAGCTGCCAGTTTCCCGCGCTATGACGCCCAGCAACTTGGTCGCCTTTCCGATGGCTGAACCGTCGCCCGCTTGCGCGGCCGCGGCCAATGCCTTCTGCACCGCCCCATGCGCCCGCACAAACTCCTTCCGCTCTACCCACAACTCGGCAAGATTGATGTCGAGCTGCGTGCGTGCCATGACATCGCCGTCGAGCTCGCAAATCTGCACGCCTTCCAGCAACACACTTTCCGCTTCCTCGTAACGCTTGAGCTTCGTGAAGAGCAGGCCGAGGTTGTTCAGCGCAATGGAGATGTCGGTCTTGAGATTGAGCGAACGATAATCTTCAAGACTCGCGCGGTACTGGTACTCGGCCGCCGCGTAGTCGCCGCGTATGTTGGCCAACACGCCGAGGTTTTGCGCGGTCATGGCCGCGAGCTTTTCATCGCCGGCGCCAATGGCGCGACTGCGCGCCACGAGATACAACCGCTCTGCTTCATCCAGGTCGCCCAATTGCCAGCGGACATTGCCCTGCAGATTGATGGCATGGCCAGCGGCCGCGTCATCACCGTTGACTTCTGCAATGGCGAGAGCCGCTTCCAGACACTCCAACGCCGCTTCGGAATCGCCGTCCATCAAATGGGTACGCGCAATCCACCGAATGATGCTGGAGACCTTGGACGCATCGTCCGCCGTCTCCACCCGTATCAACGCCTGCTCGTAGGCCGCGCGCGCACTGGCGCGCCGACCCGCCTTCTCTTCGTCCTGCGCAAAGGCAAACAGCGCCGCAAATGATTCGGAGCTCAACTCATCCTCGCGCGACAGCTCGCGCGAATGCGCGTCCGGGCGTGATGAAGTTTTGCTCAGCGAAAGACGCATGCAACCAGGTGCGGTGATGGGGACGAACCGCGAGGCGGTCCGGAATACCTTGAGTCTCGGAAAGCGTTCAGAGAGGCTTGAGCCTCGCTGTCACAGTCCCGGCACCGGTGTTTCATCACGCCGCGTCATCTTTTGCAACTGATCGGCCAGCGCAGAGGCGCTGAATACCGTCACGAGCAGGCAGGCACAAGGAACGGCAGCCGTCCACCAGGCCGAGCCCAGGTACGGAAGGGCGTCCTGCACCATGTTGCCCCAACTGGCGCCCGGCGGTTTGATGCCCAATCCAAGAAAGGACAGGCCCGATTCCAGTGCCAGAATGTCGGCCAGCAGCAAAGTGCCGGCGGCCGTGAGTGGTCCAGTCAAATGCGGTGCGATGTGACGCAGAAACACGCGCCCCGGTGCGCTACCTGCGGCATGCGCTGCCTCGACAAAGGAACGCGATTGCACGTCGCGCACCAGCACGAAGGCCATGCGACTGATCGCTGGCCAGGCAGAAATACCAAGCAACGCAGCCAGCCAAACAGGCGACAGTGCACCCGCAAGCGCAACGGCGACGAGAAACAGCAGCATACGTGGCACACTTCGAAGCACATCGACAATCAGCATCATGCCGTCGCCCAACCGGTTGGCCGCAGTCGCGGCAAGCCCACCCCACAGCGTACCAACGACGGTCGCAATCGTGGTGGCAGCAAACGCAACAAACAGCGAGGTGCGCGCGCCGAACAAGGCGCGGCTCAATAGGTCGCGCGAATAAGCATCGGTGCCCAAAAGGTGCGTTACAGAGGGTGCACGATTCTTGAGCGCCACGATGTCCAGCTGTTGGGCCGGTCCAAATGGCGCAACGAGCGGTGCAAGAATCGCGAGCAGCACTATTGCGCCGAAAACGATTGTGGAGAACCGAGGCATATTATTGCGCATGAGCGCGAAGGCGCGGATTGAGCGCAAACAGCACCACATCGGTAAGCACACTGCCACTGGCCACGACAAAACCGGTTAACACAATCGCGCCGCTCACCAGCGGGTAGTCACGGGCGCCAATCGCTTTCAGCAACAATGACCCAAGCCCCGGCCACGCAAACACGGTCTCCACAACCACGGCGCCACCGACAAGAACCGGCAGCATCAGGCCGATGACCGTGACCACCGGTGGCAACGCGACCGGAAATGCGTGACGGAAGAACACGTTGTTGGCGGAAACGCCCTTCGCTCGAGCGGTGCGCACAAAATCTTCCTGACGTGTGTCCAGCACTGCTGTGCGTTGCTGCCGTGCGATGGCGGCGCCCCACCCAATACCCAGCGTCACGGCCGGCAGAACCAGATGCCACAACTGATCACGAGTCTGCTGCGATTTCGATCCGACCACGCTCAACACCGGATCCATCGCGCCGCCAATGGGAAACACTGAAAGATGGTAGGAAAAGATCGTGATCAGCGTAATGGCGACGACAAACTCCGGTATGACATACAAGCCGGTAAGCACGGTGCCGAGCATGCGACCGATAACTGACTGGGGGCGCCAACCCTGCCACGCACCAATCGAAACGCCCAGCAATACGGCGAGCAACAAACCGGTGCCCGAAAGTTTAAGGGTATTCACCAACCCTTCGCGCAACGCCTCGCCCACAGGCCGGCCGCTCACCATTGAAACGCCCCAATTGCCGGTGACCGCACGCTTCGCAAACGCTGCGTATTGCTGCACGAGTGGTTTATCCAGCCCATACTGCGCCTGCAGCTGTGCGCGAGCAGCGGCACTGCGTCCAGCCTGTTCGGTTGCCAATCCGAGCGGGTCGCCAGGCACCAGATGCAGCACGACGAAACCAAGCGACGTGGAAATGGCGACGACGGCCAACACATGGAGCAAACGGCGCAGCAGGTAATTCATCGGGCAAAGCTCAGGGCTTCGTGGTCGCCACTCGCGCGGAAGTCACGCTCCAATCCGGCAACTCGGCCCACCACGCGTCGGCACGCATGCCCACTGGCGAAACGCGCGCATTAATTGCCGCGAAGTTTCTCGGCTCGTACAGCCAGACGGCTGCAGCGTCGTCGACGATGAGCTGGTAGGCGCGCTGATACAGACGGCGCCGTTGCTGGGCGTTGAATGCCGTGGAGGCACTGTCCAACACCGCGTCGAACTGCGCATTGGCGTACCGCGCATAGTTGGCCCCCATTTCACGACCGCGCGGTGACGCCCACACTTGCCGCAGCGAGACCATGGGGCTGGGATCGGAGCGCCACATGTTGAGTGCGGCGTCGAACTCACCCTTTTCCAGGCGCGCGGCGAACAGGCCTGGCTCAAGCGGGGTCACGTCAACGGTGATGCCCAGCGAAGCCAGTTGCGCCTGGATAAGCACACCAAATTTCTGTCGGGTCGCGCTTGATGCAGGCACCAATAACTCAAACCGCAACGCTTTGCCATTCTTCTTGCGCAGTTTGTCTTTCGCGTCAACGGTCCAGCCCAGCGAGTCGAACACGTGCGCGGCCATAGCCACGTCGTAGCCAATCTGCTTCATGGCCGTGTCCACGCCCGTGACCGAGCGAGCAAATGGGCCAAGTGCAACAGCGCCCAGCGAATCCAGCGCGTTGCGCACCATGGCCTTGCGGTCCAATGCGGCCGTTAGCGCTGTGCGAACGGCGTGATCACCAAAAAATCGGCGGGTGCCGTTAAGTGTACGATCGAAATTGAACAACATGTACGCGTAGTCCAGGCTCCCGTATTCGACGGTACGCAGCGATGGCGACTGCCGCGCTTTCACGAATGCGTCGCCGCGTACTGACTCCAACACGTCAGCTTGCCCTGACAGGACACTCAGGCTTGCGGCGATCGGGTCGGAGGTGACAACCCACACAACGCGGGCAAAATTTGGCCGACCGCGGTAATTCCCGGTGTCTGCCGTGACAATGAGCTGTTGCTCGCGCGTCCATTGTTCAAAACGATAACGACCCGAGCCGACGGGTTTCTGAGCGTACTCGGACTGCGCAAGTGTGGTGCGCGGGACGTTTGCCAGCAGGTGTTCGGGAACAATGGCAAGATTGAACGCAATTTGAAAAAACTGTTCGGGGCTGCGTTGGTTCCACCAGACCACCACGGTCAGCGAATCGCGAACCGTAACGGAGTCAATGCCTGCAAAGTTGCTGGCGTGTGGTGATGCAACCGCCGGGTCAATGTACAGCGCGAACGAAAACTGCACGTCTTTTGCACGAACCGGATGTCCGTCGTGCCACTGTGCGCTGGGGTTGAGCGCAAACGCGATGGACAGCGAATCGGGCGCCCACTGCCAGCGTTGGGCGAGTTCCGGCTTGAACCCTGCATCACCGACGGTTTCGAGCGTGTTCGTGGGGCGGGCCAGGTGATCAAACAACAAATCAGCGGCCTGTTTGCCCTGGGTGCTTTGCACCAGTTGCGGGACCAACGCGTCGGCATCGGCTGGTGTGGCAATGGTCAACACCGTAGCACTGGTATTCGCGGATGAGTTGGGGGCGGCATCACCACACGCCTGCAATATGACAAGCAGAGCCAAACCACAGCGCTGAAGTGGAAACATGATCGTCTGGATCGCGGGAAGACTGCAAAGGCCGCGCACGATGCACCGACGCGATTTATGGCGAGTAACACGTTCTAATGTCGGCGGCGCACGGACCCCGGTTGAGCGGCAACACATGGGTGGCACCTGAGGTTAGAAATCACCACTCAGAACCAGCAGCGGCTCGTTCAAGATTAGCGAGCCATTTGCCGAGACTATGAAGGTTGGGGTGGGGCACCCGGAAACCGCGGGTTGTGCACCCCGAAACACAGAAAGCGCCCGACGCGGTGAATTCCCGTCAGACGCTTTCGTTGGGTTTACTGCACTGCGTAAGTGCCGCCTTTTAACGCGTTCCAAGCTTGTACCGCACCACCGTCTGCACCCCGTCGTCATCACGCGCGGTGCCCAGGACGAAGTTCGCGCCAATATCCGACGGCATGAAACGCGCAGGCATGGTGACATCACCAAGCCAGCGCCCGTCGTTGGCAAACACGGACCAGGCACTCGGCCCAATGGAATAGTCGGTCAAGAATCCCGCAACCGCGGCGTCAATGGGTTTTGGTGTACGCACCCAGAGTTTCCCCGTTCGGTCGAGCAGTATGGCCGAGTAGGCTGGCAGGTTAACGGCGTACGGGTCGTCGAGCATATCTGCGCGATCACGTTCACGCTCGGGGCCGGGCTTCTTGCTCCAGCGCAGCAACCACTCGTCCAGAAACGTGGTGATGTCCGACTTCGTGAGTTTATGCGGCGTCCATGCGCGCCGGACAATTTGATTGAGTTGGCCCTGGGCCGTGTATCGCCGAATGGAATATTCAGTGCCGTAGCCCAGGTAGAACGAGTTTCCGTTGCCGGTGGTCACCTCGGTCGCGCACAGCCACACGTAGCGCGGTCCATCTTTTTCGTAAATCGATTCCATGATCGGTTGCGCGCCAAGATCTTTCACCACGCGGTTGTCTGCGGCCACGAGCGAGTGCGGGGCAGTTGCATCAAATCGTTTCCCCACTGGTCCGCTCTCCCGCCCGAACGGTTGGTTGATGAGCAAACGCACACCACCGTCCAGAACGAGTGCCGGTCTGATAAACGCGGTGGGTCGGCCATCGCTGGCGGTTGGTCGCGCGACCGTCAACCTTCGAATGAACGTCCCAGCGGACGTGAACAGTGAGATGTCACCTCGACCATGAAACACGGCCATGGTATCACCGGTCAGCCGCGAGACCTTTTCAATGTCTTGAAACTCGCCCGGACCATTGCCCTTGCGGCCAACTGTATTCAGGTACGTACCGTTCGCGTCGTACAGGCGAAGTTCGGTGCTGGCGCCATTGGCCAGCACGATGCGCCCATCCGACAGTTCGAACGGTGATTTGACCTGGCTCAACAGGTAGGGCTCCTCGTCGCGATCGCCGATCACCACGGAGGGGGTGGCGGATACACGCAGTTGTTGCGCGGGCGTCCAGCTGGGTTTGTCGCTGTTGACCATACGAATGCCCGCGCTGTCGCGGACGGATTGGGCGTTGGCGGTGGGTGCCAGTGTGGCGAGCAGCGTGCCGAACAGTGCGGTGAGCAGGCCGGCCACTACACGCGAGTTGCTCAACGAGGTCTGCATCGTTTCAGTCGGGGAAGTTGAGTTCAACACAGCCCTGCGACCCACGTTGCAATAACGTTTCCGCCACATCCGCCTTGCCATTGCCCATGGCCCAGCACACCATGCTCATCCCATGCGGCGCGCAGTCAATGGGCACACCAAGGGTGAGCAGCGCATGGAGGGTTGCCGGCCGATGGTTCATACATGCCAGCCACAAAAACGACTTCTCTCCGGAATGTGGCGGCGGAACTCGCAACAAATGGGGATGCACCGCGAACAACCGCGTGAACTCCGCGCGGTCGTTGTTGCGCAGTGCTTGCGTTGCCAGCGTGACGGGATCACCCGCGTTTGGCGGAACACTCGGTTGCAAATGTTCGGACATACTCCTCCTTGCGTAGCAGCTTGCGTCCGCGCATGGGCCTGAAAAGAGGGGGTGTGTCAGGCCCGCGTGCCCCGCCCCACAACAAACCCCATGCGCTCAACCCAAATGTTACTGAGGCCCGCCTCATTGAACCACTGCCGCACGGTCTCCACGCTCTGCGGATGATCGTGTGCCGGCGCCAACATGTCGAACGTATCCATGACCGCCCACTCCTTCACCTGTTCGCTGGATAGCGGAAGGACTCCCTCGTAGTTCACCACCGGCACCAGTTTTCGGAGCTGCTTGCCCAATTTTGGCACGCGCCCCAAGAGGCGACTGACGGGGAGCAGCACCGGCACCATCCGCTGCACCAGACTGAAGAGGCTGGCCGGGGCGATGTGCTTTGTGACCGGGCGCAGCCAGTATTTTGGCCACAGAATGTTGAGCAACAAACGCGGGTACAAATCAATGGTGAGTGTGCCGCCGGACTTGAGCATGGGTGGCAGGGCGGCGAAGGCCAGGTGTACGTCGGGCGTATGCTGCAACACGCCCAGACAGTACACGAAATCGAACGTGCCCGGTGCAAATGGCAGCGCGTACACATCGCCCTGTACCACGTTCAGGCGCGGCTCGCTTCGATGATTGGCACGACACGCATCGACGGCGCTGGAATAGTCCAAGGCGACCAAATGCGCGCCGGCCGCGAGTGCAATTTCCGCAAAACGTCCGGCGCCGCATCCGACGTCCAGCACGCGAGCGCCCCGCAACGCTTCCGGTTTCCAACCCGTGTATGAATAAAACCGGTCGCGCGTGATGGGGTGGCCAGAATAACTGTCCAGTTGCGTGCGCCGAAAATGATTCCACTGCAAACCAAAATTGTCTGCGTACGTCTCTGCCGGAACAAACCGCGGCACGCCACCGGTGATAGCGTAGCGCTGCCCGGAACTTGCGACCAGCGTCCCCGATTCAATCTCGGCGCCGTCGTAGGCGGCATCGGTGAGTGCGAGCGTGTTGCCCGACTGCGGACAGCGCAACAGTGGAAGGAGGTCGGCTTTCATATGTATCGCCTACACTAGCTGGGCATAAACGTTTTCATAGGCATCCGCGAGGTCGTCCGGCGTGCGGTTCGCGACACGTGCTTTCGCGGCAGCAGCGCGCGCGGCCGCCGAATGAGGGTCCTGCAGCACTTCGTGAATCGCGCGGGCCATGGCGCGGGCGTCCTGCACCGGAACAATGCGCGCACACGAGTGGTCCAGGAGTCGGGTGTAGGCGGGAATATCGCTGACCACGAGCGGACAACCAATGGCCATCGCTTCGAGCACGACATTGGGATTGCCTTCGAAGACGCTGATGGCCATACACAACTGCGCCTGGTGCATCAACGCCGGCACGTCCGAGCGATGACCGGCCAGCACAATGCGATCCTGCATGCCATGTTCGCGAATACGTGCCGCGACCTGGTGTTCCATTGGGCCGGTTCCGCACATCAGCGCCATGGCATTCGAAGTCGCGAATGCCAGTGCCAGCGCGTCGACCAGCACGAGCGGATTTTTTTCGGCCGACAAACGGCCTGCGAAGAGAATGAGTGGGTGGCCCTGAAACGCGGTCGACAGTGGTACCGGTACTGACGGCCACGGCGGAACCACCACGGCATTTGGAATCACCGCTATGCGGGCACGTGGAATGCCGTGCGACGTCCAATAGTCGGCCCCCCCTTCGGAATTCGCCACAATGGCCTGGCTATGCCTGGCCAGACGCACCCGAACACGATGTTTCCACGACGGTGGATACGCGGCCGCCTCCGATCGTTCGCTCAACACCCACGGGATGCGCCGCATGCGCGCAATGCTGCCACCCAGCACATCGGGCAGGGTCAACCACGTCTGCAGCATGTCCGGTTGGGCCCGCTGTACGATGTGGTACAAGCGCGAAAACATCAGCGCGTCATAATTGTTGGCGGCGCGCACGTAGTGCACCTGCACGTCAGATTCGGCCAGCTGCGCCGGTATTTCCGGGCGCAACACCGCAATGTGCACCTGATGCCCCCGTTGTGCCTGTATCGCGGCCAGGATGGTGAGCTGACGCTCTGCGCCTCCGCCGGTCAATCCCGGAATTACGTGCAGAATGCGCGTCATGCCCGGCCGGTCACCCTTGGCTTATGTGTCGAAGATACCGTCGCTTTCCCACGAGGCTCGGTGGACAGAATCAACCCCACGGAAACGCGAAAATCAACGATCGGACAACGGTCCGTCCGCGCCCGACCGTGATGAAACCCTATGTGCGCGACGCACGTAGTCGGTCCATGCCGGGACGCGCTTTGGAACGAGTGACACAGACCACCACGTGACGGTAAGCAGTCGGGAAACGGCCTCTCGCCCCGGCAACCTTGTAGGGACCAAGGTTTACTGATACGATAGGCTGGTCACGATCCCTGCCGGTTCCACGCCAGAATTGACCGATGGCCCTCTTTCCGCTGCGCATCGGCTGCAAACTGTTTGCGGCCCTTCTGATCGCTTTCTCACCGGTGGCGTTGCGTACAGTCGAGGCCACGCCGGCTCCTGCACCGCAAGCACAGCTGGCCGACGCGGCGCGGCGGGGTGTCGGCGACGATACCGCCATTGTGCACCGCGAACTGCGAAAGTCGATTGAGAGATTCCAGGATAGTTGGCGCAAGACATGGCAGAAGGCCGAGGCGAAGCGTCACAGGAACATCAATCTGAGCCAGATCCGCGGTTGGAACGTGCGCGGGGATGGCATCATTGAAGAACCCACCTGGGATGGCGATCGCGCGGCGATGAATATGACGCCAGACCTGCGGCGATATCTCGCCATTCTCTGCAATATCGATTCACCGTCCGACCAGCAAATCGAATACACCAAGGCGCGCAAAAACTGGGACATCGGCACCCCAACCGGTTTCAAGGCTCAACCGCTGGGTGCAAACGCACGAGGTGCCGCGACCACCTTGCGTTCGTCCGTCTTCCAGACGGAACTGTCGTTCCTGTCACCCCGCATTATCCAAGCGGCGCCAAACTTCGCCTCCATCTGCCCGGCGTGGATTCCGCCGGATGAACGCCTGCCGCTCGACGAAGGAGAGGCCATCGATTTGGCCATTCCTCCCAATATTCGGGAGCCCCTGCGACGCGAACGCGAAACCCTCATTACGCTGCTCGTGAATGCGCAGGCAAAATACCCGAACGACGAGTGGATTGCCGGACAGGCGTTCCGGTTCATTTTGGACCAGCGTTCACCGGCGCGCGCGCTCCGTGCGGCCGAAAGCTGTCAGACCACCGAGAAGTTTTGCAGTGCCTTAATGGGACTGGCTCTCGCGCAGAGCGGAAAAATTGCGGCGGCGGAGAAACAGTTTCGTGTCATCGACTCACTCGAAACCTTACAGACAGATCGAGTCGGCGCGCCGTGTATTCACGCCGAAATTCTGCTGCTGATCCCACCCGGCGATCGCACGAATGTGATGCGCGGTTCGTGTACCGAGCAACAGATGTTCGTCGAGCGCCTGTGGTGGCTGGCCGATCCCCTGTGGAGCGTGCCGGGCAACGAACGGTACCTGGCCCACGCGTCGCGCCGCTTTCATGGTTCGCTGCGCGCGGTGCTCGATCGTGACGAGCGTTATACGTGGGCCCGTTTGGGAGGGGGAGAGGCGTTCCGCGAACTCCTTGTTCGATACGGCTGGCCGGCGTACACCTATTGGCCGGGTGTCCAACTGGAAGAAGAAATCAACAAGGTCCGCGAAAACCCAGCCCGACCACGCTTCCTGTTCCCGCCATACACCGCGGTTGAATACAGCACCGATCGCACGGCACTTATCCCCGCCATCGCGGCAATTCAGCAGCCCTTTCGCTCCGTGCCGGAACACTGGGATCTTCGCATGAAAGATCCGGGGGCCATTGACACCTGGTGGCCGCAGGAACACATGATGCTGTGGATGCAGTTGCATCAATTGCCATCCGGGCAACAGGTGCAATGGCGGCGCGATTCGACGATTGTGTTTGGGATGACCGTGGACAATCCGCTGTTTGCCCTGGACACGGCCGGGCGGGGCCCGTCGCCGGCCGCACTGGTCGCATCAACCGGAAGTCAGGACTTGCGACTGTTGGCACGCACAACCGTCGAGCAAGGGCAAGCGCTTCGTTTGCGCGGGCAATTTGCGCCGCAGCCTCTGGTGATGAGCGCCGAAATAGCGGCGCGAACACAACGCGAGCCGGCGCACCGGTTGCGGTTTGGATTGCACCCCGATCCGTCACTGCAGACCATGAAGGCCGGCGAGGTCGCCATTTCGCAGCCGGTGTTCATGAGTGTCGCGTCCCGCGAGGCCGCGCTCCCGAACAATGCCGATGCTGCCTCGCTGTTCATGACGGGTCGGTTGGAATTCAGCCGAAGTGAGTCACTGGCGCTGTTTTGGGAGAGTTACGGATTTTCCCCAGACGACAGCGTGCAGTTTGAGTTACGCATCAATCGGAATGACGATGTCAATTTCGCACGTCGCGTTGGGGCGGCACTTGGCGTGGCCTCAGCCCTGCGGGACAGCGTCAGCATCAGGTGGGCAGAAGCCGATGCACGGAGCGGCGGTGCATCAATTCTGTTGGCCGCCAAACCGGTAATCGGACGCGCCGTGGCGCTCGACGTAAATGCGCTGCCGGCGGGCACGTACATCGTGTCCATGGAAATGCGCGGCAAGAATGGCCAGGTGGCTCGGAATGATCGACCATTTGTGCTGAGGTAGACAGGCACCACAACGCGGCCATCCGCCTGATTCGCCTGCAAGATGGGGCGCGCGGGTGTCTACCTCGACGCCCGGCGCACGTGTGTAGTCGAACTGCTCATACCGCACGTGCCAGTCGCCCAGAGTTTTTGCCAATGTGGTGAACGGCCCAGAAGTTTTCGCGTGACTTCACGCGCGGAATGCCCGGAAGTTCCTTGGAGAGGTTGTCCGCGTATTGCTCCAGGTACTCCGGATGATGCAGCATGCGGTAGCAATAGTAGAAGATGGCTTCTTTGGTGATGCTGGTGTCGCCCGGATACGCGGCTTTGAAGTGCGCGAGCGCGGCGTCGGTGATGGCAAAGCGGCGGCCGTCTTTGGTGTTGGATTTGGTGGGGCCGGGGGCGTTGACGGTGGTGGACGGAATATGCCGCCGTTTCCCGACTACGGTTTCCGTGTGGCTTTGCCTATGATCACATCGGAGTCTGAACGGACGAGAAACGTCGTCACGCGTCCGTTGCTCTGGGTAAACTCCCACGTTTCTTCGGGGCGCATCACTTCGTAAATGCGTCCGGATTTGTCGTACACGCCCGGAGCAAACCAATCGGGCGCAATACGAATGAGCGCGAACTTTTTCAGATAGGGATCGTCGGGGAAATACTGACCTTTCAGTGTGTTGTCTTCATGCGTAATGGTGAACCGGAGGGGCAGCATTGGCTTTCCGGCGACAAAAGCGACGTAGTTGTAGACACCGACGTACGCGGCGGCTTCGGCCGCCGGAAATGTCATGGTCAGGGACGGCTCGACCTCCAGCTGCACGTCAACGCGCGCGCGCTCCCACGCAAACTGCAGCGTGCCGCCGTCAATGCGTAACGTCGGCATCGACCAGGTCAAGACGTCGGTGAAGGCACCCGCTTGTACGGTTACGGGAAATCGAATCTGTTTGGCGTTGGAGTCCGGCGGATCCATGTGGTACACCCGAGGCTCCGGGTCGAGAATCATGGTCCAGCTGGTCGCGGAATTCAGTTGCATCCAGACGGAGTACTTGCCTTTCGGCACCGCCCGTTGGTTCAGGGTAACGGCCTTGCTGGTCTCGAACGTGGTGGCCCAATTGGCGCCCGGCGTCCAGGTGTGCCCCCATTTCCTGTCACCGCGACCGAACAGCGTATCGCGCCCGCGCGACTGTGGCCGAGAGTACTGGATGGAAATGCGTGTGCCATCAATGGTTTGCGACACACCGCCAAGTTCGCTGGCGCGAATTTGCGCGGCGCCTGGTACGGGGGCGAGCACCGCGGACAACAACATCGCGCAAAACACCTTGTGCTGCATCACGGTGCGCCTCGTTGGGTGATGAGTAATCGTGCAGGACCGTTATCCAAATTTTGCGTCAACCGCCTTTCGAATCTGATCGAGCGAGCTGCCTTCCGCATGGAGGCGCGCCGCCAGTCGCGCTTGTCCCTGGCAAACCGCGCAGTCCAACGCCATGGGAGACGCCACCTCGTAGCACGACAACAGCGAGTACATGGACGGTGGGTTTCCGCAACCGCAGTTGCACCGAATGCCGTCCATGATGTGCGGAAGTTTACGCACGGAATCAAACAGCGACACCAGCTTCGGATGTTTCGCCAGTTGTGCTGCGGTCATTACTTTCGCACCGGTAATGCCGCGGCGCGGCGCGGGGTGGTCGCTCAACCGCACCAGGCGCCACATTCGCCACGGTGCCGTCACGGAAATAATCCCCGCCGCACTGGTCAAAACGAATGTCCGGCGCGTGAGCGACATTATTTCGGCCAGCCCGTTTGCGGCAAGCGCGGCGTAATGCGGAGCGCGTTCTGGTAGTACACTTTTTTGAGCACGACGTCCGGCAGGTCAACCCCGTACAATTTCCAGAACGCGTGGTAGCCGCGATAGTAGTCGAAGTAGTCATCGCGCGTTTCGAACACGCGCCAGTAGTACGGATATTCCTCCGGCTGGAACGAGTCCTTGCCGAACAGAATGCGGTTCTGGTACTTCACAAAGAAGTCGTGCGCCGCGCGTGGTTGGCGGCCAATGTCGTACAACACCGCGCCAACCTCCGTGTACAGATTGGGCATCTCGTCCATCATTTTGCCCAGCTTGCCCAGGTCGTTGGCGTGCCAGCCCATGTGGGCAGTGATGAACGTCGTTTTGGGATTGCGCTTGAACAGATTGTTGCGTTCTGCGGCCAGCGTTTCCCACGACGGAAAACGGTCGGACGGATACCGACGCTCGGGGAACAACGCCATTTCCAGCCAACGCTCGTTGTTGTAATCGAGAGGCGCAAAAAACTCCGGCGGGTCACCCGTGTGAATGAACACGGGCAAGTTCAGGCGCGCGCACGCGGCCCACACGGGATCAAGTTCGGGATCGTCAATCTTGAGGCGCGTTCCGTCCGCCTTTTTTACGGACAAGCCGTTCTGCTTGCCAATCTCACCGACACCAACGGCGCCTTCCTTTACATCGGCTTCCAGTTGGGCAATCGCTTTTTCGGCCCACCCCGGCCCAACATTCTGAAAACTGATACCGGTCAGAATCCGCACGCGATCTTTCATCTTCTCGGAACCGCGCACGGCCGCCAACGCCACCTTGAGTCGCTCGCCGGACATGTTGTCAGCCGCAATCATCATGCGCACGTTCAGACTGTCCATCTTGTAGCCAATGGTGTCCACGCCCGCGGTAAATCCCAGTCCAGGTGGATGACCGTGAAAATCAATGACCGGAAATCTGGCCGCCCTGACCATGTGTGTCGGCGCCACCAGCGTCGAACGCGGCCGATAGTCCAGAATGCTGGGCACGGGTATTTGGGGCCCGAGGCACATATTCGGTCGAATTTCCGTGGTGCCTGGCGGACACTGTTCGCCCGGCGGAATTGGAGAGCCTCGGCCTGCACCACGACCCGCGGCGGGGGGCGCGCCCGCTGGAGGCTGCTGGGTAGCCAGTGGGGAGTTGAAGAGGACCGCGCCGGTCAGGGCGACGGCGAGTGCAGCTTTGCGCATGATGGCTCCGGAAGGCATGCCGGAATTTGCCGTTACTCGCGGGATTCCGGAACTGCCGGCGGCCGTCGCCGCTCACATTGGACGGTAGTGCGACCTTCACCTGTAAGACCATGCTCGCGAGCCTCCCGAGTTTCTCGTGTACCTTTCGGTACTCACGAAATACGCCCCCCATGACCACCGTCGCACCGCTCCCCTCCGTCGAAGAGCTCCTGCCGCACCGCTATCCGTTCCTGCTGGTCGATCGCATTCTCGCGATTGAACCCGGCAAGCGCGCGGTGGGCGTGCGCCAGGTGACGGCGGACGAATGGTTTTCCGGTCGGACGGAGTCGTACGAAATGCCCAACACGCTGGTGCTGGAAGCCCTCGCACAATTGTCGGGCGCCATTCTGATAGGGCTCTCCGACAGTGCACAAGGCGCGGTGGGTTACTTTGTCGGCATGCAACGCGTAAAATTTCGCGGCATTGCACGCGCGGGCGACGAATTGATGCTGGACTGCACGCTGTTGCAGTTCAAACGCGGCATCTGCAAAACGGCGGTGCGCGCGTCGGTAAATGGCCGGATGATTGTGCGAGCCCAAATTACGATTGTGTTGCGTTCGTGAGCCCTCGGCTCGTACAATTCTGGAGTCGGCGGGCATTCGCGGCACGGCATCTCCTTCAGCAGACAGGTCTCACATGGCGATGGAAGAAATCAAGGTGAGTGGCTCCAAGCTCAAGGAGAAACTCAAGGAACTCATTCGTGAAGGCAATGTGCGGCGCGTCGTACTCCGCAATCCAGAGGGACGCGTACTGCTGGACATGCCAGTGAATGCAGGGCTGGCGGGCGCGGCACTGCTTCCGTTCTGGGCTGCCGTCGGTGCAGTGGTTGCACTGGCCAAGGACTACACCATTGGCGTGGAGCGGGATGTTGGGAACCGCGTGGTGGCGTCCACGCCTCCTACACCGCCGCCAACAGTGTAACGTGCCTGCGGCACTGATGCGGTTGACGGGCGCACGCATCCATCGCGTGCGCCGAGTGGTCCGGCCCGCCATCGCTACTTCCGCTTTACCAGCAGCAGCGCGTTTCCCACCGCGCGTTCTCCTGCGGGATCGGACGGCACATTTGCGACGCGTCCGTCAATCACCATCGTAGTCGAACCGCCGCCATCAAAATTCATGGCCTGCCACACGCCCAGTTTGCGCATGAGTGCGGCCAGTTCGACCAAGGTGATACCGACGCTGCTTGTTGCACGACCGTCAACCGTCAACAGATATACACGTGCGCTGTCTCGGGAAAAGCCGACGGCCGACCGTGGGTGCCGCGCTTCGGCGTTGCGCGAAATAGTGCCCTCAATGGTGGCCGCTTCGGACGCCACGTTCACACCGTCCTGCAGAATGCGCGGCCAGCCACCAATAAGCATGGACGGCGTCGCTCCGTGTTTGAGACGCGGCAGCGTGCCCAGCAGCACCTTGATGGTGTCGCCCTCATTCGTGGCTTGCAACGCGGTCGCGCGAGGACCGTACGCTGCCAACACGGCGCCCTGCGGTGGGATGGCCGTGCCCGACGCCGCGCTTATCGGGCCTCGCCGCACATAAAGTTGGGTGTCCGCCCGAACGCCAGCGGCCATCAACACGACTTCTGACGGTTTGTGGAGCGTGTCGACCGGCGTGTTCGCACCATAACGATTCGTGAAGAGTGTCGTGCCTTCGATGTTGCCCGACGTGACCGCGTTCACGGTGACGATCGGGGTCATCACCCCACGCGCCCAGAATTTTCCATCCAGCAGAAATCGGTCCATGATGGGATGACGATCGCGATCGATGCCAAACTGAATGTGCACGTTGTCGTAGGTGTCAAACGGCGACTCCGTGACTTTGAGCCCCTTCCACCACTCGCCACCAATCACCTGGTTGTTTTCACTTTCTCCCGAGCGCAAATCGAAAAAGTCAGCATTCAGCGCGGCGATCACCGTGGCCCCGCCGCGGGACACCCGCTTCACCATGTCCGTTGGTTTTTCTCGGCCTCGCAGTGAGTCGCTGGCCCGAACGTGTTGAAACTCGACCGCAGCGACACGCAGGTTGATGCGCACCAGGTTTAATCGCCAGGGCCCGGTTTTGTCGGTGAACTGCAGGTACTCCACGCCGGGCCCCAACGAACGCTTGACCAGCGTGTCTCCCTTTTGCGCCCAGGCTTGCGAGGCACTTACAGCGAACAGTGCCGCAAGCAGTGCCGGAAGCCGCGACTGACGCCAGAGTTTTCTTGAGCGTGGGGAAGTGGGCACGGAGGTTTGTCCAGAAAGCCGATGAAGGTGGAGGGCCATATACTGTCCAATATCGCGCGTGGTGTCACGTAGACCGGTCGGATGCGAGGCGTTGCCTCTCCGCCGCTTCACTTGGCCGAGCCCGTTCTGGGCCATGCCGTATCGTCGAGGCCGCTGCCTGTAGAGGTTGCAAAGGAGTCGACCGATTTGCGAAAATCGGCTGGGCACTGTTTGTTCTAGAGGCCCATGACCGGACTCGTTCGTACTTCGCGCCATCAGTATGTACAGTGTCCAACCAAACCTCACCCAGACCAGCACCGGATACGCCCATGTCTACTGAAGCCGCCGTCGCGTTTCTCAAAAGCGCCCAAGGGAGTGATTTGCTGCAGTCGCGTCTGAGCAACGAATCACGTGTCGACTTAGCCGCCATCGTTGAGCTGGCATCGCGCGACGGATTCGTATTCACGGCCGATGAATATTTGGGCGCGGTGCGGCAAATGACCGAGGAATGGTCGCACGAGAGTGAAACACTGTCCGATGAGCTGCTTGAACAAGTCGCCGGTGGTTTTGCGGTACCCACGTATGCGGCCTCAAAGAAGCAAGTCAAGGACGGTAAGGGATTTGCCGTTCCGACATACGCCACGACGAATGCAAGCGGTTTCGCGGTTCCAACGTGGGCCGGAGATAGTGGCGGCGGTGGGTCCAGCGAAGGTGGAGGATCGGCACCCAGCGGCGGCGGTTCGAGCGGTGGCAGTGGCAGCAGCGGTGGAAGTTGCAGCGGTGGAAGCTCGAGTGGCGGTGGAAGCTCGAGTGGTGGAGGAGAAAGTGGCGGTGGTGGTGGTGGTGGTGGTAGTGGTGGTAGTTCCTGCTCCTGACG